>Ga0209935_1000831_pt1 | contig 62522 bp, 61 predicted proteins | sample ThiBio_1000_plan_2_FD_183958 | JGI IMG/M metagenome (GOLD analysis project Ga0209935, IMG submission 183958) | Wastewater bioreactor microbial communities from Cape Town, South Africa - Thiocy_cont_1000_plan (SPAdes) | ecosystem: Engineered > Bioreactor > Thiocyanate-remediating >... | reverse complement strand
GTTTGATTTTTTTATCAGGAACTTTGAATTTGAGAAATTAGACATCTGATTTCTTCAGAAGATATCAGATATTAACAATCAGATTTCTTTTGAAAGTTCGGCAGAATTTTAGTTTTGCCACGTCCTCAAATCGATATAAAGATACTGGACGTGAAGTACAATGAAATGAAGAATATTAATTTCGGTTTATCAAAGAGTATAAATATTATCAGTGATATAATAATCGACACCGTATTAAGCATAGTCCAACTTTGTTTAATAAATGATTTGTTTCTTTTTGCAATAGATTGTTTATCAACAAACGGAAACATCGATTCATTTCCAACATAGTATGCGATCCAATCAAAACAGTAAACATTGCTTTGTCTAATATTGATTAAACGTTTTTGCAGCTCTTTTTCGTAATAATTCTGATATATATCGTGTTCATTGCTATTGCTGAACAGTACAGGAGTCGAATAAATGGTACATAGCATTGCTAATAATAGAAAAGTAAAAATACAACATGTTGGTAAAAAACGAAAATGTTCAGGTTTTTCTGCTAGTCGAATAATTAAAGAAGATGGTGAAGGCTAAAGAACAAAATAAAGTTAATTGAAAAAAGTCATCGCAAATTATGAGTTTTCAAACCAGTTTTATGAAACCAAAGTTGAGATAATCAGCTTCTAATCGTTCCAAAACTGATCGAAGATCGCCAGACATATTGAATGAATGTAAATTCTCGTTTAATATAAGTATCTCTATATAACTGATCAATAAGACGGCAACGCATCCCGTTGGAGTAGGTCAGCTCATATCATATATGTTGCCCGATTTTTCTTTTGTTTTCTGCGCAATGGTTAACGTTAGAAAGAAAAGTCGTCTATCCACAAAATTTTCTTCTTTCTTTCTTAGTTATATAGACCAAAAAAAAACTTCTGATTTTATTTATCAACAATAAATTTTTGTATTCGATCGTTATAATAATCTGCAATATAAAGACTGTTTTCATTATCAAATAATAATCCAATAGGACGCTTAAACTGGTTTGGTTGGTTTCCGTTGTTATTTCCACCAGCAATGATACTGCCTTCTTCGGCATCTTTCACCCAACGAACTATTCGATCGTTAAACGAATCAGCTACATATAATGAACCTAATTTATCAACGAATATTCCTTGAGGATATGATAATTGTTTTAAACTAGAGCCTTGACCTTGTCCACCAGCAACAATAATTCCTTCCTTTGCACCTTTCGTCCATTTCATTACACGATGATTTTTCCAATCGGATACATAGACTGTATCTTCTTGATCAACATATACGAAGTGAGGTTGATTCAATTGATTGAGACCATTCCCACATCCATTTCCACCAGCAACAACAACACCTTCATTTTCACCTATTTTCCATCGTCTCACTTCATGTTTTGCATCATCAGAAACGTATAAGTATCCATTCTTATCTGTAGTCAAATCAGTACACGAAACATCTTTTATGATTGTTTGTCCACGTGCACCATTTCGACGAGGCCATCGAACAACTCGTTTGTTTGCATAATCAGCAATGATCAGACTATCATTCGCTTCATCCACGATTACTTTTCGTGGCTGATTTAATTGATCATCTCCACTTCTTTTTCCTTTTTCGCCAACTACGATTTCACCATATGTTGCATTTTTCTTCCATGCAACAATACGATGATTATAATGATCAGCGATATATATTGTCTTTTCATTGTCGATATAAAAACCAATTGGTCGGTTCAATTGATTCGCGTCTTTACCTTCACCATTTCCACCGGCAACAGTGATTGCATTTTGTTTCCACTTTGGATTAATCAGAATATTCAATGGCTCTAAATCAAATATTTTATCAATAGAAGTATTCGTTTATATCTGTAGAAATCGACTAGCTTACGATATACAACATTCACGTAGATTCTCTTGATAAATGATGATGAATTTTCTTCTGTCAACAAGATATCTGCTGGATTGTCCAATCGCTTCTGCAATTTTTCAAGTTTATTTCTTAAATCATTCAAATGTACTTCATTAAAATCACTTTCTTGTCGAATTTCTTTGATTTCATGTGTTAAGCTGTTAAGATCGATTTCAATCTTTTGAAAGTGTTGATTCATTTCTTTCAATATCAGTTGTCTGTTTTCTTCTGCACTTTCCTGGATTTTCTTGATAGAATGTTGTTCCCATTGATTAATTTGTTGAATCAGATGTTGTTTATTTGGTTGCTCAATTTATTGTGATAATGTTTGTCGAAAAATATTTCTTTGATTTTCAATTTGATCTAATTCTAATTCCAATTCATTCTCATGATCTCTTAAGTGTTGTTTACAAAATCTTGTCGAACAACCATCACATGTATAAGTTGCTTTTTCTTTATGACATACAAAACAACAATTTCGAGTTGCTTCTGCTGCTGTCGCCATTCTTTTCGTTCTGATAAATAAATAGAAGAGCTTAGTTTATCTTATCTGACTGAAATGCATGAATCATAACGGGAAAAAAACTTATCTACTTCTTTGTAAATATTCTTTCTCGTGAAGATTGAATGTGAAGAAATCTCATCTACAGGCATGTGTTAACATTCACTAAATATGAAGAATAATTTTGTTCACTTAAAATCTCATGATGAAAGCTAGAGATAATTTTATGCAACTCGTTTCAATTGCTTCTTCATGTGATTTCACATTGAAATCAAACTAATAGGCACGCAACTTGTAAATCTTGAAATTTCAGCTATTTCTTTGACATGAACGAAGTCAAATTTGACTGATGAGAATTGCACACATTTATCACCTTATTATAAAGATACACAATCGTACGTTTCACCTCAGCCTCTTCATAATAAAAGTGAGTATTTCCTAATCAATCAATTGCATTCTACGATCTCCTATTCTCAGCTATTTTGACAAAAAAATAATAAAACAAAGCAAAAATTTTATTTATCAACAATAAATTTTTGTATTCGGTTGTTATAATAATCTGCAATATAAAGACTGTTTTCATTATCAATTAATAATCCAATAGGACGATTCAATTGATTTGGTTGACTTCCGATGTTATTTCCACCAGCAATGATACTGCCTTCTTCGCCATTTTTTACCCAACGAACTATTCGATCGTTAGCCGAATCGGCTACATATAATGAACCTGATTTATCAACAAATATTCCTTGAGGATATGATAATTGTTTTAAACTAGAGCCTTGACCTTGTCCGCCAGCAACAATAACCCCTTCCTTTGCACCTTTCATCCATTTCATTACACGATGATTGCTCCAATCGGATACGTAGAGTGTATCTTCTTGATCAACATATACGAAATGGGGTTGATTCAATTGATTGAGACCATTTCCATCGGCAACTAGAACACCTTGAGGATGAGGGCGTCCCTGTGTACACGGTGGGTATAGCAATTTTGTGGGTGAGAGCGTCGCTGTGCTTGAATTTCTTGATTTCCATTGGCACAAAAGTGAAATATATTCAACTTGTTGAATATCTTGATTTTCTAGAATTTCCAATTTCTGGATCGTGGGTATATTTGTAAATAAAAAACAAAAAGAAACAATTATATTAATACTTCAAGAACAACAATTGAGAAGAACGCCTATCTCTATACGGTTTCTGCTTTCTTTCTTCTCTAGTATAATTCAGCAAAAGTTTTGATACGATTAGAAACTAAGTTTCTGATTCCTGTTTTCTAACTAATATACTTTCAAACATAGTTGAACAAATAACAATACAGTGGATACAAAAAAGATGAACTCAATTTTTCTCTTTAATTGATGCATATTTTACTCCGAGAAAAAACGCAATAAAAAGAGTTAGAAAAAAACCAATGATTTGCACAAGCAGTATTAATATGTATCGAATATCATAGAGAATATCAATTGATCGACATGATAATGAATTTGTTAATTGATTGCAAATCGAAACAATAACAAGACAGCACAGTATCCTACGACACCAGCAAAACCATCCATAAGGTTTCGATAGTTCTTGACGAGTAATAAATGAATAGAACAACTGGGCTAGGAAACTAAATAATATGCATATTATGTACAATACGATGATTAAGATCATTGTCGATGTATATTTGTGTATGTTCTCAGGAAGAATCAATGATGATGATGAACATCGTCCTAGAAATCAAACAAAACATAGATTGAAATCTTTTATTCATAATATACTAACTAGCAGAAGCTTGTTCGAAACGATCGTAAAGAGTTACTGGCTCCAATTTGGTAGATTTTAATGATGCCATGAGTTTCGTGATATATGCATTAGCATTCGGTATTCGAAAAGCAAAATAGATACATGCTATTACTATTGCTAGATGTACTTTTCGTGCATGATTGCACCAAATAAATGTACGACTAAGTCGTGGCTTCAGTCTAAGGTAAATAAATAAACATTTATTATCTAATCGTCTGATCGAAAATAATCTGCATATTCGTTCACTTATTTTATGTACTTAGCGCATAAACATACTTGAAATGAACGAAGACTTCTTTCATTAACAGGATCGGCAAATTCTGGTAAACGTGCAGAATATATTCGTCAACACCGTTGTTGAAAAAAAGAATAGATAAATAAAAACTATAGCCATTTTCCCGTCATTTCCTCCATAAATTTCTTTTCCTTCTATTGGCTTGACCTCTTCAACTATTGTGTTATTCTCTCTCCTATAAGAATAGACAAAATAAAAAAAAGGTCATTCATTGTTCTTTCTTCTCATTCTGCCATGATGAAATGTTCGTCGAATTCACTTATTCAATAAATAACTTGATTTTGGAAGACTTCTTTGATGAAAATATAGAATGGCAAATATTCTATCCTTTCCTGGTCATCGAGTGAAGAAAATACAACAATCAACGTCAAAAATCAATGGATTTAATTTTTATGCTCATTTTGGGTAAGCTTCGTTACTTTTAACACTTGAATAAACATAGTTAGAAAAATCAAAAACGATAGATTTGAAATTCATGTTAATATTGTGTTTGTTTTTAGGTCACGAGCAAAACTAAATCGTATGTTTTATCGATTAAATAAATTGGGACGCATACAAATAGTGTTATTAGTTGTATGTTGGTGCTTATATGTGACATCTCTAAACCAAGATGATAACTGTCGGATCATTGAATTATCATTATTTCAACAGAATAATTCCTTGTCGTTAAATGATTTACTTGTGCCTCTTCGTAAGGATCTATTTTCTAAGATAACTATGTATATATATATTCTTGGTATTCTCTCTTTAATAGACATGGAGCACTGCCCATTATCGATACCTCTTTGTTCGCGTAAGCAATTCAGTACTGTCTATATCCAAATTTTGGTTGTAATTTCCTATAAAATGTGTTGTTATGGGTTTGTATATAATATCAGTTTGTATAGAGATATCACCTACGATCAATTAATTAATCCAATTGAATGGTTTTTGTGGTGTCGACGAATACTCATATATTGTTGTATTTCTTCAATCGGTAGTCAATTGATCAGTATACTAGTATGTCGACCAGCTGATATTCTTTTTGATATTCGTTATATATCAATGATTGTTGTGCAGCTAATGGGCTTTTTCATTTGTATTATGTTTGCGTTTTTCCTTGGCATCAAATATGCATCAGTTAGACATCGAATATGAAATGATTAACTGAATAGAGTTCATTCGACAATGAGAATCATTGTAAGAGAAAAAAGCTGGTTTGTGTATGATAAGATTAAAAATCAAAAGAACATCGATTGCTCGTTGAAAAGTGTTTTTTTTCATTGAAGAACTTGAAAACAAACCATTGAGTAACAGTTTTTAAAAATAGAAGTCATTAGTGTATGTGTTTGCCTTATTTTGTCATTCTTCTTCACGTCGTTTGTAACCTTTTTTCACAATGCGATAATTGAAATAAAAAACAAAGACGTGTCCAATATACACGTATATGTAGGTGGTATTGAAATAATATCGGCTGTCAAAATTGCTTCTTCAACTACCGATTTGACATATAAATAAAATGGAATTATTCAAGAATGAGCTATTTTATTGTTTTTGTTTGCATGATGGATGAAGTCTTTTCTCTCGATTTTCTTTTTGCCGATGAACATGCTCCTGATCAGCTCTATCAACTTGTTCGATTACATGAACTATCAAATCGTGTCAAGTACGTAACAAAATTAACTTGGTACGGACACAAAAAGTTAAGTCTATTGATGATTGGAGCTCGAAATGGATACGATGATATTGTTCGCGTACTCTTAACGGATTGTGATCGAAAATGTCAAATTGAATAAGAGAGACGAGTAATTCTCTACGGAACTCGATCTATCAAAGATACAACAGCACTCTATTGTGCATGTTATCGAAAACATTTTACTGTAGCCAAAAACTCTAATAGAACTTGATCAAGCTGATGCTTCAACAATTTTCGGATAATTGTCTATATTATCCATTTTCTATTCATGTTGCAGTCAACAATCGTCAAAATATTATACTGAATTTCTTTTCAAAAACAACTATGCAGATGGGAATAAAACAAAATCGAATGATACAATTGAAAAATCATACGATAACGATAATTATTTTGTCTGTTCGATATCAGTCAAGAAATGAATATAGATAATATCTATTCAAGTCTGTTATTTAACATTTGAACTATCAAAAAAAAGATACATGAAATATACTATGTTTAATACACCTTTTCTCGTCATCATGAGTAAGTAAAGTAAATATATCGTTGTTTGTCTCTTGTTAAATTTTTGAAATTATTAATTCAACTTCTTGAACAAAAAATAACAACTAAAGAAGAGAACATTTTGATCTATTCTTGGATAAAAGATTTACGTCGACATCAACTGACTTATGCAAATGGAGAAACTCTAATTCATTTTTGTGTTAATGCAGAAACTAATTATCGTCCGATAAATACATGTGTTCATCTAAAATTTCCGAACATAGCTGGACTTCGATTGTTATTAGCATGTGGAAGCCGTTGACTTGATTTAGATGCCATAGAATCTTTCTTCGGTAATACACTACTTCATATTATATGAAAAAGGCAATTTGATCAATAGATCATTAAAATACTTTTGAATTCTGGATGTCATATGAAGATAGAGATGCAAAAATTCCTTTAGATTATGTAAATGTTAAGGAAAATAAAGATTTATTTGTCGAAAAATCGATTCATCCCCATCGTCTAAAATATTTATGTGCACGAATTATTGTCAGCCATTTTTAAATGTTGGTACTTCAAATGCATTATCATCATCATTGAAGAACTTTATTTATTACATGATAGTCAAAACGTTTTCAATATGATTTAAATAAAAAGGTTTCGTTCGGATAAGAATAACAAAATTTCGTACACATACAACTGTTCTACCAGCATTAATTTGAACATATTCAAGTTTCGTTACATCGAAGTCATAACTTAATTTCTTCTCATTGCACAAATCATTTCATCCGACAATATTTACAATAATCTGCGATGTACTCCGATTCAGTATTTAAGGCACTTTTTTTTAATAAAAATAAATTTCATTTCAATCAAGCAAAAAGTTTGATTAGTAAAATAAATTTATTTATCTATTAAATTAAAATAAAAAGGAAGATGCGATTTAATGTTGTTCTCTTGAACGTTTGTTATTAAACCAAACTCGAAATTGAGCAGGTTTCAATTGAGTTTGATTTGATAATTCATCGATGGTCACATTTGAAACATATTTATCAACTTTGTAAAAATGTTCTTCAAGAATTCGAATTTGTTCTTCTGTAAAACGACGAGTTTCTTTCTTCGTTGATCGACGAATCTGAAATGAAGGAGAAGAAACATATTGTGGAGAACTTACCTGATACGGTTGTTGAGGTGCAGCAGGAGCAGGAGGAGTGTAGACCTGAAAGTAGAATGGATAAGATTGATGAATTGGACAGACATTTGTTTGTACTTGTTGATAATGAACTGGACAATAATATGACGACGATGAAGTTGAAGGATCTGAAATATAAGAAAAAGAATCATCACCTAAAGAATAACAATAAGAATAATCGTTTGAATAAAAGATTGTTATGAATCTGCTTTAATCGAAAAGGTTCGACTTCGTTTTGTTTTCCAAATACAGAAAGAAGAAGAACGAAAAGCATGATCACTAGTCGAAAAAGAGAGAGAAGAACGAAAAACATGATCACTAGTCGAAAAAGAGAGAAACGAAGGAAAATAATATGCGTACGATCTGGACGAAAGAAAAGAACGAGATACAGCATAAAATAAAAAAAAGACACTAAATAAACTTTTTACAAAAAAATTGATTTGTTATACTGTTCATCTAAATAGGAGCCCCATAAGATAAACAAATAAACCGAAAGTTCCAGAGATAATATAAAATTGAAATAGCCTTTGAAATACACGTTACGAACGGGTTCGATGCCATGAAACGCTGTTAAAGCAGATAGACTACCGATTGATATAACAAATATGGTATTCCATGAAATGTTCTTGATTTTACGTTTGATGGGCTCGAAATACCAACCAGCTATAACAACAATGAAACCATATACAGTTACCATGTTATCGATTTGCCTGCATATTGTTTTACTTCGGTCCATGTTGACGAAACATGATAACTCACCAAGACACATAACGAACGGTATATAAAAACCGATTATCGCAAATGATATGTCATTGACTACACAGGACAATATATTACTCATTTCTTTTCGATTTCAGTACAATAACGAATTGTTATGTATATGTAGAGTAGATATAACAGATGTAGAAACGAAAACGAAAAAAGAAGTGACCATTAGTCAATAGATGTCGATATAAGAGCAGGTTTTAAATCAATTGACAATATGATCAACGAAGTTTTTTTTTTAATAAAGAAATGAATTATGTTAAATAAAATCGAATGAAGAGATAATTGTATTGAAAAATCAAGATATTCCTATGATCAAAGAATCAGAAATTAAAGTAAATTTTCGAAAGTTAAGTTACCATTATCATGCTTGATGTCAACATAGATAATGTCGAGCCCAAAATAAGAAATGAACTAAGCATAATCGACAGCTTGTATGGTTATAAATAGTAATAATCAATGAAAGTCAATTGAATTCAAGCAATTCAGGGCAATTGTAGAATGAAAATCAAATGATAATCAGATGGCTAGCAGCAATATCACTCAGCTTCATTCACGAAATTCGATGTACAACAAGTATCCAATATTATAAAGCATAAATATTCGCATCACGTCTAATTCTATAGACACATGATTTTTCTTTGTGAAACATCGATTACATAGAAGACGGTAGATATACCCAACATTAATTTTCCACCAACCCTTTAGTTTTTTGCCTTCATATTCAGATGCTACAAATTCCAATAAAGTAGGATAGTAGTCCCACAAAATGAGCAGTCATCGTATTTCGCTATATGCAACATTCACGGAATCAGTTCTTGTCTATTCCGGAATTTCGCTTTATTATGTATCTATACGTATACATATATAGCGATACTTGAGGGTGAAGGCAAAGCAATTCCGGGAATTCCTTTACTTTTAGTGAACGGAGTTCCGAAATCGTCAAGAACTGATTCCTGCATGAGATGTGCTCAGTTTGTGTCTGAGTTTTTTATTCTATTCTGTAATACTGCATAGAGTATATACCTAGTCAAGCAAAAATTCACATAAAACAAAAAAAAACCATAAGAATAGTTCGTGAGGTTGATAAGCTCTTTCGTCGTGTACTTTTCTAATTTAACCATCAATATCATAAACCATTTTCAAAAGTCTTTTATACGTATATGCGCAATCTTCTCAAAGCACAGTGCGAATCATAAAAAAGTATCTTTAAAAGAAGCAACCGCTGTTTTTTTGTCTCGTTTTACATATTACAGAAAAACGATCGTGTTGAACTCTTAAGCGGTCAGTTTACTTTAACATGAAATGTTGAACAACCAGCGCTTACTTGTAACTTAATTTCTTTTCATTCAACAAAGAATTTGATCCGACAATAGTGACAATAACCTGTGATGAGGGTGTCTGTTTGTGTTTGTGTAGCACGACGGTGTGATGTATCACCTACGCTTGTTTTTTTCGTTCCACTATTCCAATATAACAACGAAACGAAAGAAAAGAAAAATAAAATCAAGATAAATATATGTACAAGGCTAACGACAGTGTCAAAGAACTGACGAATGAAAAAGAATTTTTCCGAAACATTTTCAGTAATTTTTCAAATTTTTAATTTTTAACAAATAAACAGCAGTACCCATGATCTGGAAATTAGAAATTCAACAAGTTGGATATATTTCACTTTTGTATAAATGGAAATCAAGGAAATCAAGCACAGCGACGCTCTCACTTTCAAAAAATTTTATCTAATTCTAATTCTAATTCCAATTCATTCTCATGATCTCTTAGTGTTGTTTACAAAATCTTGTCGAACAACCATCACATGTATAAGTTGCTTTTTCTTTATGACAGACAAAACAACAATTTCGAGCTGCTTCTGCTGCTGTCGCCATTCTTTACTTTCTGATACATGAATAGAAACGCCTCGTTTATCTTATCTGACTGAAAGACATGAATGGCGATGTGAAAGACCACTTATCTACTTCTTTGCAAATATATTCTTTCTCGTGAAGATTGAATGTGAAGAAATTCCATCTACAGGCATGTGTTAACCTTCACTAAATATGAAGAATAATTTCTTCTTTTTTCGTTTTCGTTTCTACATCTGTTATATCTACTCTACATATACATAACATTTCGTTATTGTACTGAAATCGCAAAGAAATGAGTGACATATTGTCCTGTGTAGTCAATGACATATCATTTGCGATAATCGGTTTTTATATACCCAGGTCACCCAATACGACCATCGTAAACGACCGTAAACAACCGCTAACGGCATCGTAAACGATCGTTAACTGTACTAAACGGTCGTAAACGCGCCGTGAATGACCCGTTTGGTATGCACCGTATTACGGCCGTATATCGCCGTGCCGTAAACCGCCGAATACTTCAGCCGTATACGTCAAAATCCGACAGATGATACGACCGTTTCTTACCGGACCCTCTCGTATCAGATATCGTTTACCGCCGATCACCACCGTTAACAGTCGTAGCCGGTCGTGTAGCCAACAATTAAAAACACATTCCAATATCTTTCAAATACCTTTCAAATGCCTTTTCCGAGAAATGCCTTCCAAATACCTTTTTTCAAAAATACCTTTCAAATGCCTTTTTTCAGAAATACCTTTCGAATACCTTTTTTCAAAAATACCTTTCAAATGCCTTTCCTGAGAAATACCTTTCAAATGCCTTTTCTGAGAAATGCCTTTCAAATACCTTTTCACACAAATACGAATCAACTGCCACTTTTCGAACGATACCTTTCATAGGTAATTCCACTCATTTGAAACCAAAACAAAAAGATCAAAACCGCATGCGAAAATAACTACGTCCGCGAAAGATCATTCAAAACCTTCCCGACGCATGTTCACTCACTTGAAATCAAAACAAAATATCAAAACAGTAGGTCAAAACAACTAAGTCCGGGAAAGACCATTCAAGAGCTTCCCGACACATATTCATTCACTTGAAATCAAAACAGTAGATCAAAACAACTAAGTCCGGAAAAGACCATTCAAGATCTTCCCGACGCATATTCATTCACTTGAAATCAAAACAAAAGGTCAAAACAGTAGGTCAAAACAACTAAGTTCGGAAAAGACCATTCAACACCTTCACGACACATATTCATTCACTTGAAATCAAAACAAAAGATCACAAATTGTAAGTTCGAGAAAGGTCATAAAAGATGTTCGTAGACTCATTGATCTTTTGGTAAAGCTATTTCATTAGCTAATGATACCCTCATGAACTAGATTCACTTACTTGATTGAAAAACAAAGGAAAGGCTAGGTGGACATACATTGGGGAAATTGAGATGAGATTGAGAAAGAAGATGAAAACTGGTTTTTTTTCAGCTTAGGATATCGACTCAGATCGAAAAACGGACCAGTTAACGGATAGATAACGTCAGGATCTGTGAACTTCTGTGCTTGGGAAGGACGATCATCGAAAAAGAAGTCGTTTCATTAGCTAATGACACACATTAGAACCATATTCACTGACTTGATTGAAAGGTAGATGAAAGGCTAGGTGGACATATAGTGGGGAAATTGAGATGAGATTGAGAAAGAAGATGAAAACTGGTTTTTTTCAGCTTAGGATATCGACTCAGATCGAAAAACGGACCAGTTAACGGATAGATAACGTCAGGATCTGTGAACTTCTGTGCTTGGGAAGGACGATCATCGAAAAAGAAGTCGTATCATTAGCTAATGACACACATTAGAACCATATTCACTGACTTGATTGAAAGGCAGATGAAAGACTAGGTGGACATACAGTGGGGAGATGAAGTTCTTGGTTGTGATCATATTAATGAATTCGTTTGTAGAGACTGTCTGTTTCGATTTTATCTACCATTACTTCCGTAAGAGATGTATTTATAGTAAAGAATTATATTTATTTGTCGGGGTAAAATGTGTTTATTATGTTTTTGTTGATTTCATTTCGCGGAGATTTTGTGTTAGAACTCTTGTGCTGTTTCAAGTTTTATGATTTATGGAAAATATTGTTCTAAGCTGGCATGTTTCATATGAAAGTCTTTGTGCGTTTTGAAATTTGTAAGATTTCCATTAGACGACGGCATCTATATTTTCCTTCGTAAAAATAGCTTTAATAAATTAATAATTTCGATTTATTTGATGATCTAGTGTCAGAAATCATTGAATCTATGTTTTTATGTTGGGATGAAAATGATGATTGTACTGATTTAGTTGATAATTCATTCAAATCTGAATTTGGTAAATTAAAAAAAAAATCAATTTAACCTTGATATAATTAAACGATTGAAGAATGGATTTGATTCATTGTAGAAGTGATATGTTTACCTTGCATGAGATTAACATCGATTCCATTGACATATGCAGAGTATTTGGCTGTGGTAAAGCTGAATGTATCAATTTTAGGATATCTGTTGAATATGTTTTGCATAAATTCGCACTTCGAAATGTACGAAGGAGATTTCAGCAAAATTCATTCGTAGAAATATCTGTATAGAAATTGAGCTGTACAGAATTTGACGTAGGTTTTGGAGAGAAAAGCTCCTTCAATATAATCTCACTGCCATCAACAAACGTTTGATCCTGTTCAAGAACATCTTCGTTGTTATTTTCATCGTAATGATCTGGTGAAATAAAATCAAAGTCATGATCAATAGATTGATTGAATTCCATCAAATGTTCAAATGAATTTGGTAATTCAACGTTTGAAACATCAAGATGATTTTGATTTCCATTTGAAATCATATAGGGTAACAACCCGTCAGTTAGATTAACAGTTGTTTGCATTCGTGCACGTTGATTTCGCAAGAATCTTCGTTCTTTATTTTTATTTTCGGCATTTATCAAGATCAATGAAAGTTCCTCAGTCATCCTATTATATTAATGGAAATTTTATGCCAACGAGAAATCATGATCTTATACGCTACCTTTTTAAAATATAATTAATCAAGGCGATAATAAGCGATTTATAACTATTTTTCTCACAAAATATCAGTTCACTTCAAGATGTTCTAGAGTATCTGATAGGAGAATCCTAAACATAATTCAACGAATAGGAATTTTGTGAATTACCCGTACCCGTGTACACGTGTATATTACAAATTATATATGAACGGATCTAATGAAATCAGATTTTCACATATTGCACATCAATATTTCTATAATTAGAGTATTTTGAGATACTGTAAACACTAACGAATGTCGAATTATAGATGTCCTGTAGTACTGTATTCACCAATCATAAAAATATAGAAAACGATATTTTAGAACTGCTAAAATGTATCCTTCGATATTAACATAATATCCAAGTCAAAGTTTTTCATGCAATAATTGAACAAAGGTTACTAATATAACACTCAACAGTCTCACAATCACAATTATTCAAAAAAGGTCTTAAAAGAGATATACGGCCGTTTACGGTATTTCATGGTAAAAAACGACGGACGTGTTTTCAATTTATTTACGTCAGTAGTTTACGACAGTTTACGTTCGTATACGATGGTCGTTTACGTGCATCGTTTTCTTACGATAGCCGTAAACGTTAACGTTCGATACTCATCGTATACGGCAACCGAAATATACCGTAGGATACCGTTTACGATCACCGTATACAGTACACGTAAACAGGCACCGTTTTCTGACGTAATTCACTGGTTACGGCCGTTTACGGTCGGGGGTAGTTGACCTGGGTACCGTTCGTTATGTGTCTTGGTGAGTTATCATGTTTCGTCAACATGGACCGAAGTAAAACAATATGCAGGCAAATCGATAACATGGTAACTGTATATGGTTTCATTGTTGTTATAGCTGGTTGGTATTTCGAGCCCATCAAACGTAAAATCAAGAACATTTCATGGAATACCATATTTGTTATATCAATCGGTAGTCTATCTGCTTTAACAGCGTTTCATGGCATCGAACCCGTTCGTAACGTGTATTTCAAAGGCTATTTCAATTTTATATTATCTCTGGAACTTTCGGTTTATTTGCTTTATCTTATGGGGCTCGTATTTAGATGAACAGTATAACAAATCAATTTTTTTGTAAAAAGTTTATTTAGTGTTTTTTTAAAAGTTTATGCTGTATCTCGTTCTTTTCTCTGTTTTTCGACTAGTGATCATGTTTTTCGTTCTTCTTCTTTCTTCTTTCTTTTTTCTGTATTTGGAAAATAAAACGTAAATGAAGAAAAGCACGACACAATCTGTTTCGTTGAAGAATTCTTTCTAATGACTATTGGTTTCGAATATACACGTTTCCTCCAGCATACGAAATTTATAGAAGGCGCTGTATTGCATTGGAGAAGAAATATTATTTGTTTCATCATTTCTAGTATAAAATAGTGCTTTTGTACATAATTTCAAGAATTTTTGTTCAAATAAGACTCTTATGCATTTTAAAATATAAATAAAAGAAGGTTTTAACGTTATCTAAGTAAAGACTGATAACTAGTTGCAAGATATTTCACATGATAATGAGTATGAGTTTGAATAAAAAGAGAAAAACTGAAAATGTTACTTGGCTTGATCAATTTCCGTCTGAAATTATCTTCGATATATTCGAATATTTACAATCGAATGATATTATTTTCACATTTTTTGATTTCAATCAACGATTTCAAGATTTAGTTATGCAACAAAAATATTTCGAAATGCCCAAAACAAACCTATCCTTTTGGAGAACAACTTTAGACACCATAGGTCCACAGATTGAAACACTTGTTATCAATCACGGAGGTTTAATATTATCATTAGATTTATTTCCAAATGTAACATCAATTATTGTTACATCACCATGTTTTATCGATTCAAAAATCATCGAATCAATAATGAAAAATGATCGATTTGATCAATTACATTCATTGAAAATAAAACAAATGATTCTTTCTGATAATAATAATAATAATCAAGTATTTTTAAAAAATATATTCAATAATCAAAATCAAATCGAAATATTTGAATGTCCAATCTTAGGACCGAGTTTATCAGTGGGTGAACCCAAATTCACGTCAAATCTTACTAAATTAAGAATAAAATTGAACGAATTGGCAGAAATATTCAGTCTTTTTCAATATACACCATTTCTTAAATATCTGAACATTATTTTCAATGATGTTGGAATTTATAATTCACAAGAAAAGTGTTCAATTCAATTAGAACGATTACATATGATGTACAATAAAGCAATTCTATCGAACAAAGAATATTATCCAATGACAGAAATGATCAAAATGTTTTCAGCATCATTAAAATGTTTAGCATTGAATTTCAGTAATATCATTTTTGATTTGGATAATTCTTTGTCGAATGGTGAAGAACTTCGTAAGCAACTGTTAGAATCGTTGAGTTCACTAATAGAATTCCATTTCTATACTCGAACATGTTGGGAATTCCAATCTGATATTTTATCAACATTTCGAAGTCAATTTTGGCTCGATCGAAATTGGATAATGGCAACACATGGTAGTCAAGGATATATGTATACATTGCCATTTTATTTCAATGAAATTCATGAATTCGGTGACTTTACTTCTGTTCGAACAACAAATGATAAGATTTTATTAAATAATCCTTATGTATGGCGGAAAATTCAAAGTATTCAATTGCTTGAACCTTCGAAAATTGATTTCGATTTACTTCGAATTCAAATGCCGAAATTAGTCTCGATCTATACGGATTCTGATGCGAAATTTATCGAGATGATTTCTAAGGAAAACGTCGATGTACTAAACAATGTAACAATTATGAATTGTCTTGATTATTCTCTATCTAAAACAGATTCATTCTGGTTTACTAAGCGGGCATCAATTTTTAAATATTCACCGTTCGATATGCAACAGATGTCATCGGCAAATTCGATAATATTAAAAAATATTCAACGATTACATATTTATCATAATCAAATGAAGCAATTTGTCGATTCTGATCATGTTTTATTTCCAAATCTTGAATATTTAATTATTGATCATACGAATAATTCAAATGACATCTTCATATACTCGTCATCAGTACCGAGTCTGTTATCAAAAATGAATCAATTAAAAACTATCTTCATTTATCTTTCTGGAATGTACAATTCAGATATTCATCTCAAAATGAACTACGATAAAAATCGTATGACGACAAAATATCTACTCACGATTTTACAATTCAGTATCTCATCAGACACTGCTGTTATACAAGACTTTCCTTATTGGTTTCAAATTTCGAAAAATATTTTACTTTCAACAGATAGAGAATGAAAGTTTGCACGAGAAATGTCGGAGATTTGTATATATTTTTCTCAAATCGAAATTTAAAAAAATCTTGCCAAACTTTCGGCATTCGTAATCCATAGCAAATCATTTCTGATTAATAGAAGAAGCCGTAAATACAATCTCGTATATATGTATGTAAATTCAATGAGACATTCTTTTTACTTGACAATATGGATACAATGAAGCCGAGAGTGTCAGTGATTCGAATTGCTCGTCAAACATTAAAACAAATCGATACCGAGGAAATCGACGAGTATCCCGTGGAAAAACGTCTGTCAAATCGAAATGAAACGCCAATTCTCTATTCTCGAGATGAAATGAAAACCGGTGTATTCGATTCGAAAACTCCTCGAACATCCGTCAGAAAAAGTGCAGATTATCGATCACAACCTACTCAAAATCGGCCTGAACTCGCTTGGAAAGGAACTCATCAATGGTCTCACGATCTATTCAATCTATTCGATGATTTCAACATGTGTTGCTACGCTTGTACATGTTGGTGTTGCTTTCGACATGAACTTTCGAAAATGATGGACGAACATTGGTGTCTCTGGTTCGTCAACTGTTCACCATTGGCAACGCTACGTGTCAAATTTCGTCAACAATACCGTATTCAAGGCTCGATCGCTGGCGATTGTTGTGCGTCAACATTTTGTCCACTCTGTGTCGGCTTACAATTAGCAAATGAAGGCCGTGATTATGGTCATCGAATATTTCGTTGAGTCTTTTTTTTTGTGTATCTCTTTTCTTTCTTATTGTTTGGTGAATTAAAAAAAAATGAAAAGAAAAAAAACTCAACCAATAACAACATGAAAGAAGCAAAGAAAGAAAGAAAGAAAGAAAAAAAAAACTTTTTAATGAAAGAACAAAATGAAATAAGGATGATAAAGAAACGTACTGTTTTAAAGGAGAGGAAATAGACGAACGAGTTTTTGGTTTGTTTTTTATTCAGTTTTTTTTGGCCTGTGCTGTTGAACTATACACCGAGAAGAGTTTGTCAATGCTGTATTTCCAATAAATAAAGAGAAAGAAAAAGAACACATTGTCTAAATAACAAAAAAAAATGAATAACAATAACAAATCATCAATGTTTTGTTTGATTTCGTTTTTGATGATAGAAAAACATTAATTTCCTTCTTCTTCTTCGCCTTCTTCGACTTCAGTTTCAGCTTGTTGAAGCCAAGTGAAGAAATCTTTCGTCGACATTTCAACAACAGCATGACCTAGAGAATCAGATCGAATGGATAATGAACTTTTTCGAAGTTCCTCTACCTTCGGTCTCGGATTGATCGGGATGTTTGAGCCATTCGAAAAAGGCATCTTCACTGACGCATTCTTCGTCGTAGAAGATATCAAACAACAATCGAGCCATTTCTACAAAAGAAAATGATAAAAAAGTGAGAGAATAGTCGTTCGATTTACTTGGCGGATGTTCGAGTTTATTGACGAAATTTTGAATGGCGTAAACAGCTTGTATTTCGGCTTCGGATTTATGTTCGATGATTGCATTGAGTATTGTCATTCGTTTCTTGGCGATATCCTCTTGGATTTTCTTCTGTGGATCACGATTGATGAGACACGCTTCCAAATAGGAAAGCACTATGTTTCGGATATAAAATTTCTCTTTCGAGTCCATATTTCGTTTGATATAGGAGATAATGTCCGTATCGGACACGGTTAGACCTTGATCATTGACAGATTTGAATAATTTCACTAGTTCGGGATCGGCACGCGGTTGATGACTGTCTTTGACCGATGAGTCGAGTTCGGGCGTATCGTAGAGCCATTGATACTCGTCCGAGACGTCTCCTGCATCGGTTTTAATCAGATCTTCGAACCGAAGGTCACTTGTTTGCCAAAATCGTTGCAAACGACTTCGATTTCCCGTTGCGAATTCACTGGCGAATCGAATGATGTACTGAAACATCTGTTTCGATTTGTCGTCTTGCACGAATTGAAAGATCGGTTTCAGCAGGCACATGTTCGACGTCGGTGCGCCGATGAACGCGCCGAGAATCTCGCCGATATACTGCCAAATGAGCGGAATGTCAACGGCGTAATCAGGCGCATCGTCGACGATGGTTTTCAGACCCGAGAGAAACGCGTCCGTCGAGAGAAGTTCGTCGTTGAGCGCAGCGTCGAGCAGATGTCCGACGGCTTTTCTCGCGCGAGCTTTGGCTTCGAGAACATTTCGAAAGAGTTCCTGAACGATCAACGCCTGCTGATCGACGCTTGGCGTACGAAAAGCAGCGAGATCTTCGAGCGCTTCTTTCACCGGCCGATCGGTCATTTCCGAGTAATTCTCCGTATATTCCTCGATCAACGAATGTACACGAGCTTTGGTTTTCTCTTCGTCGAACGTCGTGTTCGACGGATCGGCATTGATCACCGTCGTCGACGAACGGCTGATTTGCGTCGACAGACTCACGCTCGATTCACGCGAGGCGTTTCTCGATTGTTCACGCGAGACATTGCGCGAGCTTTCACGAGAATTATTGATCGACGGACTGCTGCCGCCGGCGGTCGTCGTCGTTTTTCGAAGAGATTGAAGGGCATTTTCACGGTCGCGTTGACTGTTTTCACGAGCTAATTCACGAGATGATTGACGTTGGAGCGGATAGCCGGACGCGCTTTGAGACGAGCTTAATTTGCCTTTTAGATTTTGAACTGGACCCGCTGGCGGTTTGTTCGCCGTTCGAGCAGCGAACGACGATCGATCTTCTTCGGGTTTCTTCTCGATTCCTGAGCCTTTGGCCCACGTTCGTTGTGGCGCCAAGTTCATCGCCATTTGTCCACGTTTGTCATTCGATTGCAGTTGTTGTCTTAGGGAATTGACGCTGAATCGATTCTCGCTTCGCTCTTCGTCGTTTCGGTTGTTCGACTGTTTAATTCCGCTGCCTCGGCTGCCTCGACTGTCGGTGTACTGTTGATTCGAATTCATGTAGCCCGAGCCGATGACGATGTTTCGATTGGGATCTCGGCGTTCTTTTCGTTCGCGTTCTTGTTCTCGTTCTTGTTGTTCGCGTTTGATACGTTCCTGTTCGTGAATTTCGTCGATGGTCGTTGGTTTAGCGTCGATTCGACGTGGAACCCAATTAGCTTGACGTAGTTCGACGAGATCTTGGATCATGAAACGAATACGAGCCGAGGTCTTGCATTCTTTGATGATCGCGTCGAGTTCTCGGTATTGTTTCTCGAGATTTTGTCGGTTCGATTGTTTTTCATTTGCTTTGATATCGAGTTCTTTGCCAATGGTTTTCAATAGACGACAGAGACATTCCAATGCTTCCTCGTCGGTTTTATCTCGAAGTAGATATTCGATACAATCGTACATGATCGTATCAGTGAGCATTTGTAATTTGAATAATTCTCCAATGAAAAAAATATTGCCCAATTTTCGTCGTTTGGCTTTGGCGAGATCTTCGTCGAGTTTTTCCGATTCTTCTTTTTGTTTTTTCTCGTCGACGATCGATTCAACTTCGACTTTACGTTTTTCATATTCAATCTCTTGTCGATAATCATTTTCGAATTCTTTTTGACAACGTGTGAGCAAAATTTGACGGAAATAATGCGTCACTGTTTTGCCATCTTCACTCGGAACTGTGACTTGTTTCTTTTGAAATTGTTTACATATTTTAGCATAGAGAAAACTAAATCCGGGCTCATCAACAGCCTGAGAAAAAAAAACAACGAGATAAATGATATTAAAGAAGAGGCAAACAATGAAGTTACTTTGGAAAAAAATATATTTATCATTCCTTCTAATCGTTCGTAACGATCGATTTCGAGTGCTTCCAATTGTTTCAAGAGTTTTTCGTAGGTTTGCGGCGTAACTTTATTGAGAATAGCTTTGCAATCACGAAGAACTTTGTGATTGGCATCGACTTTGCTTTGATCGACTGGTTTGTAGGGATTTTCGACTCGATTACCGAAATCGGGCTCGTTGCTGAGATAAATCGCTGGTTTATTACGTTGTTTCGAGTCGGTGATTGAATTCGTTGGATATCGATTCAATGACGGATGATTGCTCATCGATGATTGACGATTAAAACCACGGCCACCACCTTGACTACTATTCGTGCCGCCATAGGGCTGAGCACGTCGATTGCCAGTGTTACTAACAACAATATCGAGATTGGGCAGTTCAGGCACGGGAAACGACGATGAACTATCACGAATACGGAGCAGCTCTTGACGATCGTATCGGAGACGTTGATTGGGCGCTGCTGCTGCTGCTGCTGTGGCTGGTGTTGGTGTTGGCAATGGGGTTTCGTAGTCGAGCGAAGCAGCTGTTGGCAACGAAGGTAAAGTTGGCAGTTCAGTTGGCGTGGAATTCGATTCATCAGACTGAAAACAACGAAAATATATTTGCTTCTCGTTAGATAACTTCGGCTGTATAACCATTATCTCGAATATACATTCTATGTTAGTCGTAGTAGCTTCTTTCTTTCTTTCTTTCAACGAGAAAATATGCATTAATATGTCGACGTTCTCTTTCTCTCGTTCTCTCGTTCTGTCAATGATAAATATAGATGATCATGCGTTGAGGAGATGGGTAGTGAGGACATACCGTTGATTTGACGGGCTCAATCGATTCGTTTTCATCGGTTAATGTTCGTGTTCGAATACCGGGCACAGATGGTTGACTGTCGTTGACAGGCGACTTCGAACGAGACGACGACGCCGACGACGAGACCGGCTGCACGGGCTCCGAGGGTTTCGTCGGAGCAGCACCGGGCGGATCGTCGTTCGTCGTCGTCGTTGTCGGATTATCACTCGAGATCGCTTTGGCCATTTGCTGTCGAAAATCGGTTTGTACTTGCGTTTTCGATGGTTGTGGAGCTGGAGCTGGAGCTGGAGCTGAATCAGTTACTGTTTCTGTGGTTGTTGTTGTTGTCGTTGGTGTTGAGTTCGGTAGTTCGACGGCTTTGTGTGACACAGGATCAACGATAAGCAATGGTTTTTTGGCTCGTTTTTCTGTGGTTTGTGGTAGTGGTGGTGGTGGAGGTTGTGCTTGTTGTGGTGGTTGATAGGTGTGCGATGTCGGTGCAGATGTCGAAACATTCGATGAATCGATGACTGGCTGATGTGTCGGCGGTTGTGCCGAGTAGATTGGCTGTGTTTGCTGGCCTTGTGTCGGCAATGAATACGGCGGTTGTTGTGTCGGAATGGACTGAGGAGGTAGAGGTTGTGTTTGAATTGGTACGTAGCCTTGTTGCATTGGAAAATTAGCTAAGACAAAAGAAGAACAACGAAATGTCAATTGAAGAAGAAGAAAAAAAACGAGATTCAAATACGAGGAAAAAATTGTGGCGAATACATTGGCGGCGTTGGCGTTCCTTGTGGATACGAGTACACATTTTGTGGTAGATAGTTCTGTTGATTACCAAGATTTTCATTTTGCGGACGTATTACGGCTGGAATATATTGCTGAGTCTAAATGAATGTGATCAGTTTTGAGTTACGTAAGAAAAACAGGTCGATTTTCACGAAATTACCATTCCACGTGGACCGACGAACTGTGGTTGTGTGATGAATTGTGGCGTTTGATAGTATCCTGCGTACGCATTTGGCATTTGCGTATTGACATACTAAACGAACGAACGAGTCAATCATCTCGAGAAATCAAAATGACAAGTATTTACCGCCATTCGTGGTGGTGGCTGTTGACCGAACTGTGATTGTGGTCTTATCATTTGATACTCTGTTTTTTTTCAAAAAAAACAAACAAACAATCAATTCAAACAAGTTTCTCTCGTTTTCGTTGCCTACGTGATGGATCCATGCCGTTATTTTGCTGCACAAAGTAATTCTGCGGTTGTTGATGTGCATTTTGATAGTATGTTGACTGAGGATCTGAACTCATATTGAATATAAAATATTATTCGTTAGATTAAAAATTGATATTGATTCATTTGTGTGTTGTTGCTGCTGCTGCTGCTTTCTTTGATAGAAGAGCAATGTTTTTGAAACAATTGCTGATTGAATAAATAAGAATTAAAAAAAAGAAATGTGTGGGTTTTTTTTTCGTTTTTGGATTAGTTATAGTTATATATTTAAATACTAAAATGAAAGAAAAATTTTGTGGGAAATTTTGAACATGAATTTGTTGTACTCTATGTTTGCACGTCGAAGAGACATAATAAAAAATGTTGTCGTTCGTATTCTATACGAGAGCGAGCGAGAGCGAGAGAGAGAAACGAAGAAAAAAAAAAGTTATGTCGTCCATAAAGGATGAACGAGTGTTTTCTATTGGTTATTTTCTTAGGCAATGAAATCAATTTTCAACAAATTTCCCTTTAGTTTTCTTTTTTGTCTGGGAAAATATCGAATTTAACAATTTTCTCACTGAAATGAGTAGATTAGTTTCGAAATTTGACAAGTATACAGATGTCGTTAATGTTCAACTTTTACACACGGATAATTGTGATTTCTTTGCTGTCAATTAATAAACGTCGAGTATACGCCGATAGAATCATCGGTAGAACAGTACCAACTAACACAAAAGAAAGAAACGATCAAGTTTTAAGTCTTTTGCTTTTTCTACTTGATAGAATGCCAATTGTTATGGCTGAACAAGCGATCCATTTGCCTAGATAAGTCGTTGGAAGAAATCCTTCGAAACCAACATTGGTTATTGCTAGAAGAGTATAATAAACCCCATTGCCGACGTTAGGATAGAGAATTCTTGAAGATGGATTCGTTGTTCGTTCGATGGCGTAGATCATCGAACCGAATATACAACTTGTACCCGTGAGAACAACACTCAATGTTAAAAAATACGTCCATGCTTCGCCTTAAGTCGAGAGATTTAATTTTTTCGATTTTAAAAAATTTCACAAAGTCAAACCAAACGATTGAATGAGTAGATCAATCGATCGATGATATTTGCCTAGTTTAAACATTCGTAGAGTTTTGAAAATCTCAATCCATTGGAAAATATTCATCATGTGAATTTCGCAGTTTTGTTCGTGATTATATTTCAAACTAAATAATCGATAGGCAAGACAATTCAATAGATTGACAATATCAATCCTAAAAATGAATTGAATTTATGTTTCATTCGGCGAATTTCTACCAGAAATAAATCGATTTTATACAAAGACGAAAAGTCGGTGCTGAGATCATTCGAAGAACAAATTCGAATAGCCAAATCAATGCAATGAGATTTTCAATTCGAAATCCACGAGATTTTACACGTGGTCGATAGTCAATTATCGTTGTTTGCTCGTAGATAAAGTTTCGATTTCGAATGATAATCATTTCGTACATGAAAATGAATATCGAACATAAACAAATCAATCCAAAGAGAAATCTATAAATGACTCCGAGAAGACCTTGATTGTACTCAATCGCTTGCCAGAGATGTTTCTTTATGATTGAACGTGGTAGATAGCGAATTTCTGTTGAATAAGATAACAACGGTATCGAATGAGTCGCTTTTAATTCGGCGAGAAATTCCGAATCAGTAAAATAATAACTGAAACAAAAGTCGATTCGAGAGAAAAAGATTTCTTAATCGACTAACTTCAATTCTGCGATATATAACTCCTAGAAAATATTGAAATGATATTGCTTTCGTTCGAATCAAATTCGTTTACAAGTGGCAAATCATTCGGTCTCGAAAGAATCCCGTGATTAATATAAAATATCAGTAACTCGAAAAAACTTCGATTTCGTGCGAGACAATAACATTGTCGATTTTTATCATAGAATTGTTTCATGTAATCATGATTGTTGAATATCAATGATGGATATTTATTTAGATTATCACGATTGATTTCATAGACATGACCTCCAACAAGATATTTTTCAAAGTTCATATAGTAGTTATATCGAACCCGCGTTTTTATGTAACAATAGAATCTTATTTGAAATATAATGAAACTGAGATAGTTTTACAGTACCGATTTGAAAGATCTATAGAACTTAAAATCGGGAAAAACTGATTCAAAAGACTTATCAGATTAAATCATACAGTGTTTATTTTAATCTAACGATAACAAAAGGTTTAGTTTTGAACATGTATACTCTAATTAAGCTATAGATTCACTTGACTGTTTAATGTCGAAGAGTTTTTATTAAACATAAAACCAATATGTTGATGGAGATGGAGAATAGGGAAGTTCAAATGATGGATATGTTGGCAATGTGAAATATTGTGGTAATGGAAAATAGGATTCTTGGTATTCAGTAAAGGTGACATTATGAAGTTCAGGAATCGATTGTCGACGTTGTTGTTGACGATTTTTACTGACTGATTGAACACTCATCGATCGACGTAGGATATTTTTAGGATCTTCTGCTAATTGCCATTTACCTAATTGAACACGAGAAGTTCGATAGAAGAAACTTTGACAATCATCGATATGTTCATATTTATTCGCTGGAACAGCAATGATTTGATCATTGATTTCGTTCATTTCTGTGCCTTGTTCATTAATCTATAAAAGAAAAGATTCATATTTCTAAATCGATGTTGTTTTTTTACTTGAAAATAAAGTGGAACTGTCGAACATTCCTGTTCTTCATCCGTTTGATTATACGCGTCGGCACAGGCTCGAACAAGTGCAAACGCAATTTGTTTTGTTTTAACAATAAAACTATGACATTCATTCATCGGCGAATGTCGTGTTCGTTGAAAAACAACCGAAAATAACGGTGGATGTTGTGCATTCATTGCAAGTGATGCATCAGGCTTATCCAATGGTACAAATCGATAGCCATTGGTGAATTTTCTTTTCGATCGTGTTTCCGTTGCAAAACGAATACTTGCACAATAGACTAACGATCGAATCGGATAGTAGAGAACAATCGTTGGATCCGAAACGAATTGTATTTGTAAACTTTGATCATCGATTATGATTGAAACCTCAATGCCACGTGGTGATTGACTTCCATCAATAGGAAATTGTTTCGAAAGTGGCTCTTGAATTGACTCGATACCTTTTCGATGATCAGTTGAACTGGCTGTGCCTAAGTATAACGCACTGTATTTCGTTGGATTTAGTTGAACACTAATTGTTCGTTGCTGTTTGTCAGTTCGTTGTTCACAATCACTCAGTAGTTCGTCAATAGGTGAGAGTAATTTCGTTGGTTTTCGCCCTCTCATTTCACTTGTGTACGTTGCTTACTATAGTTTCTCTCGTTAAATTACGCACGTCTAGTCAATGAACCATATCAAAACGAATATTTATTTAGGTTGAGAGTCGCATTTTGTTTTGTTTTTTATTTTCGGGCTTTTGACAACATATAGAATAGAGTCAATTAGAACTAGAGAAAAGAAAAGCAAACAAACAAACATACATCGAAAGAAAAGAAAATGTAAAAAGTATTGTTTTCACAGAGTGAGAAAATTTTGTATTTTATGAATCATCGAGTAGTAGTTCTTCGTCTTCTTGAGTTTCGAGTTCGTATTGTTGTACAGGATTTTGATCGTTATCAGTTAGCAGACGGTTTTCGTCATCTTGATTGACAGATGTTGATGGAAGTTTACTTTCGATTGTTGTACTCATTGCACGACGCTAGAAAATCATAAATAGAAAAAACCAAACAAAGACAAACGAAACGAACCATATCAGCCGATGTTTTGGCTCTGAGAGTTTCTAATTCTTTTCTTAATTTTTCTGCTCGTTGTTTGAGCAAATCTTGTTGACTAAGTTTCGGTTTCGGTGTTGGTGTTGGTACAGTTCCTAAGGAATCTTTTATTTTGACAATTGTAGCGTCGACTTTTTTCATCAACGAACGAATCGATTCTTTTTCGTCGTTGGTTTCGGCAGTTTCGAGTTTTTTCAATAGTAATTTCTGCTGTTGAATTTGTTCTTCGAGAAGGCCGTGTTTCTTTCGGCGGATTTCGATGGTCGCTTTTTTCGCTGCTTCCTTTTTGATCGACGATGGTGCTGCTGGTTTTTTCTTAATCGGCCGTGGAGGAGGAGGAACAACGACAGGTTCACTCGGTTTTTTCCATTGTTTTTTCTTCGGTGGAGCGTCAGTTGAAATCGGCGTTGAATTATGTCGAAAGATTTTGATAAAACGATTGTTGAACAATGGTTCGGGATTTTTGTAGGCCGTTTCGGCTTCTTGAACAGTTGAATAGGCGACGAGAGCCGCGTCTGTTGACCCGTCGAAACCGATCTACGAACGAGAAGAATTTCGATGTCAGTTGGCGAAAAAAATGAATACCTTCACATTGGTAACTGTACCAAATTTGCTAAAATGTTCGTTTAATTTAGAGATTGTATTGAATTCTACAGGGATTTTACGGATTTCGAGCGTTGTTGAGTTCGAATTTGCACCATCGGGTTTTTGCCCTGAAAAAGTCAAAGATAAAACAAAACCGAGAAAAGTTTTTTCGTCGAAATTTACATGGACGTTTTCGGTGTGGTGCTCGTCGATCGTTGGGATACGGCGTTGTTGTGACGTGTCGTCGAGTTCGAACCATTGGTCCTCCGCCTACAGAAATCAGAATAAACTTTTTTAAAAATTCTTTTTCTTCGTTCTACTTGAATCATTCGATTTCAATCGATGTCCCAACGGCAACGGTTCGGCATTCGTCACCACAGTGACTAAAGTTCGTTGACCGGACGGTGCCGATTGTCTCGGATAAGCATTCGGGCCTAAATCCGGCGATTCGGGATCGTAGGGTTGAAAGTTTGAATAGTAATTCGCTTGTTCATATGTCAAAATATTCGATCCATGATCGTACGGACATGTTTCGCCAAGAACACACGAGCCTTTATTATCAAAAAAGTCTTTACAACGAATTTTCGTTGTTGTTGTCGCTGTTGTTATTTTTTGTTGTTCAGGCGAAGATGAACGATGAGTTCGTTTCGTTGAGGATTCGGTTTGATCCGACGAATATCGGCTAAGATAAAAACAAAAATACGTGTCTTTCGAGATTAGATCGTGTCCGTACCGTTTCACTGTGGTTGAAGCCGAAGCATTCGGCGAGTCTTCTTGTTGATTTTCGGGCGATTGTGCTTCGGTTTCGTTCGATTTCGGTTGGACATTTTCCTAGAACGAATAATCTCGTGTTGAAAAGCAAATATCTTCGATTGAAATCGTACTTTTTTGCCTTCGGGTATGTACCGTCGATTTCGAATGACCTCAAACAATTGATCAACAAAATCTTTGGTTGCTAAATAAAGACGCAAAATGTGAAATCGAAAACACAACAAGTTCGCTCCTACATCGATCTAAGAAAACATCCAATCGATCGATACAATTTTCTCTGAGTTTATCCAATGGTTTATCTTTTCCAATGAGTGCAAGGACGTAACGAGCAAGAGCAATTGGTTCAGCATCACATCTAATTTCAAAAACATGTAGAAAAACAAAATGGACTCGTTTTCTTTTCTTTATTACAATGGTTCGAGTGTGGTGACAAGCCAGTCACGTAATGCTGTTTCATCGTCGATGAACATCAATGTAAATTTATAGCGTTGATTTATTTCAAGTAGAAGCGAAGAGAAAAAAAACACAATCTGCAATGTAAATGAAATTTCTTAAATCATCACACAGAGTTTATGCACGGTTGTTGTTTTTTTTTGACGGTAACTAATTGAAAAACATGGCGATAGAGGTCGTTAGTTGTCAGCCGTGAGTTTGTTACGAATGATACCGTTCAAATAACGATCGTAGAAGTCAAGTGAACGATTTTTCGGTGCCGTTGACCGAGGTGAATCTTGCCAATTGGCAGCGTTGAATGATTGAGAGTGATAGGGCACTTGTGGAAGTGAAATTGGCGGAAGATAGGAAGTTGTATTGTAGATATTCGGAGGAGGAAGTGCAAAGGGATTGTTTGGACGAGTAAAAAACGGAGAAGAACCGGATTTTTTGAATGAAACATCGATGACTTTAAACTCTGCATCGATGTATTCTTTGTCAGGTGAACTTGTATGATCATGGTGATGACGGTGGTGATGATGATGATGATGATGACGATGGTGTTTGTGCTTGTTGTTTGGTGATAATGATTGAGTGGATAGATCTGTGAATTTGTTATCTGATTTGAGTTCGATGTTTGTATTGTCTTTTATTGGAGACATGAGTTTGGGAGTAGTAGCTTCGAAGATTGGTTGAGGAGGTTCGTGATGAGATTTTCGATGGTGATGATGACGATGTCGGCGTCGTTTTGTTGATGGATTTGAGGTATTTGGTTCGTGAATATATTGACTGAGATCGAGTGAATCATTGGCGACAATTTGTCCGTCTGTTGTATGATGAAAGAGTTTCGGTTTGTCGGGTTGTTTCACTTGATTGTAATAAGTGTATGGATAGTAGTTTTCATTGAATTCCGGCACTCGTTCGGGCAATGGAGCGAGAATTCCTTGGCCGGGTGCAGCTTTACGAAAGGATTTCTTGGATTTTTTTTCTTGTTCTTTAGCTTGTTTGTATTGAGTAGCAAGTGGGACTCCGTTGTCGGGCAATTGATTGTAGACATACTGAAGAGAATGTGGATCTTTAGCTGGATAGATTGATTCGGGAAATGAAACTCGTTTCGTTACTGATGGAACTGAGGTTCGTTCCGTTATGTACGTTTCTTGATCATCGTCCATTAGAGATTTACTCGATATTATTTTAGGCAAATGCGAGAAAGAATTTCTTGTGAAAAGAATTCGCGTGCATATATAAGTGTGCTTGCATTTGTTAAATAAATAGAAACGAAAAATAAATCTCTCGTAATCGATCCTATTTTTACCACACTATTTCCAAGAAAGAAAAGAAAAATACACGCGATGTGTCTTTTCATCTGCTTTTTTTTATACTGTGTAAACACATGTCGACTGAAAATAATCAGCCAAGATTACCATTGAATTCTGTCCCATTGGAATTACAAGAGAGAATAACGAGTTTAGGTGGAGATCCAAATTTGAATTTATATAAAATTCTATCGAATAATCCACAATTTCTTTCATCGTGGGTTGATTTTGCTTATTCAATAAGACGTAATTGTACAACATCGAGGCAATTACGTGAATTGATGATACTTCGTGGTGCACAATTGTGTCAATCGAATTATGAATGGTTTCAACATGAAAAAATGGCTAAACAATGTGGATTAACACAAGAACGAATTGATGCCATTCAAAATTGGCAAACAAGTACATTATTCGACGAAAAAGAAAGACTTGTACTTGAATTAATGGAATTATTAATCGAACACAAAGGTAAACTAAACGATCGAATCGATGAAAAATTGAAACAACATTTTACACATGCTGAATATATCGAATTAATCTTAACCGGTAGTTTTTATGTCATGGTTCCAACAGTTCTTCATGCATTACAAATTCCAACTGAAAATTAAATGTGTGACTAAGCCAGTTCGAGATTAGTTTGAGGGTGAAGGTGTTGATTATTTTAATTATTTGAAGATCAAAAAGAACAATGGGATATTGAAAGTTATACAATTTCACAAACGACACTCGAACAGATTTTTTTATCTTTTTGAAAAACAGTTTAAAAAATGTATTTTTGATTAATTAACATAAGTAAATCTTTGAATTATCGGTCGACGTTTAGCTATGGCTCGTTTCTTGGCTTTTTCAAGACGAATTTTATCAAGTTCATGTCGTGTTGGATCGATACCGAAACCGTATTTAAGAATATCCATTATAATAATAAAAGCAACAACACTAGCTAAAGAAATAATTGCAACATATCCAAATGATTTCGAAACATATTGAAGAGCAACTAATTTTGTTGAAACGATTTCACAATGTCGACCAGAATAATACTCACCGAGACATTCGCATGTGTAATTCATAAATGATGGTCGACATGGTGCATTGTTTTTACATTCGATATTTTCACAATAATTTATCATTTTTTCACAATGTTTACCTGTCCAGCCTGATTCACATGAACATTCGAATGTTGTATCTGATGTTTCATTACAAACACCGTTATTCCAACAAGTATTTGATTTGCAAGGCCGGTGGTCATTTTCACATTGAGGACCATTAAAACCACGAGAACAAAGGCATTCATAACCGTAATCACTTGCATTTGTATTTGAACAATTTCCATTATTTTGACAAGGATTAAGAGAATCACACGGATATGAAGTGATATTACAATCATATCCGATTGTATTCACACTATCACAGGTTGATATGACGACTGGTCGAGGTACTGAATGATTGAAAAATAGTATTTGATAGATCTGATGAGAATATATCTATACTTACAACATGAATTTGTCGGAGAAAACTTTTGAATACGGTTGTTATTATAGTCAACAACATATAAACTACCAGAACTATCGAAAGCGATACTTCGTGGAATAGATAGTTGATCGAAGTTTGAACTTGATGAATCAGTACATCCAACGATACAACGAAAGCCACTTTTATCCGATCCAATTATTCGATTATTGTCAGTATCTGTTATGAAAAGATATTTATTTGCATCTAAAATAACATTTGATGGACGATATAACGTAATTGTTTGTTTTTCTGAGGTGTTTCCTGCCACTGTTATTCCATTGGATTGACCCAATCGAAATAATTGAATTCTGTTGTTCGTCCAATCCGCTACATATAAATCGAAATTTGTATCAACAAAGATTCCATTTGGACTACTCAGCTGATTTGGAGCAGAACCATTTGAACCTGTTCCAGCAACTGATGTCATGACTGATGCATTTTTATCACCTAACCATTTCTTGAAAACTCGATGTTGAAGATCTGATGAACAATAAATGCTGTTCGTAATATCAACAAAAAGACCTATACACTGTGAAGTCATCGGCATAATCAATTTACTACTGTTTGAATATAATACTTGTCGAATTGAATTATTATCGCCAACATAAATATCACCATTCATGGTTACGAATATTGAGACTGGTGCGTATAAATTAGCATGTAAAACAGTCGTTGGGTTGATTCTATCATTTGACCAAATGAGAATTTGGCCTGTCTCTTGGCTAGCTGCATAAATGATGTTATTTTTATCGATGTACATGCCATAAGGACTTGATCCAATGATACTACGATTAGCTAAAGTTGTTGCATTTGGATTCCATGTTGCATTCGAACAGAATTTCGGTTGATTATATGATGGACCTAAAATATAGAATAATATTAGTAGACAAAAAATTCAAAGGTATTTACTAAGAGTATTATTCAAACGGAGAAATTTTTGAATGCGATTATTAGACTCGTCTACAACATAAATATTTCCAAAACTATCGAAAGTCATGCTGGATGGTCGATATAACGTATTAAAGGATGAACCTGAAGAGCCAGTACATCCAACTATACAACGAAAGCCATTCTCATTAGATCCGACAATACGATGATTGTACTGATCTACAATAAATAAATACTTATCCATATCGAGTACAACATGAATTGGGCAATAGAGAGTAATTGTTACATTTAATGATCCACTTCCTGCAACTGTGATTGCATTCTGTTGTCCTTGTCGAAATAATTGAATACGATTATTTCCATGATCGGCAACATATAAATCAAAATTAACATCGACAAATAATCCAAAAGGGCTATTAAGCATATTTGCAGCATTTCCAGCAACACCTATACCAGCAACGATTGTTAATATATTTGAAGAACTGCTTAGTGGTTTCGATAAAACTTTATGTTTAGAAGTGACTGAAAAGTATAAAGTATTATTGATATCAATAAAGATGCCATATGAATTTCCGTCACTATATGCAATAGCTGTAGAAGTATTAGTTTCATTTGATAACCATCGATTGATAGTAAAGGGTGAGTTTATAGAACTAGTATAAATATCACCATTACTAGTTACAAAAATAGTATATTGAGTCCACTGATTAGTATTGATTTTCTTTGTGAAATTGATATTATCATTCTCCCAAATGTATATACCATTCGTAGTTCGACCAGGTATATAAATTGTATTATTTCTGTTGATAAATATACCGAAAGGTTTCGTGCCAACTGCATTATTATCAGTAATTGTGATTCCATTTGAATTCCAAACAGTGAATGAATTAAATTGCGGTTGATTATAAGATATACCTAGATAAGAAAGATATTATCAAAGATCGAAAATATTAGTAAACCGACCATTAGAAGTGTTTATTGTAATAATTTGGGACTCGTTTGTTGATGAATATGTGACTAAAGAAGAAGGTACTAATAAGATTTTAAAATGAAATAAATAGCTAATTACCATTATTTTTAACCGATACATCTATAATAAAACTACAAAATTGAACTTCAATATTCTTTAGTTGGATCAAACTTACTGCAAGAATTGGTCATTAATGCAAGCTTTTGTATCCGATTATTCGTTCCGTCAGCAATAAATATATTACCATACGTATCGAAACTTATTGCTCGTGGGAAGGATAGTTGATTAGCTGCAGAACCTAATCCATTACATCCAACTAAACATCGAAATCCATTTGGACCACTTCCAACGATGTGATGATTCCAACGATCAGCAATAAAAACATATTTATTAGCATCTAAAATCACTGCAGCTGGACGATTCAAATTAATTGTTGAGGGTGATGATCCAGTTCCTGCTACTGTTATTCCATCTGATTGACCGAATGGAAATAATTGAATTCTGTGATTAAAACAATCTGCTACATATAAATCCAAATCAGTATCAATAAATATTCCATTAGGGCCGTTCAACATAAATGATGTTGAACCGCTAACACCAGTCCCAGCAAAGATTTTAACTTGATCAAATGAATTATTCAATGATTTTCTGATGACTTGATGATTATCTGATAGAGAACAATAAATATAATTGCTAATATCAATGAAAATGTCATAACAATTCTGGACTGTTTGCACGATTGAAAGAGTATTTGATAAATTAGTTGATAATCTTCGTATTTCACTAATAGAATTGAATTGATAATCGAAGTAGATTGAATTATCTTCTGCGACGAAAGCAGTTGTTATACTAGATGAAGATGTTGATATATTTCTCGATGGTATTAAGCTTGCCTCAGGCCATACAATTATGAATTTATTGCTTCGATTAGGTACATAGACAGTATTATTAGTTGTAACAAAAATATCGAAAGGATCTCCACCAGTCGTATCACTGCTAGCAAAAGTAGTCGCATTTTCACTCCATGACGCGTTCGGACAAAAAATTGGTTGATTATACGATAAACCTATGAAATACGAACTGTTCAAACTAGATTTCCATCGAAAAACTCACTCTCAATTTGTCCAGCGAATATTAGCATAAACCAAATGTTCATATAAACAATTAACATCATTATGAAACACAAATAGTTTGAGTCTGTTTCCATGTACTTAACTATTTACTTGACTTGTCCATTTTCAGAGATTTACAAAAACAAAAATTATTCCTTTTCAAGACATTATGTTTATTTGAAAGAAATGATTTGATTAGGCACTTTTTCAAGACAATAAAATTGACATTCAAGTTCTTTGTTTTATGTATATTAATTTTGTATTGATCGTTGGACACTGATCGATAGTGTCGATCGAGATGGTTTTCGACGACTTAGTCGATTTGTACTCGCTGATTTCAAAACCTAAACAAGAGAATAATAGATTTGCCTTTTTCCTGAACAGAATATAAACGAACCGGTCGTAATGGATCGAGTCCAATCGTTGAGTAAACATACGTATCCCGTGATGACACAGCTCCCGTTCGAAGTTTATCGAATAATTTCGTTAATTTTCGATTTAAATCTTCGATTTCTTGTTTTCTCGGATCGATGATTTCCTGATCGATATTTAACATACGTTTATGTTTCACTACTCGTCGTTCGAGTAATTGAATTATATCTAAACGTCGAATTCGTTGTAAACAATGAACTAAATCATCGACTTTCGCACGCGTATGAAAACGCCGCCATTTATTCAACGCATCGGTCGCTTGAACCTATTTGAAAAACAAAAAACAAATTTTTAATATTTTCTTTTCAATATTCAACTTGATAGACATGTCCACGTTGATATTTCTCATCGATATGTTGAATATCTTTGGCTAGCTCTTCTTGTCCTCGTGCAGGATAGAATGGCAGCTGCCAATAGAGCCGATTCCAATCTTTGCCAATGGATTTAGCGGTGATTCTCAATGCTCGAGCGAGATCATCTAGAATTTGTTTTTTTTCTTCCTCATGAAAAATAATTTTTTGTTTTTACCTTCTTCATTTTCTTTGCATTTAACTGGTAGATCGTAGAAAATCTTCTGTGGAAGATCATCGGTTGTTCGACATTTGTGAATATTTCGAATTAGATCTCGGCAATTTTTCATTCGATTCAAATGATTTTCTTTGAGAATCTTCTCTTCGAATATCATTTGTGTTTCATGTTCGAATTTTTTCAATTCTTTTCTCATGTCAATTAAATCGGTTTTACGTTGATTGAATGCATTGATACGTGTTTGTAACGTATCGATTTGAAATTTCAAACGAGGCAATTCTTTCGCAAGTTGTTTTAAATCTTGTTGAAATCGTTCGATAGCTAAACGATTATCAGTTGTATCATCGACAGATGATTTCTGTAATTTAGTCAATTGTTCTTCGTAAACTTCCGAAGTTAATCGTTTCGAAATCAATTCACGTTCTTTGCTATTCAAACGATCTTCGAATTCTTCGAGTTTTTTCTCATTTCCTTCGATTTCTTGTTCAAGTTTGACGATTTGTAATCGATGGGATTCACCCTAGAAAACATTTCGTCAAAACTCAAGTGAATAAATCCAACAATCAATTATACTCGATGTTCAATTTGACTTAATTGTGATTTCGTAATATCAAATGCTTTCTTTGCTTCGAGATATTTTTCTTCTACGATTTTCAACGATCTAATTTCGAAAAAAACAAAAGTATAAATTTCGAGTTTGCCGAAGAGTCTTACGTTTGAATGAATTGATTGTATTTCGTATCTTCATTTAACCATATTCGAAGTGAACTCAATGCATTTCGACTCACAAGATAACATTCAGGCAGAATGAATAAATACGATAGTGACGTACAATCACAACGTATAGCTAGATCTTGACATTCTCGAGATAATGTTGCCAATGGTACACCTTTGGCATCTTCGACACGTGGAGGTAATTCACAAAGAACTTTCAATGCTTTATTGACTTCAAACATATGTGACCAACGAGATTTCTCATAGGTATACGCTGTTTCGAGGTATTCATCCTGTAGGAGAGAGAAAAAAGTTAATTTTTTTTGGTGTCAAAATTAATTTACAGGTAATTTTTCTTTTTTCTTGTTCTGAACGATATCTTGAATATTTTCAATTTCATAAAATGAAAGAAAATATTGTTCCATTAAATTCATAACGTCAGTTATTTTATTAATAATCATCGGAATTTTCGAATGGAGTTGATCAATTGTTCGATCGAGAATTTTTTTCATTAAAACAAGACTCTCATCCGATACGGGCTCGTATAAATTGCCGAGTCGTGCTTCATTGAGTAGTTCTCGTATTGCTTTATTACTTCGAATATCGTGCAGTAGACCTGCATCACGAAGATAATTCAATGGCTGTGACCAAGCTTGTAAAGCGAGAAACGAGAGTGGCCGATTGGTGCTCGTTGATTTGGCTACTAATGATGCACTTTGATAGTATTCGATTTCGACTCGATCGATATATTTCGAACAAGCATCGAGCGATTGTTCGACATGTTTGTAAATTTGCTCGTACGAACTCGGTTCAATAGTTTTCGACCATGATTTGATTGTTGTTTGCATGTTTGAAATAAAAATAGTAAATGGAATTTAACTTTTTTGTTATGTATGTGTGAATGTTTTATTCCATAAAAAAAGGAGCGAGAGAGAGAAAGAAATGTTTTTTTTCTTTTATGTTTTGTTCTCAGTAATTTTTAACATCATGATTGTATGTGGTGATATACTCGGTGACGTGAAATTGCTCGTAAATGTTCCGAGATTTGCACGTGCCCAAAGATCACGAATCGACGCTGAACTCGTCGATGGAAGGCCGATGTCAGACCATTTGACAGTGATCGATTGACTGCTTGTATCGCCTCGATTGAGCAAGACGACAGCTCGAGATGAATCAACTAATTCACCGGACCAAATTTCGAGATCATGCTGAACAGTTAAACATTCGCCTGTGAGACTGTTTTCGATTGTTTGTTTGTCAGGATGCCAATGAAATGGTCGACGAATTGTCTGATTTTGACAATCAGTGAGAATGAAATTCAATGGATCTAAACATCGATTATTCATTGCCGATCGAATTGTTTTATCGTCGGAATTCACAATCCATTGTCGAAGTTTCGGTTCGATGATTGATGTCGATCGAAAGCAATTTGTTTCAATGACTTTATTCGCAGATTTCGAAAGAAATACCGCTACTTTTCGACCTTGTTTTCCTAATCGATCTTGATTCACTGCAATAACCTCAGGATTTGTTAAGATGTACAATGCAGTTTGACTTAATTTAACTATATTTAGCCCGGTTATCAATGGCGCTTTGCTTATTGCCCAGAGAGAGAAATGAGCGATGTATTCATCCGTTGTCATACCGCCGGTACCAACTTGTAAAACTAAATTATTACAAAATCGAGATCGATTTAATTGATTTGCTTTTTCTTCTTACAACCAGGATCGTTCCAAGAACTACCAGGAACAGAATAATCGGCATATTCATTATTCTGAATAAATTTCAAAAATAAAATAATTCAAACTCAGCGTTTTTTTTTCTCCTACGATGTCAATGGCAGTCAACATGCTTTGCCAATTGTCTTTGAGTTCTTTCGATGTCGACCAACTGTTACTACCGCTGATTCTCGAATGATTTGTTCCTGAGCAAAACAAAAAGACGAAATCGAATTGTTGTCAAACTTGAAATTCACCTGAAAACGCTAAGAAAATCGATCGATTGGTTTCTTTGAATGTATTGAACATAATCGGTACTCGTTGTTGATCAATCGTTGCATTCCAAAGCCAATCTGTCGACATGAAATAATCGATATTCCACGAAGTTAATGTCTTTGCATCACGAACTTCATAATCATATGAGCCTACTCGACCCATCCGTGTGATTTTATTCACATCTTTCAACAAAAAAAATTAAATCTTTGTATCAACTTTCAAATTTACCCGATGAAAGACCAAACAAAAGTCGTCGAGTATGAATATGATCTGCAACCGGTTGCATACCATTCGGAAATGCCTTTAAATCCGGTTGAATACTCCCCTGAGCATCACGATTACCTTGCCAACAATCAGCAAGATTAACTACACAACAACAAAAAAACAGCAAATTCCTCGGAAATCTCCTTCATTCAAACTGTAATCATATCCAACACTCGACAAGCCATTGTACACAACTGCATCCGACAGATCTCGAATGGATTCTTCAGTTATATTATTACATTCGAAATAAAAACTTGTCCAACCTGAAATAATTCATCGATTTTCATTTTACTTGGATATAAAGCTCTAGGAATTAAATGATCAGTGAACTGACAGTTAAAGTGTTTATTTTTTTAGCAGTAGAACAAGAAATTTTGTTCGTTTCGACTTTTTTCAAGGGAGTAACAACTGATTTGTGATTTTTACTAAAACAAAAACCATTAGGAATCACAGAAAAACATTGCGCTCAAAATCATACAAACACACGCGAATTTGACTGATTTCAATCAGTTGTTACTCTCTCCTGGCCTTTTTACTTATTCTTTCGTCTGATTCACTGATAGATTATTTTCTTTAATGCACTAAAGATTTATTTGTCAATCGTTTCTTTTAAATAACCGATCGTTTACATAGTTTACTGGTAGTTTCACCCTTTTTACTGATCGATTCCCTAGTCGAACTTCTTTTGGCATGCGCATGAGAAACTTGAGTTTCTTGAGCAAGAAAGTCCAGCGCTATGGACACATCTTGAGGTCTGCGCTTTTCATGCACATGAAAACAAAATTTTGTGGAAAAAAATATAATTTTCAATGTAATTTTTCTCAAAAATAATTGTTTTTCTCTCAAAAAAAAGTTTGACTTGGCTGAAAAAAAATTATATCTTTTAATCAAGATTTTATTAATATTATTTTTCTCATGCGCTTGAGTTTCTTGAGCTTCTTGAGCAAGAAAGTCAATCGCTATGGACACATCTTGAGGCCTGTGCAGGCCAAGAAAGACAAAAAAAAAGTTCGATTAGGGTTAATTCTATGCCGAACGAAATTAGTGTCAGATGGAATGACTTGTCAAAAAACTAAATTCTTACCCATTGGTGGTGTACTGCCCAAAACATATGTACTTAGAAACAAAACCAAGACTTCACTCTTTAAATTCATGATATTTGTAAAATGCAAGGAAGATATTTCAAACTTATCACCTGATATCTTATCTTTTATTTCAAACAAAAAAAACAAATGAATTCTAATAATTACAAAGCACGCGGTCTCGAATAAGTTGGCAGTGTATGTTTAAAAAAGCCCATTTCATTGAGTACAATTTTCAATAAAAATAAATGAAAGATTATAATCAAAACTACCAATGCAATCCAGAAGATAATCGGAAGACCACCAAACTTATGTCCATGCCGATGCAACGCCAATATATCATGTGCATGTGGCGGTGCTAGAAGACAAAAAGATTTTTCAAAAGATTTCTCTTTTGCTCGTCATATTCCCCTACCAATTTCGACTTCTTTGACATGTAGAGTATCTTTCAATTGATGCATATACTCAACATCTTCGGTTATATAGAGAATAGCCGTCGATGGACTCGTCATTTTCACTGGAAATCTCGTTGGTTTTGTGCTCAATTGAACAGGCGGATCGAGACATCCGGCATCGCAAGCATAAGCTCGACTTTGTTCATTATCAATTGACACATCGATAACAGCTCGATTATCTTGTGCAACTGATATGCTGATATTTAAATAGTACTCTTTGCCGAAATGAACGGAACGAAAGAACATATCACGATGCAATTCTTTGGGATCGAGATTCATTTCTAAATGATGATTACGAAAACGAATGCCACCGATTGAAAGCAACATCGATTGAAGAACACCGTTGACACCTAGATGAAGAAATTCAATCTTGAGACAAGAAAAAACATTCGACATACCACTACGCATGAGTGAAGCACAGCCTTTTTTCGCTAGAGTTGATTTCCAAAGATTGGACAATTGAGAAACAGCGAGATCGTCGCCTGGCGAACGCCAAAGACGATTACCGACTCTAAAAAGCAGTTATTTTCGTCTTTCTGTATTCATTTTTCATTCATTTTTTACAATGTCGAATGACTTTCATAGCAATGATCGATTTGAAAGAGACTTTGATTATAAAAACTTCGTGTTTTCTCTTCAATTCGATTGTCATAAATCGGCGATGATGTAGAAGAAAGAACGTAGTAAATCGTTCGATTGATGACATCACCATTCATCACTGATGGTGCCAATGAACGACTTATCGAAAAACCACTTTGCCAAATCGATGACCAAATGTCGACATGTTCTTTGAGTAGACGATTCGGCGGAATCGATAATGCTTCGGAAAGTTCAGTTTTAGCTTGAGTTTGCAAAGTTCGTTGCCAGTGTTGAATAAGAGTTTTGTTATTATTCGACAATGGTGGCGAATATTTCGTTACAGTTAAAACGAATAATTTATTTTGACTAAAATTTATTCGAAACAAAACAAAAGTTAGTGTTTCTAATTTCAAACAGATTTTTTTGAGTTATAAATTATCTAAATCAGTTGTTAGCCTACAATTTGAGCTCATTAGAAATTTTCAACGTTCAAACTTGATACGAAATGGTTTTATGAATCTGTAGAATTCGATGTCAAATAAAAAACGATTCGTCTACCTATTTGCTTTGATTTGTTTACTTGACAATTGTTTATTAGTAATAACAACATAAACAATAAGTTGCTGTTTTTCAATTGAAATTTCATTGGTAATCATTTGAAATTTATCTTTAACAATATCGAATGAAATTTCTTGTGAAGTTGTCGAAGATTTTCTCTGTTCGATATCGAATTCAATTGATGTATCACTCGGATTAATCATGTGAATTTCTTGAACGATCAATGATGATCGTTGTCGATGTGCGTAGAGTAGATGTGTAACGTACGCCGAATGTTGTTCGTTGATTTTAAAACATTGAATACGTCGAACAAGACCTTGCTGTGTTTGCAGAACAACAGCACGAGAATCTTCATACGTCGGCGATACGATTTGAATCAGTGGAGAGAAATCAATCGAGAGAAATGACGAACGATTTTCTGAGATTAATGATATTTGCGATTGGGATGAAAAAGATAAACCAACATAACCATTACCTGCGATGATTAGGAAAATGAAAGAATGTTGTTGTTTTTTTCTACAGAAATCAACTAACCAGTAAATGGGAGACTGACAAGTTCACCGTATTGAAGAGGTTCGTGATTGAATATTGCATTCATTTGTTCGTGATCTTGCATGAATGGATCGAGATTTTCTTGTAAACATTGATCGTATTGAACTACAAAGATAGATTGATTAATATTTTTTGTTGTTTTCATAAAATTACTCGGCCGATAGGTCGTTCGATTTGGCAGCCATTTTGAAAGTAAATAAAAGAGAATTGTAGAAATCAAAATAAGAATAAATACATTTCGTCGAGTTCTTAATCGAAGAAGAACAACGGGAAGTTCAGCCATTTTATATTAAATCTAAAGATCTTCATAGATCGATCGTTAATAAAACAAAAAACTACAAGAATTTACTCACCTTACCTTCGTTTTAATCGACGAAAAACAATTCCATATTGCTGATCGAAATATTTCAGTTTATTGTGAATAAACATCGAGAAATGGACGTTCTATATCGAAGCCAACCATGATGAATTCTACCGCGACATCTATACAAAATAAATCAACGAACAACGTAGAAAAAAACAGCACATTTATTCGCAAACTATTAATATGTTTTTTTTCTCTCTCATTTTGCCGAGTAATTGGAGAAAAAAAAACATAAAAATTCTTCACGGAGTCCACTGATGCATTACATTACACTCTTAATCGAACACATTCATTTCTTCGAATGTGCGATTTAAATTTGCTATGATGATCAGTTTCATGCGCGTCATCTGATAAAACGATTTGATGATTGCATTTTCTCATCCATTCATATTTATCTGAGCAAATTTTCGAAACAATAAGGCAATACTTGAAAACATAACGAACGGCTTTCGATTTTCCGTCGTTGTGTTATGAATTTTGCCAAGAGAAACAATCCGTTGCTCATTAACCCTACGTTAAACGAACGTTTGCTTAGCGTTTCTTGACTTGATCAAACATGATAAAAAGAAAAACAAACTGCATCAAATGATAATTCAATCATTTGAATACATTCGACTTTTTATCGAAAAGAAAACACAAACTATCAGACACAGACAGCAATTTAACATTTTTATTGTTAATATCGTTCACTTATGCTGATACAAATTTTGTTAATAAAGTGAAAAATATGGATCGGTCATTGTCATATCATCGACGAATCTAAATTTCGAGTTTTTTTTTTTGAAAGATTTTTTTTCTTTTCTACTTCGTCATTTCGGAACGACGATGAGCATAGCGTTGAACTTTCATCCACGGCTCGTTGTTCTTCGAACAGCCGACTGAAGAAAATGACCTTTATTTATCAAAAAAAGAATCTTTTCGACTACTTTTCTGTGATTCAGTGATCGGCTGTCGGAGATTATGATAATTTAAATTCGAAACTGCTGGTTTTTGTTTGTCTTCAGGTTTCAGAACTTTCGCTGCTTGCAATGGTTTCAAAGTTAAGTTAAAAAACGACATGATGTTCGATGAAAAAAAGCAAGAAATGAAATGCCATTAAAAGAATAGATTTATTTGAGAGAAAAAAAAATACATTTTATATACGACTAGAACAACATCAAAGCAAAAAAAACGTATTGATTCTATCTGCACAGAAGAATGACTGTATTTCATGGAGATAAGAGTGGAGTTCCCACAGCACCGGTATCGTGTGCATCTGAAAAGAAGAAAAACATCGTGATTAGATAAGAAAACAAGAATGAACATACTTGATTTCCGTTCTCGATGTGCAAGACTAGAACGAGAATGAGCTTCAGTTACACCACAACAAAAATAACAGATTAATATTGAGGCTAATGCGAACGAGATAATTGTTAGCAGTACGAGAAAGAGAAGGATTTTTGCACGAAATGACAATGGTTCATGTTGATGACCTAGAGAGAATTCATTTTTATCGTACAGAAATTTTAAAAAAATCAGATTCTTACTGTATTCACAGTTAGCTTCATCGACATTATTCGGACAGTTTTTATACCGATCGCAGACTAATGATCGATCGATACAATAAATATCCGAAAAGCAATCGAATGCACATGTAGTATACATTCCTATTGAAAAAACAAATCGTCAATTTATTTCATCTTCACTCTCGACGTACGTGTTTTCAATTTCATCGGCGTGACAATCATCGAGAATTTCGAAATTGGTAATTTGGCTTTTCGTGAATAGATTATCTGCAAATTCTCGCTGTCGAGATAGTATTCGGAGCCATTTTTCGTACTGCAATTGATATGAATCTTGAATAAAAAACAAAAACCATTCATTTCTCTCTCTCTCTCGTTCATTCTTCTGTTACCTTTTCACCGGTATCTGCTCGAATTGTTATATTTTCAGTAAGACAAAGCGGTGGAACAAGTAAATGCAAATAAAATCTCGTTGAAACCGCTAAATCTGGAATCAATGTACCATTGGTAAACATTGGCAAACAACAACTTTGCAAATTTAAAACACATCGACCAATCCACGGCGTTCTAAATTCGAAAATACCAATTTAAATAATTTCCCTAATATTTCCAAGTTAATATCTTAAATGACATTCTCGAGAGAGAGAGAGAGAGAAACAACTAACCCAGCATAACGAATGATGCCAGCATCGGGCGTAAATTTATTATTCGGATTGCAATAGGGTCCATATGTATTCTCGAGATTGACTGGAAAAGAAAAACAAATGTCTATTTCATTTGATTGATTGTCGACTTACAATATGTCACTTTAGCTAGAACATGTGGAATAAATGCTAAAACAAGGATGTTTACCAATGATAACATCTGAAAGTGAAGACAATTATTTGATTATCATATTTTGAATTTCTTAATTAAGAGCGAGAGAGAAAGGGATCTGACAACAAACAAACAAAAACACGAAGAGTTCGCTTTAAGCTTCTTGAATCTGACTAGGCTAATCGAGGATAGATTGGCTTGGTTGAATCGATAATTAAAGTGTTGGTTTCTGCTGTTTGTGGATATTGAGGTACAGGCACTTCGACGACAGTTACTGCTGGCGTAGTTAAACTTTTCATAAGACCAGCATCTTCACCGGTAATTGTTAAATCATTCTCTGAAATCGAAAGGATAATTTTCTCTTCAAAACAAAACAACCGAAATCAACAATTTACTTGACGCTTTTTTGCCTGGTCGAAAACGACGAATTAGATTCGTACAAACAGCTCGACAACAACAACAGATTAAAACTAAATTCCGTATTGAAACAATTTCTGAATTCAAATCACTCGATCCTACCTGTTGATAGAACACAAACGAGAAACAAAAACGCCAAAACTAACAAAATAATTACAATAATCGGCACTCCAGATGGTGGTGCAACTAAATCAAAACGCAAAAACAAATGAATTCTTTTGTTGTTTTCATTTCATTACTGTGACAATCCCGTTCATCGCCTCCATTCGGACATTCCGATCGGCCATTACAACGTAATTTCTCATCAATACACGAATTGTTATACGCATTTGGACATTTAAATAGAACATCATCGTCAATACAAGGTCCTTTGGCCAGTGCAACAACTTGTACAGTCGTTAGTTTTTTCTTTTCTTGTGTTTTTAAATTTCGTCGAAAAGTTAAACTGATTTGTTCACACGAGATTTGCTTGTCTCGTTCATTGGAATGGCAATTCAATTGAAATGCTTGACTATCATCTTGTCTGTCCAAACAACTAACAGTCACTGTTGCCGAACAGTCCATTTCATGAGCAAGAAAAACACCGAAACCATTCTGCATTTCACTACGCCATGGATTGGCTAAATGCACTTGACAACTGTCTTGTCCATAGGCAATCTTAGGCGAGAATTGAACTTGAGTTGAAAACGCCTTCTCAACTGTTGGATTGTCATCGGATGACCAGCAATCATCATCAGAACCGATGTGTACTACAAAATAAAACACTGATTCAAAGAGAACAAACATCAATTTGGTTGTTTTTTACTAGTCGAGCCCGGCGATGAGAAGCTCATCGGGAGAAAAATGAGAAGTAAATAGAATTTCATCTAAAAATAAACTAAATTACTGTCATTCAAATATGTATAATATATATATTTATAAACGATGTTTGTTAAAATTAGAATTTATACAAAAAAAAAAGAAGAAAAAAAGAGAAAAAAAACGTCTTTTTTTGTTAGTTTTCAATGTCTGTCCTACTCGTTCGATGTAAACTCGCTGTTTGGATCTCGATTGAGTTGAAACAACTTCGTTTCAGTGATTATCGCGCGTAGTTGAGTATTTTCACGTTCGGCTCGAACGACTTTCTCGTTCAATTGTTTGATTTGCGTTTTGTATTGCTCAAGGTTATGTTCCAGCTGTTCGATGTAGTTTCGACGACGTTCTCGGCAACGTCGAGCTGCTTCACGATTGCTATCACGAATCTGTTGTTTACGTTGATCATCGGGATTTGTGTCCTGAACAGGAGGAGGCGGTGCTTTCGAACGTTTGCTCGTCGATGTGACTTCTTGTTGAGGTAGAGTTCGTTTTGCTTGACCTTTGCCAACGATTGGCATTGAATCAATGAGTGGAATATCGTTTAAACGTTGAAATTGTTGTTGATCATCGACGATAACTTCTTCTTGTTGACCGATGATGATCGGCACATCGGTTTGCGATTGACTTCGATAGAGAAGTTTCTTTTTCGGTGAGACAATGACGCCCATTTGTATCGATGAATCGGCTGGAATAGTTTCACTATCGCGATCGTTCGCGAGATTTTTCGAGAATGATTCAATAACATTCATCACCTTTTTTAGGCAAAAGAAAAAGGAAAATGTCAATGATGATTCATGAGAATTTTGTGATTCACCTCGGCTGTGCTCGGTATCTCGATAGGTATGCCATCGTCGGTTGTCGACGGTATGGTTAGATGTTTGTCTACAGGTAGAGCGCCGGCTTCGGCGAACTTTTGAAATGGGGACTCAGTGGGTTGGCGAATTTGAGTGACACTTTGTTTGAGATCGTGTTCGATTTTTGTCAATGATTTCTCGTCGGTGACGTAAGACGATTTGAATATGACGGGGTCGTTGGTGATGGTTGGGGTGGCGAGAGAGGGAGTTTCTAATATGCTCGGAGAAAACTCTAAGTCCATATCGAGCAAAATGTAATTTGTCTTGTCAATGACGTTTTAATAGCTGTAATAAGTAAATAAATAAAAAAAACGGGCTGAGATAAACAATAAACATATGTTGACATATGTGAAATACAAAGACAATGAATAAACAAAGACTAAATTTGATTTCGAAATGAAAAAGATATATTTCTCATGGAACGAATTCTTTTTTTCGATGAAATTTTATTTTCAAACGATAGATGTCGCACAACACCGGGGAAATTCAAGACAGTATAGGGAAATACGGACAAAAATATAATTGAAAACCGCATAATTTTAGGATTTTATCTTTGTATTAGATGATCTACTGCAATTAACAATATAGAGCAAGAGAAAGTATCTTTCAGTGACAAGGATTCCTATCCAGATTTTCTTGAAAAGAATTTTCGATTGTATTTGAATTAGGCAACGCATGCACGTTTAGTTACTTTATTCAAAATAAAGATAAGAATAGCTCATTATCAATTAGTGATTCACATTCTTGAGGGTGTTGTTATTCTCAGGATGATCAATACGATTGCCGTGACGATACAAAACCATAGTGTATACGAGCATTTTGCACAGTTTACATTCTTCGTGTTAGTTTTTCGCCTATACTATCATTTATAGTAGACGTGATAAAATTAAAGACAAAACTTCTCTTTTTCGTTTGTGATACACTGATGTACACAATCTTACTGTTTTATCATGAAAATCTGTGCATTAAATATTTATTTTGTCGATTTGAAAATACGGATAGAAATCTTCTAAATGTATGTATATTCATTGTAAAGAGGCTTTGCTGTAATTCAATTAGTAAATATGCGTAATAATAGACATTTTACAAATTATACGATTTTTTTCAAATATTTTCTCTGCCTGGGAAATCCTGGATCTTGACTTTTTTTTGCCGAACATGAAAAAAAACAAAAGCATTTGAGCTGTCAAAATCCGAAAGTGCATCGATTACAATGCTATAAAAAAACAATTGTGTTTTAAATGATTTCGTGACCTTCAAAACAAAAGGTGAAACTTGTAGTAAAACTCAAATATATACATGTAAATCTAATCCATTGTCGAATATCGAAATGTCTGTACCCGACAATAGTCGTCGTCATTCGCTTCTAGACTTATTTCAACGAACAAATACTCAAGATCAACCTAATGCATCATCAACACCAGCAAAACTCAAGGCAATCGATCAATTACTAGAAAATGTTGGATCATTTGGTCGTTATCAAAAAATTCAATTTTTTCTCGTTGGTTTACTTGCTGTTGTGCCTGCAATGACTGCATTTAGTTATGTATTCATTGCTGCAACACCTGACCATCGATGTCAAGTGAATCTAACGAATGACACCGATAGTTTTGATAAGTGGACACCGGTTCATGAACAATTCTTGTCGAATAACATTAAAGAACGACGATGTTTTATCTACGAAATAACATCTCAAGGAAAACAATTGAAAAAATGTTCGAATTGGGTTTTTAATCAAACATATTATGGCACAACAATTTCAACCGATTGGAATCTTGTTTGTGATCAATTACATTTAAAAGGTATCACACAAAATGCATATATCATAGGCACAAGTGGATCATTACTATCAGGAATAATGTCGGATAAATTCGGTCGACGAACGACTATGTTTTGGTTAATTCTACTTTTAGCTGTTGTTTTCAATTTTACACAATTATTCATGCATTCGAATATGTCACCTATGAATAAATTAATCATATTTACTCTTAGTCGTCTTCTAACCGGTTTTGCTCAAACGACCTATTCAATTTCATTAGTTCTTCTACTTGAAATGACTTCAGCTAAACGACGTGTACTTGCTAGTAATATACTTTCATATTTTTATACATTAGGCGAATTACTCATCATGGGCATCTATTATTTTACACGTGATTGGGCAATGACAATGTGGATTCTCACAGTTTATGTCATGCCATTTCTTTTCTATTATTGTTGTGTACCAGAATCAGCTCGTTGGCTTGCAACGACACGTCAATTACGACAAGCTCGTAAAGTTCTCGAACGTATCGGTTTGATCAATGGTCGAGAATTGAACAATGTAGATAGAAACAAGAGACTCTTCGATGCTTTAGAACGTGAAACACGTATACCTCAAAAACGTTACTCGTATACAAATGTTTTAATAAGTCTTTTTCAATCGTCAGTGATGCGTCGACGTTGTTTGATTATATTCTATATAATGATGACCAATCTCATGGTCTATTTAGGCATTGGCATGGGCATAACATCATTGACAAGCAATTGGCCATATGAAATCTTTCTATACTCGATTTTTGCTGAACTCGTTGGCGTTTGTTTGTGTCAATTTTGTGCGACAAAATTCGATCGAAAATACCCGTTGATAATTTTCTTTCTTCTTTGTTCACTTTCGATTGTTATCATACCGACTGTACATGATATTGGTCGCGATCATTTATTTAGTATTGCAGCTGCACTTTTCGCCAAATTATTCATTTCAGCTGCACAAGGTCTCTCGTGGATTTATACATCGGAAACATTTCCAACAACGATCCGTTCGACAGGCGTTGGTCTTACAGTTGGTATCGCACGAATAGGCGGTGTTTGGGCTCCGCAAATCTCTCTTCTAGCTCAATCGGTTTGGTTTCCATTGCCGTATATTATTTTTAGTTTTGCTACATTTATTGCTGCGATTTGTGCGCTATTTCTGCCTGAAACACGTACGAAACCGGCTCTACCTGATACGGTACAACAAGCCGAACGATCCGGCGAACCAATCGATGATACTGAACTGAAAATTCGAACAAAAAAATTATCGATTTGTCCCGAAATCGAAGAAGAAGAAGAAGAAGAGACATCATTAAAAGATCATTCGATTGCTTAATTGTTAAGTTTATATTTTCATATTAATAGAACAGACAGAGAACGCACACATGTAGAAAAAGAAAAGAAATTAATGTTTAGTTTTTTTGTATATGACTGTATGCATATAAGTCGTTGAGACAACACCGAGAAAAACAAAGGATACACTGTTGAAAGAAAAGAGAGAGAGAGAATCTGTGATTTATGTTGTCTTTTTAGTTGATTGAACTATTCGACCATTTTGTATTTGATAAACGACATTCTGTGATGGTTGTTGTTGTTGTTGTTGTTGTTGATTTTGTGTTGAACGTATTTGATAAACAGTGCCGGCTGTTGATGATGAACGAGGTTGTTGTTGTGTGAGAAGATTGGTAATCGATGATGAATTCGTTGATGTTTTCGGTGATGTATTTGGATTCATACAATTGATTAATGATAAAACCGATTGTTGATCAAGAGAATTAACAATCCAAATTTGTTGTTGATTGTTTGATGTTGTTGATGTTGTTGAAGATGAATTAGGTGTAACACGTGCTATTTGTGAAATAGGTTTTCGAGTAATTGATGAAAGTGTTGTCGTCGATTTCGATGAATAAATACGATTATTATTACTATTAAATTCATCGTCATCGGAATCATCAGCAACAAGAAGTGTACTTGAATCGACACAATCATCATGATTATTATGATTATTATTAATATTATTTCGATTATTAATTGAACGAGATTTGTTGAGTGTATTGGGCTTTTGAATTAGAGCTGGAGGAGGAAGAGATGGCTGCGGTGGTGGTGTTGCTGCAACAACAACTGGACTAGGACTACTTGGGATTTGTAATCGACGTCGTCGAAAGTTTTCATTTGGCGTTTGAACTGGACGTTTGATCATAACTGGTCGACGAGAAGGAGGCGTGATTACTCGTGGTGTTGGAATGACAACTGTTGGCGGTGGTGGTGGTGGTGGTATTTGACTAGCTGCAACAGCTGCTGATATCTTCTCGTGTTTAGCTAATTCATTGGCAACTAAACTATTTTGTGCAGCTGAATATGTATAATTATATTTAATTTGTCGTTCATTATCAATTGCATATGTGTACATCATTTCATCATCTTCGAGTTCATATTGTTTTTCTTCTTGTTCTTTTAATGTTTTCAATCTCGATAATTCCCAATCTTTACGTATTTGTTCAGCATCAACATACGTATTGGGTGCAATCTGTGCTAGTTGATGTTCATGTCGATAGACTTCAACACAACGTAGTGCATATCGTTCAATTGGACGAAGTTGTTCATCGAGTACTTTCAAATCTTCTTCGATTTTATTCATTTGTTGTTTTTGTTTTTCAATCAGTTGATCTTCATTCAATTCCGTATTTTCATCTTCATTGAATTCATTTAAATCCGCCTTCACTTCTTTATTTAATTCTTCGGCTGCATTTCGATCGGTTTCATCTTCACACGCTGCCAGCGCTTGTTCGTATTGTGTCAATGTTAAATTCGAATTTTCATTTCGTGTACTTTCAAATTGTTCTTGCATTTGATTTCGTTCTCGAACGATATCTTCTAATGTTTGATTTTGATCGAATAATTCGCATAGATTATTCTTTTTAAAATAGGACATATCGAAACTACCACCGTCGATTGTTAAATCACCGAGTAAACGTTTTTGATTGGCTTTTTTCAAAATATTTTCTTCGATCGTATTCTTACTTATTAATCGATAGATATGTACATCTTTCGTTTGACCAATACGATGGCAACGATCTTGTGCTTGTGCGTCCATCGTTGGATTCCAATCGGAATCGTAGAAAATAACCGTATCAGCGCCGGTTAAATTCACGCCAATGCCACCGGCACGTGTCGAAAGAATAAAAACAAAGATTTTCTCGTCGCTATTAAAACGTTCCATGAGAATTTGTCGTTGAAGAATCGGCGTTGTACCATCGAGTCGAACATATGTATAACCATGATAGTTAAGAAATAATTCGAGTACATCGAGCATTTTCGTCATTTGTGTAAATATTAAACAACGATGTTTTTCACGTTTCAAACGTGCTAAGAGAAGATCGAGCGTTTGCAATTTACCGCAATCGTATTGTATCAAACGACGTTCAGGAAATTGAAGAAACATGTTCTGTTTGATTTCATTCAACGAAGAAAGTACATCGAAATCAGTTGATGAAAGAATTTCAATCTTAGGCTTGGTCATTTTCGCTGAAATACCGTTGAATTGACAGAGATCAATCGGTGACGCGAGAACTTTCGTTGTACACATAAGAAATCGTTTAAGAATATCGTGACAATTCTCGAGTAGTTGTTTATTTGTTTGAATTAAATTTTTCAATGTATTTGTTGTTGAAAAATAATCTTTTATCGTTTGAATATCTTGATGAATATTTAAACATGATGAATAACCATTGAAACTCATTTGATGATCGTACGAACATGATTTCATTGCTAATTGAACTTGTTTGAGAACATCAGCACCGTACAATGGTCGTGATTGACATCGATCTGAGTTCAAACGACAGATTAAATCATAACGAGCTAAACGTTCCTGTTGTCGTTGTTGACAAATGTCATAGAAGAGTTGTTCAGGTTGATAATCATCATCATCGGAAATACGAGTCGGTCTGATCGTTTTCGAACGTAGGGAAATCGGATTTGTTTGATACCAAATCGAACTCGTTCGATATCGTTCGATGATTTCGGTTGTTAACTGAAGAATTTGCCGTTGATTATCATCGAATTGATTCAACGATTCGAGAATAAGCTGTTTGGTTGCTTGAAGTGTAAATTTAATTCGAAAACAAAGAAATGTATCGTTCGGTGGCAGATCGAAATCGAGATAGGGATTTTTGAATTCGATCCGTTCGAGTAGTTTGGGAATTTCGTATTGTATCGTTTTTCTTGGCATGGATAATGGCGAAACAATCGGTCTCGATTCGAATAGATCAGGATGATTGCAAACTTTTCTCAATTGCATGAGGATATTTATGACTGACATGTAATGTCCCTGTTGAATAATATCTCGAGTCGATTTACATTGAATGAAATCATCGTACAATTGACGTTGTCGTTTCGATAGATGACACATGATCACATGTTCGTGTTTCTTCGGCATTTGCTTTTCGACATCGATTTTCAATCGACGAAGAATAAACGGACGAAGAACTTTATGCAAACGTTTGATTAATGAATCGTTGGAATTCATAATGCCTTGCTCGATACGTTCGGTCAACGGATTCGAAAACCATTCACGAAATTCGTGATGTGATGCGAACAGATTCGGCATGAGAAAATGCATGAGTGACCAGAGTTCCATGAGCGAATTTTGAAGAGGCGTACCGGTTAACAGCAAACGACGTTGAGAATGAAAGTTTAGTAGCGTTTGCCAACGTTGTGATTTGAAATTTTTTATATTTTGAGCTTCATCGAGAATTAAATATTTCCATTTCTTTCTTCGAAATGCTTTGGCATCTTGAAGAACAAGTTTGTACGAAGTTATACAAACATGAAATGCGTTGACTTTCGTCCAGCCGGTTCGTTTCAATTGACGTTCTTTAACTGAACCGTAATAGGTGAGAATTTTAAAGGCTGGACACCATTTTTTAAATTCTAATTCCCAATTTAACATTACACTCGTTGGTACGACGATTAAATGTGGACCCCAGACGCCTTTTTCACAAGCTAAATGAGCGAGTAATGCGATTGTTTGAATGGTTTTTCCTAAGCCCATTTCATCGGCAAGAATACAATTTAATTTATTCTCATACAACGTCACAAGCCAATCTAAACCGACATGTTGATATTCTCGAAGTGAATGTTTGAGAAGAAATGGCACCGGTGTTTTAACTTCAGTTGTATTTAGAGTAAAACCTGTGGGCTGAAGAGCTTGAGCTGTTGATGCGAGATCACTGATTTGTTTGTTTTCAGATGATGTTTGTTCATCAGGTTGATTGTTTTCTTTTTCACTCGATGAATTCGACAGATCGATGCCGTAGTATTTTTTCAGAAGTGTATCAATGGATTCCTCTTGATCGGCTTCGAGTTCTTTGATTTCATTTTCGGGATTTATCTCAGGTTCTTCTTGTTCTTCACGTTCGATTGTTTCTTCATTGTCCTCATCATTCATATCTTCAGTGAAATTAAAATCTTCATCATTATCTTCATTCGCTGCTGTTGTCGCCGTTGTTGTTGATTTCGTTTCATCATCATCAGTTTTCAATGATTGAACAAGCCAATCGGAGTATTTCTCCGTTTGATCGACAATAAAATTTAAATGTAAATCCAATTGATGTTTTTTTAGTTCCTGAATACGTGTTTGTTCTTTGTATTCGGCTATTTTATGCATATTCTTCCAGAACATCATGACTTCTTTGCAAACGAACAGAGCTTGTTTACGCAAACGTTTGAGTTCGTCACGTTGTTGTTGATTTTCGGCTTGATTTTTCTCTCGAAAATACTTGAGAATGGCGAGCGAGAGTTTCTTGGCCATCATTTGTTTCCAACGTTTTTCATGTGCAAAATCTTCGGCTAACCAACGCATTTCATCGAGCAAATAGTCCCAATGTGTTTTACGTTTTTTGGCCTCTTGAATTTTAACTAAACGTTGATTCGACCATTTGCCTTGACTTTTTAAATGATCGATTCGTTTTAAAATTTCACTCTCATGTTTAACACGATCGACGGAGAAACTTTTCAATGCTGATGTATTCAATACAGATGAATTCATATCTTGAAGATTGCGTTCGATTTTTTCGATTAGTTCTTCTTCAGCTTGAATAAAACGTTGTTCATCAGTTGTTAGATCAGTTCGATCACGTATTTGCAAGTCAATATATTCACGAACAAGATTTCGATGTGATTGAACAATATCATTTAAACATGAAAACATCGTTTGAAGATTATGTGGTGACGATGATGTTGAACGTACGCGTTTCGACGGCGATTGTTCGATAAGAGGTGAAACAATCGATGAACGACGTCGTTTGAAATTACTTGTAGATGTAGACTCATCATCGATTGATGCGGTATTTGGCACCGCTGAAGTCATCTGGTTTTTACGAAAAGAAAAAAACAAACAGACAAATAAAATAGAAAATTTTTACAACATATTCGACATACACACGGCTGCTTTACCATTAAAGAATGACATTGAAATCCTCCATAGAATATTTCTTCGTCGATTGGCTTGTGAGACACAAAAAGAAAACCGAATGAGATTTGATTGACTGACAAGTGCTGACATCTCGTCAACACACAATTACAAAAATCAAACGATGCTTGTTGTACGAAAGCTGCTGTGCCGAATTTTATTGGAGATATTTTGAAAAAAATACATCCTGAAGTTCTATCACCCCTCAAGAGTTTAGTCGGTCCGAATAGATATGTTGTTGGAGTCGATATGACTGAGAAACAAGTGAGTTTTGTAATTCAAGAAACGAAAAACAATAACAACAATTTCAATTCAGTTGAATGTAGCAAGAAGTTTTATTGATTATCATACAAAAGAATTCGGTTTCGAACGAGCAAATGTTGAATTTCGTTTGGGTAAAATCGAAGAATTAACAGCTGACAAAGGACTTGAATCGAATTCGAATTTTATCAATTGAATTTCATATTCAGAACGAACTGTGTTGTCAATTTAAGTCCGGATAAAAAACAAGTTTATTCAATGTTAAAAGTATAATTTTTCCTTCGTTAAACAACAAAATCTTCTGATTAATTTGGCGGTGAGTTTTATTTCAGTGATGTTTATGCTGATCGACCTATACCTCAAGAATTACAGGCCAATAAAGTTCTCTGGGGTATGAATTTGAGATTGAGAGAGAGACTTTGTATTTACAGCTGATTGTTTAAGCGGTGCGATATGCGAGAATGATTTGATTTCCTGGGCTGTTGATATCGGTTTTACTCGACCGATTTGTGTTCAAAATAAAGAACTCGAAAATCTAATTGGTACGATTAAATTTACTTCATGCACCTATCGTTTATTTAAAAATCAAACAACAATTGATGATTATCCATTCGGTGCTTTGGTCCGATCGAACATCAATTTCAACTCGATCAATCAATTATTTTCTCGGTATACAAACAAAAAATAAATAAATAAAACTCTACTCTTTACCTCTAGATGAACAATCCATCGGAATATTTAAATGCTGAATTGACTCACATTTTACGTATATCGAGATATAACAAATATTTCGAATTCGAACCAACAGATCAGCCGTATTGTTCGACTTTATCGAAATGTTCTTGTTAAAAATCATCTCTAGACAGACATATTCTAACCTTGATTTATATTGAATAAAATTCTCTATCGATGAAACAATGACAAAAGAGAATACTTCATATATGAACATATAGATATCGAATCAAGGCGTTAGACCTCGTTGTTTGTTTCTTTTCTTTCAAATATCGTCTATAAATAGACTTTGGCCATATGTGAATTATTCACTAGTAACTCGGGTCATGCCGCGTGATACCAATCGTAAGTGAACCAATGTTAATCAGAAGAGAGAGAGAGAGAGAAAAAAAAGCACTTGTCATTATATTTAGAATCTTTCGATTATGATGAAATCAATCGTGATAGTTCTTCTCGTCGTCGTTATGCACCACCGCCACCATTAAATAACAACAACAATCTTATCATCGATGGACATGTTTTTCATCTAGGTTCTCGATATTCTCAACCGAAAACGATCGGTTCAGGTGCATACGGTCAGGTCATATCCGCCTACGACGCTCTACTTCAACGAAAAGTTGCAATTAAAAAAATCAAATTGCCAACAATCAACGCCATCGAAGCGAAACTCTTCTATTCTCGATCGTTACGTGAAATCTGCATTCTCACACCGCTCAAACACGATAATATCGTTCAAGTACTCGATTGTTACACGCCGGCGAACAGCGCCGAACAAATGAGAGAAATCTATTTAGTCACCAATCTCATGCGTTTAGATCTTCATCAATTAATTAAAATGAACAATCAACGACCGCTCGACAAACGAATCATTACGAGCAGTCATATTCCACATTTTCTCTATCAAATGCTGCGTGCATTGAAATTCATTCATTCGGCTAAAGTTCTCCATCGAGATTTGAAACCGGGAAATATCTTCGTCGATCTCGATGGGCACGTACGCATCGGAGATTTCGGCTTGGCGCGTGTGCCCGAAGAGGAAATGAACAAGCCAATGACAGGCTATGGTAAATTGACGAAATTTTGATGTTCAGCAAGATGAATGAGACGTTTTTCTAGTCTGTACTCGATGGTATCGTGCTCCTGAGCTGATGCTCTGCGAAGGCACGTATTCATCGGCGATGGACATGTGGTCAGTTGGTTGTATTTTGGGTGAATTAATCTTCGGTCAAGCGATCTTTCCTGGTCGACATTATCTCGATCAACTTCGGCTGATTCTCGATCGTCGTTGTGGTTCATTGGGTTTTCCTGCCTACGAACACAAATTCGCCTATCCAACGATTTCCGACAAATCGCTCAATGTTCTCCGTCGATTGCTTTCGCAATGTTCGACTCACTACGGCAAATCGTTCGTGATCTCCGACGCAATTGTGCCAAATCTCGATCCAACAGCTCTCGATCTACTCGAACAACTGTTGCTCATGGATCCACACAAACGTTTGACAGCCGACGATGCTCTGCACAGTTCTCTGTTTCATAATTATCGAAAAGATGCCGGCGGTGAACCGTCGTCGGAAGAAGCTTTTCAACTCGATCTTAGTCCCTATCAATTAACCGATATTCGCACGATGCTCTATCAAAAAGTTCAACTTGTTCATTATCAACTACACGAAAAAGCGCTCATACTCAATGAACAAGCAACAATGACGGCTGAAAAAATGGATTGTTTTTAAATTTGATTAATGACTAAGAAGAAGAGAATCGACTCTTCTTCTTTGACTTTGACAAGAAGAGACTTTTCGAGTGTCTTTTCTTGATTAAATATAGTTTTGTATTTTACTTATCTTACATTAGCCGTGTATTGTTGTTTGTTTGTTTTTTTATTTATAAACAAAACAAAAAAAAACGAAAAGCATCTTAGGATTTGTCTTGATTCGAGTCTTGAATTAGTGTTTGAATATAATCGGTCGCTGATCGAACGACATCGTAATCGGACATTGATTTCGAATCATTGTTCGGTAATAACGAACGTAATTGATTCATTGATGATTCGTATTCATCAGGGATGATCGTTGTTGACGATGACATATTCTCGCTCTTGTATTCGAATGAAAATCGACTAGTCTGTGCAATGTATATATGATATCGTCTGGACGACATAGGTCAAGTTTATTTTCGAAAGAGAAAAGAAAAAAGAAAAAAGAAACACTCTGTTGCCTTTTTTTTTTATTTAACTTTGATAAATTTAAATTCGAGTTCATTAATACCGACGGGTTCCTTCGTTTTTTCATCGTAATCCGTCCATTCTTTGTTTTCTGAAAGATCAATACCTGGAAATTTCGTGTTCGATTCAGTGCCTTGACAAATCCAACCATCACCTGGCTGCCAATCGATTGGTTCGATGCCTCGACAATCGAAGATAACCACAGATTTAAAAACATGACTATCTGAATCGTCATTTGTATAATTAAAAACTGGCTTCACTGGTTCGATATTAAGATTGCCTTCGGACGAGCAAAATTTACATTTCATGATGAAATTAGCATCGCCTCGACTGCCGGCAATGCTCGATGATTCCTGAAGATTGATATCGTGATATTTATCAGATTTCTCGTGACATTTCGAACATTCGAATTTTAAATACCAAATAAAATTCTCCGGAGATTCGATGCGAAAATCCGTTACGTTTTCGAGATTGGCTTTGAGCTGTAGAGCGAGTTTAACCATATTTTCTTTTCGAATGATGAATGAATAAATAAGAGTGTTTAGTATTCGTTGGTTTGGTTTTCTAGCCAATCGTAGAAATCTGACGTCAGAATGAATAATAACGAATAGATATATAGAGAGAAAATTTGACTTCTGTCTGACAAATAATCAAATGTCTTCAAACGAACAAAACTATCATTTATCCGATCAAGCCGGTTCAATTACCGGTGCATTTAGTGAACGTGGTCGTGCAGCTGAAAATGCGTATTTTCACGCTGTCGAAGCTCAACAACTCGACGCTTTGAAACAACAACAACAGCAATTGGCACAACAATCGAATCAAACGAAATAAAACTTTTCCCTCTCCCGTTTTGTTTGCTTTTTTTTGAATGGTCGTAATAAAAACAAAGAATATTCATTCATATCTGACCGTTTGCATATACGTTCATTGAGTAGGTCATTCCGAAAGAGAAATGATGATGTTGTTCATGTCGTGCTTTTGTTTGCTATTCGCAGGAAAACTATCGTCGGCTTGGGATAATCAACATATAATCACTGGTCAAGTGTTTCATGTATTAGGTTCGACGATAGGTCTACCACGAAATAGTTATTTTCTCGTTGAAATCGATGATGCAACAGTTAAAACTCCTCTTCGAACATTTGCCGTACATGTTTCACGTGCAAATGTCTTTCCAGTTATGTTCAATATTAGTTATGTTGTAACGAATGTTATCTATGGACATACGTACATGATTAATGCAAAGATTTTCAATGAATTTCATGAGTTGCTATTTCAAAATGATAAATTCATTGAAGTCAAATTATTAGGCAGAGGTCGAACACAATTTATTGATATTCCTGTTTGCTCAATTCTACGTACGAAATCGATTAGTTAGTTTTAATTGAATTAATTTGATATATATTTGATATATGTTTTGTATAGAAAGTGATTATGAACCATCGATTAAATTCCGAGCATGGCCTGATCTCCTTGGTACAAATGGAGAAGAAGCAGTAGAGAGAATCAAAGAAGAAACAGGTAGATTTAGTTCGATGTTCGATTGAATTATTAGTTTTTTATGTTTAAAAAGGTTTTACAAATGTGTTCATTGTTACTGATCAAACAAAAGTAACGAAAGATTTACGTTTCGATCGAGTACTTATCTATGTTGATGATGATGGAAATGTTATGCATGTACCACGCACTGGCTGATGCAATGTTGTTGTTTTTTTTTGTTGTTGTTATTGTTTCGTTAGAATCGTTTTTTGTGTTAGAAATAAAGATTGAATTATCCAGATGTTATTTGCTTTTGTTTCTCATCGAATGAGTAATCGAAGATAAACGAATGAGAGATATAAATATTGATTTTTGAAATTGAATTAGTAACTTATGATTTTTTCGATAGTTTTTATTTGTTTGATATCGAATGTAAGAACTGACTTTGAATGGTCAATTGCTGAGCCACTTCATTATGAACGTTTTTATCATACGATGTCTCTCTTAGCAAATGGCAAAGTTCTAGCAGTTGGTACATGGGAAAGAGATAATGGAAAAACAGCTGAATTGTACGATCCATTGACTGGAAAATGGACGTTAACTGGTGGCATGTCTGATGTTCGATTTATTCATACAGCAACGGTTTTATCTAATGGAAAAGTTTTAGTTGTTGGTGGAGAGAATAACGATGGTTTACCGATGAATACAGCTGAATTATATGATCCATTGACTGGACAATGGAGTGCGACTGGTAATTTGACTGTTGAACGATCTCGACATACGGCTACTTTGCTGTCTAATGGAAAAGTACTAGTTGTTGGCGGAATTGGTCGAAGAGGTCATGCGAATATGTCTGAATTGTATGATCCATCGACTGGACAATGGACAAGTACGAAAAACGAGCCGATAACTGCACGTTATGGACATACAGCATCTCTTCTTTCAACGGGACAAGTTTTGATTATTGGTGGTGTAGATTCGAATTATACCGTTTTAAATACAACCGAACTCTATGATCCAATGAAAGACATGTGGATAAAACGTGGTTCTATGAGCAATCCACGTGCTCTTCATACTGTATCTCAATTACAAAATGGAAAACTATTAATTGCTGGCGGAACTCTTGATCGTTCTACTATGATTAAAACTGCTGAAGTCTACGATTCAAGAGATGATACTTGGACAACGGCTGGCAGTATAAAATATGAACGACTGTATCATACAGCAACGGTTTTACCGAATGGACAAGTTTTAATTACCGGTGGTAATCTTGGTTTTCCTTCTACAGTAAGTTTTAATAGTACAGAATTATATGATCCAATCAAAGGAACATGGTCAGATAGTGGTGATATGTATTCGTATCGATGCTATCATGCTGCATGTTTATTATCAAATGGTACAGTACTACTTAGTGGTGGTCTTCGAAATGGTGGATATAGTCAAAATACTGCTGAATTATACACATTTTTTAAATAAATAACTATCTTGAGGGTGTTTTTCGAATCAAGTTGTAACTAAACATTACATTGAAGAACAAATTGTTGCTATGTGAGAATAAAATTCGTTCCTTGTCATAAAATTGGTTAAAATTAGGTCATGACAAATTATACTTTTGCACTTCGTTTTCTTATCTTGTGACACAGTTACGTTGCTTTTTTTTAATCTCTTTTTTTGTGCTTTCGTTTGATATCTCTATAAATACGACCACCTGCTCCGTTTTTCTTTTCATCATACTATCAGTAGTTCTCGTTGAATAAAAGCAAAATTCATCATAGAATCATGGGTGTTGATATCACAGGAGATATAAATTATTATCGATCAACTACCGATGGTCTTCCTCCATGTGTCGTACCCTATTCAATTCATACAGAACATCGATCAAATCTCGAACATGTTTATGTTCGTATGACTTTACATGATCTACGAGACAGAGAGAACAATGTTGACCTTGATACGAATGGTTTTGAAATACTTAAATATAATGGTAATATACAAGAAGAATTTGCCGAAGGCAGTGACGAACAAAAACTTTACTATCAAGAAATTAGTGATATTCTCAAGCAACGTTTAAGTGCTTCACGAGTTATTGTTTATAATTATGCTTTTCGTAGTCGAGGTTTATTAGAACCCGATGAAAAACCTGATGATAGTCATCGTGAACCTGCTGTCTATCCTCATGTTGATATTGCTGAATTTGCAATTCCACAATTAGCCGAAATTTTACTTGGCAAAGAAGAAACTGAAAAAGTCATGAAAAATCGAGTTCAAGTTATTAATGTTTGGCGACCACTCGGTATCAATCCAATCACACAAAAACCATTGACAATTTGTGATTTTCAATCTGTTGATCCCGAGAAAGATGTTCATCCGTACACAGTTCAAGGAGCTAAATTACATGGTGCAGGTCTACTTACTTCACGTAATGCTGCTGATGCACATAAATGGTATTATCTAAGTCGAATGCAATCCAATGAAATGTATGCTTTTAAAATGGCTGATACCAATCATGATGTTGCTCGATTTGCTTGTCATACAGCTTTTAATAATGAAAACGAACCAATACCCAATGAAAAACAAACAAGTGTTGAAGTTCGTTGTTTAGTTTTGTACGATGAATAAATGTAAAACAAAAACAAATTTCTGAAATATATCGTATATAGGTTTCTGATAACATGTTTTGTCAGTGTCTTATCTTGTATACATGTAGAAATATTGATCGGTTCATAAATATGAGTCTCTACAATTTGAATGTTCATGCAAGCATTGTATGTTGTTTCTGTGCGTTAAATGGTAGTACACAAAGTCTTATCTTTTTCTCTTAAACTGAATATATTTTTTTCAAATTGTGATTGAAGTAACGAAAGACTCTGCTGATTTAGTCCAAGCATATGCTGATTCATTTCCAGTATATGTTTCCAGGGCGATCAATACGGTCGACGTGACGATACGAAACGGTAGCGTATAGGATCATTTTACACAGTTTACAGTCGTATTTTATCGTAAATGACACGTGTGCCATGTACCGTGTTGTATGGCCGTGCTAATTCGACCATGGATCATCATCAATAGGTCAAAGAATATTGTATCAGCATAAAACTTCAAGTCGGTTTTTTACCGAATATAAATCTCTCTTCTTTTCCTCTTTTTCCACCCATCACAAACTCGATCGAATCCATATTATTGTATTTATATTTAGCGAAATAAAAAGAGAAATATAGAATTTTCTAATGAAAAAAGTCCAAGGTAATCTATATTCCCTCGACTGTAAAGAGAATCATATGAAAAACCAATCGTTCATTTGTGTGTGTATGCTTGCATCCAGGGTCAAAAGAACATCAATTTTGCAAACTCACAATAGTGACCAATCCTGATTGAAAGCTGATCGGACCTTGCGTAGTCGAGGTCGGAGAGTCCGAGTTGATAGGTAGATATTTAAAATTTTTAATTGAGTATTTTGACAAAAAACTGAATATTTTTTCATTGTGTTTCTATTGTCACAATCGTTTTCTTTATGTTCGATTCGATTATATATTAATGGTATATGTCAGCAGTA
>Ga0209935_1000817_pt1 | contig 63189 bp, 66 predicted proteins | sample ThiBio_1000_plan_2_FD_183958 | JGI IMG/M metagenome (GOLD analysis project Ga0209935, IMG submission 183958) | Wastewater bioreactor microbial communities from Cape Town, South Africa - Thiocy_cont_1000_plan (SPAdes) | ecosystem: Engineered > Bioreactor > Thiocyanate-remediating >... | reverse complement strand
CCCTATCGCCCGCGCGGCCTGAACTATGACGCCACGATCCAGCCGGACGGCGGCATGGTCCATCTGAGCTACAATTTCTGAAGTCTTAGTGGGGTACCGCCACGTCGCTGAAGCTGTTCACCCGGCGCAGCGGCGGAAACAGCTTCATCCACACCGCCACTATCGCCAACGTGCCCAGCCCGCCCAGCACCACGGCCGGGACCGTGCCGAACAGGGCCGCCGTGGTGCCGGATTCGAACTCGCCCAATTCGTTCGAGGCGCCGATGAACAGCATCGACACCGCCGAGACCCGGCCCCGCATGGCATCGGGCGTTGAGAGTTGGACCAGGCTGCCGCGGATATTGACGCTGACCATGTCGGATGCGCCCAGCACGAACAGCGCGGCAAGCGAAAGCGGAAACCATACCGACAGGCCGAAGACGATCGTGGCGATGCCGAACACCGCCACCGTCGCGAACATCCTGGCGCCGACCCGGCGGTGGATCGGCCGATGGGTCAGATAGAAGGCCATCGCAAAGGCGCCCGCCGCCGGGGCGCTGCGCAGGAAGCCCAGCCCCACCGGCCCGACATGCAGGATGTCGCGGGCATAGACGGGCAGAAGCGCGGTGGCCCCGCCCAGCAGCACCGCAAACAGGTCCAGGCTGATGGCGCCCAGCACCACCGGGCGCGAGCGCACATAGCGTACGCCTTCGGCGACGCGCTCATAGCGCGACATCAGCGACTGCTGCGGCACATAGCGCCGCCCGCCCAGCTGCGAGACGATCAGCGCCGCACCGATGAAGCCCAGGATGCAGATTGAATAGACCGCAACCGGACCCAGCGCATAAAGAAAGCCGCCCAGCGCGGGCCCGGAGATCACCGCCGTGGTGAAGACCGACGAGGAAAACGCCATGGAGCGCGTCAGCTTCTGCGGCTCGACCAGGAAGGGCAGCAGCGAGGAGCCGGACGGGCCGGCAAAACCGCGCGCGGCACCGAACAGCACCAGCACCAGATAGAAGGGCCAGGCGGTGTGGGGCGACAGCAGGCTGAGCATCAGGAACAGCGCGCTGCAGCCCGCCTGAAGCCCCGCCGCCAGGGCATAGACGCGCCGCTGGTTGAAACGGTCGGTGATGTCGCCCGCAGGAAGGGTGAGAAGGAACATGGGCAGGAACTGGCATAGCCCCACCAGGCCCAGCGCCAAGGGCGTGCGCTCCATGTCGTAGATCTGCCAGCCGATCGCCACCGACTGGACCTGAATGGCCACGGTGGCGATGAAGCGGGAAGTGACGAAGAGATTGAGGTCGCGGGGACGGTAGACGGTCGGCGGGATGTCGCTCATGGGCGGCCGTCCCTTAACATGGGCGGGGCGGCGGCGGGCACGGCGTTTTCGCCGCAGCCACCATGCAGGGGCTATTCGCCGGGGGCGTCGGAATTCTGCAGATGCAGGATCTGGATGTTGCTGCCCGCCCTCACCACGAATTTCACGCGGTCGAAGCCGGGCTTTGAAAGTATCGGACGGGCGTCGCGGGAGAAGCCAAAGGGTTCGAGCGGCAGGCCGATCCAGGTCTTGTCCATCCGGTCGTTGGAATTGATGTCCTGATACGCCTCGATGGCATAGGTGCCGGGGGTGAGGTTTTTCAGGGTGATCACTGTCTCGCCGTCCTCTGCCGGAACATCGGCGGCGTCGGCAGGTTTTGATTTGTCGTCGGGATATGACGCCGCGTCATACAGGCCCAGCCGCATCACACCGCCCCGGGGCGAGACGTTGCGGACATGGACCTCCAGCGTGGCGGTGGCCGGCGCGGGCTGGGCCAGGACGGGTACGCAAAAGCCAAGGACCAGCGCCACGGACAATGCCGCGGCCCATAACCCTGGTACCTGCCGTTCCTCCGTATACATCCTGTTCCGGTTTTCCCTGCCGTCACGAAAGCAAAGCGGCGACCCTTTTGGGGCCGCCACCTGCCATTTGGGATGAATAAGGGCCGAATTCAAGCCAACTTAGGTTCCAGTTTCTTACAGGCCTCGATCAGGCCGCTGACCGCGCCGGCCGACTTTTCCAGCCCCGCCTTCTCTTCGGCGGTGAGGTCGAGTTCCACAATCCGTTCGATGCCCTTCTCGCCGATCACCACCGGCAGACCGACATAGAGATCCTTGATGCCATACGGGCCGTTGACGTGCACGGCGCAGGGCAGCACGCGCTTCTGGTCCTTCAGATAGCTTTCCGCCATGGCGATGGCGCTGGTGGCGGGCGCGTAATAGGCCGAGCCGGTCTTGAGCAGGCCCACGATCTCGGCGCCGCCATTCCTGGTGCGATCGACGATCTTGTCGAGACGGTCTTGGCTGATCCAGCCCATCTTCACCAGTTCGGGGAGCGCGATGCCGGCGACGGTGGAGAAGCGCGGCATCGGCACCATCGTGTCGCCATGGCCGCCCAGCACGAAGGCGGAAACGTCTTCGACGGAAACCCCGAGTTCTTCGGCGAGGAAGTGGCGGAAGCGCGCGCTGTCCAGCACGCCGGCCATGCCCACGATCTTGCCATGCGGCACGCCGGAGAATTTCTGCAGCGCCCACACCATCGCGTCCAGCGGATTTGTGATGCAGATCACGAAGGCGTTCGGGCAATTGGCCTTGATGCCCTCGCCCACCGCGGCCATCACCTTGAGATTGATGCCCAGAAGGTCGTCGCGGCTCATGCCCGGCTTGCGCGGCACGCCGGCGGTGACGATCACCACATCGGCGCCGGCAATGTCGGAATAGGCGTTGGTGCCTTTCAGCGTGGCGTTGAAGCCGTCGACCGGGCCGGACTGGGCGAGGTCGAGCGCCTTGCCCTGGGGCAGGCCTTCGGCAATGTCGAAGATCACCACGTCGCCCAGTTCCTTCAGGACCGCGAGATGGGCCAGCGTGCCGCCGATCTGTCCGCCGCCGATAAGAGCAATTTTCTTGCGCGCCATGGAGATATCCTTCGTTTCCGGGGAAAATTGGTGGCGCTACCTAGCCCTTGGGGCTTTCGCCCGCAAGCGGACACATCGTCCTGACCGGCATGGGGTCTACACCGGGCGGCGGGGCTCCGGCATGGGGCCGTCGCCGCGCGCCTCGTCATGCAGGCGGAAATCCTGGCGCCGCACGCGCGGCAGGCTTTCCGGGAAATTGTCGCGGATATGGGCGATCAGCTTCTCGCGCACTTCGCAGCGCAGGTCCCAGGCCCTGGAGGAATCGGCCGCGCTGGCCAGTACGCGCAGTTCCATCACCTGTTCGCGCGCGTCGGTCACCTGCAGGCCGGCCACCTGGCCATCCCACAGCTTCGATGCCTTGACGATCTCCACCGCCCTGGCGCGGACCGCGTCGACCGGCAGCGTATAGTCGGCATAGACAAGGACTGTGCCGATGATCGAGGCGCTGGAGCGCGTCCAGTTGGTGAACGGATTGGCGAACAGATAGGACAGCGGTACCACAAGCCGGCGCAGGTCCCAGATGCGCACGACGATATAGGTGGAGTTGATCTCCTCCACCCAGCCCCATTCGCCGGCGATCACCACCGCGTCGCCCAGCCTCAGCGGCTGGGTCAGGGCCAGCTGAACGCCGGCGATGAGGTTTTCCAGCATGGGCCTGGCGGCCAGGCCCGCCACGATGCCGGCGATGCCGGCCGACGCGAAAAGCGAGATGCCGAACTGGCGTACCGCATCGAAGCTCATCAGCGCGAAGGCGACGGTCAGCAGCACCAGCAGCACATTGGACGCCTGGCGGAAGATGCGCATCTGGGTGGCGGCCTTTCGCGCCATCAGATTGTCGGTGGCGTCCAGCTGCAGGCCGTGGATGTAGCGGTCGATCAGGATGTTGGCGATTACCGCGGCGATCCAGCCCAAAAGAACAATGAACAGCGCGATGAAGATGTGATGGACGCTGAGTTCGGCATCGCGAGACAGCGGCACCAGCGGGATCGCCAGCACCAGCGCCAGGAGGACGATGGCATAGCGCCCAAGCCGTCGGGTGCGCAGGAAGACGCTGCGCGTGAAAGGTTGCCAGTTTTGCGAACGCCTGGAGAGCCAGGCGATCAGGATGCGCTGGGTGGCGATGCCGATGGCGATGATGGCGATGAAGACAGTGAGCGCAATCACCCAAGGCGGAAACCAGCCCTGCAGCCTGCCGGTCACATCGTTCCAGAACGCCATCGGTTCGCCAACGTGCCAGGGGACGGATGTTTCCGAAAAATCCGGCCGCGCCACCTGGAAAAAAAGAAGGGCCGGGCTTCATCAGCCCGGCCCTTCTGTGTCAGCCGAATTGACTTCAGATGGCTTCCTTCAGCTCCTTGGAAGCGCGGAAGGCGACCTTCTTGGAGGCCTTGATCTTGATGGCTTCGCCGGTGGCGGGATTGCGGCCCATGCGCGCGGCGCGCTTCTTGACCTGCAGGATGCCCAGGCCGTTGAGGCGGATGCGCGCACCCTTCTTCAGGTGCTTTGTGACGTTGGTGATCAGGTCTTCCATGATGGCGTTGGCGGCCTTCTGGGAGAGTTCATGCTTTTCGGCCAGCTGACCGGCGAGCTGGCGGGTGGAGACGGTATCAGTCTTGACGGCAGCTTTGGTTGCCATGGGGGTTCCCCTTTTGCGAATCAACGATAAGCCCCATTTTACGGCATTTCTCGCAATATAAAGGGGGATGGGGTGCAAAAAATGCAATAAATAGGGGGCTTTTCAACATATGGGGCGTACTGCCTGCGCCCGTCCAGCCGAAAAGCCCCTATTTTCGGGCTTTTTTGGGTGTCCAACGCAAACGGGCCGCGCTGTGGCGCGGCCCGTGAAACTTCGTCAAGGCAAGCCGGTTCAGGCGGCCGTGTCTTCCGCCGGCGAATTGTCGGTGCGCTCGGTGATGCGGGCCGATTTGCCGGTGCGTCCGCGCAGGTAATACAGCTTGGCGCGGCGCACCTTGCCCTTGCGGACCACGGTCACCGAATCCACCAGCGGCGAATAGATCGGGAAAACGCGCTCCACGCCCTCGCCATAGGAGAGCTTGCGCACGGTGAAAGCCTCGTTCAGGCCCGAACCCTGGCGGGCGATGCACACGCCCTCGAAGGCCTGCAGACGCTCGCGCGTCTTGTTCTGCTTGGTCTTTTCGTCAAAAGTGACGTCGACCACCTTCACATTGACCTTCAGCGTGTCGCCGGGGCGGAAGTCGGGAAGCGGCTTGGCCCGCACGGCCGCCATCTGCTCGGCTTCGAGCGTCTGCAAAAGGTTCATTGTCAGTCTCCGTGCGGGAAAAAGTGCGAATTGAGCCGGGCCGTATAGCCCAGGCAGGGGGGATTTCAAAGGGGCTTTCGGGTCTTTTGATAAAGCGCCCAGAGGTCGGGGCGGCGCTGCCGGGTGAGTTGCTCCGCCCCGGCCAGCCGGAATCTGGCGATTTCCGAATGATTCCCTTGATTTAGAACGTCCGGGATGGGGCGGCCTTCGAATCCCTGCGGGCGGGTGTATTGCGGGTATTCCAGAAGGCCCGCCGCAAAGCTCTCCTCGACGGTGGAGGCGTGCGTGCCCAGCACGCCGGGGATCAGCCGGACGGCAGCCTCGATCAGGGCCATGGCGGCGATTTCGCCACCCGCCAGCACGAAATCGCCCAGGGAGATTTCCTCCATCTGGCGGGCTTCGATGACGCGCTGGTCCAGCCCCTCGAAACGGCCGCAGAACAGGACCGCCCCGGGCCCGGCGGCCAGGTCGCGCACGCGGCCTTGCGTCAGCGGGGCGCCGCGCGGCGTGAGGTAGATCAGGGGGCGGCCGCCGCGATCCACCGCGTCGATGGCGGCACAGGCGACATCGGCGCGCATCACCATGCCCGGGCCGCCGCCGGCGGGCGTGTCGTCCACCGTGCGGTGTTTGCCGATGCCATGGTCGCGGATATCACGCACCTGAAGCGACCAGAGATTTTTCTCGATCCCCTTGCCCGGAAGTGACGTGCCCAGCGGGCCCGGAAACATCTCCGGGAACAGGGTCAGGACGGTGGCGGACCAGGTCATGGCCGGGTCACTCCACGTGGTCGTTGGGTTCGTCGTCTTCCGGCACGGCGATGGTGATGCGCCCGCCCGCGATGTCGATCACCGGCACAGTCTCGCGGGTGAAGGCCAGGTGCACCGTATCGCCATCACTGCGAACCAGCTCGATCACGTCGCTGGCGCCGAAATTGTGGATGGCACTGACCTTGCCCACCAGACGGCCTTCGTTGTCGTAAGCCTCAAGCCCGATCAGGTCGGCGTGATAGAATTCGTCTTCTTCGGTGGCGGGCAGCGCGTCGCGCGCGACGAACAGTTGCGTGCCCTTCAGCGCCTCGGCGGCATCGCGGTCGCCGATGCTCTTGAACGCAATCACCGCCTCGCCGTCTTTTGTCGGACGGCAGGCGGTGATTTCAAACGTGCGGCCCTTGGCGTCGTGCAGGGCGCCATAACGCGCCAGGGCGTCGGGCTCTGCGGTAAAGGTCTTGGCCTTCACCTCGCCCTTCAGCCCCTGCGCGCCGATGACGGCGGCCAGCAGGACGTCCTTGCCCACGCTAGGCGGCAGCCTCTTGCGCGGCCTTGGCGGCGGCGGCGGCGCGCTCCTGCGCCTTCTTCTTGGGCTGTGCCTTTTGCGGGTTGTTGTGGGTGCGCTTCCTGGTGACGCCGGCATCGGCCAGCCACTTGTTGACGCGGTCGGTGGCCACGGCGCCCTTGGCGACCCAGGCCTTGGCCTTTTCCAGGTCCAGCTTGATGCGGTCGGCATGGTCCGACGGCAGCAGGGGATTGTAGAAGCCGATCTTCTCGATGAAGCGGCCGTCGCGGGGCGAGCGCGAGTCCGAGATCACGATATTGTAGTGTGGACGCTTCTTGGTGCCGCCGCGGGCCAGACGAATGCGAAGAGCCATTTTCAGTTTTCCTTCAGTGGTTCGATGTTCAAAAACGGTGGTGAAACTATCGTCGGCCGGGAAAGCCGGGCGGCATGCCGCCGCCGAACATCCCGCCCATTCCGGGCATTTGCGGCATGCGCCCGCCCTTGCCCATCTTCTTCATCATGTCCGCCATCTGGCGGTGCATCTTCAGCAGCTTGTTGACCTCGCTGACCTCCACGCCCGCGCCCGCGGCGATGCGCTTGCGCCGGGAGCCGTTGATCAGTTCGGGATCGGCGCGTTCCTTCCTGGTCATCGACTGGATGATGGCTTCCTGGCGGGTGAGGATTTTGTCGTCCATGCCCGCCGCTTCCAGTTGGCCCTTGATCTTGCCCACGCCCGGCAGCATGCCCAGAACACCTTTCATGCCGCCCAGCTTCTTCATCTGGTTCAGCTGTGAAGCCAGGTCGTTCATGTCGAACTGACCTTTCTTCATCTTGGCGGCGAGCTTTTCCGCCTCCGCCTTGTCCAGCGTCTCGGACGCCTTCTCGACCAGGCTGACCACATCGCCCATGTCCAGGATGCGGCCGGCCACGCGCGCGGGGAAGAAGGGCTCCAGCGCGTCCAGCTTTTCGCCGGCGCCCAGGAACTTGATCGGCGCGCCGGTGACGGTACGCATCGAAAGCGCCGCGCCGCCGCGCGCGTCGCCATCGACGCGGGTCAGGATGATGCCGCTGATATGGACGCGGTCGTTGAACGACCTGGCGATGTTCACCGCGTCCTGGCCGGTCAGGCTGTCGGCGACCAGCAGCGTCTCGTGCGGGCTGACCAGCTGCTTCACGCCGGCGACTTCCTGCATCAATTGCTCGTCGACATGCTGGCGGCCGGCGGTGTCCAGGATCACCACGTCATAACCGCCGACCTTGGCCGAGGCCATGGCGCGCCTGGCGATGTCCAGCGGCGCCTGGCCCGGCATGATCGGCAGGGTGGCGACGCCGGCCTGTTCGCCCAGCACCTTCAGCTGCTCCATGGCGGCAGGCCGGGTCGTGTCCAGCGAAGCCATCAGCACCCGCTTCTTCTCTTTGGTCTGCAGCATCAGCGCCAGCTTGGCGCTGGTGGTGGTCTTGCCCGAGCCCTGAAGGCCCACCATCAGGATGGGCGCGGGCGGCGAACCGAGATTGAGTGCGGCGTTTTCCTCGCCCAGCGTCTCGACGAGCACGTCGTGCACGATCTTGATGACCTGCTGGCCGGGCGTGACCGAGCGGATGACATTCTCGCCCACCGCGCGCGGGCGCACCTTGTCGATGAAGTCCTTGACCACCGGCAGGGCGACGTCGGCCTCGACCAGGGCGGTGCGCACCTCGCCCAGCGCGGCATCGACATCGGCCTCGCTGAGGGCGCCACGGCCGCGAAGCTTGTCGAAGACACCCGATAGGCGAGACTGCAAGGATTCAAACATGAACCAGTAACTCCAAGCACTTACGCCCTCATTGGCAAGGGCAAAACCTCAAGCGGTTTTGCCCCAGGGGGCGCAACGCGCTGCCTGGGGGCGATCCCCCGCGCCGGGCGGGGGACCGGAAAGTCATGATGGCTTTCCGGAAGTTGGCGGGGTTTTAGGCCCCAAAGGCCTGAAAAGTCAAATTCCGGCCGTCCATTTGACGGAGCACCCCGTGCCGGCTGCTATGGCGCGCGCCCGCCTGAAGGAGCCAGAGCCATGTACATCGCCGGTTTCGTCATTCCCGTCCCCGCGGAAAAGATGGAGGCCTATCGCGCCTGGGCCGAAAGCAGCGCCGCCTTCTTCAAGGAATATGGCTGCCTGGAAATTGTCGAAGCCTGGGAGGACAATGTTCCCAGTGGCCAATACACCGACTTCCGCCGCGCGGTGGATGCCCGGGACGGCGAGAAGATCGTCTTCGCGTGGCAGATCTGGCCCAGCAGGGCTGCCCTCGATGCCGCCGAGGAAAAAATGCACCAGGACCCGCGCATGGAGATATCCGGCGAAATTCCGTTCGATCCCAAACGCCTGATCCTTGGCTGCTTTACGCCCATCCATGTCACGGGCCGCGCGTGATTTGACAGCTTCCCGTCCGGCTTCGATGCTCCGGCAAAACAATGTTGGAAGGGGAGCCCATGACCGACCTGAACCGCCGCCTGATGCTGGCCGGCGCTGCCGCCAGCCTGCCTGCCGCTGCCCTGGCACAGGACAAGCCGGCCCTGGGCACGCCGCGCTCGGTCATCACCGATCCGCCGCGCGAGTATGGCCCCGGCGCGCCGCCCGCCTTCAGCCCTGACCCCGACGTGATCCGCGTCGATCCGGCCTTTGGCGGCCTGCTGATCGGCCAGGAGGTGATCCGGCGTCTTTACACCGGCCTGCATCTGGCCGAAGGCCCGGCATGGTCCAGCATCGGCCAGTTCGCCATCTTCAGCGACGTCAAGAACGACACGCTCTATCGCTACATCTGGGAGACCGGCACGGTCAGTGAATTCCGCAAGCCCTCCTTCTCCACCAACGGCAACACATTCGATTTCCAGGGCCGGCAGATATCGACCCAGGATTTCTTCCGCCGCGTCGTGCGCTGGGAAGCGGACGGCTCGATGACGGTCATTGCCGACAGCTATGACGGCAAGCCGCTGAACTCGCCCAACGATGTGGCGCCGCACAGGGACGGCAGCATCTGGTTCAGCGATCCGCAGTTCGGCGGCAACCTGGCGGAGGGCCATCCCGACGACGGCGCAGGCCCGATGAATCCGGGCGGCGTGCGCGATCCCAATATCGGCAACACGGGCGTGGGCATCCAGAAGGCGGGCAGCCTGCACCAGGTGCTGCCGATGAATGTCTATCGCGTCGATCCTTCCGGCCAGGTCGAGGTGGCGGTTCCTTACGAAGACGGTTTTGCTCCCAACGGGCTGTGCTTCTCGCCCGACTACACCAAGCTTTACGTCATCCGCGGCGGAAGGATTTTCGTTGGCGACATTCAGGGCCATCGCGTTGCGAACTTGCGCCTGTTCACCGACTGCATGGTGGATGGCGTGCGCTGCGGCCCCGACGGCATGCGCGCCGACCGCGCGGGAAACATCTGGGCAAGCTCCGCCTCGGTGCTGGGCTATGCGGGCGTGACGGTGTGGAATCCCGCCGGCAAGCTGATCGGCCGCACCCGCCTGCCCGAACCTTGCGCCAATCTGTGTTTCGCCGGCCCCAAGCGCGACCACCTGTTCATGTGCGCCACCCAGTCGATCTACATGCTGCGGGTCAACATGCAGGGCGCCAGCCCAGGCTGACGCCATACCGAAACTTGTCCGGGGCATGCTGCAACGCCATAGTGACCCCTCCCTGAAAAATCCCGGCGGATTTTTCGACCCTCCCTCATGGGGAGGGTAAAGCAACATTGACTCCGCCCGCGCCACAGGTTCCCCTTCCGCCAACAAAAGCTGGGAGGGATTCATGACGTTCAACCTGTCGCGCCGCCTGATGCTGGCGGGCGCTGCTGCATCCGTGCCGGGCCTTGCCCTTGCCCAGGGCAAGCAGCTGGCGCCCATTACTTCGATCCTCAATGGCCGGGTCTACGGTCCCGACGCCCCGCCCAACATCTATCCCGACCCGGACATCCTGGCGGTCGATCCCGATGCCGGCATCTTTGTTGGCCATTCCTCGATCAAGCGGCTCAAGACGGGCTTTCAGTGGGCCGAAGGCCCGGCCTGGTCGGGCGAGGGGCAGTATGTGGTGTTCAGCGATGTGGCGGCCGACGTGCAGTACCGCCTGATCTGGGACACGATGGAGATCACTCCATTCCGCCGCCAGAGTTTCAATTCCAACGGCAATACCTTCGACTTCCAGGGCCGGCAGATCAGCGCCCAGCATTTCCTGCGCCGGGTGGTGCGCTGGGAGCCCGACGGCTCGATGACCGTGATTGCCGACAATTACAACGGCCAGCCGCTGAACTCGCCCAACGACATCGCCGTGCACAAGGATGGCAGCATCTGGTTTACCGATCCGCTCTATGGCGCGCTGTTGCAGGAAGGCCATCCCGACGACGGCGCCGGGCCGATGAATCCGGGGGGGCTGGCCAATCCGCGGTTGGGCAATGGCGGGGCCGGTATCGTCGGCTCCCAGCACCAGGTGCGTCCGCCCGCGATCTACAGGGTTGATCCGTCGGGGAAGATCGACGTGGTGCTGGAAGGTAAGCCGGGCCTGGTGCCCAACGGCATCGCCTTTTCGCCCGACTATTCGAAAGTCTATTTCGTGTGGGGCGCCAATATCGACGTGGCCGACGTGGTGGGCGGCAAGATCTCGGGCCAGCGGGTGTTCAGTGACGGCATGGTGGACGGCGTCAAATGCGGCTTCGACGGCCATCGCGTGGATGTGGCGGGCAATGTGTGGTCCGGCTCTACCTCGGTGCCCGGCTATATGGGGGTGACGGTGTGGAATCCGGCCGGCAAGCTGATCGGCCGCATCCGCCTGCCGGAGACCTGCGCCAATCTCTGCTTCTGCGGGCCCAAGCGCGACTGGCTGTTCATGTGCGCGTCCCAGTCGGTCTATCTGGTGCGGGTGGGGATACAAGGCGCAGGAGCGGCTTGAAAAATCCAGTATTTCCGGGCGTTTGACGAGGAATTCCGTGTGCGGATTGTTATCGCGGGGCGGCGGGTCTAGGCTCGCCCGTCCTCCGCGAAAGTTCTCGCCATGCCCAAATTGCCCGACATGTCCGCCGCTGCCGTACGCCGGCGCGAGGCCCTGACCCAGGCCCAGGCGCAATCCTCGACCAAGGCGGCCAAGGCGGAAAAATCTTCGGCCAAGAACGCCTCCGCGCCCAAACGGCGCACCAAGCGCGGCTGAAGGCGGGGCGCTGACCGGCGCCCTGCCCGGCCAGCCCCATCCTGTGCCCGCTTCCCCTCCCGCAAGAGTCGGGGACGCAGCGGGCGAGGGTGTCGTTACTTCAGATTGCCCGAAATCGTGGTGAAGGTGGTCGACAGGTTCGTGCCCACCAGCGTTACGGCACTGATGACCACAACTGCGATCAGCGCGGCGATCAGGCCATATTCGATGGCCGTGGCGCCGTCTTCATTGGCGGCAAACTTCTTGAGCAGAGTCAGCATTTGAATACCCCATTGCGAATAGCGCGACAGCTTTGCGCCGGGGGTCATTCCATCAGGATTCTTCTAAGGCCGGTTCAACACGCACCGCACAAATTTCGACAAAATTGCACTCAATTCGCCCGGCCGGCCGCTGGTTCGCTCGGGCTGCCGCAGCCGGGATGGTTAACGCGCCGCGTCGAGGGCGGGTATTTGGCCAGTTTTGCCGCCGGACGGATGGGCCGGAGGGAGAAATTGCCGCCGCAATTGGGACAGACCCCACCCAGCCGGGATTCCACGCAGCCGCGGCAAAATGTGCATTCGAAAGTGCAGATCATCGCGTCGGGCGCCTCGGGCGGCAGGTCACGATCGCAGCATTCGCAATTGGGCCGCAACTCCAGCATCACTTCACCCCAAGTTTTTCGGCCAGATAAACAAAGGACAGGGCCGTCATCTCGGCCTGCTGGCGATGATCGGCGGCGGCGGCATGACCGCCGTCGGTGTTCTCGTAGAACAGCACGTCATGGCCTTGGGCTTCCATCTTCGCCGCCATCTTGCGGGCATGGACAGGCGAGACGCGGTCGTCGCTGGTGGCGGTAATGAAGAAGACCGGCGGGTATTTCACCCCCGGCTTCACATTCTGGTACGGGCTGTAGGAAAGGATATAGGCGCGCTCCTCGGGGTTGGCGGGATCGCCATATTCGCCCACCCAGCTCGCGCCCGCGCCGATATGGGTATAGGCGATCATGTCGATCAACGGCACCTGGCAAACCACGGCGCCCAAAAGCTCGGGATGCTGCACCATCACGGTGGACACCAGGAGCCCGCCGTTGGAGCCGCCCATGATGCCAAGCTGCCCGGGTGTGGTCAGGCCGCGCTTTTCCAGATCGGCGGCCACGGCGGCAAAATCATCGAAAGCGCGCTGGCGGTGCATCTTGAGCGCGGCGTCGTGCCAGGCCGGCCCGAACTCGCCGCCGCCGCGAATATTGGCGACGACATAAATGGCGCCCCTGGCCAGCCAGATCCGGCCGACGGTGCCGCTGTAGGACGGTGTGAGCGACACTTCGAAGCCCCCATAGCCATAGAGCAGCGTGGGCGCGGGGCCGGAGAGGTTCTTCGGCCGGGTGACGAAATAGGGAATCTGTGTGCCGTCGGCGCTTGTGGCCTCGAACTGCTCGGTGACGAGGCCGGAGGCGTCGAAGCGCGCGGGCAATGATTTGATGGCTTTGGGCAGATCACCTCCGCCGTCGAAATAGACCGTGGGAGGCGTCAGGTAATTCTCGAAGCTGAACATCGCCTCGGGGCCGAATTCGTTGACGGTGACGACGCCGGCCGTGCCCTGCCCCGGCAGGTCCAGCACATTGTGGTCCCATCCATTGCCGTCCGGCGTGAATACATGCACGGCACCGATCACATTCTCGGTGATGCCTGCATAGATTTTGTCGCGGCCCACGCCAACGCTTTCCACGCTGGCACGCGGACCCGGCGCATAGAGCAGCGTGACGGCGCCCAGGTGGTTGGCATCGGTGCCTTTCAGCGCCAGCGCCGCCAGCGATCCCCGGGCCAGGGCCGGACCGCCGGGGACCTGCCAGTCCTCGCGCAGGGTGAATATCAGTCTGCCGTCCAAAAGGCCCTGCAGCTGCAGCGAGCGCGGCACGGGCAGCTGCCACACGGCATCGCCGGCGCCCAGGATGAAATAGTCCGTCTCGAAAAAGCTGACCGCCCGCGCGATGACCGCCAGATTGCCGTCCCTGGTGTGGAAAGTCTCGGGCGCGGCCAGTACGTCGTCCACCGCGGCTTCGTAAATGGTCTTCGCCGCCGGCACGGCCGTGCCGCGCTTCCACAGCCTAACGATGCGGCCATAGCCGGATTTCGTGGCGCCGTCCGCCGCGGTGGCGAACAGCACTGTGTCGTCGTCCAGGTATGTGCTGCTGCTCTTGGCCTCGGCCAGGGCAAAGCCATCCGCCACGAAACTCTTTGTGCCCAGGTCGAATTCGCGCGTCACGACCGCATCGCCGCCGCCGCGCGACAGGCTGATCAGGCAGCGCTTTTCATCGGGCGAACAGTCCGCCCCCTTGTAGACCCAGTTCTCGCCTTCGGATTTGGCCAAGGCATCGACATCCACCAGCACCTCCCACGGGGGCGAGGCGCTCTGGTAACCGGCGATGGCGGCACGCCGCCACACGCCCTTGGGATTGGCCGCATCCTGCCAGAAATTGTAGACATGGCGGTGGCGCAGCCTTCCATAGGGAATGCGGTCGGTGGCATCGGCCAGCGCCAGGGCGGTATCGAAATTCTTCTGGTAGCGCGGATCGGCCTTGAGCCGGGCCAGGGACACGGCATTCTGCGTCCGGACCCATTCCAGGGGCTTTAGTCCATTCGTGTCCTCCAGCCAGGCATGGGGATCGGGGGCGGGTTCCGTCACGGCGCGTGCTCCGGGCAAGGCTGTCAGAATCGGGGCCGTCAGGAGAAACGCAAGGCACAGGATTGCGCGCATGGCCGGCCCGTCGGATTTCGCCCCCAGATTGGAAATTTTCGCTCTTTCGGGCAATGGCAAATCGGGCTGCGACCCCATATAAGGCCCCCATGACGGCTTTCCTGAAAATGCATGGCTTGGGCAACGATTTCGTTGTCTTCGATGCCCGCGATTCCGCGCTGGCGCTGGATGCCGAACAGGTGCGCGCCATTGCCGACCGCCGCCGCGGCATCGGTTGCGACACGGTCGTCATGATCCGGCCGGGCGGCGCGACCGCCGACGCCGCCGTTGTGTTCTACAATGCCGATGGCGCCGAATCGGAAAGCTGCGGCAATGCCACGCGCTGCGTGGCGCGTTTTCTGATGGACGAGCGGGGCTTGGCGCGTGTGCGGCTGTCCAGCAGGGCCGGGATGCTGACCTGCGGCGACGCCGGCAAGGGACTGGTGACGGTGGACATGGGCGAAGCGCAGCTGGACTGGGAGAAAATCCCCATGGCAAAGCCCGCCGATACCGTCAATTTCCCGCTGCAACTGGCGGGCAGCGCCCAGCCCTCCCTGGCCGCCAGCGCCGTATCGATCGGCAATCCCCATTGCGTACTGTTCGTGCCCGACGCAGAGAAGGCTCCCGTGGCGCAGCTTGGCCCGCGCATCGAGACGCTGGCCCTGTTTCCCAATCGCATCAATGTCGAATTCGCCCAGGTGCTGGACCGGAAGAATATCCGCATGCGGGTGTGGGAGCGCGGCATCGGTATCACCGAAGCCTGCGGCACCGGGGCCTGTGCCACCGTGGTGGCGGCGGTCCGGCGCGGCCTGACCGAACGCAAGGTCGACGTGGCGCTGGATGGCGGCGTGCTGAGCATCGAATGGCTGGAGGACGGCCATGTGCTGATGACCGGGCCGACCGCCATGCCCTTTCGCGGCTATGTGGACATCAACAAGCTATGACGCCCTGGCATGACAATTGAAGTCATCACCTTCGGCTGCCGGCTGAACGCCTATGAGAGCGAGGCGATCCGCCTTCGCGCGGGCGAGGCCCAACTGCAGAATACGGTGGTGGTCAATACCTGCGCGGTGACGGCCGAGGCGGTGCGCCAGTCGCGCCAGGCGATCAGGAAGCTCAAGCGCGAAAATCCCGGCCGCCGCATCATCGTCACCGGCTGTGCCGCCCAGACAGATCCGGCCGTCTATGCCGCCATGGCCGAGGTCGACCAGGTGCTGGGCAATGCCGAAAAGCTTACGGCGCAGGCCTATGCGGACTTTGCCGGAACCGACTTCGGCGTCAGCGCCGCCGAGCGGGTGCGGGTCAACGACATCATGAGCGTGCGCGAGACCGCCAGCCAGATGGTCGATCATTCGGACGATGCTTTCGGGGGCCGCGCCCGCGCCTTCCTGCAGGTGCAGAATGGCTGCGACCATCGCTGCACATTTTGCGTGATCCCCTATGGCCGGGGCAATTCGCGCAGCGTGCCGATGGGCGCGGTGGTGGAGGAAGCCCGCCGCCTGGCGGACAGCGGCTTTGCCGAGATCGTGCTGACCGGCGTGGACCTGACCTCCTACGGCGCCGACCTTCCGGGCGCGCCGTCATTGGGCCAGCTTGCGGCCAAGATCCTGAAGCTGGTGCCGCAGCTGAAGCGGCTGCGCCTGTCCTCGATCGATTCCATCGAGGCCGATCCCACCCTGATGCGGGTCATCGCGCAGGAGGAACGGCTGATGCCCCATTTCCATCTCTCCGCCCAGTCAGGCGACGACATGATCCTCAAGCGGATGAAACGCCGCCATGGACGCGCCGACACCATTGCCTTCTGCGAAGAAGTCAGGCGACTTCGGCCGGACGCGGCCTTCGGCGCCGACCTGATCGCGGGCTTTCCCACCGAGACCGAAGAGATGTTCCAGAACAGCGTCGATCTGGTGGATGATGCCGGGCTGACGCTGCTGCATGTGTTCCCCTATTCCCCGCGCCCGGGCACGCCCGCCGCGCGAATGCCACAGTTGCCGCGCAGCGTGGTGAAGGATCGCGCCGCCCGGCTGCGGAACAGGGGCGCCGGTGCCCTGGCTGCGCGGCTGGACGGCATGGCCGGCAGCCGCCAGTCCATCCTCGTGGAAAAGGCGGGTCCTTCTCCCAATCAGGGAATTGGACGCACGCGCTGTTTCACGCCCGTGCTGTTCGACGCCGATGCGCCGGCTTGCCCGGAACCCGGCATGCTGGTCGATGTCACCATTACCGGCAGGCAGGGCGACCAATTGACGGGCCTGATGGCATGAGAACATTCGGGGAAGCGCCGCCGCCGCCCACTTTTTTCGAGCGGCTGACCACCGGGCTGTCCAAAAAGGGTGGGCTGAGCGAAAGCCTGCTCGGCGTTTTCACAAAAAAGAAGTTGGACGCCGCCACGGTGGCGGAGCTGGAGGAAGCCCTGATCCGCGCCGACATGGGCGCGGGGCCCGCGGCGAAACTGGCGGCGGCAGTGGCCAAGGGCCGCTATGACGCGGAAATCTCGGACCATGAACTGCGCGCGGTGCTGGCGCGCGAAGTCGCCGCGCTGCTGGCGCCCATCGAAAAGCCACTGGAAATCGACGAGACCAAAAAGCCCTTCGTGATCCTGGTCGCAGGGGTAAATGGCACCGGCAAGACCACCACCATCGGCAAGATCGCGCGCCGGCTGGTCAGAGGCGGCGCCAGGGTCACGCTGGCGGCGGGCGATACCTTCCGCGCCGCGGCAGTCGAGCAGCTGCGTGTCTGGGCAGAGCGCGCCGGGGCGCAGTTCGTCTCGACAAAGCCCGATGGCGACGCGGCGGGCCTGGCCTTCGAGGCGCTGGAGAAGGCGCGCGCGGCGGGCAGCGACATTCTCATCATCGACACCGCAGGACGGCTTCAGAACAAGGCCGGGCTGATGGCCGAACTGGAGAAGATCGCCCGCGTGATCAAGAAGCTGGACCCAACCGCGCCCCATGCCGCGCTGCTGGTGCTGGATGCGACCACCGGGCAGAACGCCATCAGCCAGGTGGAAGCCTTCCGGGCCGCGGTGCCGCTGACCGGCCTGGTGATGACCAAGCTGGACGGAACCGCCAAGGGCGGCATCCTGGTGGCTCTGGCGGCACGCTTCGGCCTTCCGGTGCATTATCTGGGCGTCGGCGAGGGCGAGGACGATCTTCAACCCTTCCGGGCCGAAGGCTTCGCCCGCGCCCTGGTCGGGGCCGGAGAGGCGGCATGAACCGGCAAATCATTCGCCTGGCCCTGGACCTGGGGCCACTGCTGATCTTTTTCGGCAGCTTCAAATATTTCGGCATTTTCGGGGCAACGGCCGCGTTCATGGTCGCGGTGCTGGCGGCGCTGGCCATCGGCTGGTGGATCGAGCGGCGCATATCGCCCATGCCGCTGTTTACCGCCGTGCTGGTGGTGATCTTCGGCGGGCTGACGCTCTATTTGCAGAACGACATCTTCATAAAGATGAAGCCGACCGTGCTCTATGCGTTTTTTGGCGCACTGCTGCTGGCGGGACTTTCCTTCAACCGCCTGTTCATCAAATATATTTTCGCACAGGCCTTCGAGCTCACGGAAACCGGCTGGAAGAAGCTGACGGTCCGCTGGGGGCTTTTCTTCCTTGCGCTCGCTGCGGCCAATGAGGCGGTGTGGCGTTCCACCAGCACCGATACATGGGTTTCCTTCAAGGTGTGGGGCATCCTGCCGCTGATCTTCCTGTTCGCATTGGCACAGACGCCGCTGGTGATGAAACATCAGGCACACAGCGGAAAGAATGACGCCTGATCCGGGGCAACCCACCGGACCGTATGCGGACTTTCTTCTCAATCCGTGAGGCGCGCGACAACAAATGGGGCTCGCGGCCCGACACATACCATGATTTGTGTTTCGCAGCGGCACACGCACGCAAGCGCGAAATTCTCAATTTTTTCCTTGGACAATCCGCGGAACGCGCGGGCAGCGGATTGCAATATGCAACGGAAAAAAATTTGCGCATGGACTTTGGCGTTCAAACCAAGTTTAACTCGCCTTGAGAGCCGCTCATTTCGTGCAGGCTGGACCGGACGCTTGGAGCACTGCTCAGGTTCGGTTCATGCGCCAAAAAGAAGATGCGCAGTTCGCCAGATTGGAAATCGGGGGTACTGATGATGAAGGGGCGCAAGGCGGGCAATGGGTTTGACCTATCCGAAGCCCCCTCCCATCTCATCCGGCGTTGCCAGCAATTCTATGGCGACCTTTATGCGCGCGAAGCCGGCGCCAAGGACCTGACCAAACAGCAATTCATCCTGCTCTGCGCGCTGGAGCAGAATGACGGCGTCAGCCAGACCGCGCTGGTGGAGATCACCGGCATCGACCGTTCGACGCTTGCCGAAATGGTGCGCCGGATGCTGGAGAAGGGTCTTCTGTCTCGCAAGCGCACAGAGGAAGACCAGCGCGCCAATGCGGTGGCGATCTCACCGTCGGGCAGGAAGGCCCTGCGCGGGGCGCGCAATGCCGCCGACCGGGCCGAACGGGCCCTGCTGGAGCCGCTGCCGATGCCGGAGCGGCAGAAGTTCGTCAAGGCGCTGAGCCAGATTGCCCAGGCGGCCGAGCAGCTGGTGGCCGATGGCGGCAAGCCGCGCCGCAACGTGCGCCGTCGCAAACTCTCGTAAAGTCTGCCCTAGACCGTGATGTCGATATGCTGGCCCAGCCGGGCGGGCGCATTGCCCTGTGGGCTGGCGGCCAACGTGGGCGCCTGCGGAGCCACCTGTTTCAGCGGCAGGGGCGCGAAACCGTCGGCGGCCGCGCTCAGCGCCGGGGCAGACGACGCCTGTTGGGAAGGCTGAGCGGGGTTCTGCGCCTTGATCTGGGCCTGGAAGCGCGCCTGCGCCTCGCGGGCGGCGGCCTGGGCGGCAATGAGAGAGCTGGACACCTGCATGGCGCCAACATTGTCAAAACAGGGTTAGGAAAGTGCTAATTGACCGCTTGCGGCGGGCGCGCTGCGCGGCTCAGGAGCCTTTGGCGGCGGCGATGGCGGGCATCACCTGGCTGGCCATCACGTCATCGGTCAGCGGGCCCACATATTTGAACCTCACCACGCCCTTGCCGTCGACCACGAAAGTCTCGGGCACGCCATAGACACCCCATTCGATCGAGGCGCGGCCGTCATCGTCGCGTGCGATCCTGGAGAAGGGATTGCCGACCTCGTTCAGGAAGGCGCGGGCGGCTGCGGGCTTGTCCTTCTGCACCAGGCCATACAGCGCCACGCCGGGCAGGTTGGACATGGCGGCAAGCTGGCTGGTCTCGGTGCGGCAGGGCGCGCACCAGGAAGCGAAGACGTTGATCACGCTGACATGGCCGGCCGAGAGATCGGCCGGGGTGAAGGCCGCGGTCTGGCTGTCCAGCGCCGGCAGGACCAGCCGCGGCGCCGGTTTGTTCAGCAGCGCCGAGGGAATGATGTCGGGGGCGGGCGCCCACAGGCTGCGGAACAGGAAATAGGCCAGCACCGCGAAGCCGGCGATGGGCAGGATGAATATCCAGCGCTTCATGATTTGCTCTCCGGCGCGCCCTTTTCCAGGGCCAGGAGGCGCCGCTTGGCGCGGCGCCAGGCCCAGAGGGTCCAGGCCGTCATGCCGCCCAGCGCCACCGCGGACACGGCATAGGCGGGCCAGATGAAGTTGCTGTAGGGGCCCAGATCGAACATTGGGTCGAACATCATGCCGGCCCCTGCATGAGGCTGCGCGCACGCCGTTCCACAATGGCGGTCTGGATGCGGATCAGCCACAGGGTGACGAACAGAAGCATATAGCCGGCCATCATGGTCAGCAGCGGCCACAGGAAGACCGGCGCCAGATTGCCGCTCATGATGCTTTCGCCCTGGTGCAGCGTGTTCCACCAGTCGACCGAGAATTTGATGATGGGGATGTTCACCGCCCCCACCAGTGCCAGGACGGCGGCGGCGCGCGCGGCTTTCGTCTCGTCTTCGATGGCGCTCCACAGCGCCATGTAGCCCAGATAGAGGAACAGCAGCAGCAGGAAGCTGGTCAGCCGCGCGTCCCACACCCAATAGGTGCCCCACATCGGCTTGCCCCACAGCGAACCGGTGATCAGGCCCAGGGCGGTGAACATCGCGCCAAGCGGGGCGGCGGCGCGCGCGGCGGTGTCCGACAAAGGATGGCGCCACACCAGCGACAGAAGCGAGCAGACCGCGATGGCACCATAGGCGCTCATCGCAACCGTGGCGGCCGGGACATGGATGAACATGATCAGCACGGTCATGCCCTGCTGGTAGTCGGGCGGCACCTGGAAACCCATGATGAGGCCAGCGGTCAGCGCGATCACGGTGGCCGCCGCCACATAAGGCAGCACCGCGCCGGACAGGCGCATGAACATCGCGGGGTTCGCATAGCGGAACAGGAACTGCATCGCTTCAGCCGGACAGGTTGAGGCGGACGGAAGCCGCCGCCGCGAAGGGACTTAGCAGCACCGCCGCCAGCGAGAAAGCGCCAAGCAGTTCCAGCGGTCCCAAGGGTGAAAATCCGTCCATTTTCGCGGCCACCGCGCCCGCGCCAAAGATGACGGCGGGGGACAGGAGCGGCAGGATGATCAGGGGCAGGATCAGTCCGCCGCGCCGCAATGACAGGGTGAGAGACGCGCCGATGGCGCCAATGGCGCTGACCGCCGGGGTTCCGATCAGGAGCGAGAGAAACAGGGTGAGGGTTGCATCCCCCGGCAGGTTGAACATCAGCGCCAGCAGGGGCGACAGGACCGTCAGGGGCAGGCCGGTGGAGAGCCAGTGGGCGGCGATCTTGGCGAAGCTGGTCAGCTCCAGCGGCAGGGGGGCCAGCGCGATCAGTTCCAGGCTGCCATCGTCATAATCGCCCTGGAACAGGCGGTCGAGAGACAGCAGCGCCGCCAGCACCGCGCCCACCCACAGGATGCCGCCTGCCACGCGGGCCAGCAGCTTCAGGTCGGCGCCGATGCCCAGCGGCACCAGCGTGGCGACCAGGGCGAAAAAACTGAGCGCCAGGGCCGCGCCGCCGCCCGAGCGTGTTGCCAGCTTCATGTCGCGGACGAGAAGGCAGAGGAACGGGCTCACAGCTTGAGACTCTCATTGCCCAGACCAAGCGGGTCATGGGTGGCGGCCACCACCATGCCGCCACTGCCGCAATGGATCGCCATCAGGCGGCCGATCATCGCCTGTCCCGCCGCGTCCAGCGCCGCGAAGGGCTCGTCCAGCAACCATAGGGGCCGGTTCGACACCACCAACCGCGCCAGCGCCAGGCGGCGCTTCTGGCCCGCGGACAGGTAGCGACAGGGTAGATCGCGCTGGCGGGTCAGGCCAACCTGTTCCAAGACATCCTCCTCCCCCGTGCGCGCAGCGGCATAAAGCTGGCTGTAGAAGCGAAGCTGCTCGATCACGGTGAACTGGGGCTTCAGACCATCTTGGTGGCCGAGCCAGCCGATGAAGCGGCCGCGCTCTTCGGCGTCGGTGATGGCCTTGCCGTCTTCAGTGAGCGTCAGCGTGCCGGCGGCGGGCGCCAGAAAGCCCGCGATCAGCCGCAACAGGCTGGTCTTGCCCGCGCCGTTGGCGCCTTCCACCGCCAGCGCCTGACCGGCCTTTACGCGAAAGGACAGGCCGTCGAACAGGCGGCGCTCCCCGCGCACGCAGGCCAGCTTTTCGGCGGTGAGACTGGATATCATGGGATTTTATTACAGCGGGAGGCACCGGTTGTCGAAGGGCCTACTTGCCTACCAAATTCAACCCGCACCGAGAGCAAATGCGATCCGCCCAAGGCCTATGAAACCCATACTTGTTTTGGCCAATCGGCTTTTTGCATTGCGGGCACCGCAGGAGCAGACCGTAGCCGCCGAAAACAACCACCCATCCAAACAGAATGGGCAGATGCCAAGGACGGTTCATGTCACCAATGACGACGAAAGGCATGGTTATGATCGCAGCGGCAAGCGTCAGATAGAAACGTGCTCGGAGCGACGGCATGTTTGCTCACCGATCTATAGCGCCGGGAATTTTGCGACGTGGGCAGGAGCGCCGAGCGATGTGTACAGCAAACGTACATGAGCGAAGGCGCGACGAACTCACGGCGCAAAAGATCCGCGCTAGTACATATGCTGGCCGCCGTTGATCGACATGGTCGATCCCGTCACGAACCCGCCCTCGTCCGCCACCAGGAACAGAACGCCGCGGGCGATTTCATCGGCATGTCCCAGGCGGCCCACGGGAATGCGGGCGACGATCTTGGCCAGCACGTCGGGCGGCACGGCGGCCACCATGTCGGTGTCGATATAGCCCGGCGCGATGGCGTTGACGGTGATGCCGGCGCGCGCGCCTTCCTGGGCCAGCGCCTTGGTGAAGCCGTGGATGCCCGACTTGGCGGCGGCGTAGTTGACCTGGCCATACTGGCCGGCCTGGCCGTTGATCGAGCCGATGTTCACGATGCGGCCGAACTTGCGTTCGTTCATGCCGTCCCAGGCCGCCTTGCACATGTTGAAGCAGCCGCCCAGGTTGGTATCCATCACATCGTCCCAGGCGGTGCGGGTCATCTTCTTCATGGTGCCGTCGCGGGTGATGCCGGCATTGTTGACGATCACATCGACCGGGCCCCGTTCGGCCTCGATCCGCTTCACGCCCGCCACACAGGCATCGAAATCGGATACGTCCCACTTGTAGGCGCTGATGCCGGTGCGTTCGGTGAAGGCCCTGGCGCGTTCGTCATTGCCGGCATAGTTCGCCGCAACCGTGTAGCCTGCATTCTTGAGCGCGATCGATATCGCTTCGCCGATGCCGCGCGTGCCGCCCGTGACCACTGCTACCCGTGCCATGCCGTCTGCCCTCGCAATTTCTTGCAATGGTTGTAGGCGGCGTGTGCGACGGCTTCAACAACGTTCGATGCTGCAGGCGCGCTGTATACCGTTACGCAATCAGCACTCCACGCACATCGCGATGCCCATGCCGCCGCCGATGCCGGGAGCGATGGCCCAGCCGGAGCACCGCAAAGGCGTCAGGCCGCGCGACCCAAAATTACCTTTCCACGCACATCGCGATGCCCATGCCGCCGCCGATGCCGGGAGCGACGGCCCAGCCGGAGCACCGCAAAGGCGTCAGGCCGCGCGACCCAAAATTACCTTTCCACGCACATCGCGATGCCCATGCCGCCGCCGATGCAGAGCGTCGCCAGGCCCTTTTTGGCATCGCGGCGGCCCATCTCGAACAGAAGGGTGGTCAGGATGCGGGCACCGGAGGCGCCGATGGGATGGCCGATGGCGATGGCGCCGCCATTCACATTCACCTTGGCGGTGTCCCAGCCCATGTCCTTGTTCACGGCGCAGGCCTGGGCGGCGAACGCTTCATTGGCCTCCACCAGGTCCAGGTCGGCGGCCTTCCAGCCCGCCTTCTGCAGCGCCGCCCTGGAGGCGGGGATGGGGCCGGAGCCCATCACCTTGGGATCAACGCCTGCCTGCGCCCAGGCAGCGATGCGCGCCAGGGGGGCAAGGCCACGGGCGGCGGCGTCTTTCGCGCTCATCAGCACCAGGGCGGCAGCGCCGTCATTCAGGCCGCTGGCATTGCCGGCAGTCACCGTGCCGTCCTTGGCGAAAGCGGGCTTCAGGCCCGCCACCGCCTCATAGGTCGCGCCGTCGCGGATATATTCGTCGGTGTCCACAACCGTATCGCCCCTGCGGCCCTTCACGGTGACGGCGACGATCTCGTCCTTGAACTTGCCCGCCTTCCTTGCTGCTTCCGCCTTGTTCTGGCTGGCGACGGCAAAACGATCCTGTTCCTCGCGGGTGATCTGCCATTGGGTGGCGACATTCTCGGCGGTCACGCCCATGTGATAGCCGTTGAAGATGTCCCACAATCCGTCGCGGATCATCGTGTCGATCAGCTGCATGTCGCCGAACTTCTGGCCGGCGCGCAGATAGGCGGCATGGGCCGAAAGGCTCATGCTCTCCTGGCCGCCTGCCACCACGATGCGGCTGTCGCCGCCCTGGATGGCCTGGGCGCCCAGGGCGACGGTACGAAGGCCCGAGCCGCAGACCATGTTGATGCCCCAGGCAGGGGTATCGATTGGAAGCCCGGCGGCGATGGAGGCCTGGCGGGCGGGGTTCTGCCCCTGGGCGGCGGTCAACACCTGGCCCAGGATCACTTCGGTCACCTCCCCCGCCGCGACCCCGGCCCGTTCCAGCGCGCCACGGATGGCCACTTCGCCCAGCTTGTGGGCGGGAAGCGTGGCGAATGCTCCATTGAAGGAACCCACCGGCGTGCGGGCGGCAGACACGATCACGACGTCTTCCATTGGGGACCTCCAGCGCGAATATCGGGTCTTATGTAGCCCAAAATGCCGCGATTGCGAGCCCTGGTTACCGTAACCGGATTTCCCTTTTGCGACAGCGAGTTATGCGCGCGGCGCCCCGGGGCAATGCTGCGACTGCTAAAATCGGGCTGGACACGGGCACTTGGGGATGTTGTCCTTGTCTTTCAGCGGCATAGGCCGCTGCCATGGGAGTTGGGGAACACGTGTCTGAAGAAAAATCCAAGGCCGAAGGCCCGGTCATCATCAAAAAATATGCCAATCGACGGCTCTACAATACGCAGACGTCCAGCTACGTGACGCTCGACCACCTGGCGGCCATGGTCAAGGAGGGGACGGAATTCGAGGTGCAGGATGCACGCACGGGCGAGGACATCACCCGCAGCGTGCTGACACAGATCATCTTCGAGGAAGAGGCCAAGGGCCAGTCCTTGCTGCCGATAAAGTTCCTGCGCCAGCTGATCCGCTTCTATGGCGACTCCTTGCAGACCTTCGTGCCCGGCTATCTGGACATGAGCATGGAGAGCTTCACCAAGAACCAGGGTGCCATGCGAGACCGCATCGCCGAGGCACTCGGCGGCGGCAACCAGATGATCGAGAACATGACGCGCCAGAACCTGGCCCTGTTCGAAAACGCCATGGCCATGTTCACGCCCTTTGGCGGCAAGGCGGCCGAACCCAAAGCTGCCGCCAAGCCGTCGGCCGACGAGGTCGCCGACCTCAAGGAAGAAGTCGAACAGATGCGCAAGCAGCTTGCCGAGCTGAGCCAGCGCAAGTGACACCCCGTCCCGGGGGGGCGCATGCGGTTCTGATCGTGGTTCTGGCCCTTCTGGCCGGATGCGCGGGCCCCATGGGGCGGCGCGAAGCGGAAGGTTATGCCTCGCGGCGCCTGGCGCGCTTCTGCGGCACAGCCTGCGGCAGCTATCACATCACCGGCGCCCAGCGCATGCAGGATCGCTGGCTGGTGGATTTCGATTCCCCCCGCCACAAGCTGTCGGTGCTGGTGAACGATGGCGGCAACACCGAAGTCACGGTGTGGGACAAGCGATAGCGGCGGTCAGTCCCAATTCGGCTCCAGCGTGGGCTCGCCGAAATGGAAGCCCTGGAAATAGTCGACCCCGAAGCTCTGCAGCAGAGCGGCATCGGCATCGGAGCCCACCCATTCGGCTACCGTCTTGATGTGGAAGTTCTTCGCCAGGCCCACCAGGGTGCGCACGAAGACCTGGTTCTCGGGCGAGAGGCTGAGATCCTTTACATAGGAGCCGTCGATCTTGACCGCATCGACATGCAGCATCTGCAGGTTGCGGAAACTGGTATAGCCGGCACCGAAATCGTCGATCGCCACGCGCGCGCCCAGTTCGCGCAACTGGGAGACGAAATGGGCATTCTCCTCGAAATGGTGCAGGGCCGCGGTTTCGGTGAGCTCCACGATCAGGCGTTTGGCGACGTCGCGGGCGGCATGGACATAGTCGATGAAGGACTGCAGCCAGGCCGGGTCGGTGGCGGCGGTGCCCGACACATTCACCGCCAGGCTGATCCCCGGGTTGGCCTTCAGCAGGCCAATGGTGGTTTCCAGGGCGAACCGATCGATCATGTGCACGATGCCCATCTGCTCGGCGGCGGGCACAAAATGGCCGGCGGTGAGGATGGAGCCGTCCGCCTTGACCAGGCGCAGCAGGCATTCGTAATGGCTGACCTTGCGGGTGCGGGCATGGATGATTGGCTGATAAGCCAGCTTGAGGCGGTTTTCCCTGAGCGCCTGGACCACCTCGTCGGCGATGGCCATCTGGCGCAGGCGGAAAGTCTCGCGGCTGGGGGACGGATGATATACGGCAAAGCCGTCGCGGCCGTTGGCGCGAGCGCGGTTGAGTGCCTGTTCGGCGCGCAGCATGGCTTCCTGGCTGCTGGACGCCGCCGCGGGCAGCCACACCGCGCCCACGGAGCAGGTGGCGGCAACCAGACCGCTGCGGGTTTCGATGCCGTTGCCGCGCACCGCCGCGCGCAGGCGCGCGGCGACCACGGCAATTTCCTGCTCGCGGCAGTTCTTCAGGATCACGCCGAACTTGTTGCCGGCGATGCGGCCGATGATATCGCTGCCGCGCAGGGTGCGCGACAGGCGCTCGCCCACGCCCATGATGACTTCTTCGCCGGCGTCGAAGCCGAAGCCGTCATTGATCATCGCCAGCCTGTCTATGGAGGCGACCAGAAACGCGCAGGAGCGGTTCTCTTCCTTGGCTCTCTCGATGGCCTGCGACAGTTCTTCGCGCAGCGCGTTGCGGTTGAGATGACCCGTCAATTCATCTCGCGTGGCCAGGTAGGTCAGGCGCTGGATTTCGCGGGCGCGCTCGGTATTCTCGCGGATCACGCCGACCAGCCGCGCGGTGCGGCCGCCATCGCCCGGCGTGCGGGTGCCTGTGATGGTGAAGCCGACCGCGCCCAGGGCGGCGGCGACCTCGATATCGATATCGAAGTGGGTTGGCTGGAACGACGATGCCTCAAGGATGGACAGGAGCTGACGGCGCTTGTCGGCGACGATCCCGTCCAGGAAATTGCTGGCGCAGGAATGATCCAGGTGGAGCGGCAGGATGTCGGTGGCGCCCTCCCAGCGGATGGTGTCGGCCTCCACGTCCCAATCGAAAACGGCACATCCCGCCGACTGGATCGCAAGCTTCAGGCGCAGCTCATCTTCCAGCGCAATAAGCCGCTGGCGGACTTCTTCCGGCTGCTGCAATGCGGCATTCAACACAATCCACCATCCCCGGCCGGTTTCTCCGGTCCATAGCTTGGCAGCCACTATGCCGGGCGCGGACTTAAGAAAGCGCAAATTCCGGAGGGGCCAGGGCACGGTGGCCCGCGCCTTGCGTTGCATTGGGCATGCGCGTCAACGGACACATGGAAACTGTCGGCCGCGGACGGCCTCTGCTATCCGCCCTCGGCGCAAATGCGATCGAAAAAGCCAGTGCCGCCAGCCATTTGACGCGCGAACATCCCGGCGAGCCGCGGCCCCAGCACAGGACCGCGCCGTCTCTTCACGTCGAGCTGGTGTGCCAGGATGAGACGGCCCGCTTCGATCCACTTCATGACGCGCCCAAATTGCGGCCCGCCTTCGTGGCCCAACTGCTCGGCCAGGTCATGGCCGGCGATGGTACAGGTCCTTCAACCCGGGCGGCCTATCGCCCTGTTATTGCGGCCCACACCGGCCGCCTGCTCGACCGCCGCGGCTGAGGGAGCCGCACGCGACAGTCCGATGATGGCCGCCGCCAGGAACAGCAGCATGCCGGTGCCGGCGCCCTTTTCCAGGAAGGCCAGCGCCGCCGCGAGGAGCGCCAAGGCGCCCAGCGCAGCCAGCGGTGCCATGCCGCCCAGCGCCACCACACCGATCAGAAGGCTGAACAGCACCACCGGCACCAGCGATACCATGGTCCAGCCCGTCAGCGCCGCCGCCAGCCCCGTTACAAGCATCACCGCCAGCAGCAGGCCGGCGGCGAGCGGCGGAGGGCGCCGGGCAAAGCGCGCCAGCGCAGCCACAGCCAGCGAGCCCGATGCCAGCGGCAGAAGAAACAGCACGGCCACGCCACCAAGTTGCAAACCGGCCGATTCCAGGCCGACGCATACGGCGAGCGCCGCGAGCAGGACGGCGGCGAAGCGTACGTAAAGGCGCGAAGCGGCGCGCTGGGGCCGCGCAGACATCCATCCCGCGACGGCGGCAGCGAACAGCGTCGCGGCACCAATAATCGAATCGAAAGCCATGGTAAGCATCATGCCGTGCCGGTCTTGGGCGGGAAACCGGCGCGCAGGCAGGTCGCGTTTACCTTTCATCCGGGAGGACTCGGGTATTTTGCTAGCGAATTTTAATATCTACCGGCCAAACTATGGGATATTAGTAGCATTATTGCCGGGCTCTGCATGGAATATGAACTGCTGAGAAAGGAAATCACTTCTCCCGCCTTGCAGGCGGTTGCGGAGCATTGGGCCCAGGCGCGCGGGAACAACCCGATGCCGAGATGGGGCGACCTGCGCCCCTCCCAGATCGCGCGCCAACTCAACATTGTATGGGCCTACAAATTCGATCCGGCGACCCGCCAGTTCACCGGCCGGCTGGCCGGCAACCGCATTACCGAGGGCTTCGGCAAGAACTTTCGCGGCGCGCGGCTGGAAGATCTGCATCCGCCCGCCTCCCTGCCCCTCATCTATGAGCACATGCTGCGGGTGGTGGAAACGCCCGCCGTCTACAAGAGCAGCGGGACGCTGTTTCGCAAGGGCGCGGTGCGCGGCGTCGGTGAACGCATCATCCTGCCGCTCGGCAATGGCGCGGTGGACGGGGTGATCGGCGTCTCCGACTATGAACTTGCGCCCGATACCGGCAAGGACGATTCGATCGAGTTGCAGGGCAATGACATCCTGTGGTTCCCCGTCCTTGAGTGACGGCGGGCACGCTCCGCCCGATCACGTGAAGGTCGCTGCAAACTCGCGGCGCAAAAGCCCCCCCGCTTACGCCGCCAGCAGGTTTCTGAGAACGTAGGGCAGGATGCCGCCGTTCCTGAAATAGGCGACTTCATCCGCTGTCAGGATCATCAGATGGATCGGCATGGTGAAACTGGTGCCGTCGGGCCTATGCACGATGGCCTCCATCTTCTGGCGAGGCTTGATGTCGCCCGACAGGCCGGCAATGTCGATCACTTCACGCCCGGTAAAGCCATAATCCTTGCGCGTCTTGCCTGCCTCGAAGCAGAAGGGCGCCACGCCCATGCCGATCAGGTTGGAGCGGTGGATGCGCTCGAAGCTTTCGGTGATCACGGCGCGCACGCCAAGGAGCCTGGGGCCCTTGGCCGCCCAGTCGCGCGACGAACCGGTGCCATATTCCTTGCCGCCGATCACGACCATGGGATGGCCGTCCTTCTTGTAGGCCTGTGCGGCATCGAAGATGGACATGGTTTCGCCGGCGGCGCCCGGACCGGAATAGTAGATCGTGTTGCCGCCTTCCTTGCCGCCCATCATCTCGTTGCGGATGCGGATATTGGCGAAGGTGCCGCGTTCCATCACCTCGTGATTGCCGCGGCGCGAGCCATAGGAATTGAAGTCCTTCTGCGCCACCTGGCGTTCCTGCAGATAGATGCCGGCGGGCGCGGTGGCCTTGATATTGCCGGCGGGCGAGATGTGGTCGGTGGTGATCGAATCGCCGAACAGGGCCAGCACGCGTGCACCCTTCACATCCTCGACCGGGGCGGGCTGGGTTGTCATGCCGTCGAAATAGGGCGGGTTCTTCACATAGGTTGAGCCGATATCCCACTGATAGGTCTGGCCCTTCACCAGCTTGACCTTGCGCCAGTTGGCATCGCCGTCAAACACGTTGCCGTAGCGCTTGCGGAAGGCAGCCGGCTTCACCGCCTTGGCGATGGCGGCGGAAATTTCCTGCGGGGTGGGCCAGATGTCCTTCAGGTAGACCGGCTCGTCCTTCCTGTCATAGCCGATCGGGTCCTTGGTGAGGTCGAAGGTGACCGAACCGGCCAGCGCATAGGCCACCACCAGCATGGGCGAGGCCAGGTAGTTGGCGCGCACCTGCGGATGCACGCGGCCCTCGAAATTGCGGTTGCCTGAAATCACAGCCGCGGCGACCAGGTCAGCCTCGGTCACCGCCTTGGACACCGGATCGGGCAAGGGGCCGGAATTGCCGATGCAGGTGGTGCAGCCATAGCCGGCAAGCGTAAAGCCCAGCTTGTCCAGCGCCTTGTCCACGCCGGCGATCTTCAGATAATCGGTGACAACCTGCGATCCGGGGGCCAGCGAGGTCTTCACCCAGGGCTTCACTTTCAGTCCCTTCGCCACCGCCTTCTGCGCCACCAAGCCGGCGCCGATCATCACCGAGGGATTGGAGGTATTGGTGCAGGAGGTGATGGCCGCGATCACCACATTGCCGTGGCCCAGCGTTTCCCTGGAGCCTTCCATGGCCACGCGGCGATAGGCATCGTCTTCCTTCTTCCAGGTATTGAGCATGTGCTCGGCGAAATTGTTGGCGATGCCCGACAGCGGCACGCGGTCCTGCGGGCGCATGGGGCCGGCCATCGACGGCTCGACCGCCGCCATGTCCAGCTCCAGCGTATCGGTAAACACCGGATCGGGCGCCTTGGAAGAGCGCCAGAGCCCCTGCGCCTTGGCATATTTCTCAACCAGCGCCACGCGCGGCGCCTTGCGGGCGGTGTTCTTGAGGTAGCGCACGGTCTCGCCGTCGATGGGGAAGAAGCCGCAGGTGGCGCCATACTCCGGCGCCATGTTTCCGATGGTAGCACGATCTTCCAGAGTCATCGCGTCCAGGCCGGGGCCAAAGAACTCCACGAACTTGCCCACCACGCCCTTCTTGCGCAGCATCTGGGTCACGGTCAGCACTAGGTCGGTGGCGGTGACGCCGGCACGCAGCTTTCCGGTCAGCTTGAAGCCCACGATCTCCGGTATCAGCATGGAGATGGGTTGGCCCAGCATGGCAGCCTCCGCCTCGATGCCGCCCACGCCCCAACCCAGCACGCTAAGGCCGTTGATCATGGTGGTGTGGCTGTCGGTGCCCACCACCGTGTCGGGGAAAGCAAATTCCTCGGTCTTCTTCGTCCCGGGATTTTTCGCCTTCCTGGTCCACACCGTCTCGGCCAGGTATTCCAGATTCACCTGGTGGCAGATGCCGGTACCCGGCGGCACCACACGGAAATTGGCGAAAGCCTGCTGGCCCCAGCGCAGGAAACGGTAACGCTCGCCATTGCGCTGATATTCGACCGCGACATTCTTTTTAAAGCTGTCGGCGCGGCCGAAATTGTCGACCATGACGCTGTGGTCGATGACCAGATCGACTTCCGTCAGCGGATTTATCTTCTCCGGATCGCCGCCCAGATTGCGCATGGCATCGCGCATGGCGGCCAGGTCGACCACCGCCGGCACGCCTGTCAGGTCCTGCATCAGCACGCGGGCGGGACGGAAGGCGATCTCGCGGTCCGAGGTGCGGGTTTTGGCCCACGCCACCACCGCCTTGATGTCGTTCTTGGTGACGGTCTGGCCGTCTTCATGGCGCAGCAGGTTTTCCAGCAGCACGCGCATCGAATAGGGGAGTTTGGAGATCCCCTTCAGGCCGTTCTTCTCGGCCTGGGGCAGGCTGAAATAGACATAGGACTTGGCTCCGACCTTGAGGGTCTTGCGGCACTTGAAACTGTCGAGGCTCTGAGTCACGGGCCCGTCCTTCTGCTGGATGGAATGGGACCGGATTTAGTCATATTCCCGCCCAAAAGAAAGCCGCCGGGGCGTCGCGGCGGGCATGAAATGCCGTGTTGTGTGCCGTCAGGCCCGTGCAATGCCACTCAAACATGCCATGTGGACACAAGACGGCCGCCGATCGGCTTTCTTGCCGGCGCGGACTAAAAATTGCCCAATTGGAGCCGCAGGATGCCGACAAAGAGGGTCTGGTTGGGATACGCATGCCGGCCGGAGGGCGGAAAAGAGCCGCCAGTGGAACAAAGTGACATACGTTCGCACCATCGCCGCCGCATTCCTGTTCGCGGCCATACCGGCCGCTTGGGCACAGCCCGAGGCGCCGCCCGGCATTAATCCTTATACCAATCCCATGGCGGCGCGGTTGTCGGCGGAACGTATGGGCGATGTGCGCCCCGGCATCTACAGCACCGGCGATGGCAGCACTGTCTTCACCCTCAAGCCCTATAATGGCAAATACCTGCTGACCTTCCAGAACAGCCCCGAGGTATTCGTGCTGTCGGTGGAGCATGGCTCGCTGGGCGCGCGCATCCTCAAATATGACACCGGCGCGACGGCGATTCGCGTGTCGGTCTGGGGTGGCATGACGCTCTACACCCGGGACGCGCCCGGCGGCGTGCCGGCCACCCGCCAGGACGATGCCCCGCCGGCCACCGATCTTGCCATCTCCCAGCCTGAACTGCAGGCCGCACTTGAGGACGAAGCCGGCCACCTGACCTATGTGCAGAAAGTGGACCTGCGCTTCTCGGCCGATCCGGCCGTGATGTCGGGCGATCCAGATACCCGGGGCCGGGCCTTCGACGCCCTGATCAACGCCGCGCTGGGGATCGAACGCTACCTGACCTCGCTGCCCATCGCCCGGCAGATATTCTCCAAGCGCATCAACAGCGTGAAGGTGGCCGAGGGCGGCAAACCCACCGTGACGCTGACCGGTCAGACGCTGCTGGTCAGCTTCGTGCCCGGCGAGGGCCACGAAGGCCATGCCTCCTCGCTGGCCATCGAGCAGGAACTGTCGCGGCTGCTGGCCAACTCGGCCAAGGATGTGGCGGCGAAATAACCGGATGTTCGATGAGCGGCCTCCCCCTCGCGGCGCGAGAGGGAGGAACCCTTGTTATTTGCTCATCACCGTCACGCGGCCGACGGAAGTGTCGCCCGCGATCAGATTGTCGCGCTTGTCGAAGGTCCAGTAGCTGGCCTCGGTGAACTGGCCGTTGCCGATGCCCATGCCGTTGCCGACCGCGCCCAGCACGTGGCCGTCGCGATCCAGCTTGAGAAACTGGCCGTCCTGGCCCGACGCCATCCAGGGATTGCCCGCATGGTCGAAATTCAGGGCGCAGACCAGGTTGCGCATCTGCAGCGTCTTCTTGAAGCGGCCGTCGGCGGTATAGACCACGATGCGATACTGCTCGCGGTCGCCGATCCACACATCGCCATTGGTGGGATCGATGGCAAAGCCATGGGCTGAATCGAACTTGCCCTGCCCCACTTCATTGCCGAACCACTGGCCGATGAACTTCCCATCCTTGGTCAGGTGGATGATGCGCGCCACCCCTTCCTGGTTCCAGGGATCGGGGCCGTCGACGTCATTGGGGCTTTCATTGGCATGGCCCTCGCCGATGTAGAGATCGCCGTTGGGGGCGAAGGCCACCATCACCGGCTGCCACAGAAGGCGCTGGCCCTTTTCCTCGACCCAGTCGCCGCGCTTGCCCTTGGTGCCGATGGTCATCAGGAGCTTGCCCTCAGGCGAAAGCTTCATCACCGTGGCCTGGCCATTGTCGGTGATCCACACATTGTCCTGCGCGTCCACGGCCATGCCGTGCGCCTTGTCCTGATGGCCGATCACGCTTTCAGGAACTTCCAGAACCAGCTTGTGGCCCGGATCGAACTTCATCAACTGGACGACGCCTGCCGGGCTGCGCTTGAACACCCACAGATAGCCCTTGGAATCCATCGCCACCGACGGCACGCCGCCGATGCCCTTGGGCACCACATACGGATAGGAGAATTTGTAGCCCATGTTCTGGTCCCATTCGACGCGGGCCAGTTCGCCGCGCTTGAAGCCGCCCTTGCGGCCGCAGATGGGAGAATGGCTGCAGGGCGGACCGGAATCGCCACCGGGCACGCGCGGGCGCGGCCCCATCATGGCGCGGCGCTCCTCGCGCGGGATCACATGCACGGTGCCGTCGGGATCGACCAGGGTAAAGCCGGTCGGGTCGGGAAAAGACGGGCCCAAGTGCCAGCCCGGCATGCCCCCGTGCGCCGGCATCGACTGGATCGCCAGGCGGCTCGCCTGGCCGAAGGCCACAGGTCCCAACGCCAACGCCCCTATCAGCCCCAGCGCCAAGGCGCTTACGCCCGCAAAACCCTTCATCGCTCGTCTCCCGCTGTTGTTGGTCTTGGATGGACAATACCCGATCCATCGGCGCTGTCGCCGGTCGTTTTGCCGCAAATTCGAGGCTTTTTGCGACTGCACAAATTGTTTGCGCTACCGGTTTCCGTTTCGCGGAGGTGAACGCGGGTTTATAATGCCGTCGTCGCTTTCGCGGGAGGAAATCCCATGCGCATCGCCACGACCATTCTCGTTATGCTTGCCACTACCCTGCCTGCCGCCGCCGCAGGGCAGGCCGCAGATCATCGCGTGCTGCCTTTCACGCCCAGCGGCCAGGGCGATCCGCAGGCCGTTGTCTGTCGCGCGCCGCAGAAGCTGGAAAACGCCGAGGGCTATGGCCCCGAAATCTGCCTGCGGAACGGAATCTGGATTCTGCTGACCCAGGACGCAAAGGACCTGGCTGCCGACGGCAGGAGCGTGTTCAAGCGGCCTCTGGTCGAGGAGCCGCATGGCAACGGCCCAGCCGAAGCGGTCACCTGCCGCAAGCCTCCTACCATCACCGCCAGCCGCACATGGCGCGGGCCGGTCGTGTGCCTTGAGAACAGGGTCTGGGCCTCTCTTTATGAGCGCGGCCTGACCGTCACTGGCGACGGACGGCTGGTCAGCACCCGCATGTCGGGACCGGCGACCGACCCCACGGGCATGCCGGTGATCCAGACCACGCCGCCGCCACGTGATGCACCAGTAATCGGCGGCTATTACAGTCCGCTTTAGCAGGCTGGAGCGGGGCTCGGAGTCGGGCGGCGCCAGTTCGAACGTCGCAAAGTCAAAGCCGGGCGCACGGAGCATCGGCCAGCCGAGCGCAGCGAAGGCGTCGGCCGTGCGACCCACCTATGGGGAAAGGTCCCTCGGCGCCAGTTCGAACGTCGCGAAGTCAGAGCCGGACGCACAGCGCATCGGCCAGCCGAGCGCAGCGAAGGCGTCGGCCGTGCGACCCACCTATGGGGAAAGGTCCCTCGGCGCCAGTTCGAACGTCGCGAAGTCAGAGCCGGACGCACAGCGCATCGGCCAGCCGAGCGCAGCGAAGGCGTCGGCCGTGCGACCCACCTATGGAGAAAAGTCCTTCGGCGCCAGTTCGAAGGTTGCGAAGTCAAAGCCGGGCGCAACACTGCAGCCGACCAGCGAATATTCGCCCAGGCTTCGGGCCGCCTGCCAGGCGCCGGGTGGTACCACCGCCTGCGGTACCTCTCCGTCCTCGATGGCAGGGCCCAGATGGACGATCTGATCACCGATCCTAAGTTCGACGGGGGCGCCGCGATAGAAGTGCCAGACCTCGGCCGCGTCGATCCGGTGCCAGTGCGAGACTTCCCCCGCCCTGAGCAGAAAATAGATCAAGGTCGAATGGCCGCGCGTGTCGCCGCCCATCCGGTCGCGAGTCCCCGGCCCCTCGGGGCCCGAAAGATCTCTGAAAGTCTGGCGGTAATGGCCGCCTTCGGGATGGGGTATCAAATCCAGCAGACGGATCAGCCGGTCGGCTTCGTTCATTGGGCAAACTCTCTGATAACAGTCGAGGCCGCAGCCGCCGATGGAGCACCACGCGCGGCGATCGCGGCCATGCCGGCGGCGAACCGACAGGTCGCTGTCGCACACGCATATTAATACATTGTTAAGGTTTAAAGTCTTAACGCTGTCAGCAGATAAAGCGGTTTGGGACGAAAGAGGCGCGAGATATGGCCCTCACCGACATCACCCCCGTCCTTTCGCATTCCGTACCCGAAGTGGTAGCGCGCGAGCGCGCCGATGTTTGCGCCCCCGCGGCGCAGTCACCGGCGGATGGCCTGGCGTGGTCGTTGGCCCACCTTCCCCGGTTGCATGCCGAAGCCCGGGAGAATCATCACGCCATGGCGTTCCTGCAGAGTTCGCCCCATGCGGCGTTGATCCTGATGGGATCGGGGGCCGCCGTGCTGGCCGGAGGCTGGGGGTCACTGCGCACCGATTTCACCTGGTCACTGCTGGTGCTGGCGGGGATCGTGGGGATGGTGCGCAATTTCATCCGCGGCTTTGCCTTTTCATTGCCCCGCATCGCGCTTGAGGATGCCGCCGGCGAACTGCGCGCCATTCTGGTGTTTTGCGGCGTCGCCTGGGGATCCGGTGTCTTTCTGGTGCTGCCGCCTGCTGTGCCCGTGCTGCTGGCGGCGGCGTTTGCGCTACTGCCAGGCCTGGCTCTGGGTATGGTGCTGAAGGACCGGAAGGGCACGATCTGCTTTACCCTGTCGGCAGCCGTGATGACAGCAGGAGCCGCCCAGTTCCTGTCCTGGCCCCATGCCCGCCTGACCACCCTTGTGGTGCTGGCGCTGGCAACCGCCACGGTCCTTGCTGTAAGGCGCCCCCGCTATTAGTTCCTTTGTCATCCCGCAGTTATATGATTTTGCCGTCTTACGCATTCGGTGACCGGGAACTCAAAAGGCCGCAGCGCCAGCAAGGGGAAGCCCCCATGACCGCCATACGTTCCGCCGATACCGAGGAGGCGCGAAGCGCCGCCGCACGCCTCGCCGAAGCACGCAGCCTGCTGACGGACCCGGGCAAGGGCGAATTCTTCGACGCCCTGTTCGCCTCGGCCTTGTCCGAGGAGGTTCTCAGTGTCAGGCCCGTACGATTGGTGGCGCTGGCCGAAGCCCTGCATGAAGAAGTCGCCCGCCACCAGAAGGGCGGTATCGATGTCGTCCTGCTGGACGATGACGAAACCCGCGAGACGGTGCTGGTGGGGATCAATGACGATCGGCCCTTTCTGTTCGACTCTGCACTTCAGGCGGCGCTCGCCCATGGCGCGCGTATCCGGGCCGCCTTTCATCCCATTATCACCGTAAAAGGCCAGCGCACGAGCGTGATCGCCCTGATCTGCAACACCATCGCGTCGGAAAGCGAGCGCATGGCACTGGTCGACGGCCTGCGTGAGGCCTTCACGGACGGTGCGGCAGCGGTGCGCGACTGGCGCGCCATGCTGGCGCGGCTGGACGAGGCGCGCGCCGAACTGGCGGCCTCGCCGCCGGCGGGCGACATCTCCGAAAGCCTGGCCTTTCTGGACTGGCTGGCGGCGGACCATTTCACTTTCCTGGGTGCGCGCGACTATGTGCTGTCGGCGGATGATGATCATGGCCGGCTGGAGCCGGTGGAAGGCAGCGGACTGGGCGTGCTGTCGCCGGCAGCGGCGCGGGTGATCCGCAGCGGCGTCGAAAGGCAGGGCCTGAGCGCGCCGGTGCGCGCCTATCTGGACGAGCCTGAGTCCCTGATCGTCACCAAGAGCCATGCGCGCAGCAAGGTGCACCGCCGCGGCCATATGGATTACATCGGAATCAAACGCTTCGATGCCAGAGGCAACTTCGCGGGCGAGCACCGCTTCGTCGGTCTTTTCACCTCCAGCGCCTACAGCGCCCAGCCGCGTACCGTCCCGCTGCTGCGCCAGAAGATCGCCGCGGTAATGACGCGCGCCGGCCTGGACCCGGCCAGCCATGACGGCAAGGCGCTGACCCACATCCTCGATACGTTTCCGCGCGACGAGCTGTTCCAGGTCTCGGTGGACGAACTCTACGAGATCGCCACCGGCATCCTGCGCCTGGGCGGGCTGCCGCGGCTGAAACTGTTCCTGCGCTTCGACCGTTTCGACCGTTTCGTTTCCGTCATCCTTCTGGCGCCGCGCGACCATCTGAACAGCAGGCTGGTGGCCGATATCCATGCCTACCTGGCCAATATGCTGAACGGACGCACCAGCGCCGCCGACATGGCGGCGGACGAAAGCCCCTTGGCGCGCATCCACTACATCATCGGCCGCAATGAGGGACCGATCGCGCCCATCGACATGCATGCAATGGAGCAGCACATCGCCGGCATGATCGAAACCTGGGACGATGCGCTGGCCACCGCCATGTGCGCCATTCATGGCAATGTGGAAGGTCCCAGGCGGCTGGAGGCGCTGGGACCCCGCTTCTCGCCCGGCTATCGCGATCATTTTGCCGCCCATGAAGGGGCGCGGGACCTTTGGGTGCTGCAGGAGCTGGCGGCGGCCAGGGATGGCCTTAAGATTCGCGCCAGCGTCTGGCGCAAGCCCGACGATGCCAGTGCCGCGCTGCGCCTGAAGCTGCATGTGTTGGGCGACGTGTTGCCGCTGTCGGCCTCGCTGCCGGTATTCGAGAATCTTGGCCTGAAGGTGATTTCCGAGGACGCCTTCCCGGTTTCCTTCTACAGCGACGGTGGATGGCGGCAGGAGGCGGTGATCCTGGATTTCGCCATGGAGCGCGCCGACGGCGTTGCCGTGAATCTCGACGAGGTCCGCCAGCCGCTGGAAGACGCCTTCCATGCGGTGCTGAGGGACGATGCGGAAAGCGACGGCTTCAACCGGCTGGTAGTTGGGGCCGGGCTTTCCTGGCGCGACGTAACCGTGCTGCGCGCGGTGGGCCGCTATCTGCGCCAGGCGGCCATCCCCTTCTCCCTCGCCTATATGGAGCAGGCGCTGGTGAAGAACCCGGACGTCGCCACCCTGCTGGTCGCGCTGTTTTATGCGCGCTGCGCGCCCGAAGCCGGCGGTGATGCAACCGCCGTCCGCGACCGCATCGAGGCGGCGCTCAGGGACGTGCCCAGCCTGGACGAGGACCGCATCCTTCGCCGCTTCCGCAATGTCATCGAGAATGTGCTGCGCACGAATTTCTGGCAAAAGGACGAGAACGGCGATCCCAGGCCCTACATCGCCATCAAGCTGGAATCGGCCAGGCTGGACGAGTTGCCCGCGCCGCGCCCCTGGCGGGAGATATTCGTCTATTCGCCCGCCATGGAGGGCGTGCATCTGCGATTTGGCCCCATCGCGCGCGGCGGTATCCGCTGGAGCGACAGGCGCGAGGATTTCCGCACCGAGATACTGGGCCTGGTCAAGGCACAACAGGTCAAGAACGCCGTAATCGTGCCCGTGGGCGCCAAGGGCGGCTTCTTTCCCAAGACCATGCCCGCGGTACCCAGCCGCGAGGAGTTCATGGCGGCGGGCATTGCCGCCTACAAGACGCTGATCAACGCCCTGCTGGACGTGACCGACAATCTGGATGGGTATGGCGCCATTGTGCCGCCGCCGGATGTGCTGAGACCCGACGGCGATGATCCCTATCTGGTGGTGGCGGCGGACAAGGGCACTGCCACATTCTCCGACATCGCCAACGCCATTGCGCTGGAGCGCGGTTTCTGGCTGGGCGACGCCTTCGCTTCGGGCGGCAGCGTCGGCTATGACCACAAGAAGATGGGCATTACCGCGCGCGGCGCCTGGGAAGCGGTCAAGCGCCATTTCCGCGAGATGGGCACCGACATCCAGAAAGAGGATTTCACCGTCATCGGGGTAGGCGACATGTCCGGCGACGTGTTCGGCAACGGCATGCTGCTGTCGGAGCATATCCGCCTGATCGCCGCCTTCGATCACCGCCACGTCTTCCTGGACCCCAATGCCGACGCGGCTGCCGGCTTTGCCGAGCGCAGACGCCTGTTCGAACTGCCGCGCTCCTCCTGGGACGATTACAACCGCGAACGGATCGGCAAGGGCGGCGGCGTCTTCGCCCGCTCGCTGAAGGAAATCCCCCTGACGCCCGAGGTGAAGGCGATGCTGGAGGTGGATGCGGATGCGCTCTCCCCGCCCGCGCTGATAAACGCGCTGCTGAAAGCCAGGACCGACCTTCTTTGGTTCGGCGGCATCGGCACCTATGTCAAGGCGGCGAGCCAGTCGAATGCGGATGCCGGCGACCGCGCCAACGACCCGGTGCGCGTCAATGGCAGCGAAGTGCGCGCCAGGGTGGTGGGCGAAGGCGCCAATCTGGGCGTGACCCAGCCGGGCCGCATCGAATATGCCCGCGGCGGCGGGCGCATCGACACCGACGCGGTGGACAATTCCGCCGGCGTCGACACCTCGGACCATGAGGTCAATCTCAAGATCCTGCTCAGCGGCCCCGTCAGGCGTGGTGAGATCGACGAGACGGAACGCAACCGCCTTCTGGCGTCGATGACCGATGCGGTCGCTGCCCATGTGCTGGCCGACAATTACAACCAGACCCTGGCCCTGTCGGTGGCCGAGCTGACCGCCGCGCAGGACGTCGATGCCGATGCGCGCTTCATGCGCGACCTGGAAAGTCGCGGGCGCCTGGACCGCGCGGTGGAATTCCTGCCCGGCGACGCGGCGATGATGACGCTGGCCCATGATCGCCGGGGCCTGACCCGCCCCGAACTCTGCGTGCTTTTGGCCTATGCCAAGCTGGACCTGGATGCGCAGGTGCTCGCCAGCCCCCTGCCCGACGATCCGGCGCTGGAAGACCTGGCCAGCGGCTATTTCCCGCCCGAGGCGATCGCCGCCTTTCCGGCCGAGCCGCCGCGCCACAGGCTGAAGCGCGAGATCGTCTCCACCGTGCTCGTCAACCGGATCGTCAACCTGGCCGGACCGGTCTTTGCCTTCCGCATGCGCGAGCTCTCCGGCCTTTCGGGGGCCGAGGTGGCACGGGGCTTTGTGATGGCTGACGGCGCCTTTGGCCTGTCGGCGCTGAAAGAGCGCATCGACATGCTGGACGGCAAGATTCCCGCGGAAATCCAGATCCGTCTCTATGCGGCGATCGCCGATCATCTGCGGCGTGTGACGCCCTGGTTCCTGACCCACGTGGCTGCCGATGCAGCCCTGACGGAAAGCATCGCGCTCTACCGGGCCGGGACCGAGGCATTGCGCGCGGGCGCTGTCCTGGACGAGGACGTGACGGGGCGGCTGGCGGAATGGTGCAAGGACGGCGTGCCCGAAGAGATCGCACACGACGTTGCTCTCTTGCCCGCGCTGGCCGCCGCGCCCGACATCGCCCTTCTGGCCCATGATGCCCATCGGGCGCCGGCCCAGGTTGCAGCGCTCTATTTCGCGCTCGGCCGGACACTGGGGCTGGACCGGCTGCGCGGCTGGGGCCAGCGCCTGTCGCCATCCGAGCATTGGGACCGGCTGGCGCTGCGCCGGCTGACCGAAGACCTGTCGGCGACCCAGCGCGCGCTGGCGCGCAGGCTTCTGGCGGACGGCAGCGGCGGGATCGATGCCTGGGCGGCACGCAATGCCGCGGCGCTGGAGCGCATCCACGGCTTTGCCGCGGCAATGGAAAGCAGCGGCGAGCTGTCTATCGCCAAGCTGATGCTGGCCGCCAGCCAGGTGCGCAATCTGGCCTGAGCCGGCGGCCGGGCGCTGTCGGCACCAGGACAATAATGTTACGCTGGATGTCGGATGCCTGATTCAGATCAAGTGCCCGGCGCGCGACCATGGAGCAGACGGAACGCGTACCGGCACGCCGATGGTGTCCATCAGGGGGGCTCAAGCATGATTGCTGAGAGACATGTCACGATCGGCTGCCGCGCATAGGCCGCTGGCCATGGGGCCGGACCGGGCGGACTTCACGTCGTTCGACTTCCTGGTGGTCGAGGACAACGAGTTCCTGTCCCGCCTGATCACCGAAATCCTGCACAGTTTCGGTGCGGGGCGAATCCGTCAGGTGCAGACGGCGGAAGGCGCATTGCAGGAGATCGCGGTTCATGCGCCGGACATCATTTTCTGCGACTGGGTGCTGCCCGATTCCAGCGGGCTGATGCTGCTGCGCGCCCTGCGCCGCGACAATAACGGGCGCTATCCCCGGATGCCGGTTATCGTGGTCAGCGGTCATGCCACCGACGATCATGTCGCGCAGGCCATCGGCGAAGGCGCCGACAGCTATGTGGTCAAGCCGTTCAGCGCCAGGACGCTGATGCAGCATATTCTCAAGGTCGTGACCAGGCAGGAAGGAGTCCTTTATCTTGGCTAGCGCACCCCGGCCGACCCTGCTCGAGAGGATGCGCGGGCCCAACGCCCGGCCGATCGACCTTCTGGTCGAACGCGGCACGGCCAGCGCCGCGCACATCGCCCGGCATTACCAGGGTTTTGCCCGCGCGCGGGTTGAGGAGATCGCGCGCCGGCTGGCAACGCTGTCGGGCGGCGCGCCGGATGCGGAGTGGCAGAGGTTTTGCGACATGGTGCAGGATTTGCGCTCATCCAGCGCGACCTGCGGGGATGAGACGGTATCCTGGGTGTCGGGCTCATGGGAAAAGGCGCTGGACCCGCAATTTCGCGGGGAGCCGAGGCTGATGGCGGTAATGCAGCTGCACCTGGACGCGCTGCGCCTGGCGGTGTCCGAGAACGCCGGCGGGGCAGAGCTGCGCGCGCTGGCGGGGCAGCTGGAATCGGTGGTCAAAAGCCTGAACCCGGCCGGCGGCACGGCGTGACAGGCCCCGCCGGCATATCCGGCAGATAAACTGCCCGGGTCCATTCCGTTGATCCGGGCGCGGACGTATCATTCGCCCGCAAAGCCGGGGCCGAATGTGAAAATTGCCTTGCGAGGCTGGTCGGTGCTGGGGATCGCAGCCCTGGTGGTGTGGGTGCTTGCGGCCATCGTCATTGTGCATCGCCTGGGCGGCCCGGCAACGGACTGGAAGAAGTGGGTACGCACCAACAATATCCCGCTGATCGCCACCAGCCGGGTGGTCCAGGCCCCGAACGGCCATGCCTATCAGTATATTTCGTCGCCCAACATCGCATGGGACCGGGCGCGCGCGGCGGCCGGTCGGCTTTCCTGGCGCGGCAGACGGGGCTATCTGGCCACCATCGGCGATGAGAAGGAATTCGACTTCATCATCGACCATGTCTTTTCCCACTCCTATACCGACGTGACCTGGCTGGGCGGGCGGCAGACCGCGCCCGGCCAATGGCGCTGGGTCACCGGGCCGGAAGGGAAGGCCGACGGCGGCAAGGGGACCCTGTTCTGGCAGGGCGACGAACAGGGCCATGCCGCAAGCGGCCATTTCGCCAACTGGATGGAATCGGCCTTCCAGCATGGCGGCCGCTGGGACATCGCGAAGGTCTGCTGCGTGAGCCTGTTTTCCTATGGCATGCCGCAATTCAGCACGGCGCGCGGGCGAGGCGAAGCGGATGAAGGCGTATCAGGCTATCTGGTCGAATATGGAGACTAGCGGACCAGGCCGATCTGGTGTGCCGGTTCCTGGGCGGTCTTGTCATGGACCACGAATTCGATACCCACGCCATCGCCGTGATGGCGGGCGATGCGGCCTGCGATCTGGGCGATCAGCACGAATTCGCCGATGGGCGGCTTGATGTCCGTCTTGAGCGAGACGCCGCCCACCGAGATGTCCATCACCTCGCAATGCACGATCTGGCCGTCGGCGCGGGTGAATTTGGCGAAGCCTTTCTGGCTGGAGCGTTCATGGCGGCGCATCACGCTCTGGTCGACCAGGGTCTTGTTCATGAACAGGGTCAGCTGTTCGGCGGTACGCTCGCGCTTGGACGGCGTACAGGTGAAGGCGATGCCGAACCCGCATCCGTCGCGGCGGGCGACCTGGCCCTCGAAGCGGCCGAAATTGTCGACATAGAGCACGACCTGGGTACCCAGGTCCGGTATCGTCTCGCAGGTCACGGCCGCGCCGCCCGGCGACAGGTCGACGATGGTGCAGCGGGCTTCGAGGCTGTCGGCGGGAAGGAAAAGCCGCCCCGGCAGGTCCACTTTCACGCGGCGGAACCGCCGGCGGTCGATGCCCGCCTTGGAGCGTGCCGGTTCGGCGCCCCGTTCGCCGTCTGTCATGGCCCATGCCAGGCCCTGCTTCGGCCCGGCCCCTTATATTGCGTGTCTGTCGTTTTACGCGGCAGACATCAACAGGAGGTTACCGGCACGGCTTTCCCATCAACCATATCGGCCCCGGCGGCGGGCAAAATTCATGTGCATTGCACCATATAGGATGCGGGAGGCGGGAACGGGGGTTCCTAAGTTTGGGTACCCGCGCTATACGGGAGCCACATTTCGCGGCGATTTTAAGGGCTGGGGCCCGGACAATCGCAAACTGCCCGGAGAGACAAACGATGTTGATTTCCGTCGATCAAGCCGCCCGCCGCAAGATCGCCCGCCCCCTGATCCTGGGCCTCGCCGCCGTGGCCTTGGCGGCCGGGCTTGCCGCATGTTCCAGCGACGACGATATGGCCTCCGCCGGCTCGCCGTTCACCCAGGCGCTGGCGCGCGACTATACCGATCTTTCCACCCAGGCTTCGAACCTGCCCCCGCCGCCCGAGGCGCAGTCGGATGAAGGCTGGTTCGATTGGCTGGACCCCTTCTCCGACAGCTCCGACAGCAATGACCTTCTGGTGAAGGCGTTCCAATCGAAGGCGGAAATCGCGTCCAACGGCGCCGAGCCGCAGCTGGAGGCTGCACCCGACGCCGTCGCCGGCACCATCCGCGCGCGGCTGGAACGGGCGCTGACCGTATCCAAGGACCAGGTGCCCGACGTGGCCGCCCGGGCCCAGACGGATTATGACTGCTGGGTGCTCTATGCCTCGGTACCGACTGCCGCCGCGGCGTCCCAGGCCTGCAAGACCTCACTCGACAGTTCGCTGGTGCAGCTTGAAAATGCCGCCCGCCCGCCCGCGCCGCCCGCCCCGGCGCCCGCTCCGGTGCCTGCGCCTGCGCCGGCGCCAGCCCCGGCACCTTCGGATTACACCGTCTATTTCGATTTCGATTCATGGACGCTGACTGCCGAAGATCTGACGGTGCTGACCAATGTGATCAATAACGCCCGCTCCGGCGGCCAGAGCCGCATCGATGTGGTCGGCCACACCGACACGTCAGGCCCGGCAGGCTACAACCAGCGCCTGTCGGTCCACCGCGCCAATGTCGTGGTCGAGGCCCTGGTTGATATGGGCGCGCGCCGTCCCGCCATCCATGCCAGCGGGGTGGGTGAAAACGATCTGGCGGTTCCCACTCCCGACGGCGTGAAGGAAGCCAAGAACCGCCGCGCGGTCATCACGCTGGCGCCGTAAGCCTTGCCTGGCCGGCCGCCTTTTCGAGATATCCGGGAAGGCGGCCGGCGAATTCGACTATCGCGGGCGGAACCGCGGGCGTAAACTTGTCCCATGAAGTCGATGGCCCGATTTATTCTTCCCGGCGCCTTGGGGGTTCTGCTGGTTTCCGCGGGCGCGGAAGCACAGCCCAGTCCCGGCAGCAATTACAACGTCCAGACCATGAATTTCGATTTGTGGTGTCAGGAGGAAGCCGGACTTCCCCCCGACCGGTGCGACAAGCGGCTGCCCAAGGACGAAGAGGTGTTCGAGGCCTATCGCGCCAAGGTGGAGGCGTATGAGATTCCCTATCTGCAGCGGCGCAATGAGGAGGCCCGCATCAACCGGGTGCTGCTGCACAATGATCCGATCGACAATCCGCTGAAGAACGACCCGGCGCGCCAGCGGCAGGATCCGAACCAGCCGCCACTGCATTCCCCACCCTGAACCCGATCAGATAAAGCGGTCGAATTCCTCGCTGTTGGCGGCGCGCCAGCGGCCGATCACGTCGAACATCTTTTGCAGCAGATCGCCGGTGCCGAATTGCAGGAAGGCGGGGTTGTCCTGCGAGACCACGAGCCTGAGATAGGGCGCCTTGGGGTGGGCGCGCAGTGGAGGCGGTGCAGGCGGCGGAGGCGGCTGGTCGTGGTCGCCGTGCGACAGGGGATCGGATTCCTGGACCAGTTGCGAGCCCACCAGCCTTTCATAGGCGATGGAGCGGCCCAGCAGCGGGGTGGGATCGCTCAGCATCTGCACCATGCCGAAGAAGCGTGTGGGCTCGCCCCCATTGAAGCTGACGGGCGCAAGCACGGTTTCCAACTCAACCATGCCGTTGTCGGCCGTCGCCGCGATGGACGACAGGCACACCGGCTGGCAGAGCTTGAGCGCCTCGCGCAACAGGGAAGACAGGGCAAGGCCGGACCGGGACTCCCAGTGGCCCAGGAAACTGGTGCCCTTCAGTTCAAATCCGAAACGCTCGCATAGCGCGGTACCGGCAAGGCGGTAGACCGGGCGGGCCGGATTCTCGCAATCTAGTATGAAGGTATAAGACAGAAGGCGCTTGATCGCCCTGGGGTCGAAATCGGCCTGGTCCGGAACGTCGCGGCCCGCGCGCAGACGGCTCCAATATCCCACAAGCAGGTGCGAGTTTTTGTGTTTCATGGCCCCGTTATCCCTAGTGTCGCGTACCGCATTGCTCCGTAACGGAACGCCATGCGGCCGCCTGACTTGGGCCAGAGCGAAACCCGTGCCAGATGCGGGATCCATGCGCTGTTGATCGCAATGCAGGGTGTTGGCACAGCCCCCGCAAGGGATCTGCCGGCCGCAATCAGGTCAGCGGCCTTGAGCGGCGTTTCCTTTCGGGACAAACGCAGCCGGCGGGGCCAATTCGAAGCTGGCACGGTTCGTGAAACACCCCCGGGTGTTGTTCACGCCCTCATCTGGGGAAGGAGCCGTTTTCCATGTTGCCTAAGTCCCTGACGCTTCTCACTTCCGCGCTGGTCAGCGCGGCCCTGGCCGGCAGTCCTATCGCCGCCCAGGCCGGCGGTGTGAGCCACATCGGTACATGGGGCGGCCGCACGGGCGGCACCCCAAGGGTCGGCACGCTGAACTGCCCCCCGGGCGGCCAGAGGGTTCCCGGCATAACCACCATCAACAACACGCTGAACGTCTACAAGCCGATCACCAGCATCAGGAATGTGGATGTCAACAACAACATCAACATCAACAAGAGCGTCAACGTCTACAAGCCGGTGACCAACATCAAGAACATCAATGTCGACACCAACATCAACGCCAACAAGAACATCGACATCTACAAGCCGGTGACGATCACAAAGAACATCGACAATTCCAAGAACATCAACATCAACAAGAACATCGACAACTCGAAGAACATCAACATCAACAAGAATATTGTCATCAACAAGGGCGGCGGCGATTCTTCAGCCGAGGCGGCGGCGGTTGCCAGCGCCATGGCGGCGGCGATGGCCAGTGCCAGCTCCTCGGCCAGCGCGGTGATCAACTTCAACGGCGGCAATGCCAGCGCCGGAAGCGAGAGCTTTGCCTCGGCCTTCGGCTATTCCGGCTCCGGCGCGGCGGTGGGCGGCGGCTCCTATATCGCCGAAGCGCCCGGCCCCAGCCCGGTCGGCGACATCGGCCCCATCACTGTCGAAGCGCCGGTCGCTGCCTGCACCATACAGGAGGCCACGGTGATCAAGGCGATTCACGCCGTCTGCGTCTCGGCCGACAATCACGAATTCCCCGCCTCGCACATGGTGCCCGATACCTGGATCGAATCCTCCTATGAGGGCGAGATCGCACGCTGCCTGCCCGGCTCGCGTCTTCGGGTGACGGTGGGCGCAGTGTTCCAGTCCAGCGAAGGCATGGCATCCAGCTGGACCCACGGTCAGACACTGGAATGCGGCCCCCATGAGGCCGTGCGGCACTACAAGGGCGGCATGCTGAAATGCGCGCCGGCGGTGCCGGTGCCGGACTGCACGGAGCGCACCAATCTGCGCAAATACGGTACCGCCGACATGTTCTTCACCTATCGCGCCAGGGTGTGCATGGAGACGCATCAGGAATACAGCGAGAACGACAGCCGGACGAACATGAGCCGCGAGGACGACTTGCGCGGCTATTCCCGCAGCGGCTACTGACAATCGGCACCCCAGGACAGCGCCCGGCCCCAATGGCCGGGCGCTTTTTTGTGCCCGTCCGCAGGGGTCCATTCGCCACGTTGCACTGAGGGCTCCCGCTGCTATTGTGCGGCGCACTTTCCGCCCGAGCCGGGCTTTTCCAAGGGCTAACCCCATGAATATTCACGAATATCAGGCCAAAGAGGTGTTGCGCGGATTCGGCGTTCCGGTGCCGGTCGGCAAGCCCGCTTTCACCGTCGAAGAAGCGGTGGAAGCCGCCAAATCCCTGCCCGGTCCGGTGTGGGTGGTGAAGGCCCAGATCCATGCCGGCGGCCGCGGCAAGGGCGGCGGCGTCAAGGTGGTCAAGTCCATCGAGGACGTAAAAAAGGAAGCCGAGCGCATGCTGGGCATGACGCTGGTGACCCACCAGACCGGTCCTGCCGGACGCGTGGTCAAGCGGCTGTACATCGAGGACGGCTCGGCCATCGATCGCGAACTGTATCTGTCAGCGCTGGTCGACCGCGCCACCAGCCGCATCGCCTTCATCGTCTCAACCGAAGGCGGCATGGACATCGAGGAAGTCGCCCACAAGACGCCCGGGAAGATCCACACTTTCCAGATCGAGCCTGCCGTGGGCTATTCGCCCTATATCGGCGGCGAGATCGCCGGCGCCCTGGGCCTCAAAGGGCCCCAGGCCAAGCAGATCGGCCAGGTGGTCAGGAAGCTCTATGAGGCCTTCCTGGCCAAGGACATGAGCCTTCTGGAAATCAATCCGCTGGTGGTCACGAAGGACGGCAACATCATCTGCCTGGATGCCAAGCTGAACTTCGACGACAACGCCTTGTTCCGCCACAAGGACATTGTCGAACTGCGCGACCTGGACGAGGAAGACCCGATGGAGGTGGAAGCCTCCAAATACGAACTCTCGTACATCAAGCTGGATGGCGAGATCGGCTGCATGGTCAATGGCGCGGGCCTGGCCATGGCGACCATGGACATCATCAAGCTCTATGGCAGCGAGCCCGCCAACTTCCTGGACGTGGGCGGCGGCGCATCGCGCGAGAAGGTCACGGCGGCCTTCAAGATCATCGTCTCCGACCCCAATGTGAAGGGCATCCTGGTCAACATCTTCGGCGGCATCATGAAATGCGACATCATCGCCGAAGGCATCGTGGCCGCGGCGAAAGACCTGTCGCTCAACGTGCCGCTGGTAGTGCGCCTGGAAGGCACCAATGTGGAACTGGGCAAGGAAATCCTGGCCAAGTCCGGCCTTGCCATCACCAGTGCCGACAATCTGGCCGATGCCGCGCAAAAGGTGGTCAAGGCCGTGAAGGGTTCGAAATAATGTCCATTCTCGTCGACAAGAATACCAAGGTCATCTGCCAGGGATTCACCGGCAACCAGGGCACCTTCCATTCCGAGCAGGCCATCGCCTATGGGACGAAGATGGTCGGCGGCACCACCCCGGGCAAGGGCGGTACCACCCATCTGGGCCTTCCCGTTTTCGACACGGTGCGCGAGGCCAGGGAAAAGGTGGGCGCCGACGCATCCGCCATCTATGTGCCCCCGCCGTTTGCCGCCGATGCGATCCTGGAAGCCATCGACGCCGAAGTGCCGCTGATCGTATGCATCACCGAGGGCATTCCGGTGCTGGACATGGTCAAGGTCAAGCGCGCGCTGTGCGGGTCGAAGTCCCGCCTGATCGGGCCCAACTGCCCGGGCGTGATCACGCCTGGCGAATGCAAGATCGGCATCATGCCCGGCCACATCCATCGCCGCGGCACGGTGGGCATTGTCTCCCGCTCCGGCACCCTCACTTACGAAGCGGTGGCGCAGACCACCGCGGCGGGCCTGGGCCAGTCCACCTGCGTGGGCATCGGCGGCGATCCGGTGAAGGGCACCGAGCATATCGAAGTGCTGGAAATGCTGCTGGCCGACCCGGAGACCGAAAGCATCATCATGATCGGCGAGATCGGCGGATCGGCCGAGGAAGACGCCGCCGACTTCATCAGGCATTCCAAGGTGAAGAAGCCCATGGTCGGTTTCATCGCCGGTGTCACTGCCCCTCCCGGCCGCCGCATGGGCCATGCCGGTGCCATCATCTCGGGCGGCAAGGGTGGCGCAGACAGCAAGATCGAGGCGATGAAGGCCGCGGGCATCCGCGTTTCGCCCAATCCGGCCGCGTTGGGCACGACACTGGTCGAGTTGCTGTCTGGAAAGTAATCCGGGGGGCGCGGCATCGGATATTTCACGCTCGGGCGGGGGAAACCCCTCCCGGGTTTTTTCTTTCCCCACAAGGCAAGCAGCCCGCAATTTGCCGTCGCAAAACGGGGATCTTCGTCCCATATTAACCGCAATCGCCGTTGAATCTCCGGCAGGAAGGGATTACCACCCACGCCCACGCAAAACACCGCATCCCCCGGCGGTACCAGGAACGGGTTCGAGCCCAACAAGCTCGCCCATAAGCGTTTGAAATGACTGAACAACCTCCGTCAGACAAGTTGAACCGCGCCTCGAATGCCATCCTCGAGGCCACATCATTTCTCAACGGCACCAACGCCCAATTCGTCGAACAGCTCTATGCCCGTTACCTTGCCGATCCGGGCTCCGTAGAGCAGGGCTGGCAGGACTATTTCGCACAGCTCGGTGAGAAGAGCCTGGCTCCTTCCCAGCTGGGTCGCGGCCCTGCCTGGAAGCGCGACGCCCGCCCCGAATTCGCCAATGGTGAACTGATCGCCGCCCTGACCGGCCAGGAGCCGCCCGCCCCCGCCAAGCCGGCCAAGGGCGCCAAGGCTGCGCCCCCCGCCGCCGCCAGCCCGGCTGCTTTGCTGGAAGCCGCAAAGCATTCCATCCACGCCGTCCAGATGATCCGCGCCTATCGCATGATCGGCCATCTGGAAGCCGACCTCGATCCCCTGGGCATCACGCCCCGCACCCCCCAGCCCACGCTCGATCCCGCCAACTACGGTTTCGAGGGCGAGGTGCTTGACCTGCCGATCTATGTCGACGGCATCCTGGGTGTTTCCACTGCCACGCCCCGCCAGCTGGTCGAGAAACTGCGCGGCATTTATTGCCGGCGCATCGGCTATGAATTCATGCACATCAACGATGCGGAGCAGAAGCAGTGGCTTCAGAAGCGCATCGAAGGCGAAGAAGGCCAGATCGGCTTCACGCCTGAAGGCAGGAAGGCCATCCTGAACAAGCTTATCGAAGCGGAAGGCTTCGAGAAATTCGCCTCCAACCGCTTCGTCGGCACCAAGCGCTTCGGCCTGGATGGCGGCGAGGCCACCATCCCCGCGCTGGAGCAGATCATCAAGCGCGGCGGCCAGCTTGGCGTTTCGGAGATTGTGCTGGGCATGGCCCATCGCGGCCGGTTGAATGTGCTTGTCAATGTGATGGGCAAGCCCTATCGTCAGCTGTTCCACGAATTCCAGGGCGGCGCCGCCACACCCTCCAGCGTCGAGGGATCGGGCGACGTGAAGTATCATCTGGGCGCCTCGTCGGACCGTGAATTCGACGGCCACAAAGTCCACCTGTCGCTGACCGCCAACCCCTCCCATCTTGAGATCGTCGATCCGGTGGTGCTGGGCAAGGCTCGCGCCAAGCAGTGGCAGCTGCACGACATCGACGCGCGCACGAGCGTCCTGCCGCTGCTGATCCACGGCGATGCCGCCTTCGCCGGCCAGGGCGTGGTGGCCGAATGTTTCGCCATGTCGGGCATCAAGGGCTTCCGGACCGGGGGCACCATCCATTTCGTGATCAACAACCAGATCGGCTTCACCACCGCGCCGATCTTCTCGCGCTCCTCGCCCTATTGCACGGACATCGCGCTGATGGTGCAGGCGCCGATTTTCCATGTGAACGGTGACGATCCCGAAGCGGTTGTTCATGCCGCGCGTATCGCCATCGAATTCCGCCAGCAGTTCAAGAAGGACGTCGTCCTGGACATGATCTGCTATCGCAGGTTCGGCCATAACGAAACCGACGAACCCAGCTTCACCCAGCCGCAGATGTACCGGGTGATCCGCAATCATGAGACGATCCTGCAGCTCTACACCAGGAAGCTGGTGAGCGAAGGCGTGCTGGCCGAGGCCGAGGCCGAGGCGATGCGGAATGACTTCAACAAGCGGCTGGACGAGGAATTCAACGCTTCAAAGTCGCACCTGCCGAACCGCGCCGACTGGCTGGATGGCAAGTGGCAGGGCATGGAGACGGCGCCCAAGGCCGGCGACCGCCGCGGCGACACCGGCGTGCCCGAAGAAATGCTGCGCAAAGTCGGCAAGGCGCTGACCACCGCCCCGGACAATTTTAACCTGCACAAGACCATCGCCCGCCAGCTTGAAGCCAAAGCCAGGATGTTCGAGACGGGCGAGGGCTTCGACTGGGCGACCTGCGAGGCCATGGCTTTCGGCACGCTGTTGAACGAGGGCTATTACATCCGCCTGTCCGGTCAGGATTCCTCCCGCGGCACCTTCAGCCAGCGCCACGCCGCCCTGGTGGACCAGGAAAGCGAGGAACGGTACTACCCGCTGCAGCATGTCGGCCCGGATCAGGGTTGTTTCGAGGTGGTGGACTCGCTTCTGTCCGAGGAAGCGGTGCTGGGCTTTGAATATGGCTACAGCCAGGCCGAACCCAGGGCGCTGGTCTTGTGGGAAGCCCAGTTTGGTGACTTCGCCAACGGTGCCCAGGTGGTGATGGACCAGTTCATCTCCTCCGGCGAGTCCAAGTGGTTGCGCATGTCGGGCCTGACCCTGCTTTTGCCGCACGGCTATGAAGGCCAGGGCCCCGAACACAGTTCGGCCCGTCTGGAACGCTATCTGCAGCTTTGTGCGCAGGACAACATGCAGGTCTGCACGCCCACCACGCCGGCCAATTATTTCCATGTGCTGCGCCGGCAGATGCACCGGCCGTTCCGCAAACCCCTGGTGCTGATGACGCCCAAGTCGCTCTTGCGCAACAAAAAGTGCGTCAGCTTCCTCAGCGACATGCTGCCGTCGAACAGCTTTCACCGCGTGCTGCGCGATCAGGCCGAAGCCGTGCCTGGTGCCACGACCATCGAGCTGGTGCCCGACGACAAGATCAAGCGCGTGGTGCTGTGCTCGGGGAAGGTCTATTTCGACCTGATGGAAGAGCGCGAGAAGCGCGGCGAGAACCGTATCCAGATCATCCGGGTCGAGCAGATCTATCCCTTCCCGGAAAATGTGCTGGCCGAGGAGCTGAACCGCTTTCCCAAGGCTGACATCGTCTGGTGCCAGGAAGAGCCGCAGAACCAGGGCGCCTGGAATTTCGTCAAGCCGCGCATCGAGGCAACCATCGCCCAGCTTGGCGGCAACGCCAGCCCACGCTATGCGGGCCGGCCCGAGTCGGCCTCCACGGCCGCCGGCCTGATGAAACAGCACCTGGCGGAGCTGGCCGCCTTCCTCAACGAAGCCCTTACCCTTTAACCCGCTCCGATCCCGGAACGCGCTTATCCAAGAGCCGAGACATGACCGTCGAAATCAAAGTGCCTGCCATGGGCGAATCCGTGACCGAAGCCACCGTGTCCAAGTGGTTCAAGAAGGAAGGCGACGCGGTCAAGCGCGACGAGCCCCTGCTGGAACTGGAGACCGACAAGGTGACTGTGGAAGTGCCCTCGCCTGCCGAGGGTGCCATCGAATCCATCGCTGCCCAAGCGGGCGCCACCGTAACAGTGGGTGCGCTGTTGGGGGCCATTGCCGAGGGCAAAGCCAGCGCGGCCGCCAAGCCCGCCGCCGCCAAGGCCGAAGCTCCCAAGCCCGCCCCGACCCCAGCACCCGCGCCCTCTGCTTCCCGGGCCGATGCGCCTGCCATGCCTTCGGCCCAGCGCATCGCGGCCGAAAGCGGCATCGCCACATCCACCGTTGCCGGCACCGGCCGCGACGGCCGCGTCACCAAGGGCGACATGCTGGCCGCCCTTCAATCGCGTGCCGGCCAGCCGGCCCCCGTGGCCGCGGCGCCGGCCGGTCCGCGCGCCAACGAGGCCCGCGAGGAGCGCGTGCCGATGAGCCGCCTGCGCAGGACCATCGCCGCGCGACTGAAGGAATCGCAGAACACTGCCGCCCAGCTCACCACCTTCAATGAGGTGGACATGAGCCATGTGATGGCACTGCGTTCGACCTACAAGGACGTCTTCGAGAAGAAGCACGGCGTCAAGCTGGGCTTCATGGGCTTCTTCACCAAGGCCGTGGTCGCTGCGCTGAAAGAACTGCCCAACGTCAATGCCGAGATCGAAGGCGACAATATCGTCTACAAGAACTATTACGATATCGGCATCGCGGTTTCGACCGAGCGCGGCCTGGTCGTACCGGTCGTGCGCGACGCCGATCACCTGTCACTGGCGGGGATCGAGAAGGCGATCGCCGATTTCGGCGCCCGCGCCCGCGACAACAAGATCAAGCTGGAAGAGCTGCAGGGCGGCACCTTCTCCATCACCAATGGCGGGGTTTTTGGCTCGCTGATGTCGACGCCGATCCTGAATTCGCCCCAGTCGGGCATTCTGGGCATGCACAAGATCCAGCCCCGCCCGATGGCTATCGGCGACAAGATCGAAATCCGCCCGATGATGTATCTGGCCCTGTCCTATGACCACCGCATCGTGGACGGCCGGGAGGCAGTCACCTTTCTGGTCAAGGTGAAAGAGAATCTGGAAGATCCGCAGCGGATGATTCTGGAAGTCTGACGCAAAAAGGCGCTTTCGGGCGCCTTTTTCTTTGCTTTCTGTCGGGCCGACCGTCGTTCCCGCGTCCTTGGTAAAACACAAGGAGAGCCCCATGCCCTATGTTGATGGTTTCGTGATCCCCGTCCCGCAGGACAGGCTGGAAGACTACAAGCGGATGGCGCGCACCTGCCAGCCGATCTGGAAGGAATACGGCGCTATCGGCTATGCCGAATGCGTCGGCGACGATGTTCCCTATGGGGAACTGACATCCTTTCCCCGCGCCATACAGGCAGAGAATGGAGAACTGGTGATCCTGTCCTGGGTGATCTGGCCGACCAAGGCGCATCGCGACGATGCCAACGCCAAGATCCAGAAGGATCCGCGCCTGAAGGAGATGATGGAGAATTCGCCCTTCAACCCGAAGCGGATGATCTTCGGCGGCTTCGAGCCGTTCCTGGGGCTTTAGGCGACGCGCTTGTCCAGCTGTTCCAGCTTGGCCAGTTCGACATGCGCGCGCAATTCAATCTGGTCCAGAACGTCCTGAAGCTTGGGATCGGCGAATATGTCGTGACGGCGCGTCACCGCCACCGCGAGCCGGTTGAGCGTGGCGCGGGGGATGCCGCCAGCCAGAAGACCGTCGCGCACCCGGTCCAGCAAATCCAGAAGCTGCTCGCCATGAGCCAGGCCCTTGGAGCGGCCATTGGTGGAATCCTCGGTCCCCTGCAGCATCAGGATGGAGTCCAGCGCGGCGATGGGTCCGGGCCCCGCCACAATGGAATTCGGGCTTTCGGCCGCATTTCCCACGGAAAAGCCGCCCGCGGAAGAGCCGCCGGAGGACTTGCGTTTGATGGCCGCGGTGTCGATACGGCCAGGACCTTTTATTTCCATGGCGCAGCTGTCCCAATAGGGCACGTAAGCTTCGCCGATCATGGTTAAGGAATGATTGAGCTATTCCGCCGAGGTCCAGCGGCGGTTCTTCAGGTTTTCCGTCCCTTCGGCGGACCTGGGCCCGTGCTGCTAGGCTCTATGGTAGGGATGGCCGGCCAATATCGTGATGGCGCGGTAGACCTGTTCGGCCAAAAGGGCGCGCACCAGAAGATGCGGCCAGGTCTGCGGTCCGAAGGCAAGGCTGCGTCCCGGCTTCTGGCCGGGCAATGGGGCCAGACCATCGGGCCCGCCGATGACGAATGCCAGGTTCCTTGTCCCGACGTCGCGCAGTGAACCCAGCATCTCGGCAAAATCTTCGCTGGTCATGCCCTTGCCCCGGGCATCCAGCAGCACGATATGGGCGCCTTCCGGCAGGCGATGGGACAGCCGTTCGGCCTCGTCCTTCATCCGTGCAGCCGCCTCGCGCCGGCGGGACACCGCCAGTTCTTCCACCGTCACACCGGTAAAGCCCAGCCCGCGACCCAGCTTTCGCGCCCGGTCGACAAAATCGTCGCAAAGCTGGCCTTCGGGTGTGCCACGCATATGACCGACGGCGAAGATCCACAGCCTCATGACCGGCGTCTCATGGCAATCGGAATGCCTATTTGCGGCCGCCGACCGACCACATGCCTTCCAAGTCGTAATAGTCGCGCACTTCCGGGCGGAACAGGTGCACAATCACATCGCCCGCATCCACCAGCGCCCAGTCGCCCTGTGTGGCGCCGCTGACGGGACGGGTGCCGTAGCCCGCTTCTTTCAGGCGGCGGCCCAGATGCTCGGCCATGGCGGCGACATGGCGAGAGGACCGGCCGCTGGCGATCACCGCGGCATCACACAGCGCCGAGCGGCCCTCCAGATTCACGGTGACAATGTTTTCCGCCTTGTCGTCGTCCAGCGACGCCAGAATGCGCGTCAGCAACTCGCTCTGGGGCACCGCTTTGCGTGCGGGTGTCGCCTTCTTTTTTGCCGGTGCGGCTTTCTTGATGGCCTTTTTGGCGGAATTTTTCGCGGCTTTCGCGGGCGCCTTCTTCGCAGGCTTCTTGACGGTCTTGGCCTTGGCCCCTGATGCGGCTTTGGCGGTCTTCTTGGTGCGAGTCAGGGCAGGTCCTCCGGTCAGAGAAGGGGGTTTAGCATGGCCTCGATGGGGGCACCAAGGCCCCCGGCCTGGCGCAGCGCTGTCGAACTGGCGCGGTTGCGCCGCCCATCCAGCACCAGGACCGATGGCGGCGCGCCGAGCGCGCTTGCCTGGCCGAAGCGCCGCGTGAGCGGTGCCGGCAGCGTCGCCAGCGCGCTGCCCGGGCGGCGCACCACCACGATGGGAACGAAGCGGGCGATCTGCTGCCAGTTCCGCCAGCGGGAAAATTGCAGCAGGTTGTCGCTGCCCATCAGCCAGATAAACCGCACGCCCGGAAAGCGGCGCCGAAGGGCACGGAGCGTATCGACGGTGTAGCGGGTTCCCAGGTCAGCCTCGATGGCGGTCACGCGGATGCGCGGATGGAGGGCGGCGCGGCATGCTTGCGCCACCCGCCAGGCCATGGATCGCGGCTGTGGCTTGAGGGGATTTCCCGGCGAAACCAGCCACCAGACGTAATCCAGATGCAGCGCACGCAGTGCGACAAGGCTGGCATACAGATGGCCTTCATGGGCCGGATCAAAGGAGCCGCCCAGCAGCGCGATACGAAGTCCGTCACCAACCGGACCAGGCGGACGAATCCAGCTCAAGCGCGCGCCGTCTTCATTGGCCGGCCTTCATGGATGCGCCATCATGGCCGGGTCTGGCCGGTGCCGCGCACCACATATTTGAAGGTGGTGAGCTGCTCGGCACCGACGGGCCCGCGCGCATGCATCTTGCCGGTACCGATGCCGATCTCCGCGCCCATGCCGAATTCGCCGCCATCCGCGAACTGGGTGGAAGCGTTCCACAACACGATGGCGCTATCGACGCTGTTCATGAATTTTTCAGCCGCCGCGGCGTCCTCGGTCACGATGGCGTCGGTATGATGCGAACCATAGGTCTCGATATGGGCGATGGCTTCTTCCAGTCCGTCGACGCAGCGCACGGCGATGATGGCGTCCAGATATTCTGTGCGCCAGTCTTCCTCGGTCGCCAGCCTTGCCGGCGGAAAGACGCTGCGCACAGCATCGTCTCCACGGATTTCGCAACCCGCAGTGGCCAGGTCCGCGAGCACGGGGAGCCCATGACTGGATAGAACCTTGCGGTCGATCAACAGCGTCTCGGCGGCACCGCAGACACTGGTACGCCGCATCTTGGCGTTCAGCGCGATGGCGCGCGCCTTGGCAAGGTCAGCCGCCTCATGGAGGTAGACGTGACACAGCCCTTCCAGGTGCGCCAGCACCGGCACGCGCGCCTCGGCCATCACCCGGCCCGTCAGGCCCTTCCCGCCGCGCGGGATGATCAGGTCGATGTTGCCGTCCAGTCCTTCCAACATCATGCCCACGGCGGCACGGTCGGACGTTTTGACATACTGGATCGCCGTTTCGGGCAGGCCGGCAGCCTTCAGCCCTTGCGTCATGGCGGCATGGATGGCGCCGGCGGAGCGGATGGAATCGCTTCCACCGCGCAGGATGGCGGCATTGCCGCTTTTCAGTGTCAGCGCGCCGGCGTCCGCCGTCACGTTGGGACGTGATTCATAGATGATGCCTACCACCCCGATGGGCGTGGCGACGCGGGCGATGTCGAGGCCGTTGGGCCGGGTCCAACGCGCCAGTTCGCGGCCCACCGGATCGGGCAGCGCAGCGACCACCTCCACACCCTTGGCCATGGCTTCGATGCGCGCGTCGTTCAGCATCAGCCTGTCGACCATGGGCGTGGGCATGCCTGCGGCCTTCGCCGCTTCAATGTCGGCCCGGTTGGCATCCAATATCTTGTCCTTGGCCGCCCGGATGGCGGCGGCCGCGGTCATGAGCGCCCGGGTCTTCTGTTCGGCCGAGGCCTCGCGCATCGCGCGCGCGGCCTGGCGCGCGGCCGCGCCCACGGCCAGCATTTCGGCCGCAAGCGCATCGCCCGAGTTGTGTACGGTCATTGTCCGTTCCCTGTCAGAACCAAATCGTCGCGATGGATCATCTCGTCCCGCCCACGATAGCCCAGAATGGCCTCGATTTCGACCGTGCGCTTGCCGGCAATGCGCTCGGCATCCGTCGCGCCGTAAGCGGCAAGCCCGCGCGCGATTTCGCGCCCGTCACGCGATTTGACCACGACCGCGTCGCCGCGCTCGAAGCGGCCATCCACCTGGCGGATGCCGGCAGGCAAAAGGCTTTTGCCGTCCGTCAGCGCCCGAACCGCGCCGTCGTCGATTACCAGAACGCCTTCAGCGCGCAACACGCCGGCGATCCAGCGCTTGCGGGCGGCGGCGGGCGTCAGGCTGGCGCGGAAGATCGTGTGGCGCGCCCCTTTGTTGATGGCGGACAGCGGCGCTTCCACCGCGCCCCGGGCCAGGATCACATCGCAGCCCGCGCCCATGGCAATGCGCGCAGCGATGACTTTCGAGGCCATGCCGCCGCGGCCGAAGCCGGAGATGGAGTCGCCCGCCATTGCCTCGATCTCTGGCGTGATGGCCGTGACTTCAGGAATGTGGGCAGCAGCGGGGTCAAGGCCAGGGTCAGCGGTATAAAGCCCATCGACGTCCGACAGCAGCACCAGCCTGTCCGCGCCCATCATGGAGGCGACGCGCGCGCCCAACCGATCATTGTCGCCGAAGCGGATCTCTGCGGTGGCGACCGTGTCATTCTCGTTGATCACCGGCACCGCGCCCAGATCGATCAGTGTCGTCAAGGTGGCACGGGCGTTCAGATAGCGGCGACGCTCTTCGGTATCGCCGAAGGTCAAGAGCACCTGGGCCGCGACGATGCCGAAGCCGGCGAAAATGTCGGCATAGGCTTCGGCAAGACGCACCTGGCCGGCGGCGGCCGCGGCCTGGCTTTCCTCCAGCCTGAGCGCGCCCGAAGGCAGTCCCAGAAGGCGGCGGCCCAGTGCGATCGAGCCGGACGACACCAGGATCACTTTCGCGCCGGCCTGCTTCAGGGCAGCAACATCGGCACAGAGCGAGGTAAGCCAGGCGCGGCGCAGTTCCCCCTTGGCGCCGTCCACCAGGAGCGACGAACCCACCTTGACCACTACAAGTCTGGCACCCGCGAAGACGTCCGTCATGGCGCCCAGCCCGTTTCCGCATTCCTCTTCTGCGGTGTTGCCCGCGCCTTGCGGATTACCCTGGCCATCGCGCGCAACACCATGTCGATGCCTTCGCCAGACACGCCTGAAATCACGTGAACCTCATGCCCGCACGCTTTCTCCAGAGACGCCTTCTTTTTTTCCAACGCCGACTTGGGAATTGAATCGGACTTGTTCAGCGCCACGATCTCGGGCTTGTCGGATAGGCCGTGTCCATAAGCTTCCAGCTCGCCGCGGATGGTGCGGTAGGTTTTGGCGACCTGATCGCCGGTGCCATCGATCAGGTGCAGGATGGTGGCACAGCGCTCGGCATGGCCCAGGAAGCGGTCTCCCAGGCCGACGCCTTCATGCGCGCCCTCGATCAAGCCCGGAAGATCCGCCAGCACGAATTCGAAATCGTCGATCCCCACCACCCCCAATTGGGGTTCCAGCGTGGTGAAGGGATAGTCCGCGATCTTGGGCCGCGCGGCGGATACGCGCGACAGGAAGGTGGACTTTCCCGCATTGGGCAAACCGATCAGCCCGGCATCCGCAATCAGCTTGAGCTTGAGGATCAGAACCTTCTCCTCACCTGGCTGGCCGGGCATGGCAAAGCGCGGCGCCTGGTTGGTGGCGCTCTTGAAATGGGCGTTGCCGAAGCCGCCATTGCCTCCCTTCAGCAGGCGGAAGCGCATGCCGGGCCGGTCCATGTCGACGATCAGCGTCTCGCCGTCTTCTTCATAGATCTCCGTGCCCACCGGCACCTTCATGATGGCGTCGACGCCGTTGGCGCCCGTCATCACCTTGCCCTTGCCGCCCTCGCCATTCTTCGCCTTCACATGCTGCTGATAGCGATAGTCGATCAGGGTGTTGAGATTTTCGACCGCCTCGGCCACGACATCGCCGCCGCGCCCGCCGTCGCCGCCATAGGGTCCGCCATACTCGATGAACTTCTCGCGGCGAAAGGCGATGCAGCCATTGCCGCCAGCTCCGCTGGACGCATACACCTTGGCGACGTCGAGAAATCTCACTGTTTGGCCCTCTCAAGCCATCAATTTTTGTCTGTCGCTCCGGCTTACGCCTTCGCTCGGGGGCCGTTTTCCGCCAGCTCCGCTGGACGCATACACCTTGGCGACGTCGAGAAATCTCACTGTTTGGCCCTCTCAAGCCATCAATTTTTGTTTGTCGCTCCGGCTTACGCCTTCGCTCCGGGGCCGTTTTCGCAGGAAATCGGCCCGCGTCAACAGCATCTCATGGCAAAGCACCTTGGCGCCCCTGGCGCGGCTTTCGCGCATGGACGAGCCATTGTGCCTGGCGCCCAGCTTGGCCAGAACATGGCCGGACGCCGGATTGTCGTGGAACCAGCCGGCATGGACTTCCGCCAGGCCCAGATCCTCGAATGCGAAACGCATCAGGCGATGGGCCGCCTCGGTGGCGAAACCCTGGCCCCAGAAAGGCTTGCCCAGCCAATAACCGAACTCGAAGCCGGCCCCGTCTTCATGCAGGCCGATGCCGCCGACGAACACGCCATCCTCCTTGCGCAGGATGGAGAAGACATGACGCCCCTCGCGGCGCGGACCAATGCCGGCCACGAAGTTCTCGGCATCCTCTTCATTGTATGGGTGGGGTACCCGGCTCAAATTCTTCGAGACGCTATAGTCGCCCAGCCAAACGATCATCCCCGCGATGTCGCCTGGCCTGGGCGGACGCAATATCAATCTTTCGCTCTCCAGAGTGCACATGACATTCCCCGCATTTCCTTTCGGCTCGCGAGGAACAAAAAAGGGAGATGGCGGACCATCTCCCTCGCTACTGATGAGCCGCCAATTTCTTGGCGGCCTTTGTGGGCGCCGCCTATTCCGCTGCGATCTTCATGGCCGGGTTGGCCGCCGGGACCACCGATACGAAGGTGCGGCGCTTGTAACCGGTCTTGAACGCAACCTGGCCGTCGCGAAGCGCAAAAAGGGTGTGGTCCTTGCCCATGCCCACGCCTTCGCCGGCATAGAACTTGGTGCCGCGCTGGCGCACGATGACATTGCCGCCCGACACGGCCTGGCCGCCGAACAGCTTCACGCCCAGCATCTTGGGGTTGGAGTCGCGCCCGTTGCGCGATGAACCGCCAGCTTTCTTGTGTGCCATGGAACCGGACCTCTAACTCGACTGGCCGCGCTTAACCCGCGGAAATGGAAACGACCTTCACCTTGGTGAAGTGCTGGCGATGGCCGCGCTTGCGATGGGTGTCCTTGCGGCGCTTCTTCTTGAACGCCACCACCTTGTCGCCCTGGCCATGCTCCAGGATCTCGCACTGGACCGAGGCACCGGCAACCAGCGGTGCACCCAGCTTGGGGCTGTCGCCGCCCAGCATCAGGACCTCGAAATCGACCTTGGAGCCGATGTCGCCAGCCAGCGACTCGACCTTCAGGACGCTATCCTGGGTCACCTTGTATTGCTTTCCGCCGGTGCGGACGACCGCGTACATGATCTAAATCCTTGAAACAAAAAAGTTTTCCACGGACTGTGAGTCCGCAGAGAGCGGCGGACTATACGCAAAGACACATCCGGGTCAAGCAGCCTTTTCGGCGCTTTCAGGCGTTCGTGCCGGCGTTTCTTTTCTGGCGTTTCTGCTGGCGCTCGGCCACCCGGGCCACGATCGCCCCCGCCAGCAACAGGACCCCCACATAGACCGCCACCCATTTTGCGCTTGAGACGGCATGGACAACCGCCGCGCCCGCATCGCTGGGCTGCCCCAGCAGCAGGGACAACTCCATCCCGTTCTCGACCGCGTCCAGCAGGGCCCCTGCAATCGGCACCGCGGCCAGCAGGGTCAGGATACGCCGAAGCCGTCCCGGCCGGGGGGCAAACGCCTCGCGCGCCAGGATGCCGGAAAAAAAGAAGGACAGCGCATAAAGGGGCATCAACAGATAGTCCAACCCCAGCGCAAAGCCGGCGCGCAGGCCATAGCCCGACTGGCCCCACACAAAGGCGGCGGCGCGATACTGGCCGGCGCGCGAGAACCCCTGAAGATCGGCGCTGCCGAAACCCGACAGGGCCCTGAGTTGCAGGTCATTCGTGGCCAGCACGGCAAACACCGCCGCTGCCAGGAGCGTCGTGACAAGCCAGCGCCGGTTCAGGTCTTCCTTGGTAATTCGCATCGCCGTTTTCCGGAAAATGGTCTAATCCCATGCCATGCGGACCCAGTCTAGGCGAACGGCCGGCGACATTCTCTACAATTTCCACTGGGTGGTCCCGGGCGAGGCAGCGCGCGCCATGCAGGCCTGGGCCGGCGGCGTCGAACGTTTCCTGAAACGCCGCGGCATTCGCGCCATCATCAATCTGCGGGGCCGCAACGACGACCTTTCATGGTGGAAGAAGGAAACTGCGCTCGCGCAGAGGAACGGCATCGCCCATCTGGATGCCATGCTGGACTCGCGCAAACTGCCCACGCGCGAGATGCTGGTACGACTGGTGGAGGCGTTCGACGAAGCGCCGCGTCCCTTCATGCTGAAATGCTCGGGCGGGCAGGACCGCACCAGCTTCGCCGCCGCGCTTTATCTGGTGCACCGTGGCGGCTGGACGGCGATGGATGCGGCGCGCCGGCAATTCGCCCGCTTTCCCTATCTGCATTTTCCCAAACGGCACCAGCG
>Ga0209935_1000812_pt1 | contig 63400 bp, 51 predicted proteins | sample ThiBio_1000_plan_2_FD_183958 | JGI IMG/M metagenome (GOLD analysis project Ga0209935, IMG submission 183958) | Wastewater bioreactor microbial communities from Cape Town, South Africa - Thiocy_cont_1000_plan (SPAdes) | ecosystem: Engineered > Bioreactor > Thiocyanate-remediating >... | reverse complement strand
CACGCGCCGGGCACGCCCCTGAACAAGATCACCTATGCGCTGCATTTCGACGCCTCGCTGTTCGCGCGCTTTCTGCGCGGCTTCGCCGAAGCGCGGGGCGTCCTGCGAACCGAAGGCAAGGTGCGGGCGGTAAACCTGCGGGGCGAGGATGGCTTCATTGAATCCGTCACGATGGAAAACGGCGAAGCAATCGCGGGCGACCTGTTCATCGACTGCAGCGGTTTTCGCGGTCTTCTGATCGAGGGCGCGCTGAAGACCGGCTATCAGGATTGGACACGCTGGCTTCCCTGCGACCGGGCCCTGGCGGTGCCGTCTCAGAATGCCGGCCCTCCGTCATCCTATACCCTGTCGACCGCGCGCGATGCGGGCTGGCAGTGGCGCATCCCGCTGCAGCATCGCACCGGAAACGGCCATGTCTATTGCAGCGGCTTCACCAGCGATGAGGCTGCGCGCGACACCCTGCTGTCGAATCTTCAGGGCAGGGCGCTGGCCGATCCCCTGGCTCTGCGTTTCGTCACCGGACGCCGCAACAAGGCGTGGAACAGGAATTGCGTGGCGCTGGGCCTGGCCAGCGGCTTTCTGGAGCCGCTGGAATCGACCAGCATCCACCTGATCCAGCGCGGCATCGCCATGTTGCTGAAATTCTTTCCCGACCGCAGTTTCGAGCCGGCTGACATCGACCGCTACAACCGCATTTTCGAATTCGAATTCGGACGTGTGCGCGATTTTCTGCTGCTGCACTATACCCAGACGCAGCTGGACGGGCCCTTTTGGGAACATTGCCGCAACATTCCCCTGACCGACAGCCTTGCGGAGAAGATAGAACTTTTCCGCAGCCATGGCCGCATCCTGCGCGAGGATACCGAGCTGTTTCCCGCACAAAGCTGGCTGTATGTGATGATCGGCCAGGGTATCCGGCCACGCCGCCATGAACCGACAGTGGATACGCTGGACGATGCGGCCATCGCCGCCAACCTGACTGATATTCGCGCCGTGGTGAAACGGTGCGTCGACGCCATGCCGATGCACCAGTCCTTCATCGACAAGCATTGCGCCGCCTAGGAACCGCCGCGCAGAAGATACATCACCCGGGCGCGTATCTTGCCGTAATTCTCAGCCAGCGGGCCCAGCAGGCCGTGGCGCTCCGGCGGCAGATGCGCCAGAGGATGGCCGTGCTCGCGGAAGACATAGTGATCGAACAACGCCTTCCAGGCGCGGCGCTCGGGCGCGGGCCGCCCGGCAATCGCGATCATCGCAAGCAGCATGCTGGTGTAAGGTGCATCCGGGCCAAGGGCAAATGCATCCCACCAGTAATTCACCAGGCCATTGAACGGGGCGGTGGCTTCCACCTGGTGCCACCACAGCTTGGGCAGATAGAGCGCATCACCCGCCTCGAGCTCTGCAGTCAGTGCCCGGCCTCGCACCGCTTCAAACCGCGGGTAGCGCGGATCGCCCGGCACCGCGGCCGCCGCAAGGCTGACGGGCTGGCCCGCCATCGTGTGATCGATGGGGCCCACATAGAGGTCTTCGATCAATTCGGGCGCATAGAGCGTGAAACGCCGCCGCCCCGCCACGACACAGGCCAGATTGTCGACCGTGTCGTAATGGGCCGAAACGTTGGAGGCATGACCCAGCCAAATGCGCGGCCCCGCAGCCGCAGGTACCAGCGGCATGGCATTTTCCGCGGCAAAGCCCGGCAGGTAATCGCCAACCGGTACCGAGCCGATATAGACGGACTGCGAGGGAGAAACGTCTGACAGAATCAGATCCAGCGCCGCGCCAAATGCCATGCGCCTGCGCGTAAAATTGAATCCGGCAAGATCGGCGTTGTAGTAGTATTTGCCCGCGATGCCCGGATCGCCGAAGAAAGCATCCATTTCGCCGCCCGCATCCATCCGACGCAGATACGTCCTCAGCTCAGCGGCTGTTGCGCCGGCGCGCACGACCGGCCATTCCGCGACCTGGCCGCGCAGAATTACCGGCCGGCAGGGCAGAACGACATTGCGCAGGAATTGCTGCGGCTCTGACATCTCGCCGATTTCGGCGACAACCGTCATACCCCGGCCAGGGCGGCGCTGGTGTCCAGCAGGGCGTCATTCTTCATGCGGGCCAGCACGGCTACCTGCTTCAGAGACGCGATCATCAGGTAGATCAGATGAAGATATTCCCTGCGGAAGAGGTCGATGACGGTTGCATCGTCCAACGCCCGCAAGGAATCCTGGTTGATGGTATAGAGGCCCGTCAGGGTCCGCTTGCCTCCATCGTCAAAGCTCACGGTAATGTCGACCGGCTCAACCAGTTTCAGCCGCAGCAGCGCATCGACAAAGGCCTTGGTCAGATCGATGCCCCGCGTCAGGTCGCGAAACAGCGCCATGATGCCTTGCAGATAGCGCGATGGTTCGCCGGCCTCGGTGAAAAGCGCAGTGCCTGTTTCACCCACGCGCGGGCTGTCCAGATCGATGGCCAGGTCGCTTCCCGCGGTGAAGAAGGGCCCCCGCTGAAGGTTGAGTGGCCGATAGGTCTGCATGCCCCTGCCGTCGAGAAACAGGTTTTCGCCTTCGTCGAAACCCAGCATCGCGCCGACAAAAAAAACGCCGGTGTTGGAATCCTTGGTCAGCAGTATTGGATAGTGCACCGCCAAAAACGGAAACTCCCCCAGGATCACCGGCACAAAGCGCTGATTGTCGCCAAAGCGGGCTGAGGCGCCGGCCTGCACCTTCAGCCCGCGATGCGCGTAGTTATTCAACAGGGTAACGTTGGTCATGGCGGCCTTTCGGTCAGATAGGCTGCAGGCCGTATTCATGGATCTTCTTCACCAGGTCACGATTCCTGGGCAGCGTCGCGCGCATCTTGCGTGTCATGTCCTGGGCTTCCCGCATATATCCGGCCGCCATGGCGCGGGTGCCGCTGTTGCTATCAGGCGAAACTTCGGTGCGGAATCCCATGCCATAGAGCACATACTGATAGCTGGCGGCCGGAAACACTTCCTCGATGCGATCGAACTCGTCGAAGAACCAGGGCGGCTGATACTTCCAAAGGTGCAGAAGATTCTTCAGCCGGTCGGGCACCGTGGCCGGATCGGTATTGTCCTGCCAGAATTTTTCCGGACGGCGAGTCAGGACGTAATGCAGCTTCAGAAAATCGATGATGCGGCCCCAGCGGTAATGGTTCACATCGTTGAACCTGGCCGATACGATGTCCATTACTTCGCGGTTGGCAGGCATCTGTTCGGCGATCAGCTTGGCCGACAGTTCGATGAGCACGATGGCCGACGATTCCAGCGGCTCCAGGAAACCCGCCGCCAAGCCGACCGCCACGCAATTTTTTTTCCAGAACGTCTCGCGATGCCCGCCCCGGATGGGAATCTTGCGCGCGGTCAGTCCCTTGGCGCGGTGGCCGACATAGCGGCGCAACTCTTCCTCGGCCGCCTCGTCGCTGATATGCCTACTGGAATAAACGTAGCCGACACCGCGCCGCGTGGGCAGGCCGATGTCCCATGTCCAACCCGCCGACTGGGCAGTGGAAATGGTATGCGACGCCATCGGTGCATCTTCGCTTTCGTAGGGCACCTGCATTGCCAGCGCGCGGTCGCAGAACAGCACGTCGCCGCTATCCTTGAATCCAACGCCCAGCGTCTGGCCGAGCAACAGGCTGCGAAAGCCCGTGCAGTCCACGAACAGGTCGCCGGATATGTCGCCGGCCTGCTCGGTGGAGAGGCCGGCAATATCGCCGTTCTCCGCCAGCTTCACCTGCTTCACATCCGCCAGCACATGGCGCACGCCCAGCTTTTCAGTGCAGTGTTTCTGGATAAAGGGCGCGAATTTGCTCGCGTCCAGATGATAGGCATAATTGGCCATCGCCTGATATTCCGGCGTGGTGATCGTCTTGGGCGCCAGGCCGTCATCGCACAAAACGCCTTGCGGCGTCACCATATCACAGAAGCTGCGGCCACCTTCATTTTCCAGCCAGTGCGGCACCAGGTTCACCTGCGTGAACCCCTGCGGCAGCATCAGTGGATGATAGTAACCATCATCTTCCGCGCCCGTGGTCCAGCCCGCAAAACGTGCGCCCTGCTTGAAGGCAGCATCGCAGTGCCGGAACAGATCGGTTTCCGAGACGCCCATGCGTTCGAGTGTCGTGCGCAGCGTGGGCCATGTACCCTCGCCCACGCCGATGATCGGGACGTTGGGCGATTCCACCAGCGTGACGGAAAAGGCGCCAGCCTTGATGCGCCCCTGATGGCGCGCGGCGATGACCCCGGCGCTCAACCACCCTGCGGTGCCGCCACCGACAATGACAATCTTCTGAACCGGATGGATCATATGGTGAGTTTTAGCACGCGCGCGAAACGGGCCCAATAAAAAAGGGGCCGCCGAAGCGGCCCCGAGTTCAGTTTCCCTGAGGGGGTCAGAGCTTGTAATGCAGTCCCAGCGTGAAGCGCCGGCCATAGTCCACCACGTCCAGGACCTGTTCGCTGAACCGGCCATGGGTGGCGTAGTTGGCGTCGGTCAGGTTCTGGGCCGTGAAATAGACGTTGAACTGCTCGGTGATGTCATAGCTGGTGCTGAAGTCGATCTGGGTGCTGGCATTCACGAAGGTCGGCTCGGTGCCGAACTTCGAGCCATTCTGCCCCTGACCGAACTGGACCAGCGAAGCATCCTGCCAGGTCATCGCAATACGGGCCTGGAAGCCGTCTTTGTCATAGAAGCCGACAAGGTTGGCGCTGTCGGCCAGGCCCGTCACCGCAAAGCCAGAGATGGTGATGTTGGTCGGATCATAGGGCTTGTTGGTGCCGACCACGGTCCCATTGGCCTGCAGACCCCATCCGGTATCGCCGAACACATGCTGCACCGCGAATTCGGCGCCATAGACATTGGCGGTCGGCCCATTGACGTTGGAGCTGATCGTGAACACCCCCGGCGCGCCCGTCGTGGGATCGATGACGCCGTTGATGTTGCCCTGCTTGGTACCCTGCACGATGAAGTTGGTCACGTTCTTGTTGAAGACATCGACCGACGCATAGGAGTTCGGCGCATAGTACCATTCCGCTCCAAGATCGAGAGAGTCGGACAGGTAGGGCATCAACTGCGGATTGCCGCCGCTGGCCGTCAGCGCGCCGACGCGCGGGCTGGTCGGCACGTTGAGAACCGGCGTGATCTGGTTCAGCGGGGGACGGGTCAGCGTGCGGGAGGCATTGAAACGCAGCTGCAGATCGTCGGTCGGCGACAGGGTCGCGTCGAAGTTCGGCAGCAGGTACTGATAGTCGTTGGTGCCGGTAACCGTCGATTGCGGACCGAACGTGGTCACGAACGCGGTGTGGTCGGACGGCTGCACCGTCAGGGCGGTGGGCTGTCGACCGATGCCGATGGCGGTCAGGTTGGTGAACTCCTGGCGCAGGCCGACATTGATGCGCAACGGCATGCCCGCGAGCTGGCTCTTGGACGTGACGCTGATATAGGCCGCGTTGGTGTTCTCGATGATCTGCTGATAGCTCCCGACATTGAGCGCCGTGCGATAGACACCGTCGAAGGCGGGGGTACAGCAGCCGACGTTATAGCCGGGAACGGTCGTGGTCTGCGGATTGCCCAGCCCCTGCAGGTAGTTCAACACCTGATAGGGATTGAAGGCCAACACGTTCGCCGGCAGGCCGCTACCGCCCCAGCCGTTGATGAAATCGGCGGTGCTGAAGGAACGGGTGAAGAAGTCCTGCGGCAGTGCCGCGCCGTGCGTGCCGTTGTTGTTCGACGCCGGGCCGTAACCGGCATAGGCCTGCCAGTCATTGTTGGCGAAGTCGTCATAGGTGTGGGCGTTGTCATGGTCGCCGACATATTGATAGCCGAAGACGACCTTCAGATTGTCGCTGTCATCCCATTCACCCTCCAGCTTGAGCTGCTGGACCTTGTCGGTGCGATTGGGCTGGCTGATGGGCAGCACATGACTGCCGATCAGACCGTTGTTGATGAAGCGGCTGGCGTCGCCATTGGGGCCGATACCGCTGGGATAGGGAAGATCGTGCCCGCCCGGGATCACGATACCGACAGCGGTACCATTGGTACCGCCGGGTGTCGAGGGGCCGTACCCCACATCGACGTCGATGGACGAAAGCTGGCCGCCGGGATTCAACTGCGACAGTGCCTGGGCGGCATCGGCCGTGAAGGACAGGCGGTCATTTACCTGCCACTTCGTGTTGACGCCCCACATATTGTTCTGAATCACCGAACCGTTGAGCTGCGATTGGAAGTCGGTTGGGGTATTGGGTTGAGTGAAGTTGGTGATCGTCCCGTTATTGTTGGTATCGACGTTGCGCAGGCTGCCGGAATTGAACCAGACGGAGTAGCCGTACTGGACCGCATGCAGCGTGTCGCGCGAATAGTTGTCGTCGACCGTAACCACGACCGAGTCCGCCGGCTTCCACTGCAGCGCCAGGCGCCCGTCGTAGCGGGTGTCGGTCGTGGTTTCCTGATAGAGGCCGTAGTCCTGGATGAACCAGGCGGGCCGCGAGTCCGGCGTCAGGGTCGCGGCGCAAGGGGCGGCCGCACCCGTCCGCTGGCATGGATCCAGATATGTGCCTTCCCAGCCCTGGATGTTCACATGGTTGCCGCGAATGCGAGAGGAGGTATAAGCCGCGTCGAGAAGGACGCCGAAACGGTCGCCATCGAACGTGTCGCTGATCAGGAAATCCGCGTTGGGCATGGGATTGCCCTGCTCCGGCGAGAAGGTGGTCGACACCGCGCCCACCACGTTCAGGCCGGGATGATCGAAAGGCTTGGGGTACTTGATATTGACGGTCGCGCCGATGGCGCCCGAAGACAACGAGGCATCGGGCGACTTCAATACGTCCATCTGGCTTATGAAGTCGGCACTGACGGCACTGAAGTCGTAGTTGCGGCCCGTGGCGCTCGACACCTTGCGGCCGTCATACAGCGTTTCGTTGAAGGCAGGGCCGAAGCCGCGCACAGTGATCTGGGTCGCGTTTCCGGTCGAGGTGGCCACGCCGCCGATGGCGGTGGCGCCGCGGCTGACGGTGACGCCCGGCACATGCTGCAGGGCGGCAGCGATGTCGGCGTCGGGGAACTTGCCGATATCCTCGGCAGAGATCGAATCCACCAATCCCAGCGAGTCGCGCTTGACGTCCAGGTTCTTCTGCAACGAGCTGATCAGGCCGGTGACGGTCACGCTTTCGACCTGGTCGTTGGCGGCAGCCGCCTGCTGCGCCGCCGCCGGCAGCGCCATCGCCATCACGCAAACACCGCCCATCAGTGCGGTGCGCACACCATGACGAACAAAACCCCCGTTGGACATATACTTCCCCTTTTGGATACGCCCGCCGGGCGCGTGAAATTGTTGAACCGTCCTGCCGTGCCTTGCTGCGCCATGCGGGCAAAATCCCAACACTCCGCCCGACAGCATCCAGCGGCTCGCATAGGTCAGCGAAAACAAGGAAACTCCACACCACCCGGCGCGCGTGCGCGCCTGGCAGGCATTTCAATCCGATCCGTGATCAGATCCCGTCGGTACGCTCTCCCATCTTTCGGCGCCTACGCATTCGTGGCGCTTCTATGGGTGAAGACGACGGTCTTGAGGAAACCCTCCGGGATTTTTGCCTGTATACGGATTTTTTTTACCACGTGCGCCTGTGCATCTGCGAAATGCGCGCGCGGACTTTCTTCGACGTTCGACCAAGTTTTCAGACTCCATGTCTTCGAATTGTCGTAGTGTAAGAAAAAAGGGAGGGGAGTTCCCGTGCGGGTCAGGGGCGCGGTGCCCGATCACACGTCGGCGAAGGCGGAACTGGACGCGCGGTTTCGCGCGTCGCTGGTCGCCTATTTCATGCGCCGCACCGGAAGCAGCCAGGAAGCCGAAGACCTGACCCAGGAAACCTTCGCGCGGCTGATCGGGTCCAACACTTTCGACAAGGCCGAAGAAGCTCAGGCCTTCGTCTTCCGGGTGGCCTCAAACCTGCTGCGGGACCGGGCCCGTGCCGCCACCCGCCTGCGCCGCCATCCCACCCAGTCGCTTGATACTGTTGCAGGCGCCGATTTCGAACCCCGGCTGGTGGAGGGTCTGGACCCCGAGCGCGTCTTAATAGGCAAGGAGAATCTGGCCGAGGTTCTGGCCAGCCTCGACGAGCTGGGCGAACGTTCAAAGAACATCTTTATCCTTTTCCGGCTCGAGGGAATGAAGCAGAAAGAGATCGCTGCGATATACGGCATCAGCGTATCGACAGTGGAAAAGCATGTGATGGCCGCGGTGCTGCACCTGGCAAAGCGGTTCGGGTCGTCTTGATGAACGGAATTGGAGACATTCGCGACGATGGCGACCGGCGGCTGGCCGAGGCTGCCCGCTGGCGCGTGCGCCTTTCCGAGGCTGATGTCTCCAGCACTCTGGAATTCGAGACCTGGCTTAACGGGCCGGGCAACCGGCAGGCCTGGGAAAAGGTATCCCGGTCCTGGACCTATTTCGACACCGTGGCCCATGCCCCTGAGATGATTGCAGCCCGGCAGGCGGCCCTGGGCGACGCCGAGCGCGCCGGCAGGCGTCTGGGCGGCATCCTGGCCCTGCCCCGACTGATCCGGCCGCTGGCAACCCTGGCTGCGGCGGTGCTGGTGCTCGCGATACTGGGGTCGGGCGGCTATTGGTGGATGAACCACCCCGACGATTACCGCACCGCTGTGGGCGAGCGCCGCGTCATCACCCTGGCGGACGGCTCCAAGCTGTCGCTGGACGCCAACAGCGAGGTGACGGTGCGCTATGCCGACCACGAGCGCTCGCTGCACCTTCTCAGCGGCCAGGCCCGCTTCGATGTAGCCCATGACAAGAGCCGCCCCTTCACCGTGGTGGCCGGCAACCAGAAGGTGATCGCCACCGGCACCGCCTTCAACATCGAGATGGCGGGCCCGCGCGTGCTGGTCACCCTGATCGAAGGCCATGTCGTGGTGCTGGATGAAAGCGGCACCGCTCAGGGCATGCTGACACCCGCCTGGCCGCACCGCATCGAACTGAAGGCCGGCCAGCAACTCAGTACCGGTCCCGCAGTACCCCCGGAAATTTCGCAGGCCAATATCCAGCATGTCACCGCCTGGACCATCGGGCAACTGATGTTCGATGACGAGCCCCTCTATTCGGTCGTCGACCGGGTCAACCGTTACAGCGGCACGCATATCGTCATCGACGATCCCAGGGTGGGCGCAATGAAGATCAGCGGCGTCTTCAATGCCGGCGACGCGGCCGGCTTTGTGGAAATCGTTTCCCACTATTTGCCGGTCAAGGCGGTCACACTCGATGCGCACACGATCGCCCTTGAGAGCCAGAAAAAAGAGGGCGGAGCATTGTGACATTTCCGGATGGCGTGCTGAGGATTGTCCCCTACCTCAACGCCCGACTGGAAATCCATCCAATGTATCCGGAGAGTCAGAAGGTAATGCATGCGCAGGGGGAGGTTACAGCTTTGGCTGCTTCGAACGGCATCGCTCGGCGGCCTGTATGTTGTTTTGTTGAGCGGCGGCGCGGCAGCGCAGCAGCAGACCTTCGACTTTGACCTTCCGCAGCAGCCGCTTTCCGCCTCCCTCAAGGAATATGCGCGCGTTTCGGGCCAGCAGATCATCTTCACCGAGGATCTGGTCCTGGGCTATGTGGGAAAACCACTGCATGGGCGGCTGAACGCGGCCGATGCCCTGGACAAGTTGCTGGCGGGCACCGGGCTTTTCGTCGAGCATACCGCGACGGGAGCGGTCATGATCCGCCGGGTGGAACGCAGCGAACCGGCACTCCCCGCGCCGCACGCGCCCGAATTTGCCGGCGTACCGGTCGAGGAAGTCACCGTCACTGGGCTGATCCACTCGCTGCAGACCAATCTCAATATCAAGCGCGAGGCGGACGGACTGATCGACGTGATCTCGTCGGAGGATATCGGCAAGTTTCCCGATGTCGACCTGGCCGCCGCCATGCAGCGCATCCCCGGAGTCACCATAAGCCGGGGAGTGTCAGCCCTTGGCGGTGTGCCCACCTCCATCGGCACCGCCACCCAGATCACGGTGCGCGGCTTCGGCCCGGCATTCAACGAAACCCTCTTCGGCAACCGCCAGGTGGCATCGGGCGTGGGCCGCACCTTCGACTTCAGCGCCATCGGCGCCGATTTCGTCAGCCGTGTCGACGTGATGAAGACGCCCGATGCTACGCTGTCCTCGGGCGCGATCGGCGCCACGGTCAATATCCGCTTTCCGGTGCCCTTCGACCATCCCGGTTTCAACCTGGTGGGATCAGCCTCCACCACCATCTCGCCGGAACAGGGCAACCTCACCCCCACGGTCAAGGCGCTGGTCAGCGACACGTTCGCTAGCGACCATTTCGGCATCCTGATCGATGGCGCCTATTCGGTCAGCCGCACCCGCGGCAACCATGTGAACATCCAGGGCTGGCAGGGCACGCGCATCGCCGACGCCCAGATGGCGGGCGCGGCGCCTGGGGCCTCGACCGCGCTGACCACCAATGCCTGGTTCATCCAGGATTATGGCATCTATCAGGAAGTCACGACCGACACGCGCGTCAACGGCCGGGCGGTGTTGCAATGGCGGCCGCATGACGAATTCCAGGTGACGCTGGACGAAAATTTTTCGCGCGACACGCTGCATGCCCGGCAGTATGGCTTCAGTGTCTGGTTCAATGCTGGAAGCCTGTCCAACATCGTGCAGGACTCCAGCGGCACCATCACCAGCTTCGTGCAGCCCAACTCGCCGACCGATTTCCAGTCCCAGATCAACGGTTCGGTGCTGCAGAACAACGATACCGGCATCAATGTCCGCTGGAACCCGTTGCAGAAGATGACGGTCAACCTGGACTATGACCATTCGGAGGGGTGGCTCAATCCGGGCGGCCAACTCAGCAGCCTGGATGCGGATGTGGGCTATGGCCCGTCCACTCCCGGCGGCATCCATGGCACCGCTGTCGGCATTACCGTTCCCGGCGGGCACACCCTGCCCTATCCCACCGGCTATGGACCGGCCGGCAATGCCGCCGACTTCCTGGATCCCGACCTGATCGGCAGCCATGTACTGCCCATCGTCTCGCAGCGGCGTTTCGACCGGGTGCAGCAGGCCCGTGCCGAAACAGTCTGGCGGGAGAATGAAAATCTGAAGATCACGCTGGGCTACCAGTATATCGGCGACCACGACAATGTCCGGGTCTTCAACGACTTCGCCAACAACCAGTGGCAGGCCTATGCCGGTTATGGCCCCTCCTCAAACAATATCGGCACGCATGGCGTAGCCCTGCCGCCGGAATTCTTCCGCGGCGGATTTTCCACCGCCGGATTCATCACCGGCTTCGGTGGCAGCGCCAGCCTGCCCCCGCGCATCCTGGCCTTCGATGCCCTTTCGGTGCTGCACTATCTGCAGAACCTTGGAAACCCCCAGACCACGACGATCCCGGGCTTCAATGTGGGATGCTGCAGTCCAGCCTTCGACGGCACCTATCGCGTGGTCAATGTGCCCGAGAATTATTCCCAGGTAATCGAGAATACCAACGCGGCCTATCTCAGCATCTCGGCGCGGACCCGGATCGCCGGCATGCCACTGCGTATCAACGGGGGCCTGCGCGGAGAATATACCGCCGTCACCACCATCGGCCTGGGCCAGGAGCCCACGACCCTGACCGTCCAACCGTCCGATCACACCGCGTTCCTGGTAAACTACGGGCCCACCACGACGGTGAACGGCCACAACAGCTATCAGTCGCTGCTGCCGAACCTAGACCTGACGCTGGAGCCGCGCGAAGACGTACAGGTGCGATTCGACGTCTCGCGCACCCTGACGCGGCCGCCACTGAGCCAGATCACGCCGGTGCTGACCGTGCCCACTATCCTGCGGGTGGGCGCGCTGACCGCCAGCGGCGGCAATCCCGACCTGATGCCCTATGTCTCGATCAATATCGACCTCAGCGCCGCCTGGTACTATCAGCACAATTCCTATCTGTCGGTCGATGTCTTCAACAAGAATGTGAGCGACTTCATCGTCCAGGGCTCAACCCAGCAGAACATCAACGGGGTGATCGATCCCACTACCGGGCTGCCGGCTATCTTCACCACGACCACCAACGTCAACGGCCCGCAAGCCAATGTCTATGGTGCCGAGGTCGCCATCCAGCACGTATTCGGCGACAGCGGCTTCGGCTTCCAGGCCAATGCCACGCTGGTGGACACCGACAAGCCCTACAATCCGCAGGACCTGACGGTCAGCGGGTTCGCGGTGACGGGGCTGGCCAACTCTGCCAACCTGGTGGCCTTCTATGACAAGGATGGCTTCCAGGCGCGAATCGCCGCCAACTGGCGCGACAAGTATCTGGACCATTTTGGCCAGCAGCAGAACAATTCGCGCTTTGGCACCGAGCCCACTTTCGTCAACGCCAGCACCCAGATCGACCTCAGCACCAGCTACGACATCACGCCGGCGCTCTATGTCTATTTCTCGGCCCAGAACCTGAACGACGCCACCTTCAGTACCCATGGCCGCTTCGCGGAGCAGTTGCTGGACATGGTGGATTATGGTCGCCGCTTTACCCTGGGTGTGCACTTCAAATACTGAACATCCGCCGTGAGGATGATGGGCGGCAGGGTCCACGACCTGGGCCACGCTGTTGCGTTGCCCGGCTCCTCAGGGAATGGCCTGGCCTTGCACCCCGGCAACCTTCACGCCGTCGTGGACACGGTCGCTGGGATGGACAATCACCTTGTCACCTGCGGCCAGTCCTCCAAGGACCTCCGAAAAGCTGTCATTGCCATGCCCCACTGTGACGGGCGTCAGGGCCGCATGGCCGTTGCGTATTGCGAATGCTGCCCAGCCTTTGCCACTGCGAAAAAGCGCCGACGCCGGCACGCGCAATGCATCGGGATTTTCCCAAACCGTGATGTGAACGATTACGCGATATCCATCGGCGATTGGCGGGCGCTTTACGCTCGTGTCCTGAAAATCGAGCAGCACATTGACACGCTGTTCCTCGACGCCGAGGGCAGAAGCCTTGGTGAAGCCCGACGGCTCGATGCGGCGCACCCTGCCTTCCAGGGCTTCCGGACCACCCCAATCGGTGACCAGGGCAGCCGCGCCCACACGAATCTTCACCGCATCCTCCGAGATAAATGGGGCCACGACTTCCAGCAACTGGGGATCGCCCACCTCCATGATCGGCGTCCCGGCCGCTACTACGGATTCACTTTCGTGCAGCACTCTTAAAATCCGACCCGATACCGGCGCAATCAATGGGATGCGGGCGCGCGGACCAAGGGGGGCTGTCGGGTCGATCAGCGAAGCTTTCGCCGTCTGAAGGTCAAATTCCTTTGTCTGCAGGGCGGCTCTCGCGGTCGCAAGCTGGGCAACTGCTACGTTGTAGGCCAGTTCGGCACGCTCAAGACCGGCGCGGGAGATGGCGTCCGATTCGGCCAATTTTTTTGCGCGCTTCAGGTCCGAATCGGCGAATGCCAGCTCCGCTACCATGCGTTTCTCGAAAGAGGCTGCCAGGTTCCGCATGGCGGTAGCAGACTTTACCGCCGTTTCCGCCTGGGCATGAGTGCGAACGTCCAGGAAGGCCGGACTGGCGGGAAGCAGATCCGCAACGACTGTCTTTCCGCCTTCGACAGAGTCGCCTGCATGCTTCTCGATGCGGAGGAGCCGCCCTGCGACCGGCGCGGAAATCTGGTAGATTTCCCGGACCCTCGTACGCCCTTCGTCTGTCACTTCCACGCGAAGCGGCCCGCGCGTTACGGTGGCCATCTCCACAGGTACCGTCCGCGGCCAAAAGCTCCAGATCAGCCCGCCGGCCACCAGCAGTCCGAGAAGCAACCAGGGAAATAGACGGCGGATGGCGGGGGGCATTTTACTATTCCCGTGTCTTCAGGACGGCTATCAGGTCGAGCCGGTTTATTCGCCATGCGACCATCAACCCCGACAACATTGCTGAGAGCAAAACAATCGTCACTGCAACGCCGAAGGTGTGCGCAGTCACCACGAACGGTATTCGGAATAGTTTGGTCTCCATCGCTCGGCTCATCAACCATGCCAAACCATACCCCAAAGCGCATCCCACAGGCAGGGCCACAAGCACCAGCAACGCAAGTTCTCCGAGCAGGATGTAGCCGACCTCCCAGCGCGTGAAACCGATGACCCTGAGGCTTGCCAATTCGCGGCCTCGCTCCGACAGGGCGATGCGTGCCGCGTTGTAGACGACGCCGAACGAAATAATTGCACCCAGCACGACATAGAAGTTGATCACGATAGTGATGCTCTGCGCCATGGTATCCCGTAGCGCGGTGATCGCCTGGGCGCGCGTCGAGACAGTTGCAACCGATGGAACGGACTTGAGACCGCGCAGGAATTGGGCATGAGCCGCGCTGTCTATCAGCGCCTGAATTGACGTCACGGCACCACTCTGACCCGTCAGGCCCTCCAGAACACGCCGAGGCATATAAGCCGACAGGCCAACATTCTCAGTGGCGATGGCCGAGACCACAACCTGCGCCTTTCGGCGGCGACCCTCCAGTATTTCAATGTCAACGGCGTCGCCCGCTCTTACGCCAAGCAGGCTCGCCAGCTTGTTCGATAGCAGGACGCCATTTTCAGGCATGACGAAAGGCCTGCTGCCGGAATCATAAAATGCCCGAAAGCTCTGATTTGCGCCCAGGCCGGTTATTGCCAGTCGCTGGCTGAGATGTCCGTGCGAGATGCGGGCCGCAACCTCCAACACGGGTTCAGCGCGTCGCACGCCGGGAAGCCGGCCCACCTCAAAGCGGGCACGATCGTTCCGCTGATCGACAAGCCCAATAACGACGTCTTGCCGGTTGGCCCGGAAATAGAACCCATCCACCAACTCATCGATGGCATCGAAAAAAAAGAACAGTCCCACCAACAACATCACCGCCATGGCAATGCCCGAACTTGTCAGCAGCGCCCGCAGCGGCCAACGCTCGATGTGGCGCAGGACCATTTGGCCGGGCATCGAGATATGGCGGCCCAACCCGATGCGGTCTGCCAAAGTACGCCGGTATACTGTTGGAGCCGGTGGCAGCATGGCAGCTGCCGGTGGCAGACGCACTGCACGCGCAGTCGCGCTCAAGGTCCCAGCGATTGCGGCAAGAAGCGCAACCATGATCGAGGCGGCAAAGACGACACGATCCAGCTGGTAACTGAGGAAGGGAAAACGGAAGTAGCTCTGGTAGAGGGTGGTCATCCAGTGTCCAAGCCAGACACCGGCGATGCATCCGAGCGCTATTCCGAACGTTGCGATAAGAAGTGTGAACTTAACATAGTGCCAGCCGACCTCGCGATTTGAATAGCCGAACGCCTTGAGTAAGCCGATGGGCTCACGCTCCGTTTCGATCAGACGGGAGAGCACCATGTGGATCAGGAATGCGGCAACTGCGAGAAAGACGGGTGGAATGACCAGGGCAATGGTCTTCAGTTGATCGAGTTCTTGGGTGATGAAGGCATGACTGGTCTGGTCGTCGCGTCCATAGGCTGCCGTTCCACCAAAGCGCGCCAGCATGCTGTCTATCTGCCGGATGACCTGGGGTCGGGATGCGCCGGGACTGAGTTGGGCGCTGATGTCGTTGAAAGCGCCGTCCATGTCATAGGTGGCCTCCATGATGGAGCGATTAAGCCACAAGATGCCGAAAGCCTTGTCATCAGGCATGAGTTGACCTGGCGGCAGGACGTAGACAAACTCCGGCGACAGCGCCACGCCGGCAATCGTGAAGACCCGCTTGCGCCCGCCCAGGATCACGTCCACCTTGCGACCGGGCCCATAGCCGAGCGCGGAGGCCATGTTTTCGCTCATCACAAGTTCGTCTCGTCCGCGTAAGGGCAATCGTCCCGAGCGAAGCATTATTCGGTTCAGCTTCGGCTCGCTGGATTCGGGCAACGACACCAACAAAGCGGCGGCGGGGCGGGAGAGGCCGCCAACATCCAACGCGGCATAGTGGACGATCCGTGCATCGGTTGCGGCTACGCCTGGAAGGTCTGCGATCTGGCGAGCAACCCGTAGCGGTGCTCTCCTGAGCTGGGAAAAGACATCCGCGAACCGATATTGTTCATAATAGAGGTCGCGCGTCTGCTGCAGAGAACGCATTGCGCCGAAAGTCATGATCACGACGGTGATGCCGCACGCCATCACGGCTGCAATCGCCAGCGCCTGTCCCTTCAGATGCCAGACGTCCCGCAGCAGCTTCCGGTCCAGGGGATGCATGTCACCACCGCAAGTCGTGTGCGGGACGGCGGCATGCGTTTTCGACAACGCTCACAATCCTGCCGTTGGCGAATGAAGCGACCCGCGAGCCCATCTCGGCAATGACGACGTTGTGAGTGATAATGACCGATGTGGTGCCGAGCTCCGCATTTATCCGCTCGATTGCTTGCAGCACGATTACACCAGTGGGTGAATCCAGGGCTCCGGTGGGTTCATCGCAAAGCAGTATTTCGGGGCGCTTCGCAATGGCACGCGCAATGGCAACCCGTTGCTGCTCCCCGCCAGACAATTGGGCCGGAAAGTGATCCAGCCGGTCGCTCAGTCCTACGATGCCCAGGGCATCTTCGGGGCTCATGGGGTTGGCGGCGATTTCCGTCACCAATGCGACATTCTCGCGTGCGGTGAGGCTTGGAACCAGGTTGTAGAACTGAAAGACAAACCCGACATGTTCGCGGCGATAGAGCGTCAGCTCCCGGTCGCTCATGCGATTGAGGGACTGGTCGCGGAATATCACATCCCCGGTTGTGGGCCGGTCGAGGCCGCCAATTATGTTCAGGAAGGTGGACTTGCCGGACCCCGAAGGACCGAGCAGGACAAGGATCTCGGTGCCCAAGATGTCCAGATCAATTCCACGAAGAGCGGCGACGTCCACCTCGCCGGACCGATAGGTCTTCGTGAGATTGCGCACGCGGAATGCGACGATAGGCGGTGGCTGGACAGACCCCATGATCATTTGTCCCGCCAGGCGGCGCCTTCCGCCTTGACGGTGCGCAAGCTGCTGATCCGGCGCCGCTAGGAATTCAGAACTCCCGTGCCCAAGGGTATCCGCCCCCGGTCTCGCCGGGATTCCCCAGATCGAAAGTCCGCGCCAGCCCCGCAGTAAGACCGCAGAGCCTCAGATGACTACACCCTTCCGGGCACGCCAGGTCGCTTTGGTAGGGGTCGCTACTTCGCTCAATATAGGCCCATCGGCAAAAAACGGGCGCAGGATTAGCGTTAAGTAGCTGATAATAAATGGTGGGCGGTATAGGGATCGAACCTATGGCCCCTACCATGTCAAGGTAGTGCTCTCCCGCTGAGCTAACCGCCCACGCTTTCCGGCCGCCAGCCAAGGGCGGGGTCAGGGCGGCTTCTATAGCGTCGGGGCTGGGTGGGGGCAAGCCCGGCCTCCTTCCGGCAATCGGGGCAACAGACCACGCCCCCCGGGTACTCAGGCGGCGGCCAGCATCCGGTCCACTTCCGCCACGATTTCGCGCAGGTGGAAGGGCTTGGACAGGACCTTGGCCTGTTTGGGCGCGCCCGAGGAAGGGTGCAGTGCCACCGCGGCAAAACCTGTGATGAACATGATCTTGAGAGCGGCGTTCAGTTCGGCGGCGCGCTTGGCCAGTTCGATCCCGTCCAGGCCGGGCATCACGATATCGGTCAGCAGCAGGTCAAAGGATACACCCTGGATTGCCTCCCATGCCTCGGCGCCGTCGCCGAAATCGGAGACATGGTGGCCAGCCTTGACCAGCGCCGCCGCAAGGAACTTGCGCAGGGATTCGTCATCTTCCGCCAGAAGGATATGCGCCATGTCCGCCCGTCCGCCCATCGCCATCAAAGCCGATATCGCAGGAAGGGTAAACCGGGTTAAGGCCGCGCCGTTGGACTTGCCACCTTGGCGTCCGGATGCTTCCCTGTCGGCGGGCATATCGTGAATCGCCGCCCGCGAGGACCATGGCAAATCTCCAGGACTCCTCAGCCGATGCATCGGACCCGCCCTTCCGCCTGGAACGGCCGGCACGCCAGCGTGTGCCTTTCGTGTTCGCTTCGCCCCATTCGGGCCGGCGCTATCCGGCCAGCCTGCTGTCCCAAAGCCGGCTGGACGCGCTGACCCTGCGCCGCTCGGAAGACGCCTATGTCGACGAGCTGTTCGCCGGGGTGACGGCGCTGGGCGCGCCGCTGCTGGCGGCGGAATTTCCGCGCGCCTATCTGGACGTGAATCGCGGCATCGCGGAACTGGACCCGGGCATGTTCGACGGCCCGCTCACCGTGCCGGTGGATGCGCCCGGACCGCGCGTGGCCGCGGGCTTGGGGGTGATTCCCCGCATCGTGCGCGACGGGGCGGAAATCTATCGCGGCAAGCTGTGCAGGATGGAAGTGGACCAGAGGCTGGCCCGTCTCTACCGGCCCTATCATCAGGCGCTGCAGACCCTGATCGATGAGACCAGCGCGCGCTTTGGCGTGGCAGTGCTGATCGACTGTCATTCCATGCCGTCGGCGTTGGCGGTGCCCGATGTCGTGCTGGGCGACCGCTATGGCGCGTCGGCCGGCGCGGGCCTGACCCGCCGCGCCGTTGACGCTTTCGCGCGCGCCGGGTTCAGCGTCGCGCATAACACGCCCTATGCCGGCGGGCATACCACCGTGCGCTATGGCCGCGTGGAAGAGGGTCGCCACGTCCTGCAGATCGAGATCAACCGCGCGCTTTACCTGAATGAAGAGCGCGTGAGCAAGAAACCAGGCTTTCAGATCCTGCGCGCGCGGCTGGAGAAGGTGATGGCCGAACTTGTCGCCATGCCACTTTCGGACCTCGGCGCCGCCCTGCCCGAAGCCGCCGAGTAGGCAATCCTGCACCGCGCGATCTTGCTCTCGCGATTTTGCCCTGGGGATGTTGCCCTGGGGATTTTGTGGCCTGAGCAGGAGCGCGGGAGCAACGCGTACAAGACACACGCGAGCGAGCGTCGACGCCCTCAGGGCGCAAAAGACCAGGGCAAAAAAATGGCCGCTCGTGAGAGCGGCCAAGTTCAGGGAGGAAACGCCCAGGAAGGGCGGCGGCCTCGCGATCAAGGATCGCAATACCGCGCTGCAACAATATGCCGGAGCGCCATCCTGTCCGCAAGTACATTAAAGGCTGTAACTGCGGCGTTTCCCCGCAGAAACGTTGGAGAAATTGCAACGCCATGCCTGATTTTTTGGCAAACGCCGGGTTCCGCGGCAATTGTGCGATGCAATAATCGGCACAATTCCAACCTCCGGCGAGGCAGGCCCGAGTCATAACCCCGTCGTGTCTGCGCAACAAAAGAGTCGCGCGAAGCAGCTATCAGGCCGCCAGCAACTGGCGGGATTAAGAAAATGGCCGATATCGCCTGGTTCGAATCCGCACCTGCGGTAAAGCGGGCCGCCCGTGTTCCCGCCACCCGGGGCCCTGCCGCCCGGTCCCGCAAGGTCCGCCGCCACCGCACCATTTTCATCTCCGACACGCATCTGGGTACCCGCCACTGCAAAGCCGATGTCCTGGCCGACTTCCTGGCCCACAACGAAAGCGAGACGCTGTTTCTTGTCGGGGACATCGTCGATGGCTGGCAGCTCAAGCGCTGGTACTGGACCTCCGCCCAGGATCGCGTGGTGGCCGAGATTCTGCGCAAGGTCGATGAAGGCACCCGCGTCATCTTCGTACCCGGCAATCATGACGAGTTCGCCCGCGACTATTGCGGCAGACTGTTCGGCGGCATCGAGATCATGCACGAAGCCATCCATGTGACGGCCGATGGACTTCGCCTTTGGGTGTTGCATGGCGACCGCTTCGATACGGTGGTGCGCAATGCCAAATGGCTGGCCCATCTGGGCGACTGGGCCTATGGCGTGGCGCTGCGGGCCAATGACTGGCTTCTGGCCGCCCGCAAGGCGATGGGCCTGCCGCACTGGTCGCTGTCTGCCTGGCTTAAGCACAAGGTCAAGAACGCCGCCCAGTTCATCACCCGCTTCGAGGAAATCGTGGCGCGCGAGGCCGAATCGCAGGGGGTGGACGGGGTGATGTGCGGGCACATCCACCATGCCGAGATCCGCTGCATCGGCGGCGTGCTCTATCTCAACGACGGAGACTGGGTTGAAAGCTGCACCGCCCTTGTCGAAGATGCCCACGGCAAAATGGAGATTCTTCACTGGGCCTCTCACCCTCAGAGAAACACCGTGGGCGCTCAGGCCACCGCTTCCGGTGCGGCTGCCGAAGCCGCGCTTATTCCCGCGTAGGAAAAAGCGTTTGATGCCGGGGCCCATCCCCGGCGTGGCGGCCCATCTGAAGATACTCATCGTCACCGACGCTTGGGCGCCGCAGGTCAACGGCGTGGTGCGCACCCTGGAAATGCTCTGCAGGGACCTGGGCGCCCTGGGCCACACCGTCAGGGTGGTCACGCCCCAGGGCCGGCTCAGCATGCCCCTGCCCACCTATCCCGAGATCAAGCTGGCCCTGTTCCAGAAGCACACGCTCAAGCAGGAAATCCGCGATTTCTCCCCCGATGCGGTACATATATCCACCGAAGGCGCGCTGGGCCTTACCGCGCGGCGCATCTGCCTGGAGTACGGCATCGCCTTTTCGACCGCCTTTCACACCCGCTTCGCCGAATATGTCCATGCCCGCTTTCCGCTGGTGCCCGAAAGCCTGGTCTGGCGCTGGCTGCGCTGGTTCCACCGCCCCGCCACAACGGTAATGGCCGCGACCCAGAGCCTGCGCCAGGACCTTCTGGCGCACGGTTTCTCCCATATCCGGCTGTGGTCGCGCGGTGTCGATGTGGACCGCTTCCGTCCCATCCCCGGTGCGCGCCATCCGTTCGCCGGCCCCATCTGGCTCTATGTCGGCAGGGTGGCTGTGGAAAAGAACATCGAGGCCTTCCTCGCCCTGGACCTGCCTGGCACCAAGGTCGTGGTGGGCAACGGCCCGGCCAAGGCCGGACTGGAGCGAAAATACCCCCATGTGCGCTTCCTGGGCGCGCTGACGGGCGAGGATCTGGTGCGGGCCTATGCGGGGGCGGACGTCTTCGTATTTCCCAGCCGCACCGACACTTTCGGCTTGGTGATGCTGGAGGCGCTGGCCAGCGGCCTCACGGTGGCCGCCTATCCGGCGGAAGGCCCGCGCGATGTGGTGGGCGGGCCGGAAGGCGCCCGGGTCGCGGTGCTGGACGAGGACCTGCGCAAGGCCTGTCTTGGCGCCTTGGCCCTGCGCCAGGAACATCCCGATGCCCCGCGCGCCTTTGCCCTGACCCGGTCATGGCGGGCCTGCACCCTGCAGTTCCTGCGAAACATCATCGTGGAACCGGACCCGGACTAGGACCTCGACCGGCGGGTAAGCCCTTTGCGCGACAGGGCTTATCGAAACGATGCCGGTACGCTAGAACCGACCCCATGCAGTCTTGGTTCCCCCACCCATGACAGAGCCGAATGCCCGCCTGACGGCCCGCGAGGCCGTGTTCCTGGGCTTGGTTGTGCTGTTTTGGGCGGGGTTCGTGATCCTTCTGGGCAAGGACACGTCCTGGGATTTTCGCAACTATCACTGGTACGCGCCCTATGCGCTGCTGAACCACCGCATAGGCATCGACGTGGCGGTGGCCCACCAGGCCAGCTACTACAATCCCTATCTGGATGTGCCCTTCTACCTGCTGGCGGCGCACACCCATGCCTGGATCGCGCTGGGCGTGCTGGGCGCGGTGCAGGGCGCCACCGTGATCCCGCTCTATCTGATGGGCCGCTCGCTGCTGACGCTGCCGCTGAAGCCGGTGGACCGCGGCATCGCGGCCGGAGCACTTGCGCTTCTGGGCCAGGTGGGGGCGCTGACCCTGACCGAGTTCGGCACCACCTATTACGACAATGTCATGGCCGGCTTCGTGCTGAGCGGCCTCTGCATCCTGGTGGTGGGCCGCCGCACGCTGCGGGAGGGCCCGCCGCTCAAGGCCGCGGCCCTATCAGCGGCGGCGGGACTGATCACCGGCATGGCCATGGGCCTGAAGCTGCCCGAGATGCCTTATTGCGTGGGCTTCGCCGCGGCCCTGCTGGCAGTGGGCGGCACGCCCAGGCAGATCTCCATCCGCCTCGTGGCGGGAGGCATCGCGGGGGTGATCGGATTTGCCATCTTCTCCGCCCCCTGGATGCTCTACATGTGGCATCTGACGGGCAATCCGGTCTTTCCCTATTTCAACGAATACTGGAAGTCGCCGCTGGCGCTGCCCGCGCCCTATCGCGACCTGCGCTTCGTGCCTACCCATTTCTGGCAGCAAATCCTTTTCCCGTTCCTGTTCACCTTCGACTGGCATGTGGCCAACGATCTGGGCTTCCAGGACGTGCGCGCCGCGCTGGTCTATCTGCTGCTGCCAATCGCCGCGATCGTCTGGCTGCTGCGCCGCGAAAGCCGCGACCCGCTGCTGGACAAGCCGGGCACCGCCATCCTGTTCGCCTTTGCCGCCGTCAGCTATGCCGTCTGGCTGCATTTCTTTGCCATCTACCGTTATGCGATCATCTACGAAATGCTGGCGCCGCTGCTGCTGGTGGGGGCGGTGGGGCTTCTGCCTTTCACCCGGCGGGCGCGTTATCTGGCGCTGGGCGGACTGTGCGCGCTGTGCCTGCTGACGGCGCGCAGCGACTTCCTGGAGCGCGCACCCGTCGAAGACCCCTACATCGAGACCGCCCTGCCGCCGATTGCCGACCCGGCGCACACGATGGTGCTGATGACGGGCGACGCCCCCATGGGCTTCATCGCCACCACCCTGCCGCCGCAGATCCCGGTGCTTCGGATCGATGGCTGGATGGTGCAGCCACGCGACGGTTCGCTGATCACCAGGCAGATGAAGCAGCGCGTGGCCCGGCACCTGAAGGCGGGCCGGCCGCTCTATCTGATCGCTGATGCCACCGACATGAGCCGCGCCCATGACGCGCTGGCCGATTACGGCCTTGCCATCCGCTGGCCCGAATGCCAGCAATTCGACACCAACCTGGCGGGGGTCTATCAATGGTGCCCCCTGGCCAGGCGTACGTAACAAGGTACCCGGAGCGGGCAATGAAAGTCGCGGTCCTGATCCCCTGCTACAATGAGGAAGCGGCGATCGCCACGGTGGTGCAGGATTTCCGCGCCGTGCTGCCCGACGCGCCCATCTATGTCTATGACAACAATTCGCGCGACCAGACTGCGGCGCGCGCGGCAGCGGCCGGGGCGGTGGTGCGCCGAGAGGCCCGCCAGGGCAAGGGCAATGTGGTTCGCCGCATGTTCGCCGACATCGAGGCCGACATCTATGTGCTGGTCGACGGCGACGACACCTATGACGCGAGCGCGGCGCCGCGCATGATCCAGCACATGATGGCCGAGGGCGCCGACCTTCTGACCGCGCGACGGGTACATTCGCGCGCCGATGCCTACCGGCCCGGCCATGTCTTCGGCAACCGCATGCTGACCGGACTGACCTCGGCCCTCTTCCGGGTCAAGCTGTCCGATATGCTAAGCGGCTATCGCGTCTTTTCGCGCCGTTTCGTCAAGAGCTTTCCCTTCACCGCCGAGGGTTTTGCCATCGAGACCGAACTGACGGTCCATGCCGTGCGCCTGTTGATGCCGATGGCCGAGATGGACACGCGCTACAAGGAACGCCCAGTGGGCTCGGTCTCCAAGCTCAACACCTGGCGCGACGGCTTTCGCATCCTGGGCACCATCGCCTATCTGCTGCGCGAGGAAAGGCCGCTGGTGTTCTTCTCGGCCATCTTCGGGGCGCTGGCGCTGGCCTCGGTCCTGGCCGGCACGCCGGTGGTGACCGAATATCTGGCCACGGGCCTGGTGCCGCGCCTTCCCACCGCGGTGCTGGCCACCGGGCTCATGGTGCTGGCCTTCCTGTCGCTGGCCTGCGGCCTGATCCTTGACACTGTGACGCGCGGCCGCTGGGAGGCCAAGCGCATGGCCTATCTGGCGATCCCAGGCCCCAAGGCTCTGGAAGAGCAGAGCCGAACGTGAGCCGCCCCCCCGGCAGGTTCTCGCACCTGGTCGCCTGGCTCTGGCGTCATTCCTTCATCCGGTTCGCGGCGATCGGCGGGCTTGGCTATTTGCTCGCCATCGCCCTTCTGGCCTTATTCACCGGCGCGCTGAAGCTGGAATTCGCCCCCGCCAATGCCCTGACCATCTTTCTGACCATGGTCTTCACCTGGCTGGGGAACCGCTATTTCACCTTCCATGACCGCCGCGCCCGCCGGGTGAGCGCCATTTTGCAGGAATGGCTGAAATTCATGGGCGCAAACGGCCTGGGCGCGCTGGTCAACTATCTGACGGCCCTGGCGCTGGTGCATTATGCGGCCGTCCCCTTCAGCAACAAATTCGCCGCCCAGGCCGTTGGAGTTCTGGTGGGGCTGATCTTCAACTTCACCCTGTCACGAACCCTGGTGTTCCGAAGCGCACCATGAAAATCGCAGCCATCACCGGCAGGAGAGGGACCGGGCAACGAAAAGGCGCCGGTTCGCCCCGGCGCCTTTTGCGTGTCATGACAACTGCGGTCAGCGGCGCGCGGCCAGCGACCACAGATGGGCGATCATCGCGTCCTTCTCGGGCGACTTGACCGCGCTGAAGGCCTTCACGGCGTCAGCCTTCTGGCCGGCGGCCAGATAGGCCTGGCCCAGGCGGATTTGCGCGTTGGCCTGGTCCTTCAGCGGTTTCTTCTGTCCCTGCTGGATGACGCCGATGGCGTCCTTGGCCTTGCCTTCACCGATCATGGCCTCGCCGACCTTGACCAGCGCGTCGCCCTGCGGCTGCGCCTTGGCATCGGCCAGGGCCTTGGCCTCGTTGGCGGCAGCCTGGGCGGCCTGGCTCTTGGCGAGGTCCAGCAGCTTCTTGGAACGGTCATCGCTCAGCACCTTGGCGTCGAAGCCCTTCTGCAGAACGGTCTGGGCCTCAGCCGCGAAGCCCAGCTGGAGGGCCAGCTGCGCCAGCAGGATATATTCGTCCTTGGTTGTGATGTTGCCGGTCATCAGGCGCAGGCGGTTCACGTCCAGGGTATTGTGGTCGGAAAGGCCTTTGGCCCGCTCGGAAAGGCGCAGCAGGTTCTTCCAGTATTCCGGCTTGCCGCTGTGCGCCACCAGGGTTTCCAGCGCGGAACGCTGGGTTTCGTCGTCGCCCGCGTCATAGGCACAGCGCATCAGGAGTTCCAGCGTGGCATCGCCGGGCGATTTGAAGTTGGACTTGATGTAACGCATGCAACCCGAGGCGTCGTGGCTCAGGTAGTAGGACTGGGCGATGATCTGCATCGCGTTGGCGTCGAGGGCGCCGACCTTGCGCAGCGCCGCCTCGTCGGCAATCACCGCCTTGTAGTTCCTGGCGTTGTAGTCGTTGGCGAACTTGGCCTTGGCGCCCGCAGCCGTGCTGGTGTCGCCCGACTTGATGGCGATGAACTGACGCAGCTGATTGATGATGGTCGCGTCGTCCGGGGTGGACTTGACGGCGTCGGCTTCCTTCAGCTTGGCGCTGGCGGCGGCATAGTTGCCGGCCTGGGCCAGCGATTGCGCTTCCTTCAGAAGCGGGCCGACCTTGGCGCTGACCGTCGCGGCCTCGGCCGGGAGGGTACTGACCACGGAAACGGCGCCCACGGCGGCGGTTCCCATCAGAATCGCTGTCAAAGCGGCACGCAGTTTACTGGCAGTCATAACAAGACCTCGTTTCGCATTATCTAAAAAGGGGAAAGCGTGCGGGGTTGCCGCACGCTCTCTCAACCCGCGGCTATGTCCCTCACAGCTCTAATTATACTGATCTATTCCCGTGAAGCCAATATGGGTCACGCCCAGGCGCTGCGCGTCCGCCAGCACCTTCGCGACCGCGTCATACTTGGCCAGGCGGTTCGGATTGACGTGGATTTCCGGCTGCGGATCCTTCTTGGCTGCATCCAGGAAATAGGCGTCCATCGTCCCGCGATCGACGGCCACACCGTTCCAGGTGATGGTGCCGTCGAAGTCCACACCCAGTTCCACGGTTTCCGGCATGACGGTCGGCGGCGTGGTATTCGGCGCCGGCATGTCGAGCTTCACTGCATGGGTCTGGATGGGAAGGGTGATGATCAGAAGGGTGAGAAGAACGAGCATCACGTCGATCAGCGGCGTGGTGTTCATTTCCACCATCACCTCGCCTTCGCCGCTCGTGCCAACACTCATTGCCATGGTCGGTTACCTCAATAGCTTTCCGCTTCCAGGGCGTGGGGCTCGGTGATGAAGCCCACTTTCTGGATGCCGGCCTGCTGACAGGCCAGGATGACCCGGCCGATCGCCTCGAAGCGCACATTCTTGTCGCCGCGAATGTGCACTTCCGGCAGAGGCCGGTGCGCTGCAAAGGCGGACTTGAGCGCCTGGACGAAGTTCTCTCGCATCTTCGCCCGGTCGATCGGCTGGTTGTTGTAGTAGATGTTCTCGTCCTTATCGACGGCGATCACAATATTCTCGGGCTTGGTCACCGTGACGATATTGCGATACGTCGGCAACTGGACGTTTACCGTCTTCACGATCACCGGGATGGTGACGAGGAAGATGATGAGCATGACCAGCATCACATCCACCAGCGGGGTGGTGTTGATGGACACGTTCAACGCCTGCTCGTCATCCTCGACGGCGTGTTGGACGTCAATTGCCATGGCATGAACTCCGATTGAAGGGTGCTACCCCAAGAGCCCTACTTGCTCTTGCTGATCAGATAGGCCTGCAGGTCGCCAGCGAAGGCGCGCAGCTTTTCGGTAATGACCTTGTTGCGGCGCACCAGATAATTATAGAGGAGCACGGCCGGAACCGCGACGCCCAGACCCAGGGCGGTCATGATCAGCGCCTCACCCACGGGACCCGCGACCTTGTCGATCGAGGCCTGGCCGGCCACGCCGATGCCGATCAGCGCGTTCAGAATGCCCATGACGGTACCAAGCAGACCCACGAACGGGGAGACCGAACCCACCGAACCCAGGAAGGCGATGCCGCCCTGCAGACGGGCATTGGCGTCTTCCAGCTGACGGGTCAGGCTCATGCCGATCCAGTCGTTCAGGCCGACCAGCGTGGTGCCACCCGAGGAGGCCTTCAGACCGGCTTCGGCAATGCCGCGGAACACCGAGGTCTTCGGCAGCTTCTCCACACCTTCCGACAGGGTGGCCGAGGTCCAGAATTTCTTCTCGACCGTGCTGGCCTGGCCCAGGATGCGCTGCTGGTCGATCCACTTGGTGAAGAAGATGTACCAAGTGCCGGCCGACATGATGCCCAGCACGATCAGGATCGCCTTGGAGATCCAGGTGCCCTTGGTCCAGATGTTGGACAGACCATAAGGGGTGGATTCGTCGGCAGCGGCGACCTGCGCGGCGGCCGCGTTCTGGGTGGCGGCGCTCGGGGCACCGGCCTCCTGGGCCATCGCCACCTGGACCGGCGCGATGCTGGCAACCGGAACCATCGGGCTCAGGCTGGACATGAAGACGACAGCAAGAGCGATCGCCAGTTTCTTGAAGGTCATTTTCCTAACTCCGTGTGAAACAGATTTGTTGATTGACAGGGTTTGACTTTTACCGGGCGTCCTTGAGGTCGAACTTCATGGACACGCGGGTTTTGACGGCTACGGGCTTGCCCTCGAAGGTGGGGGGCTGCCAGCGCCAGCGGGCCTTGACCCAGTCGCACGCCGCACCGTCGAGACGCTCGGAGCCGCTCGAATTGACGACGGAGCACTGGTCCACATTGCCTTCCGTGGTGATGTTCACCTCCATCAGCACCGTGCCCTGCTCGCCCAGACGGACCGAGATGGGCGGATAGGGCGGGATGGTGTGCGTGCGCATCACGGGGCGCAGCGGGTCATTGGTGATGGTGGGGCGCGGCGGGGCCGGCGGGGCCGGCGGCGGCTTGGGCGCGGTTGTCACCGGCGGCGGTGGCGCGGTGGCCACGGTGAATTCCGGCACGATGGCGACCGGCGGCGGCGGCTTCACCAGATCCGGCGGCGGCGGCGGCGGCGCCTTGGGAATTTCCTTTTGGGTATCGACGGTGGCCTTGATTTCCTGAAGCTGCTTGAGGAGCGCGCCCTGGTTGAGGGCCACGATCAGACCGGTGATCGCCAGGACGTGAATGGCCACCACAATGGCGATACTGGTCGCCCGGCTCGTAGCGCTCTTCTTGCCGACATTCAGATGATTTGGACGTTCCATGTTCTCACTCACGTAGACAAGAAAAAGCCCGGCACGCGACGGCGCCTGGGCCGGACAGTTCAGGGCAGACCGATATTCTTTCAGCCCGGCACCATAGCCTGACGCCACGCCGGTCGTTCTTAAAGCAACCGCCCTCAAGCTTGGCAAGAGGAGAGTGTGCTTCTTCCATGCGACAACAACATCATTCCATCTTGTGCGCGTCACGCAATGCTTTTCTGCGCAGTGCACTGCAGCGCAGTACGGAGGCGGACTTCGCAACTGCAGCATTTGCTACACATTACTTAAGTACCGGTGTGCACGGGAAAAATCGTTCCGGCTACGATGCATTTGCTGTTGGTGCGTACGCGCGGTTACGCAAAAATCGCGCGTGCCGCCCAGGTTCCCATGCGGCAATATCGCTTCGACGCCACAATATGGCATGGGCGAGGTAGACCGCTACCATCTGCGTGACGCCTTTTTGATAGGCACAGCAAAGGAAAATGACATGCGATATCTGCACACGATGATACGGGTTTCAGATCTGGATGCGTCGCTCGACTTCTATTGCAACAAGCTGGGGCTGAAGGAAGTGCGCCGCATGGAGAACGAAAAAGGCCGATTCACATTGGTTTTTCTGGCAACACCGGAAGACGGCGCGCGCATGGCGGACGACCCCGGCGCCGTCGAAAGTCCGCTGATCGAGCTCACCTACAACTGGGACGAGAAGGGTTATGCGGGTGGTCGAAATTTTGGGCACATTGCCTATCGCGTGGACGACATCTACGCGTTGTGCGAAAGGCTGATGGCTGCGGGCGTCACCATCAACCGTCCGCCGCGCGACGGTCACATGGCCTTCATCCGTTCGCCCGACGGAATCTCCATCGAACTGCTGCAGGACGGCACCCTGGCCCCACGCGAGCCCTGGGCCTCGATGCCCAACACCGGAACCTGGTAGCGGCCGATGGATTTCGGATCGGACAATGCCTATGGGGTGCTGCCCCGGGTGATGGCGGCATTGGCGCGCGCCAATCAAGGAGCAGCGCGCGCCTATGGCGGCGATGCCGTCACCCAGGGACTCACGCCCCTGTTCTCGGACCTGTTCGGGAGGCCGGTGGCGGTCCATCCCGTCTTCACCGGCACCGCCGCCAATGCCTTGGCGCTGGCCACTCTGACGCCGCCGCACGGCGCGGTTTTCTGCCATGCGCAGAGCCACATCATGGTGTCGGAGTGCGGGGCTCCTGAATTCTATGCCCATGGCGCCAGGCTGATCGGCATTGACGGGCCCGCCGAAGGCCCGATGGCCGGCAAGCTGACGGCCCAGGCCATCGCCGAGGCGATCGACGCCCTGCCCCGAGGCTTCGTGCACAGTGTTCAGCCCTTCGCCGTCTCGCTTTCCCAGCCCACCGAACTTGGCACGGTCTATGGCCTGGACGAACTGGCGGCGATCGCCTGGGTGGTCAAAAGCCGGGGACTGAAGCTGCATCTGGACGGGGCCCGTTTCGCCAATGCCATGGCGCATCTGGGCGCCGCGACATCCGGGGAACTGGCCGCCGCGACCTGGCGCGCGGGCGTGGACGCATTGTCCTTCGGCGCCAGCAAGGGCGGCACCATGGGGGCCGAGGCGGTAGTCTATTTCGATCCCGCCGATGCGTCCGACTTCGAATATCGCCGCAAGAAGGGCGGCCATCTGGCCTCGAAGATGCGCTTCGTCTCGGTCCAGCTTGAAGCTTATGTGACGGACGGGCTGTGGCTTGAAAGCGCGCGGCGCGCCAATGCCTTGGCGCAGCGCCTGGCTGAGGGGCTGTCGAAGATCAATTCCATCCGCCTGCCGGTGCCGGTCCAGACCAATATGGTGTTCGCGCAGATGCCCGCCGGGGTCGCTGCGCGCTTGCGCCGGGCTGGTGCCTATTTCTACGACTGGCACGCGAATGCGGACGGCCCTGACGCGGATAGCCCCGTCCTGGCGCGACTCGCGACCTCCTTCGCCACACCCGACGAGGCCGTGACGCGTTTCGTGGAGATCGCGGCCGCCAGTTAGTTGCCAGCTGGTTGCCCGTCAGATTCTGGCCAGAAGCGTGATCATGCCCACCTGGGTGGTCGAGCCATTGTTGCCCCGCACCCAGTCATACTGGCCACCCAGATGCCAGGTGTCGGTGGAGGCGCCGATTCCCAGACCCAGAATGGTGTTGCCCTGGTCGGGATCGGGGCCCACGAACTTGATGGTGTTGTTCACCGTCCCCAGCCCGCCGGTCGACACGAAGCCGGCCTTCAGCTTCACCGGCGAGCCGATCAGGTCGTAGCGATAGCCCGCGCGTGCTTCCGGTGCCAGTTCCACGCCCCAGATGTCCAGCGGCAGGCGCAGATCGACGCCCAGCGCCGTTCGCAGCGAGTTAGCGTAGTAGGGTGCGACCGCCAGGTCCATGCCGTTGCCGCCGCCGCTTTCGGTATAGCCTTCCTCACGCAGCACCAGCCCGTCCAGGCTGATATGCGGATCGACCTCGAAGCCGATATATTTCAGCATCACGCCGCCCTTGGCGCCCAGGGCGCCCATCAGGCCGGCGCGCTTGCTCTCGGCGGTGCGGTTGATCGAACCCACCGACAGCGAGCGCGAGCCGGTGAAATTGCCATAGGCGAAGCTGCCCTGGGTGTCGAAGAAGACGTGCCGGCCGCTCCACTGGCTATAGGCGCTCAGCATGTACCATTCCGTCTGGGTCTTGGAGGCTCGCGGCAGCGATTCCACGATGTCGCCGGTATAGAAGGAGAAGGCGCCGCCGTACCAGCCGCCACGGGGCGAGCCGCCGTCCATGCCGAGTACGAAGCCGAAACCGTGATCCTTGTAGGCGGTGAGCGCGCCCGAGCCGCTGACCTGGCCCTTGTTGCTGATCTGGCCCGTGAACTCTTCGCCCCACAGCGTCATCTCCCCGGCCGTATGGGAAAAGTTGCGCAGCAGCCGCTGGCGGGCAGCCACCGGGCCGGTCGCCTGGTCGGTCAGCATGATCGCCACCTGGCGGGCGCCGCCCGAGACATCGGGGCCGAATTGCGAAAAGACCTGCTGGGCCGCCTGCTGGGACTTTGGGATGTTGATGCCGCTCGAGGGCACATTGCCGGTGTTGTAGACCGTCAAATTGCTGGCGACGGCCGCGCCCAGCTCATTGTCGTTGCCCAGGGCCTGGGCAGCATAGGGAAAGACCACCCTGGCGTCGCCGGACAGGTTCAGGCCGGCCGTGCCGTCGGCGTTCTTGGCACCGGTGGAGCGTGGCAGCAGCGTCAGTTCAAGAGTCTGCTTGCCGCCGGAAGCGCCGGTCGACAGCGGGTCGCCATTGGCATTGGTGTTGGCGGCGGTAATGGCGCCGTCGCTGTTGTAGCCGGCCTCGTTGGGATCCTCGAACAGGAAGGGCGTGTTCTGGCGCAGGGTGGCGTTTTGCGCCGCCAGATCGTTGTCGATCAGCTGGGTGGCGCTGATCAGGGTGATTTTCTGCGGCGTCGGGCTGGCAGTGCTGGCCGCCGTGTTGCCCGAAGAGACGAAGCTGCCGAACTGCAGCGCCAGTGTGGAATGGGAGATATCGGCCTGGTTGGCCAGGATCACCGGAGTGGAACTGCTGGTGTTCTGGGCGATCGTCAACCCCAGCGTGCCGCCGTTCATCGTCAGGTTGTTGACCTTCATCGAACCAGTCGTGGCCGTATTGGCGACGAACAGATAGCCGTTATTGTCCACGGTCACGTCCAGCGCATTGTCGTTGGCCAGGATCGTGCTGTTGACATAGCCGAAGCTGCCGATGTGCAGCTGGTGATCATTGCCGGAACGGAAATCGATGATATTGGCGGAGCTGAGCGGCGGTGCACCGCCGCTCTGGGTCTGCTCGGTCAACGCCACCACCGCCCAGTTGGAGGCGGTGTTGGTGGTGCCGGTGACGTTGTTGATAGTGCCGCCATCGACGTTGCCGACATTGAGTGTGTCATTGTTGCTGGCCGAGCCGAACAGGATATCACCCAGGATCGCGCCGCTGTTGTTGATCGTGATGCCCGACTTGGTCGAGCTCTGCAGGTCGATGGCGCGCTGGATGTTGGACACCACCGCCCCCGCTGCTGGCGTGAGCTGGGTGTTGTTGGCCTGGATCACGCCGGAATTGACGATCGAGGACAGGGTGCTGGAGCGGTCGACGATCGCCTCCGACAACAGCGAGAAGGGCGCGCCGGCCTGGGCGATGTCCGCGGTCGGCGAGGTGGTGAAGGTGGTCACGCCCGCCAGGATGGAGGCATTGCGGCTCACCTTGATGGTGTTCACCGTGGCGCCTTCCTCGATGAAGACGCCATAGGCGGTGCCCTGGCCCATTCCCGAAACCTCGCCCTTGATCGTCGCCGGCGTGTTGTTGGTGCTGTCGATCGCCTCGGACTTCACCTCGATATTGGGCACCGTTGCGAAGCCGCCGACGTCCAGCGCGGTGGCGGTGACAAACTGGTCCAGGCCCGTGGGCGGATTGGCCACGGTCTGCGCCTGGTTGGTGGCCGCCGCGGCGGAAATCGTGCCGGTGTTGAGCAGGCCACCGCCGGCATTGCCGTTCCCGTCGACCGACGCGCAGCTTCCCACCACCGCACTGAGGCAGGTGTAGTTGGCGGTGGAATTGCCGCGGATCGCCATGGCCATGGCGCTGACCTGGGCATCTATCGGCGCGGCCTGGATGGTGCCCCGGTTGATGAAGGAATAACCCGGATCGGTGCTGTCCACCGTGGAGGGAGCCGGACCGATCACGACCGGACCGCGCGGCGTGGCCTGGTTGGAATTCACCGACTGGTAGGGGTCGATCAGCACGGTGGGGGCCGACCGCACGCCGCTGGACTGAAGGGTGGCAGCGGTCAGCGAGGAGGATGTGCCCGGACCGGCATTGATCACGCCGCCATCGACGCTGCCGCCGATCACAAGCGCCGAGCCGCCTTCCAGGTTGACGCCGTTGGTCTTGCGGATCGACGTGCCGCCCAGCGAGACGCTGCCGGTGTTGATCAGTGCCCCTTCGGAAAAGGTGGGACAGGTGAACCCGCTTGGTGCGGCGGTGTCCGAGGCGCAGCTGTGGATGCCGCCCGCGGTATAGATGCCGCGGATGCCATTGCCGATGCCCGTGATCGCCGCAGAGTTGAGCACATTGCCGTTCACCGTGCCGTCCAGGTCCAGCACGATGCCGCCGCCCGTGGTGGACTTGTCGGAGGGAAGCTGGGTGATCGAGCCGCCCACCAGGATGTTGCTGGTCACGCTGGTGCCCTGGGAGATGTAGATGGCGCTGGACCCGTCGCCCTTCAGGTTCATGGACGCGGCCGGCGAGGTCACCACGGTGCCGCTGACCACGGAGGAACTGCCCGGCGACAGGCTGATAGGCCCATAGAAGGTATGGCCGCCCGAGACGAGGATGCCGATCTTGCTGGTGCCGTTACCCTGCAGACTCATCAGGCCGTTGCTGGCAAAGCCCGTGCTGGGGGGCAGCAGGCTGGCGGCACTGGTGTCAATCTGCACATCGGTTGCGCCTGCGATCCCGTCATTGACCAGGTTGCCCTGGTTGAGGACGAAATTGTTGGAGTTCAGGGTGATGAGCGGGCTGGCGATCTTGGTGTTGATGGAGCCGCCGGACTCGATGGTGATGTTGCCGCCCGAGCTGGTAGCCAGGATCGTGCTGGTCGAGGTGGTGATGTCGGTATCCGCGCGGGCGGGAGAGAGACCCGCCGGCAGGAAGGCGGCCGCCGACAGGGCAGCCGCAGCGGCGGAAAGCATCAAACGGTGCTTGGTCAACTGAGCCTCTTTAAAATTTCGCCGGCCGGGCGGCCCCGAACCGGTCAGAATCCTTCGCAGTCAGGGTCCTTCGGAGTGGAGGCCTGGCCCCTCCTCGCGCGGGTGTCGCAATACCGTTTTCCCTTCGCCAGGTCACTGTCCCCACCCCTCTCGGGAACAGGGGGCGGTCCCGGCCCGCCTTTGTACCCGGCTATGGCCCCGGTTCAACAGCATTTTTTCGAATGCCCCGAAGCCTGCAAAAACCCAATAATGCCCCCTTAATCAAGCGTTAGCGCCCAGTGACGCAGGATCGTGGCGTGAAAAAGGCGTAAGCAAGCGGGATTCTCCATGACTCAGGCCCGGCATACCGGCTTTGCGAAGCTCAGCCAGAAGGATGTCAGTGCCGCGGCCGCGCGCCACGAGATGCTGTATTCCGGACGGATGGGCGGGGCGCGCGCCGTCTTTGCCTTCTGCGACCTATCGGGGCTGGACCTGTCGGGGCGCAATCTGGCCGATGCCGATTTCACCGGCGCAATCCTGGAGGAAATCAATTTCGATGGCGCCAAGCTGGATTCGGCCAGTTTTTTCGGCTGTGACCTGCGCCGCGCCAACCTGGCGGGCGCCAGCATGCGCAGGGCCGACATGCGCGGCGCCTCCTTGCGCGGCGCCAACCTGATCGGCGCGGACCTGTTCGAGGCCGATCTGCGCGAGGGAACCATCGCCGAGAAGGACAAATACGGGAACCTGCGCGTGTTGCAGCACGACCTGGGCCCGTCGGAACTGCCCGCCGCAATGATGAACAGCGCCAATCTGGAGCGCGCCAAGATGACCGGCGCGGTGGCGATACAGGCCGATTTTACCGACGCGGTAATGAAAGGCGTGCGCCTGACCCGCGCCAATCTGCGCCAGGCGCGCCTGACCGGCGCCAATCTGGAAAATGCCGACCTGTCGGGCTGCAACCTGACGGGCGCCGACATGGCGGGCTGCATCCTGATCGGCGCGCAGATGGATTTCGCTACCACCCACGGCGCGGACCTGACCAGGACGCTGAAGGAGGCGGCAAAGCCGGACCAGGAGGAACTGGACCGCCTGGAGGCCATGCTGGATGCCCATTCACGCTGGGCCGATAGCGAAGGCCGCGAAGGCGCGCCCGCCGACCTGACAAATATGGACCTGCGCCATGCGAAGACGCTTTCGCACCGCAGCCTGACTGCGCTGATCGCTCCGGGCGCGCAGCTTTACGGCGTGGTGTTGGAAGGGGCTTCGCTGCAGGGCTCCAATCTGGCCGGCGCCGATCTTCGTTCGGCCAAGCTGGGTGGCGCGGATCTGCGGGGGGTGAACCTGTCGGGAGCGCTCCTCAATCACGCCGACCTGCGCGATACCAAGCTGGGACCCCTGATGATCGCAGGGGCGCGGCTTCTGCCGGCGCGGCTGGACAATGCCCAGATGCGCTATGCGGACCTGCGCGGTGCGGACCTGCGCCGCGTGCGCCTGTCGGGATGCGACCTGAGCTATGCAAACATGGGCGATGTCGACTTGCGCGACACCGAGACAGAGGGCGCGGACTTTTCCGGTGCCAAGCTGCCCATTCGCTTTGCCGACCACCTTGCGACCGCGACGGGTTGATAACCGCTCCGGTTTGAGCATTCTCTCACTCGCTTCGCTCCGCTCGATCGCTGCAACTATCTCCTCCTTTCTTACAAAACCCCCTCCGGTTTAAGCTTACGCTTGCCTCCCGCTGGTCGGCTTCGCACGCTGAAACCGCCTCCCCCTTTTATGCGCTTCTCGCAAAAGGGGGAGGCGGGCCTGCGTGGTTGATGGATTCTGGGCGCGACCGAGCCTCGGCCACAAAATCAAAAAGCGTCCGCCGCCCTCGCGGAGGCAGCGCAAAGCGCGATTGGCGTAAGCGAATAAATCAGGCCGCCATCGCCTGGCTGCGCGCGCGCAGGAATTGGCCCAGCCGCGCCAGTGACGCCTTTGCCTCGCTGCGGTTGGCCCCGGCCTGGAATAAATGGCCCATGCCGTCATAGATCTCCACACTGACGCCGACGCCGGCCTCGGCGGCGCGATCGCCCAGCTTGGAAGCATCGTCGCGAAGGATCTCGTTCGCCCCCGCATGTACCATCACCGGCGGGAATCCCTTGAGGCTGGCATAGGCAGGCGAAGCATAGGCATCGCCAGGGTTCGACTTGCCGAGGTAATTGCGCGCCGCCAAGAACAGCGTCTCCCAGTCCAGCACGGTGTCGGTCCGGCGATTGGCCAGCATCGCCTGGCCCGACAGCGAAAGATCGGCCCAGGGCGACATGGCTGCGACCGCGCCAGGTATCTGAAACCCGCCATTCCTCAGCGCCAGCGCCACGGCGAAGGCCAGCCCGCCGCCCGCCTCGTCGCCCGCCAGCACGATGGAACCGCCGGCCACGCCACTGGCCAGCAGCGCGCGATAGGCATCGACGCCGTCGCGGACCGCGGCGGGAAACGGGCACTCCGGCGCCAGCCGGTAGCGCAGGGAAAAGGCGGCGATGCCGCTGGCCTCAACCAGCCGCCCGGTCAGGACACGGTGGGTCGTCGGACTGCCGGCGACGTAGCCACCGCCGTGGAAATAAAGGATCACCCTGCCCGGATCGCTTTTGGTGCCGCGCGCCCATTCGCCATGCAGCGGACCCAACTGGCCGGGGGTGAAGGAAACCTCCGCAAGCGCCGGACCCAGTCGCTCGAACTGCGCATTATAGCGCGCCCGCAGGCCGTCGATGTCGGTGAGGGCTTTCGCGTGGGTAAGGCGGGGGGGCCAGAGCGCCATTCTGTTCTTCTTGCGACGAAGCGTTGCCTTGGGCAACTTTAGCAGCATTTTCAGGCAAATAGGAAGCAGGGCGCCCCCTCCGGGGACGCCCTGCCAGGCTGCTTCGCAATGGCGGTGACGTCAGGCTGCCTTGGAACCCTCGATGGTCTTGAGCTCCGGCGCATTGATGGCGATGCGGCGCGGCTTCTTCTCTTCCGGAACGACACGCTCCAGGTCGACATGGAGCAGGCCGTTCTCAAGCCGGGCGCCCTTCACCTCGACATGCTCGGCAAGCTGGAAGTTGCGCTCGAACGCACGGCCGGCGATTCCCTGGTGCAGGTAGGCGCCAGGCCTGGCGTTCGGACGAGCGCCCTCATCTTCGCGCTTGCCGGCGATGGTCAGGACGCGATCCTTCACATCGACCGTCAGGTCCTTCTCGCCGAAACCGGCGACGGCGACGGTGACGCGGTAGTTATTCTCGTCGCTGCGCTCGATATTGTAGGGCGGATAGCCCTGATCGGACGCAGATTCCAGCATGTCGATCAGTCGATCGAAGCCGACGGTGGAACGGAAGAAAGGCGAATAGTCGAAACGCATGTGACAACCTCCTTGAAGCGTTGTTTCGGCGCCCCTCACCGGTTCGGCGCAGGGGGCGCCCGGCCCCATTGGGCGGCCGGTACAATCGAGATAGGAAGATGCCTGCGGCCTTCAAGATCTTGACAGGGAGCTTTCGGGCCTTCGTCGCAGATTGATCTTAAGCTATTGTAGTTATTTGGAAAATTCACCGATGATCCCCGCCACCGCCTGTTTCGAGCCCCTTCCCCTCCAGGCAGTGGGGGCCCGGCTCCGGGCGGCCCGTTTTGCCCCCGATCCGGCTGCAGGCCCGCGCGGGGTCTGCGTCCTGCTCAACGGCCAGACCGAATTCATCGAGAAATATTTCGAGGTGATCGACGAATTGCGCGCCCGGGGTTTCGCCGTCGTCACCATGGACTGGCGCGGCCAGGGCGGCTCGGACCGCTTCCTGCCCGACCATCGCAAGGGCTTCGTCGGCAGCTTCCACGACTATGACGAGGATCTGTCGACCCTCTATCACTGGCTGGTGGTGCCGATGTTGCGGGAGGGCGAAAAGCCCGTCGCGCTGGCCCATTCCATGGGCGGGCACAATCTTCTGCGCCATCTGGTTGCGCGGCCGGACAGCTTCGCCGGTGCGGTGCTTTGCGCGCCGATGATCCGCGTGTCTTGGCGCGGCCAGCATGAGTGGCTGGTGCGCCTGGCCACTGCCGCCCAGATGCGCCTCGGCAAGGGCGGGGGCTGGGTATGGGGCATGGAAGAGCGCGATCCTCTGACCATGACCTTCGAAAAGCAGATCGTGACATCGGACGCGGACCGTTTCGCCCGCACCCAGGCGATCCTGCATGGTGATCCCGATCTTCGTCTGGCGGGCGCCACCTGGGCCTGGCTGGCGGCGGCGCTCAATTCGATGGACTGGCTGAGTGCGCCCGCCCGGCCCGAGGCCATCACCACGCCGCTGCTGCTGGTGGGCGCAGGCCAAGACCGCATCTGCCTGACCCCGGCCACGCGCGCTTTCGCCGGCCGCCTGCCCTACGGGGAGTACCTGGAGATCGCAGGCGCCGGCCATGAAATCCTGATGGAGCAGGACGTCTATCGTCGCCAGTTCTGGAGCGCCCTTGACGCCTTCATGGACAAGCTGAAACCGCCCCCCGGCGCATGAGGAGGCCGGAGGGCGGCTTCGCATCAACCGCAATTACTGCCGCGGCTGTTCCGGGTTCGCCGCAGGCGCCTGATCCGAAGAAGGCGTCTGGGCCGGTGTGGACGGCATAGCCGGCACTGCGCCGGGCGCTGCCACGCTGGGCGTTACCGCGCCTTGGGCGGGCTGCGTCTGATTGCGGGCCAGCGCCGCCGAACCGGTGGCAGGCTGCCCGCTGGCCTGTGCCGGCGGCGTCACCTGAGCGGGCTGCGGCATGGCGGTCATGGGCTGGTCGCCGGACGCCTTCATGCGGTCGGCCATGGCGTCGGAGGCATCGTTGTGCGCGACACGGACAGGCTTGCTCTCGGCCGAGGCGGACTTTTTTGGTGCTGCGGCCTTGCCCCCGCTGTTGGCGGTGCCGCTCCCGGTCATCCTGGGGGTCACGCCATTACCGGACTGGTCACTACCGGGCTGATCGTCAATCGCGTTGGCGGACGGCGTCTCGGCGGGCACCGTCATCGACGGCGGCGGCGCGGTCTCCGCGACCTTGGCGGGCGGCGGGGTGTTGGGCAGCTGGGCGACAGTGATCTTGGGCTTGGGCGCGGGGTTGGACACGCTGTAGACATAGACGCCCGCCGCGCCGACCATCAGGGCCACGGCCAACGCACCGATGACCTTGCCAGTGTTGTTGGGTGCGCGGTCTTCAGGCGATGTCGTGTGGAAAGATCCCAGTGCCGCGTTGCGATCCAGGACTTCCATTCCATCCAGCGGCCGCGGTTCAAGATCGGGCATAACTGTTCCTCCATGCCGGTCGTTTTCGCTTCGGCAAGAAAACGTGACGACCCGTGCAAGAGTTTCACGCGTGCCCAACTAAGTCGGATTGGGGCAGCAATGCAGCGTAGGCGCGCGGATCGCCCCTAATTCGTCACCGTTTGGGCCAGCAAGGCCACGGTCCGGGCGTGCACGCGCGGATCGCCACAGGCCAGCAGCGGTTCGCCGTCGCGCCACTCGCCACCCTTCCAGTCGGTGATGATGCCGCCCGCGCACTCCACCAGCGGAATGACCGCCGCCACGTCCCAGCGCCGGAACGCGCCTTCCACGATCACGTCGATGAAGCCCATTGCCAGCATGGCAAAGAGATAACAGTCGCCATGATACCGGGTCAGGCGCGCCTTCGCCTTGACGCGCGCAAAAGCCGCCTGCTGCGTCTCGGTCATATAGGCGGAGGGATCGGTGGCGCAGAGGATCGCCTGGCTGATGTCGTCGCACGCGCGCACCTTCAGTGGCGTACGCAGATCGTCCTGGATCAGCACGCTGCGCCCATTCACGCCGATGAACCGCTCGCCCAGGACCGGCTGATCCAGGATACCCAGCACGGGCTCCCCGTCTTTCTCCAGCGCGATCAGCGATCCCCATTCATGCCGGCCGGTGATGAAACTGCGCGTTCCATCGACCGGATCGAGTACCCAGCGCCAGCTCGAGCTGCCGGGCTTTTCACCAAACTCCTCGCCCAGGATGGCGTCATCGGGACGCTCGCGCTCGATGATGGCGCGGATTGCGCGCTCGCCGCCGCGATCGGCTTCGGTGACGGGATCAAAGGCGTGGCGACCCTCCTTGTGGTCCACCTCGATGCGCTGGCGGAAAAAGGGCCGGATCGCCGCACCGCTGGCATCGGCCAGGCGGTTCGCGAACTGGATCAGCTTGTCGTCCACGACCATGGGCAAATCTCCTCACCGACCTATACTCCAGCGGGCGGCTGCAAGGAACACGGCGATGAGCACAAACGTGGTGGTGACCGGCGCCTCGACCGGCATCGGCTGGGGCACGGTAAAGGTACTCAGGGCGCGCGGCTTTCACGTCTTCGGCAGTGTGCGCAGCGAAGGCGATGCGGCGCGCCTGTCGGAGGAATTCGGCGCGGGCTTCACGCCCTTGCTGTTCGACGTGACCGACCGCGCGGCGGTGTTCGGGGCTTCGGAGCAGGTGCGGGCCGCATTGGGCGGCGAAGCACTGATGGGCCTGGTCAACAATGCCGGCATCGCGGTGCCCGGATTGCTGCTGGCAATGCGTCCCGACGAAGTCGAACGGCAGCTGGCCGTCAACGTGATGGGCACGCTGAACGTCACCCAGGCGTTCGCGCCGCTGCTGGGCGTCGACCCCGATTTCGCCGGCAGGCCGGGACGGATCGTGATGATGTCGTCGGTGGGCGGGACCAGCGCCACGCCGTTCCTGGGCGCCTACAATACTTCCAAGTTCGCGCTTGAGGGCATGAGCGAAGCGCTGCGCCGCGAGCTGATGCGCTATGGCGTGGATGTGGTGGTGATCGCGCCCGGCACGGTAAAGACGCCGATCTGGAGCAAGGCTGAAACGCTGAAGGAGCCGCGCTATGCCCAGGGGTCCTATGCCGGCGCGCTGGAGAAGATGCGCGAACTGGTCCGGGACAGTGCCGTAAACGGCCTTCCCCCCGAGGCCATCGGCAAGGCAGTGTTCGAAGCTCTGACCGCGGCCAGGCCGCCGGTGCGCAGGGTGGTCACGCCCACGCCCGTCCAGCATTTCCTGACCAACCATCTGCCCAAACGGACGGTGGACCGGATGATCGCGAAAATGCTGGGGCTGAAGCGGGGCTGATTATTCCGCCGCCTGTCTGGCGCGCTTGCGCAGATGCGGCAGCAATTCGCGCTTGCGCAGCCGGATGTTCAGCGGCGTCACCTCGACCAGCTCATCGTCCTGGATATAGGCCATCGCCTGCTCCAGGGTCATCGGCACGATCGGCGTCAGGCGCACCGCCTCGTCCTTGGAGGTGGTGCGAATGTTGGTGAGCTGCTTGGCCTTGGTCGGGTTCACATCCAGGTCATTGTCCTTGGCATGCTGGCCGATAATCATGCCCTGATAGACCTTGGTGCCGGGGGTCACGAACAGCTTGCCGCGCTCTTCCAGGTACCACAGGCCATAGGCCACCGCCTCGCCATCTTCGGTCGAGATGAGCACGCCATTGACGCGCCCGCCGATGGGGCCCTTGTGCGGCGCATATTCCAGGAACATGCGGTTCATCACGCCGGTGCCGCGCGTGTCGGTGAGGAATTCGCCGTGGTAGCCGATCAGGCCGCGCGCGGGGGCATGAAAGACCACGCGGGTCTTGCCCGCGCCGGTGGGACGCATGTCGACCATCTCGCCCTTGCGGCCCGAGATCTTCTCGATCACCACGCCGGTATAGGCGTCGTCGACATCGACCGTGACTTCCTCGATCGGCTCCAGCCGCTCGCCATCCTCGGTCTTGAACACCACGCGCGGGCGGCTGATCGACAGCTCGAAGCCCTCGCGGCGCATGGATTCAATCAGGACGCCCAGCTGCAGTTCGCCGCGTCCGGCCACTTCGAAGGCGCCCTCGCCGGTCTCATGCACCTTCAGCGCGACATTGCCTTCGGCCTCGCGCATCAGCCGGTCGCGGATCACGCGGCTCTGCACCTTGTCGCCCTCGCGCCCGGCCAGGGGGGAATCGTTGACCGCTAGCGTCATGGCCAGTGTCGGCGGATCAATGGGATGGGCGGGGATCGCCTCCTCCACGGTCAGATCGCACAGCGTGTCGGCGACGGTTGCTGTCTCAAGACCGGCGATGGCGACGAGATCGCCAGCTTCAGCACGCTCCACCGGCACACGGGCCAGACCGCGGAAGGCCAGGAGCTTGGTCACGCGCGCCTTCTCGATCACCTCGCCGGTGCGCGACAATACCTTGATGTTGCGGTTCGTGGTGATGACGCCCGATTCGATGCGGCCGGTCAGGATGCGGCCCAGGAAATTGTCGGCCTCCAGCGTGGTGACCAGCATCTTGAAGGGGTGTTCCTCGCCGGCCAGCTGCTGCGGCCTGGGGGCAGGCACGTCTTCGACGATGCGGCGGAACAGCGGCGTAAGGTCCTTGCGCTCATCCTCCAGCTCGTCCACCGCCCAGCCGTTGCGGCCCGAGGCGTAAAGAACATGGAAGTCGAGCTGGTCGTCATTGGCTTCCAGCGACAGGAACAGGTCGAAGATGGATTCCAGCGTTTCCCTCGGCTGGGCGTCGTGGCGGTCGATCTTGTTGATCACCACGATGGGCTTGAGGCCCAGCTTCAGCGCCTTGGAAAGCACGAACTTGGTCTGGGGCATCACGCTTTCGGCCGCGTCCACCAGCAGCACCACCCCGTCCACCATGGACAGGATGCGTTCGACCTCGCCGCCGAAATCGGCATGGCCTGGGGTGTCCACGGTGTTGATGCGCACGCCGTTCCATTCGACGCTGGTGCATTTGGCCAGGATGGTGATGCCGCGCTCGCGCTCCTGGTCGTTGGAGTCCATGGCGCGCTCGGCCATCTGCTGGTTCTCGCGCACCGAGCCGGACTGCTTGAGCAGCTGATCCACAAGCGTGGTCTTGCCATGGTCGACATGGGCGATGATGGCGATGTTGCGGATGTCCATGGAAACCGGCCCGGGTCGAAAGAAAGGGGGAAAGTCCGCGGCTTATAGACAGGGGTTTGCTGCGGGGCAACAAGAGGACCTTCGCCGGCTGTCACAGCCCCGCCAAATTGAAGAACTTATTCAAACAAAATCAATGGCTTGATAGATTTGTCCCTTTTTGATTCCGGGACATTTGTGAGACGATTTCCCGGTATAAGTGACAGGCATCAAGACTGCCCTCGCGGCAGAGGGCACGCGCGGCATGCGCAACCGCCCGGTTTGAGGCATCAGTTCCGGCAGTCAATCCGTCCTGGACATCTTGCGGATTGAGGGAGGATCGGGTTGGGCATGCCGCGCCCCGGCAACAGGGCCGGCCGTGGGGTATGCCTTTTAAGCATTTGTGGCATCAGGATAAAAGACAATGAATATGCAAATGGACCCGTTCCCGGACCAAGAGGCCGGAGGGCGCAATTCCCGCCCCGGCAGGCGTTCCGGGCTGGCCGTATTGGCGGGATTGGCGGGCCTCGTCCTGGTGCTGGGCGGATTCTGGTACTGGAATCGTGCCAGCGAAGCGACCGGTCCGCACCGCGTTCTGGCTCCATCGGTGCGGGTGGGCGCGGTGACCCGCTCGACCATGGCGGTGATCGAACGCACCATCGGCACGGTGATGGCCAATTCCACCGTGCTGATCAACACCCGGGTCCAAGGCCAGCTTGAGAAAGCCTTCTTCAAGGAAGGCCAGATGGTCCACAAGGGCGATCTTCTTTTCCAGATCGATCCGCGCCCCTATCAGGCGACATACGACAATGCGCGCGCCTCGCTGGCCAGCGCCAAGGCCAAGGCCGATCGCTACAAGCGCCTTCTGGGCCAGAATGCCATTTCACCCCAGGATGCCGACGATGCGGAGGCTGCCTATCTGGAAGCCAAGGCTACCGCGGAATCCGCCCACCTGAACCTGGAGTTCACGCAAATCCATGCGCCGGTGAACGGCAAGACCGGCCCCATCCTGATCCAGCCAGGCAACATGGTGGCGGCGTCCACCGCCTCGACCAACGCCACGCCGCTGGTGCAGATCAACGAGATCCAGCCGGTGAAAGTGTCCTTCTCCCTGCCCCAATCCGACCTGCCGCGCATCCAGGCGCGCCAGCGCGGCAAGGGGCTGGTAGCGACAATTCATCTGGAAGGCGTCGGCGGCAAGACGCTGAGCGCGCCGGTGGATTTCGTGGGCAATGCGGTGACCGGGGCCACCGGCACTATCGAGCTGCGTGCCACCTTCCCCAACAGCGACATGTCGCTGGTTCCCGGCCAGCTGGTTGAAGTGGTGGTGGAACTGGATTCGATTTCCGACGCCCTTATCGTGCCGCATGACGCGGTGAATGAAGGGCCCAGCGGCTCCTATGTCTATGCCATCCAGGGCGACCGGGCGATGCTCAAGCCGGTCAATGTCCTGTTCGACGATACCAGGAATGTTGCGGTTGAGGGCAAGCTGACGCCCGGCGAAAAGGTGGTGACCGACGGCCAGTTGCGGATCGTGCCCGGCAGCGCGGTCCTGGTTGAAGGTGCCCGCCAGAGCGGTAGCAACGGCAGCGAGCAGGGACGCAAGCGCAGAACGTCATGAACATCTCACGCCGTTTCATCGACTATCCGGTCATGACCACACTGGTCATGGCCGCCCTGGTGATCTTTGGCGCGGTCGGCTATGCCACGCTGCCGGTCAGCGAACTGCCGAACGTCGACTTCCCCACCATCCAGGTCTACGCCAACCTGCCCGGCGCCGATCCGGAGACGATGGGCTCGGCCGTCGCCGCGCCGCTGGAAAATGCCTTCTCCACCATTCCCGGCATCGACTCGATGACCTCCTCGAGCGGGCAGGGCAACACCTCGATCACCATTCAGTTCAAGCTGGACCGCAACATCGACGGCGCCGCGCAGGACGTGCAGGCCGCCATTTCCAGCGCGGTGCGCCAGCTGCCGCGCTCGATGCCCAGCCCACCCACCTTCCGCAAGGTCAATCCAGCCGACATTCCGGTACTGTTCCTGGCGCTGAGTTCCACCACCCTGCCACTGACCGAGGTGGACCGCTATGCCGAATCCCTGCTGGCGCGCCAATTGTCTACCCTGGACGGCGTCGCCCAGGTGAACGTGTTCGGCGCCGCCAAATATGCTGTGCGCATCCAGGCCGATCCGAACAAGCTGGCGTCGCGTGGCATCGGCATCGACAAGCTGGCAGCCGCCATCCAGAACACCAACGTCAACCAGGCCACCGGGTCGCTGAACAGCGAAAGCGACGCCCACATCATCCATACCGAGGGCCAGCTCGACAATGCGGCCGCCTTCCGCAAACAGATCATCACCTATTCGGGTGGCGCGCCCGTGCGGCTTGGCGATGTGGCCAACGTCATCGACGCCACCAGCGATCCGCGCCAGGGCAACTGGTGGCACGGCCAGCGCGCCATCACCGTGGCGATCATGCGCCAGCCCGGTTCCAACACCATCGCGGTGGTGGACGGGGTCAAGGCGGTGCTGCCCCAGTTCAAGGACATCCTGCCGGCCGGCATCGACCTTGAAATCCGCCACGACCGTTCCGACACGATCCGTGCCTCAGTCTCCGACGTGCAGCACACGCTGCTGATCGCCGCCGCGCTGGTGGTGGGGGTGATCTTTGTCTTCCTGCGCAAGGTTTCGGCGACCATCATCCCCTCTCTGGCGCTGCCCATCGCCGTGATCGGCACCTTCGCGGGCATGTCGCTGATGGGATATAATCTCGACAATCTTTCGCTGATGGCGCTGACGCTGTCGGTCGGCTTCGTGGTCGACGACGCCATCGTGATGCTGGAGAACATCGTCCGGCACGTGGAGCAGGGCGAAAAGCCCTATGATGCGGCGGTCAATGGCTCGCGCGAGATCGGCTTCACCATCCTGTCGATGACCGTCAGTCTGGCGGCGGTGTTCATCCCCATCGTCTTCATGGGCGGCGTGGTCGGCCGGCTGCTGCACGAATTTGCCGTCACCATCATCATCGCCATCCTGTTCTCGGGCGTGATCTCGGTGACACTGACGCCGATGCTGTGCGCCCGGATGCTCAAACCCGAGACGGGCGAGAAGCACAATGCCTTCTATCGCTGGAGCGAGAACAGCTTCAACCGCATCCAGGCCGCCTATACCGACAGCCTGAACTGGAGCCTGTCGCACAAGCGGGTCATCATGGGGCTTTTCATCGCCTCGCTGGTGGCCAGCGCCGTCCTGTTCAAGATCATGCCGCAGGACTTCCTGCCCAGCGACGACACCGGCATGCTGCGCGTCAGCGTCCAGGGCGCCAACGGCACCTCCTACGAGCGCATGGTCGCCTATGCCCGCCATGTCGGCGCCATCATCGATTCCGATCCGGACGTGGAGGGCGCCATGGTGCGCGTCGGCTCCAGTGGCGCCGGCGCCAATGGCGCCGACATCACCGTCATGCTCAAGCCCTATGAAGACCGGCGCTACAATGCCGACGATATCGCGCGCCATCTGCGCGCGAGGCTGAACAACATCACGGGCATCGACGTTTTCATCCAGAACCCGCCCTCGATCCGCATCGGCGGCCGCGGCTCTCGCTCCAGCTACCAGTATACGCTGCAAGGCCTGGACATCAGACAGCTGCAGGACGTCTCCACCCAGTTGGTCGACAAGCTCAAGACCACCGCCGGCTTTGTCGGCGTCAACAGCGACTATGACCGGGCCGCCCCCTCGGTCGAGGTCAAGATCGACCGCGACCGCGCCGCCGCGCTGGGCGTGACCCCGGCCCAGATCGAGAACGCCATGGGCTATGCCTTTGGCGGCCAACAGGTGTCTCAGATCTACGCCGCATCCGATCAGTATTGGGTAATGCTGGAACTGTTGCCGCAGTATCAGCGCAACCCAAGCTCGCTGCGCACGCTCTACATCACCTCCAACAATGGCAATCTGGTTCCCCTCTCCGCGGTCACGCACCAGGAAGTCGGAACCATGCCGCTGTCGATCAACCATAGCGGCCAGGTTCCGTCGGTCACCATTTCCTTCGACCTTCAGGCCGGTTATTCGCTGAGCGACGCCGTCAAAGGCATCAACGCGGCCAGCTTGGCCGTCGACGTGCCGCCCACCATCCAGGGCAGCTTCCAGGGCACCGCCGGCGCCTTCCAGGCTGCCACCTCCAACATGCCCGAACTGCTACTGATCGCCATAGTCGTGGTCTATATCGTGCTGGGCATCCTGTATGAGAGTTTCATCCACCCGTTGACCATCCTGTCGGGGCTGCCGAGCGCCGCGGTCGGCGCCCTGATCACGCTGTTCATCGCCGGTCTGCCGCTGACGCTCTATGCCTTCGTGGGCATGATCATGCTGATCGGCATCGTCAAGAAGAATGCCATCATGATGATCGACTTCGCGCTGCACCGGCAGCGGGCCGATGCCACCGTCAGTCCGGAACAGGCGATCCGCGAGGCGGCCATCATCCGCTTCCGCCCGATCATGATGACCACCATGGCGGCGATGATGGGCACCCTGCCCATCGCCCTCGGCAGCGGCGTGGGCGCGGAATCGCGCCGCCCGCTGGGCCTGTGCGTGGCGGGCGGCCTGTTTCTGTCGCAGCTGCTGACGCTCTATATCACGCCGGTGATCTACACCTATCTCGACCGGCTTGGCGCGCGTGTCCGCCGCCGCGGCCCGGCCAAGGGCGCCTATCCCGCCCCGGCGGAGTAACACGGCGTCAACGGCCGGCTGTATCCCGTTCGATCTGCGAGGCGATCTGGCCCTGCTGCACGCTGGGCGCGCGCGCCGGGTTCATGCGGCCATAAAGCCCGCGCAGGAAGGCGAGGTCGTTGGCGGAAAGTCCGTCCGGCACCTGCGTGCAGCCCGGCACCAGCAGGTTGGCGATACTGGCCAGGGGCTGGCAGCTTTCCGGCGCATCGACATGCGACAGTGCCAGAAGCGCCACCGCGTCGGCGATGGCGCCGATGGAATAATCGGAGAGCTTGGTGGGGTCGGCCACCACGATCACATGATAGAAGTCGCTGCGGGTGCCGTCGCCCAGCCGCGAGCCGGTGACGCTGACGGCATTGGCGTCAGGCAATTGCAGCATGATCCCCGCATCGCAGTTGCAGGGCACTTCGATGCCCGGCCCGCTGTGGCGGCCGACATCCATGGTGACATTACCGCGCAGGTCACGCGTCTGGGTGGTGTACCAGGCCTGGATCGAATGGGTGACTTTGGCCAGAGCATCCATTTGTCCGCCGGTATAGGCGAACCCCAGCAATTGGGGTCTCTCCTTGCGAACGGTGTCCATCAGCGCCTGCGGCGTTGTCGTGAAGACGATTTCGATGTTGGGAGTGCAGTCCGGCCGGCCCGTTGGCGCACCCACATCTGCCGCCACCTGGCGCAGCCGGTCGCTGATAAATTTCGTGGCGGTGGGCCGCAGCCCCACCGTGATCGGACACACGCCATCCTCCCAGCGGCTGATCTTGCCGGACAGGTGCGCGGGCGCCGCCAGCGACTTGACGAATTTGTCGATCACCTGGCGCTCGCGCGTGCCGCTGACGGTGACGCTTTCGACGGTGTCCTTCGTCGTGATCGACGTCGCGTCCTGGGCCACGCAGGGCCATGCCAATGCCAGCGCCGGAATAATGACCAGCAGTGATGCGACCCGCATGGCTGCCCCCCCGTTTTGAGGCAGCCTAGACGTGCCGCCGCTCCGGGTCACCCCTCTCGGACCATCATTCCAGCGGCATGCCCTGGCCGCGCGGGCGCAGCCGATCGAAGGACCCGCACAGCAGCAGCCCCGTGGCGAAACCGCCCAGATGCACCTGCCAGGCGATCAGGCCGCCCTCGCCGCCGGAGCCCAGCCCGGTCAGGCCCGCCAGAAGGTTTATGGCCACCCACACCGCCGTGAACATCAGGATCGGCCGCGAGAAAATCGGCGCGAGTGGCGCCTCGCCCGGAATTGCCCAGGGCAAGGCCTGGGGCAGCATCCGCACCGCCGCCGCCATCAGGCCGGAAATGGCGCCAGAGGCGCCCACCACCGGCATGGTGCTTCCCCAATTGAACGCCAGGTGCGTTGCCGCGCCCACGACCCCGCAAAGGATGAAGAAGACCATGAACAGCAGCGCCCCGAAACGCCGGGCCACAGTGGGTCCGAAAGCCAGCAGCCACAGGCAGTTCACTGTCAGATGGGTGAAGTCGTTATGCACGGCCATATAAGAGACGAAGGGCAAGGCACGGTCCCACAATGTGCCAGCCTGGCCCATATGCGCCGCCATGAAGGCATGGCTGTAGCGGGCGGGGACAAAGGCATACTCGCTGATCACGGCCAGCGAAGCGGCGGGCGAGGCCATCACCCGCGCGGCATGGGCCAGGGCAAGGCCCGCGATCAGCCACAGAACGACGGGCGGCGCGCGGAAAATGGGCTGGCGCGGCGGCGCCGACTGCAGGAAGGCCATGCCCGTACATAAGGGGGATCGGGGCGTCCGCCAACCTGTGCCGCCGCGGTACAACAAAAGTCCCATCCGCCATTTGCCGCACCGGCCCGCCGTGGGACGGCATCAGATCACCCTCGCGCGCCGGCGCCTGTTCCGGCACAGCCCCACCCGCCACCTGGCCAAAAAATGCCAGCATTTCCGCGGCTTTCCGGGGTCTGCCGTGCCGGAGCGGGACAGCCAAAGTCCTAACGGCGATTAAGAACTGGCATGGCGGTTGCTGAGGTCACGGCAACAGTTCCGGAAAGCCAACGCCCATGACCCATACCCGCAAGATCCTTGTCCTGGCCCTCTGTGCCACCGGCTTGTCCGGCGCGGCCCAGGCCGGGGACTGGACCAATTCGGCCACCTACAACGGCTATGGCGCCGCCAGCCAGAACCAGGCTTCCAACTATTCCATGCGCGACGCCAACGGGAACCTGACCATGGTGAACGGTCAGATCGAGTCGTCGCAATACTCCTCCCACAGCGGGGTGCAGTCTGCTTACGTGGGCGGCGTTGGCATGGGAGGTGCACGGTCGACCTACGGACAGGCCACGGCGATTGGCAATTCGCTCAATGTGGTGGTCCTCGGCAGTCACAACACCACGATCATCGACTCGACCCAGATCAACAAAGGCAACCAGACGGCCACCACGGCCCTGAATGCGAAATAGAGCTAGGAAAAGGGAAGCCCCTCCCATGACCCCCCGCGCCCGTAAACACCTCATCAAGCCGCTGGTCTTCCTTTTGGCCGCCGTCGCCCTGGAAGGCTGCATCAGCCCGACCGCCAACTCCATCGGCCGCTACACCGCGCCGATCGGCGGGGCGCCTGTGATCAGCAACGAAACCCCCTATTCCGCGGCGCTGCGCTGCATGGGCAGCTACGTGCGCCAGCGCCCGGTGCGCATCGCGGTCGGCCAGATCGCCGACTATACCGGCAAGACCGAAGCCGACGGTTCGGGCCGCAAGGTCACCGCCGGTGCTGCCCTGATGGCGATGAGCGCCCTTTCCAAGGCCGGCGTGCACATGGTCGAGCGCTTCGACACATCGGTCGCCGAAATGGAGCTGAAATACGCCAACAACAAGCTGATCGGCGACGACCAGAAGCCCGGTCCGGGCAATGGCGACTATCGCAAGATCCTGGCCGGCTCGATCCCCGGTTCCGACTATTACATCGTCGGGGGCATCACCGAACTGAACTTCAACATCCGCTCCGAGAACGCCAGCGGCAATGGCGGCGGCACCGCCACCAACGCCACCACCGGCACCCTGGGCGGCAGCATGTATGTGATGAATGTCGGCTTGGACATGCGCCTGGTGAACACCAACACGCTGGAAGTGGCCGATGTGATCAGCTACCAGAAGCAGATCATCGGCCGCCAGATCTCGGCGGGCGTGTTCGACTTCCTGGGCACCAACTTCTTCGACATCAGCGCCGGCGAAAGCGCGCTGGAGCCGATCCAGCTGGCAGTGCGTTCGGTGATCGAACGTGCGGTGCTGGAAATGATCACGCGCATCTATCGCGCCCCGGGCAATGCCTGTTCGCTTCCGTTGAACAACGAGGCCGATCCGCTGCGCGAGGGCCGCAATGGTCCCGCAGGCCAGGTCCATGCCCAGCCCGTGGCCTATCCGGCGCCCGCGCCCTATCCCCAGCCCGCGCCCTATCCGCAGCCCGCCGCCCCGCAGCAGCAGGCCTACTACGCACCACCGCCTGCCCCCGGCTACAGCGACCGCAGCAGTGCCTATCGCGGCTATTCCTCTGCCGATCCGGTTGGCGATGTGCGCCTGCGCGGCGGCCTGGAATAACGGCCCATCACAAGAACAACACGACCCATCCACCCTCAGGAGCCTCGCAAATGACCACCCGCCTCAAGACCTTCAGCCTCAGGACTCTTCTGACCGCCGCCGCCATCGCGGCCCTGCCGCTGGGCCCCGCCATGGCGGACGGCGCCATGGGCAGCCAGATCATGAACGGCCAGATCAACCTGCAGACCAACTGGTCCAACCTGAACGGAAGCGTCGACACAGTCGGCGGTGATGTGGTTGCCCAGGGCGCCGCGGCGGGCAACATGGTCGACATCACCACCATGAACGACACCCGCGTGCAGAACAACCAGATCGTCGGACCTCAGGCCAACATCGGCTCCAACGTCAACATGGATGCCAACAATGTCTGGGGCAGCGTCGGCATCTCCAACCAGGCGGTGTGCAACGGTGCTTCCGTCTCCACCGACCCGATCCTGACCCAGGTCAACTCCTATCAGGAGTGCAACGCCAGAGATCCTTATTCGAGCATCAACACCAACATCACCAATGTCGCCGGCAACGCGGTGGTGCAGGGCTCCGCACTGGGCAACAGCTTCGAGGCCGACTCCAACGCCCCGAACTTCCCCATCGTCACCAAGCAGATCAACAATTCGGCCAGCGTCTCCAACGTCAACGCCAACATGTACAATGTAGGCGGCAGCGTGGGCCTGTCCTCCAGCGCCATCGGCAATACCGCGCAGATCATCCATTACGGGGTGAACTGAGCAGGGGGCTCCGGAACGACTGGGGGCAAATCAGCGGTTCCGGACGGGAGAGAGGGCCGAAAGGCCCTCTCTTCTTTTGCCTTTTTCGGAGCGGCGCGGTATTTCCCGCAGCATGACAGCGCCACCCATCGATCTTGCCGCCTTCGAGGCCGCGCACCTGGCCCGCGAACCCTTCGCCTATGCCATGGTGCCCCGCTTCGTGCGGCCTGAGGCGATGGCCGCGATCAATGCCGATTATCCGCTGGTCATCCATCCGGGCAGCTTTCCCCTGCCCACCCTGAGATACGGCCCGGCATTCCGTGCCCTTATCGACGCCATCGAGGGCCCGGAGTTCACTGCCGCGGTGGAAAGGAAGCTGGGCGTCGACCTGAAGGGCCGGCCCACCATGGTGACGGCGCGGGGCGTGTCGGCGGCGCGCGACGGGCAGATCCACACCGATTCCCGCACCAAGATCATTACCGTGCTGATCTACATGAACAACGCCTGGGAGGCGCCGGGCGGGCGCCTGCGCCTGCTACGCGGCCCCGATAACCTGGAAGACGTGGTCGCCGAAGTCCCTCCCGAGGAAGGCACCCTGCTTATATTCAAGAACGAGCCCAATGCCTGGCACGGCTTCCACCCCTTCGAGGGACCGCGCCGCGTGATCCAGCTCAACTGGGTCACGGATATGGGCGTGGTGCGGCGCGAGCAGTTCCGCCACAAGGTGAGCGCATTCTTCAAGCGCCTCAGGGGCAAGGAAGTCCGGCCGGCAATGTAGGCCCGTGAGCCCGGCATTCCGCCGGGCGGCCTTCCGCAACCGAAAGCTTCCTTCCCCTTCGATGCGAAGCATCAGGAACGGGGAAGGTGTCGCAACGAGATCTCGGCGAAGCCGAGTCGAGTTGCGACGGGGTTATCCAGGATAAAAGTGCCAGGCGCCGGCCATGTCGCGGATGCGCCAGCCGCTTTCCATCTTCATCACGTGGTCGGTGTTGAGTGGCACCTTGCCATAGCCGCCGGGGATGTCGAGCATATAGGCTGGCATCGCCAGGCCCGACAGCCGCGCACGAAGGCGTGCCATCAGTGCCATGCCCTCGTCGAGGCTCAGCCGGAAGTGTGAAGTGCCCGGCGCCAGGTCGGGATGGTGCAGATAATAGGGCTTGATGCCGTTTTCCACGAAATCGCGCATCAGCGCTTCCAGCGTTTCCATATTATCGTTCACGCCTTTGAGCAGCACCGACTGGCTGACCAGTCCGATGCCACCCTGCGAAAGCCGCGCGATGGCGCGCCGCGCCTCACTTGCGAATTCGCGCGGATGGTTGGCATGCACCGCAACCCAGGTCGCAACCCCGGCCGACTGCAAAGCCGCCACCATCTCATCGCTCACGCGCGCCGGATCGGTCACCGGCACGCGGGTGTGCCAGCGGATGATCTTCACATGGGGTATGGCTGCCAGCCGGTCGGTCATTTCGGCGACACGGCGCGGCGACAGGATGAAAGGATCGCCGCCGGTCAGAACCACTTCCCAGATTTCGCGGCGGTCCGCGATATAGGCGAGAGCGCGATCAAAATCATCCGGCGACAGCGCGTTCGGCTTGCCCGGGCCAACCATCTCGCGGCGGAAGCAGAAGCGGCAATAGACGGGGCAGGTCGCCACCGCCTTGAACAACACGCGATCGGCGTGGCGATGCACGATGCCGGGCACCGGTGAATGGGCGGCGTCCCCGATCGGGTCGGCCCGTTCTTCCGCCAGGACCGTCAGCTCATCCAGGCTTGGCAGATATTGGCGCGCAATCGGGTCGCTGGGATCGGCCGGGTCGATCAGCGATAGAAGATGCGGGGACACCGCGACGGCATAGCGCCGGCGGACCTCGTCCAGGCTCACGCGGGCGAACTCTTGAAGTTGGGCAGGAACACGGCCAGCAATCCGATCGCCGGCAGGAAGGCACAGACCTTGTAGACGAAGGTGATGGAGGTGGCATCGGCCAGCGCGCCCAGCACTGCCGCGCCGATGCCGCCCAGCCCGAAACTCAGTCCGAAGAACAGGCCCGAGATCGTGCCCACCCGACCGGGCAGCAGCTCCTGGGCATAGACCACGATTGCGGGGAAGGCCGATGCCATGATCAGGCCGATGATGACGCTCAGCACGCCGGTCCAGAAGAGGTTGGCGTAAGGCAACATCAGGGTGAAGGGCAGCATGCCCAGAATGGAAAACCAGATCACGTATTTGCGCCCGATATGGTCGCCCAGCGGACCACCCAGCAGCGTTCCCACCGCCACCGCCCCCAGGAAGAAGAACAAATGCACCTGCGCGCCTTGCACCGTCACGCCGAAAGTATGGATCAGGTAGAATGTGTAATAACTGCCGATGCTGGCGAGATAGAAGAACTTGGAGAAGATCAGCGCCAGCAGGATCGCCAGCGACCACGCCACCTTGTCCCGTGACAGGTCGGGATGCTTGATCGCCTTGTGGCCCCTGATGCGCGCAAGGCCGTGATGCTTGTACCAGCTGCCCACCTGGAACAGGATAAAGATGCCCAGCAGCGCCAGCCCCGCGTACCAGACGATGGAACGCTGGCCATAGGTCGCCACCAGAACCGCCGCGGTCAGCGGGCTGATCGCCTGGCCGGTATTGCCGCCCACCTGGAAAACGGACTGCGCCAGGCCATAGCGCCCGCCGGACGCCATGCGCGCCACACGGCTGGATTCGGGATGGAACACCGCCGAGCCCAGCCCGATCATCAACGCCGACGCCAGCACCAGCGGATAGCTGCCTGCCACCGAAAGCAGCACAAGTCCCAGGAGGGTCGAGACCATGCCGGCCGGCAGCGAATAGGGCATGGGCCGCTTGTCGGCGTAAAACCCCACCGCCGGCTGCAAAAGCGAGGCGGTACACTGGAAAGCCAGCGTGATCAGCCCGATCTGGGCGAAGGACAGGTGCAGTGCGGTCTTGATGTTGGGGTAGATCGCCGGCAGCAGCGACTGCATCATGTCGTTCAGCAGATGGCAGAAGCCGATGGCGAACAGCACCGTGAAACTGGTGTTCTGCAGGGTCTTGGCGGGCGCCGGGGCGGCGGTGTCGGTCATGGCGGCGAAACCCTATAGCCTGGCCGGACTTTGACCAATCCTTATCCGGGCATGGCCGCCATGCCCCGCCGCCAAAGACCGGGGCGGAGCGAAAATTCAGCCATCCATGGGAGTCCAAAGAACGGACTCGATACGGGGCGCGCCCGTCGCCAGCATCACCAGCCGGTCGAAGCCCAGGGCCACGCCGCTGGCCGGCGGCATGATCGCCAGTGCCGCCAGAAACTCCTCGTCCAGCGGATAACGCAGGCCATAGCGTTCTTCCTTCTTGCCCATCTCGGCCTCGAAGCGGGCGCGCTGCTGCCCCGGATCGGTCAGCTCGCCAAAGCCATTGGCCAGTTCCACGCCGCAGGCATAAAGCTCGAAGCGTTCGGCCACGCGCGGATCGCGGGGACTGACGCGCGCCAGCGCCGCCTCGCAGACCGGATATTCATAAAGGACCACCGGCCGTTCTAACCCCAGCCGGGGTTCGATCCGCGCCGTCAGCACCTTGCTGAAAATGTCGGACCAGTCGTCATCTTCGGCCACGGAAATGCCGCCGCGCCGGGCACGCACCGCCAGGGCGTCGCGCATGCCGATCCCGCCTTCATCCAGCGTGGCCAGCAGATCGATCCCGGCAAAGTGGGTAAAGGCCTCGGCCACGGTCAGCCGGTCGGCGGGGGCACGGGGATCGCAGAGACGCCCCCGATACACCAGCCGGTCCGTTCCCGCCGTGTCCGCCGCCAGCCCGAGCAGCGCAAGCGTATCGGCAATTACCACCTGATAGTCTTCCCGCGCCCGGTACCATTCCAGCATGGTGAATTCGGGCGCATGAAGGCGGCCGCGCTCGCGATTGCGGAACACCCGGGCGAAATCGAAAATCTTCTCCTCTCCCGCCGCCAGCAGCTTTTTGGCCACGAACTCGGGGGAGGTGTGCAGGTATAGCGGCCGTTCCGAGCCGTCGGGGCCCAAAAGCCGGGTCTCGAAGGCATGCAGATGGGTCTCATTGCCCGGCGAGGGCACAAGGCTGGCGCATTCCACCTCGGTAAAGCCCAAAGCCTCGAAATAGGCCCGAATCCGGGCCTTTATTCGACCCCGCGTAACCAGCACCGGACGGCGGTCCGCATGGTTCTGAGGCTCCCACCAGGCCATTTTTGACCTCTCAAATCACCCCTGCTATAGCCCCCGCCAACTTCAACTGGCCATCTTTCCAAGAGGTTCGACGTGGTTTCGGTTATCGCCAGCTCCGTGCGCAAAGGCAATGTCCTGGAAAAGGACGGCAGGCTCTATCTCGTGCTGACGGCCGAGAACATCCACCCCGGCAAGGGAACGCCGGTGACCCATCTGGAGATGCGCCGCATATCCGACGGCGTGAAGACAGTGGAACGCCTGCGCACCACCGACAGCGTGGAAAAAGCCTTTGTCGAGCACAAGACCTTCAACTACCTGTATCAGGACGGCGAGCAATATGTGTTCATGCAGCCGGAGACCTTCGACCAGGTGCATGTGCCCGGCGACGTGGTGGGCGATTACGCCCCCTACCTGACCGAGAACATGGAAGTGCAGCTGCAGCTGTTCGAGGGCAATCCCATCTCGATCGAGATCCCCCAGCGCGCCACTTTTGAAGTGGTGGAAACCGAGCCTGTGATGAAGGGCCAGACCGCCTCCGGCTCCTTTAAGCCGGCGGTGCTGTCCAATGGCGTGCGCACCATGGTGCCCACCCACATCACCGTGGGCACCCGCATCGTGGTGATGACGCAGGATGGCGCCTATGTGGAGCGGGCCAAAGACTAGCGGGCGTCCTCACGTCCGGAAGTTGATCTCGACCAGCACGCCTTCGGGATCGGGCACAAACAACTGCTTCAGCCGTCCGCCCGGCACGATGCGTTCGCGGAAATTCACCCCCGCCGCCGCGAGCCGGGCCCGCATGGCCTCGAAATCCTCGCCATGGAACGCGACATGGTCGAAGGCGCCTGTGCCCTCGGCAGGGTCCGGCATTTCAGCCTCCCGGCCCCAGGCGCCGCCATGGTCGGCCGCCTCCACCAGGTGGATCACCGGAACGCCGCCCACATAGAGCCAGTGGCCGCGAAAGGGAAAGGCCGGCCGCTCGCCTTCGGTCAGGCCGATCATCTGGCAATAGAAGTCGCGGGTGCGCTGAAGCTGGCCGCAACGGATGGTGACATGCTCCAGGGCCTTGACCGTCAATTCTAACTCCGCCTCCGACCGTCCCTCCGTAACCGTCAGCCGGACGGCCGCGAACTGGTCTTTCGACCGCCTCCGCTTCGGGCATTGGACAGTTCATGCTAGGGTTTGGGGGCCCCAGAAGCGAGGACCATTTCCATGAAAAGACAGCTTGCCGTCGGCCTTTTGGCCGCCCTGTGTGCATCCCCGGCTTACGCCGCCCTCAAGCCCGGCGACAAGGCTCCAGACTTCACCCTGCCCGGCAGCCTGGGAGGCAAGGATTTCACCTTCAACCTCAAGGACGCGCTGAAGAAAGGCCCGGTGGTGGTCTATTTCTACCCCAGCGCCTACACCGGCGGCTGCGATCTGGAGGCTCACACCTTCGCGGAGAATATCGGCAAGTTCCAGGCTGCCGGCGCCAGCGTGATCGGCGTCTCGGCCGATGACCTGACCCGGCTGAAGAAATTCTCCGCCGACCCGTCCTTCTGCGCCGGCAAATTTCCCATCGCATCGGACGAGAGCACGACGGTCGCCAAGTCCTATGACCTGAACGTCAGCCCGGCGCGCGAGGGTGCCAAGGACGTCAACAAGGACGCCATCAATCACGCCTTCATCGAGCGCGTGACCTATGTGATCGGCAAGAACGGCAATGTGCTTGCCACGCTGTCGTCCAAGACTGACGGGCTGTCACCCGACCAGCATGTCGACAAGAGCCTGGAAATCATCACGGCTTCCAAATAGAGCCGACCAAACCTGGGAAGGCCCGGCCACCACGCCGGGCCTTTTTTGTTTCCGGAATGCCGGCCCATATGACGGTCATCATCCCCCGACAAGGCCGCAGGGACTGATGCTGCACCGCAATGGAGCCACAAAAGCCAAGCAATCTCAAGGATTTGAAGTGACAGAAATGCCACGGATGGCGTGGCAAGGAAACGTCTTTGCCCCGCGCCGGAGTCTTGGTCTAGTTCCGCCTGTCCTGCGGAACTGGGGCGACCCCGGCAGCCGAACGGGGCCCGGCTGGGGGCCGGAATTATTGGGGACTTCAAGGTTGTCGAAGCAAAGCCGTCTTGTTCCAGGCGTGGCCATGGCTGTGCTTCTGGCCTTCCCGGTGGCGGCCAAGGCCGATGTGGGGGGCGCCGCGGATCATTTGGCCGGCCGCCTAGACGGCTGGTTTGCTGATCTTTTCCAGGCCACGGAGGTCAGGTCCCAGCCCATGCAGCCGATCATCCATCCCAGGCCGGCACTGACCGCGCGCGTGCCGACCCCGGCGCCGATGACCCCGGCCGCCTTGAGCAACATGGATCTGGTCAAGGTCTCACCCCCGCCCCCATCGGTGGAAAAGCCGCTGCGGCGGCTGTTCTGCGTTGAATATGCCCGCATGCGCTCGGGGCTGGCGATCATGGGCGACGCCAAATACTGGTGGAAGCGGGCCCACAACCTCTATGCCCGCCTGTCCCATCCCGTCGAAGAAGCTGTGATGGTGTTCTCCGGCTCCAAGCGCCTCAGGCGCGGTCATGTCGCGGTCGTCACCGACATCGTCTCGCCGCGGGAGATTGTCGTGGACCAGGCCAATTGGCAAAACCATGGCGAGATCGATCATTCCACGCCCGTGCTGGACGTCAGCACGAACAATGACTGGTCCAGGGTGCGGGTGTGGAATATCCACGCAGGCCAGTTCGGCACTCATGTCTATGCGATCAGCGGCTTCATCGCCAAGGACCTGGTGCGCCAGGCCAGCAACGACTGATTCAGGCCGGCGCGGCATGCTAGGCTGATGCCCATGCCCGACGTCTCCATCATCACGCCCAGTTTCGGCCGCGCGGCCCTGTTGTGCAAACAGTGGGAGATCGTGCGCGCCCAGACGGCCGCTGATTTCGAATGGCTGATCCTGGACGACAGCCCCCAAGCCTCGCCCTTTTTCGCGGCGCTGGATGATCCGCGCGTCCGCTATCACCACCATGCCGGCGTCAAGATGCTGGTCAGCGCCAAGCGCAACTGGCTGTGCGAAAGGGCCAGTGCGCCGGTCATCGCCCAATTCGACGATGATGACTATTATGCGCCTCACTATCTGGCCACCATGCTGGCGCGGCTGGACAGGGAGCACGCCGATCTGGTCAAGCTGTCGGGATGGTTTGTCTATTCAGCACTGCTGAAGCGGCTGGGCTGGTGGGACACCACCAATCTTCTGGGCCTGCATTTCACCTTCGGACCAGATCCGGTGCTGCGCGGCTTCATCAACCAGGCGCCTCCGGAAAACATGCGCAGCAATTGGTTCGGCTTCGGCTTCAGCTATGTCTTCCGCAAGAGCATGTGGGAAAACCAGCCCTTCCCGCTGGTGGAATTTGCCTCCGATTCCGCATTCGTCGGGACGGCGATGGCCAAGGGTTGCCGCGTCGCGCATTTCGCCGACACCGAGGGGCTGTGCCTGCACATCCTGCGCACTGACAACATGTCGCGCAGCTTCCCGCAATATCTGCTGCCCGATTTCATGCTGCAAAAGTTGTTTTCACTGGCGGTCCTGCCGCTGCTGGAATAGCTAGCGGCGGCGGCCCGCGATCTGGTCCAGCAGCGCGCGCGCGGCGGCGCTTTGATAACGTTCGGTGTGAGCGAGCGCCACAAAGGCGCGGTCGGGCAGATCGGCCCGTGGCGCCACCAGCATCTCCGCCTCCAGCATCGCCGCGACCACGGATGCCGAGAGCACCGCTGCACCCAACCCGGCGGCGGCCGCCCCGCGCACCGCTTCGTTGGACGGAAGGCTCATCACGACGCGATTGGCCGGCAGCTTCACGCCGGCATCGGCCAGCGCCGCCTCGAAAATGGCGCGGGTCCCCGAGCCTTCCTCGCGCAGTACCCAGTCGCTTTGCGGGAAATCGGCCAGCGCCACGCGCTTGCGCGCACTCCAGGGATGATCGGGCGCCACCACCAGTACCAGGCGGTCGCGTGCAACCTCGGTGACGGAAAGAAGAGGATCGATGACCAGACCCTCGGCGAAACCGAGATCGGCGCTGCCGTCCAGCACGCCGGCGGCAGCTTCCGCCGTGTTGCCGATGGAGAGCTCGATCGTGATACCGGGATAGGCCCGGCGGAAATCGGCGAGATGACGCGGCAACCAGTAGCCGGCAATGGTCTGGCTGGCCCATAGCCGAAGCCGCCCGCGCTTCAGTCCACCCAGGTCCGACAGGCGCTGCTCGGCGGTTTCGGCGCGGGCCAGAACGCCGCGCGCCTCGATCAAAAACAGTTCGCCGGCGTCCGTCAGCGCGATGCCGCGTCCGATGCGGTGAAACAGCTTGATCCGGTGACGCGATTCCAGCGCGGCGATAGCGGCGCTGACCGCCGACTGGGCCAGCCCCAGCGCAGCGGCGGCGCGGGTGACATGCTGACGCTCGGCAACCGCGACGAAGATGCGAAGCTGCTCGAGGGTCATGGTGCCTTCCCCGTCAAGTCAGCGTCACGATGAGTGTCAGGCTGAAGCCGGCGATGAATATCCAGGCTGCAGCGCCCAACAGCAGCGGTCGCAATCCCTTGGCCTTCAGCTTGCGGATGTCGGTGTGCAGCCCCATCGCCGCCAGCGACAACGCCAGAAGAAAGGCGGTGAGCTGGGCGATATCGGCATTGAGGCGGGCGGGGATCACGGCGGCGCTGTTCAGCGCAACCATGCCCACAAACCCCAGCACAAAACCGGGCAGCGGCAGTGCACTTTGGCGCGGGCCGGAATTGCGAGCGCGCAAAAGGCCCAGAATCAGCACCAGCGGCGCCAGCATGCTGATGCGCGCCAGCTTGGCGATGGTGGCGATATGGCCCGAATCGGCGCCGTGCTGGAAGGCGGCGGCGATCACCTGCGCAATTTCGTGGATCGACGCGCCCGCCCACAGTCCGTAAGCGCGGTGGGTGAGATGCAGGAACGGATAGAGCGCCGGATAGACGAACATGGCGATGCCGCCGAACACCGTGACGCAGGCGACCGCATAGGCAACGTCTTCGTCCGGTGCGCGGGTCACGCTGTCCACCGCGATTACCGCGGAGGCGCCGCATACTGCCGTCCCCGCCGCGATCAGCTCTGCCAGCTTGTGCTCCACCCCCAGCACGCGGCCCAGCCATTTGGTGAAGACAAAGCTGCCGGCAAGTGTGGCGGCGATGATGACAAGACTGGAGAGCCCAGCCTGGCCAAGCTGCTGGACCGTCAATTGCAGGCCCAGAAGTACGATCGCCCCGCGCAGGATCCAGCGCACCGAAAAGGCCGCGCCCGGCCTGGCCCAGTCCGGCGTGCCAAAAAGATTGTGCAGGGCCATGCCCAGGATGATCGACAGGATCATCGCGCTGAGCAGCGACAGGCCCGGGATCGCATGCAGCGCCGTGGCTGCTGCGGCTAGGCCCGCGCAGAGTCCGACGCCGGGCAGGATGCGCCGCCTCTGGGAATGAACGGGATGAGAAGCGGACAAAGCAGGCGAGGACATGGGCGCGGACCTTGGGTTTGGGTGCGCCGCGATGCTGGGCCTGGGCGATCGTTCGTTCCAATGGAATATTCCGATCTATATGATCGTATTACCAGATTGAATGGGGCAAAGCAAAAACCCCGGCCGCTTTCGCGGGCCGGGGTTTTCGTAGACTTTGTGAAGGCGTTTGTCTCTTGGTCCTTGGCAGACCTGGCAGCGTTCTACTCTCCCGCGGCTTGAGCCGCAGTACCATGGACGCAGAAGGCTTTGACGGCCGAGTTCGGAATGGGATCGGGTAGAATTCCTTCGCTATGACCACCAGGTCGGCGAAGAACCAAGAGATGCCCCGCGCGCGGTGCGCGCAAGGCACAGAATACGACACTGACCGAAGTTTGTAGTGTGGGTATGTCTGGCTTTGTTTCCAGACATGGAACGATGCTGCTTGCGATCAAGCCAATCGAGCGATTAGTACCAGTAAGCTCAACGCATTGCTGCGCTTACACACCTGGCCTATCGACGGGGTAGTCTTCCCCGGCTCTCAAGCGAAACCTGGTTTTGAGGTGAGTTTCCCGCTTAGATGCTTTCAGCGGTTATCTCGTCCGTATTTAGCTACTCGGCTATGCGGCTGGCGCCACAACCGATCCACCAGAGATACGTTCCTTCCGGTCCTCTCGTACTAGGAAGAAGTCCTCTCAAGTTTCGAACACCCACGGCAGATAGGGACCGAACTGTCTCACGACGTTCTAAACCCAGCTCACGTACCACTTTAAATGGCGAACAGCCATACCCTTGGGACCGGCTACAGCCCCAGGATGTGATGAGCCGACATCGAGGTGCCAAACCGCACCGTCGCTATGGACGCTTGGGTGCGATCAGCCTGTTATCCCCGGCGTACCTTTTATCCGTTGAGCGATGACCCTTCCATGCGGGATCACCGGATCACTATGACCGACTTTCGTCTCTGCTTGGTCCGTCGACCTTGCAGTCAGGCAGGCTTTTGCCATTGCACTCAACATCCGATTTCCGACCGGATTGAGCCTACCATCGCGCGCCTCCGTTACTCTTTGGGAGGCGACCGCCCCAGTCAAACTGCCTACCATACACTGTCTCGGATCCCGTTTCGGGACCGCGGTTAGACATCAGGAACAAGAAGGGTGGTATTTCAAGGGTGGCTCCACACCGGCTAGCGCCGATGCTTCAATGCCTACCACCTATCCTACACATCCCATTCCTAATGCCAGTGTAAAGTTGCAGTAAAGGTGCACGGGGTCTTTCCGTCTGACCGCGGGAACCCCGCATCTTCACGGGGAATTCAATTTCGCTGAGCTTGTGTTGGAGACAGTGGGGAAGTCGTTACGCCTTTCGTGCAGGTCGGAACTTACCCGACAAGGAATTTCGCTACCTTAGGACCGTTATAGTTACGGCCGCCGTTTACTGGGGCTTCGATTCAACGCTTTCACATCTCCTCTTAACCTTCCAGCACCGGGCAGGCGTCAGACGCTATACGTCATCTTTGGATTTCGCAGCGCCCTGTGTTTTTAGTAAACAGTCGCCACCCCCTGCTATGTGCCCCCGGCCTGAACTTGCGTTCAAACCGGGCCCTCTTCTTCCGAAGTTACGAGGGCAATTTGCCTAGTTCCTTCAACACAATTCTCTCAAGCGCCTTAGCATACTCTGCCAGTCCACCTGTGTCGGTTTCGGGTACGGACTATACGCGGGAGCTATTTCCTGGGACCACTTCACGGCCCGCCCAATCCAGTAAGGGCGAACAATACACGTGATCCGTCACTACCCGCAGGCTGCGGAATATTTACCGCATTCCCATCGACTACGCCTTTCGGCCTTGCCTTAGGGGCCGGCTAACCCTGCGCAGATTAACTTGACGCAGGAACCCTTGGACTTACGGCGAGAGGGTCTCTCACCCTCTTTATCGCTACTCATGTCAGCATTCT
>Ga0209935_1000810_pt1 | contig 63722 bp, 94 predicted proteins | sample ThiBio_1000_plan_2_FD_183958 | JGI IMG/M metagenome (GOLD analysis project Ga0209935, IMG submission 183958) | Wastewater bioreactor microbial communities from Cape Town, South Africa - Thiocy_cont_1000_plan (SPAdes) | ecosystem: Engineered > Bioreactor > Thiocyanate-remediating >... | reverse complement strand
TATCGGGTTGCGAGGCGCGTATCAGCAAGGTCCACAGCGTCCATATACCGACGTGCAGCGAGAACAACAAGATGTTCTTGGTCCAGTAACCGATCTCGATCGCCATATCTCGCCTCGTACACAAACGCTCTCTCGCTATCACTAACTATCTCTCTCACACTATCTATCTATCTCTCTTTCGAACAACCACGAGACGTATAAATCAATGGCTCTCTGGTGCGTTTTGGTTGAGGGGCCACCACCACCACGACACACACCCACCCACGAGAGAGAAGCAACAAGCAAACGAAGGATCGATCGAGCAGCTCGTCAACGTGACACGTCGCTCTCTTTCTCTGCTCTCCTGCTCTCGTGTGCGTGTCGTGCCGTGCCGTGCCTCGCTCGTTGCGTGCCTCGCTCGTTCTCGAGATGCGGACACGTGGGGTGGCACTGATCGCTCTCGCGCTCCTGTGGCTGGCGCTGGTGAGTGGTTTCGGATTGGCACAGGTCGCTACGGGGCCGACGGCCGCAACCGGCGCGCACGAGCACGCTCCGATGAACGAGCTCGACCAATGGATGCAGCAGGTCAACACTTACGTGCATCCGGCGATCCGCATCGGCCGCTCGCTGCACTTTCCCGACGAGATCGGTGTCTTGTCGTTCGCCGATATCAAGGCCGGCGAGCTGCTCGTCGAGGTTCCGGCTTCGCAGTGGCTCGACGTGCGGCAGGCGCGCCGCTGGGAGTCGCTCGCCGGCACGCTGACCGCTGCCGAGGTGGCGCTCCAAGCCAACGCCGAGCCTCCGCGCGCGCCATGGGAGCCCGAGCGATGGCTCGCCGACTCGGATGCCTTGGCCTTCTACATCCTCGTGCAGCAGCTGCGTGCCTTCTCGCCGCTGGCGCCTTGGTTGAGGATGGTTCCGCTCGCGAATCAGATGCACGCCACGCCGTTCTGGTCCGAGCTCGAGCTCGCCGAGTTGCAGAACTCACCGCTCCGAGGTGCGACCATCTCGCCCGATCGCCTGCTGACTGACCGAGGCTTGCTCACACCTCCGTGCACGAGTCTACAGATGCCACGAATCAATACCGCCAGCTGATGCAGAAGCACTGGACCACGTATCAGAACGAGCTACTGGTACACACGAGCACTGCGCTCGCGCTCGTGTCATCACGCGTCATCTGATCTCGTGTCACCACTCGTACTGGCATGATGAATTACACCAGCGTGGCCGCGAGCATGTGTTCCCGCCGAGCCACTTCAACTTTGAGAACTTCCTGTGGGCCCGCCAGCTGGTGCTAAGCCGCAGCTTCCAAGGCGGCAACGGCTTGCCGGTCATGCTGCCGTCTGCCGACATGTTCAACCACGCGTGCGATGGAGTACGCGAGGAGCTGAGCTCACATCTGCACGCACTGAAATCGGCACACGCCACCTCCACGTTGCTGATCCGCTTGCGTTCGTGCGGTTGTAGGCGCCCATGATTTGGGATCATGCAGCTGGTTCGCTTCGAATCGTTGCCAACCGTGACTTGGAAGCCGGCGACGAGATCCTGGTGCAGTACTGGCCCACAACGCTCGGTGATTCCGAGACGCTGCTGCTCTACGGGTTCCTCGAGAAGGAGAATGCGAACTGCACGCAAGGCCGCTCGCTCTCGGCTCAAGTCGCCGATGCCGACCTCATCCAAGCACAGGAGAACCTCGTTCCGCCCTATGAGCTGCCTGCCATCTGCCTGGCTCGCAAGGGCTTCCCGGCATCGGAGCGCGAGCTCGCCGCATCCGTGCCGTCGACTCTGCAGTCGCTCATTGACAAGGTTGGAGCGCTGCCGATCTCACCGTCTCGCGATGCGGCCATCACGATTCCCGAGCTCGCCAAAGCCGTTTGCAGCGAGCTTTCCATCCGACTGGAATCCAATCAGCTGCCGCATTTGCTATTGCTGCGTGAGCGCCTTCTGGCTCTCCGTTGGAATGAGGTATAGCTCAGCAGCTAGACGCGGTATTCTCTTGAGAGATTGGCGCACTCACCACATCGAATCGACGTACGTCGCACAGCTCTCGCTAGCACCGCAGATTCTGTTGCAATTCGAAGAGGCAGTCAAGCAGCGGCAGGGACAAGAGTCTTTTCCTACCATCGTATCGGTCGCCAACGAGCTGCATGCTATTCGGTATGTGACACCTCCTCGCGCTTCTGGGCAATGGGATTTCTTCTGATCGAGCGAGGGATCGGACATACTTACAGCAACACCATCACGGTCATTCAGGCCATCATGGCCTCGTACTCGACCACCTACACGGAGGACACGGTGTTGCTGGCGCCTCCTGCGCACAACCTCTCGCATCGTCAGCGATTGGCCGTGACGTTGCGCAAGAACGAGAAGGCGGTGCTGCGCAACAATATGGGCCTTCTGCGCTGGCGCTGGACGTCGTTTCTGGCACAGCCCGAGAATCCTTTGCCGCCCTCTCCGCAGTTCCTGCACGAATCGCCGTCACCGATCGAGAGCGTGCTGGTGCAGCCGAAGCATGATGCAGCTCTCGGAAGCTCGAGCGTCACTTCCACCAAGGCAGCGCTGGCTGACAACACGGCTCGCGGCTCAAATGTCGATGTCGATGTCGAGGTCGAGGCTTCGGAAGCCGAGAAAGAGTCGAAATTGCATCCGCGAGTTGTGCAGGACTTGATCGTGAAGGCCATCCCGCCGTTCGATGAGGAGCCCTACTGGGAGGAGCCGGCTCTCGGCGGGGAGGTACGTGCGATTCGCTGCTCCTGCTGCACGGCGAGTGGCCTGCCTGAACTCGTTGTGCGTGGTGCAGGGCCTGCAAGGCAGGACCAAGATTGGCGTGGCGATTACGACCGTCACCAAGGAGCCAGTGACGTCGCTCGACGACCTGCCGTTGATCACGGTCTTCCTGCCAGCGTTCTTGTTGTCGCTGACCGAGTACGACATGCAGCACTACAACTACACGATCTACATTGGTTTCGATGCCGGAGACCAGTTCTACGACGTCGATTCGAACCTCGAGGTGCTGCGGACGATCTTTGACCGCGTCACGAGCGCCTTCCCGTCGGTCGAGTTGCAGATGCTGCGAATGCGCGGCTCCGAGGGATCACCGCCGCGAGCTTGGAGCCAGCTGCTTAATTTCGGTAGGTGCACCGGTCAATGGTGGCGTTTGGTGCCGCGCACTCACTGCTCACAACTCTTGATTGTGCGTGTTTGCTGAACGACAGCCTACCACGACCACTGCGAGTACCTGTATCAACTCAACGACGATGCCAAGATCACGTCCAAGGGATGGACCAAGCCGTTCATTGCACAGTTGGAGTCCAACGGCGCCAAGAGCAGACTGCTCAAGAACTTTGGCGTCACCGGTCCGGTCGACCTCAACCGCCGCCTCCTGACTCAAGCGTTCGTTCATCGCCAGCACCTGCGCATCTTTCCCAACTTTTATCCCATCTGGTTCCGCAACTGGTACAACGATGATTGGCTGCAGCTGGTATATGCACCATTCAATCGACCTGTCTCCGGTACGCCACCCAATGAGTCACCGGCATTGCTGCGTGCTTCCCTGCCCTCCTTGCTTACCTGGAGCAATGGCGCGTGCCGACAGAGATGACGGTCATCAACACCAGCAAGCAGCCACGCTACAAGATTCATTACGAAGGATACGCTCGTCTCAACGAGGAGCTCGACGAAGGCTGTCATCGACTGAGGCGCTTCATCGAAGCCAAGCGGCAGATCGAGAGCGAAGCCGCTGGAGTACAGATCGACTCGGTGCACTGGGTGTGCCAACAAGTCGAGATCCTCCCGCCTAGACAGCCGGGATTCTCAGCTCCCCTGCGTCCGTACTTTCACGATGCTCCTTACGATCACCACGACGTTCCAAAGATGCGACTCAAGAAGCCAACGCCGACACCAACGCCAACGCCAACACCAACTCCAACACCGACGCCAACTCCAACGCCGACACCAACGCCAACCCCGAATACAACCAAGCATCAGGAGCAACGATCTGCTGCCGAACTCGCCAGAATAGCCGAGGAGGACCGCAAACGACGTGCTCGCCAAGATCCCACCGACCCTCTGACGGAAGTGCTGCTCGCGAAAGCCATCAACGATACGGTCGTGGTGTCGTTCACGAATTTGGCCTTCATGGACCTGTGCGCCAACTGGCTCGCATCGGTGCGCTTCCACAAGATTGAGAACTTTGTGGTGATTGCTCTCGACCAGCAAGCGTTCGAGTTGCTCAAGAACGACTCGGTGCCGGCCTTCTTCCACCCACGCTTCTCGACCGACGCCGAGAAGCAGTCATATCTCGAGGGCTCGTACAAGCAGCTGGTCAACCTCAAGACCTTTTACATGTACCAGATTCTGTCGCGAGGCTTCCACGTGCTGCTCTCGGACAACGACATTGTATTCGTCAAGGTGTGTGCCGGTGCCACAGTGACAAGCGTAGCAGCAGCATTGCAGTTTTGCCGCTCATACTAACGAGCCGCCTACGCCTGTGCTTGCGTGTCCAAGAACCCGTTCAACCACATTTCGATCGATGACGGATACGACCTGCAGATCCAGGATGACGGCATCGGGCTGGCGCAATCGCTCAACACCGGCTTCCAACTGATGCGCTCGACCGAGCAAACCATCGCCTTCTACGCCAAGGTGTACGAGACGACGCAAAGCACGACGATGCAGGACCAGAAGGCGTACAACTACGTGATGGCCAACTTCTTTGGCGGCTCGGGCTTCTCGTTCAAATGGCGCTTCCTCGATCGTATGAAGTTCCCGAACGGCTGGGTTCTCTCCAACTATCCTCCGGCGCGGCGGCCGAGCTCGCCAGTCATCGTGCACATGAACTGGATCACGGGCCACGACTCGAAGGTGCATCGGCTGCGCGAGAACATCTACTGGCTGATCGATCCACCGACCTACTACAATTTTGCCGGGCGTCTCTTCGTGACGTACTCGAACAACGACCCGAGCGTCCGTTCGCTCGAGCAGCAGACCGAGCTGCTGATCAATGCCATGGAGCTCGCATGGGTCGCGAAGCGCACGCTGATCCTGCCGCGCTTCCGCACCTTTGGCTGGGCGCCATTGCCCGATGTGCACCACTGCACGTTCGAGACACTCTACGAAGTCGATGAAGGTACGTGCAGTGCTTCCGGCCCGCATCGTGATCATCATCGAGCCACGCACTCATTCGTGCCTGCTGTAGTGAACGATGCGCTGCGTGAGCTGCTGCCCGACCTCTGGCACGACTTTTTCCGAGAGCACGCCTTCCTGCGAAACCCGGTGATGACGCAAGCCGACTCGCCGATCAAGGACGCGTTGCTGGTGGACCTCTCGCGCTGCACGCACAACCCCAACGCCGTCACCGAGTACCCGACGCCCGAGAGCGCCTTCGATGCCGACGACAGCACTGGCGTGACGTTCTCGGGCGCGCGTGCCTCGCTCGAGAACGACGGCCCGATCGACGAGCTGCAAGTAATCGACAAACTCGTGAGGCCGTACGAGGAGCACGCGTTGTGGGTGCTGCCGCGCTTGCATGGCCACTTTGTCGGCGCCAGGAACCCGAGCTTCCGTGAGCGCCTGCGGAAGGCACTTCGCTTGCGAACTGCACCCAACCTCCGAGCGCCGCCACTGCCACCGAGCGACGCTCACTCGAAGCCTCCTGCTGCTGCCACTCCTGCCACTCCTGCCACCCAGGCTCCAGCAGCCACGGAGGTGAAGGCCCAGTCACAGCCACAAGCAACAGCAGCCTCAGCGAACAAGCAAGAAACGACTTCGACCGTCATTGAGCTGATGTGATCGGATCGGATCGGATCGGATGATGATGGAGAATGATCATGCCAACGAATGTATGTATCAATAAATAAGAGCGAGACATTGCGAGTACCAGCTGAGGGGAGGTGGTACGCAGTGACTCAGTGTGCTGCTACGGAAGCCGTCGTGGTGGTGGTGGTGGCTGTGTCGTCGTCATCTTCGTCGTCGTCATCGTCCTCGTCACCAAACGCCTGGTGCACGGGAATACCCGAAGCAGCTTGCTCGGCCGCCTCGGCAGCGGCGAGCTCGGCCTCCCACAGCTCCTGCTGATGCTGCAACCACGTGACGGCGGCTCGCACCGACTTGAAGAAGCGCTCAGGTCCGAGAAGGTCGGCGATACCGGCCTTGGACAGCTTGAGGAAGTTCTCGGGGCGGAGTTGCGCGATGCACAACAAGACGTGTCGTCGATGGTAGTCCTCGATCAATTCACCAAGGATGATCAGTGCCCTGCCGCATCGCACGACGGCGGTATGAGTTGACGGTGTTACGCGGCACTCAGAAACCGCGGCACGTACATGGCATCGAGCGATGAAATGGTTCGTGCATCGATTACGACGCCGTAGATTGGTACTTGGTGCTTGGTCTGGGCGGTGGGATGCAACCGGTCGCCGAGCTTCTCAATGCGCAGGATGACGCTCGCGAGCTGTTCGACGTTGCCAAAGTACAAGCTCTCGTCGATTCGTACAACCAGAATGCCCTGTCGATGTCGAACCATGATCGAACCACGAACGAGGAGGGAGTGTGAGTGTGCGAAAGTGCTGCGGGAGCACGAGATGGCGTTGCTTGCGTACCGGAAGGGTTTGGAGCTCGTCGGGAGCTGTATGTAATGGCCGCCATCGGCCGTCCTTGGTTGTGCCGAGAATGTCGATGCTCGGCCGCGTGGTGTGCTTCATGACGAGAAAGAACGACATGCCCATGGCGACGACGATTCCCAGCTCGGGCCCCAAGAAGAACGTCGCCAGGAACGAGATGACGCTGAGCAGCATCTCCTTGTAGGCGCCGATGCGGTACTGGTAGGCAAAGTCGAACTCGATCAAGCGCGCCGCGGCCACGATCACGATGGCGGCGATGGCGGTCTTGGGCAGGTAGTAGAAGAGGCCCGTGAGGAACAGGATGCAGATCAGCACCAGCATCGAGGACACGAGCCCTGCCAGCTGCGTCGTGGCACCGGCGAGGTCCGAGACGACCGAGCGCGGCAGCGAGCCGTTGGTCGGATACGCCTGGAATATTGCCTGCCACATGCCATACGGTGCCGAGCACGAGATGAGTGAGTTACTCGATGGACAAGAAGGGGGTCTCTCGTGCCGATCGGCGCCGCTCGTACTCCGAAGAGGTTCGCCGAGCCGAGAGCCACGAGCTCGCGATTGGCCGAGATCTGGTAGCCATGCTTGCCACCGTATTTCTGTACGCCACCGCGAGCGACGAGTCGATCGGTGAGTGTCACCAATGATCGGAGCTGGCACCTGGATCACTGGAGTACCTTGGCGATCGAGAGTGACTCGACGAATCCAACGATGGCTATCAGAACCGCAGGAATGAACTGGAAGCGAGAGTGTGAGTGTGAGTTGCCAGGTGCGATTCAAATGGTGTGCGTGCGTACCAGTTGCCGCAACATGGTCATGTTGTAGATCATGGGAATGGTCGGCATCGGGAAGCCGCCGACAATGTGGCCCAGGATCGCCACGTTGTCCTCGTAGAGGCCGGCAAAGTACGTGATCAGGATGCTGAAGACGACGATCAACAATGGCGTCGGAAACAGCACGGCCCACTTGTAGCTCGTGTGCTTGGCGATGAGAGCCTTGGTGAGGTCGACGCCGACGATCAGCACGAGGCAGAAGCTGCCGAGGATGACGGTCGGCACGTTGGAGTTGCCGAGGTTCTCGCACACGGCGATCAGCTTCTCCCACTCGTGCGCCGTGATGTTTGGAATGCCCAAGAACGAATCCACTGTGTCCCAGTCGCAAGAGAGACAGAGAGAGAGAGAGAGAGAGAGAGAGAGCATGTCATCACACAAGCTCCGCCGTAGTCACGAGAACAGACTCGATATCGTACGCTGCTCGATGATGATGATCGTGGCCGATGCGGACACGAATCCTTCGAGAATCGGTCGCGAGAACAGTGAACCAAGGAAGCCGATGCGCGTCAAGCCCATGAGCAACGTGAAGATACCGACCCTGCACGCATACGCGTTACACCACGGGCGTGAGCCTCAAGCTTGATACTGAACTGTGGACCGTAGATCTCGCTTGGCAGCGTACAAGAGTGCCAGCAACGACGCTCTCTCGGCGGCCTCCTGCGCCGACGGTGGACCTTGATCGCTCGGAAACGTGATGGCGGCTCCGGTGAGCAGTGACACGACGCCTGTTGTCATCCATCTCTCTCCGATCAGGGCCACAGTAACGGGTATCGTACATCGAGTGAGGCATCCGACGAGCAACGAGCGAACGAACCTTCCGGGCCGATGGCGAGCTGGCGCGAGGTTCCCATGATGCCGTACACGATCAACGGCGTCTGGCGGGCGATACTCGCACATCGATCAGGAATCATCCAACCATAGCGACGATGTGGATCGATCTCGACATCCGAGAATCAAGCGTACCAACGCTGAATAGAGGCCGATGATTGGCGGCACGTTGGCGAGCGAGGCGTAGGCTGCGTCGCACGAATGCACCATATCGACATCGACATCGACATTGATCGGTTCCATCGAATGAGGTTCGCTGTGCAACATTCAGCGAGCGAGCACACGGATGCCACACGTACCGAGGCCTTGTGGAATCAACATGACGGCCACAGTGATACCTGCTACGAGGTCACGAACTGGCGAGAGAGAGAGAGAGAGAGCCAGTGAGCGAGAGTGTCGGTGTGATGATGGATGATGCGTGGCAGGCGACGTACGGGTGTGCTGCGACCAAGAGTACTGCGGCAACCATGAGAGTATGGGAATGTAGTACGGTGCCTTGATCTTGATCTCGCTCGCAATACGTGAGAACACTACGCGCACGCGTGTATGTATGTGTGAGCGTGGATGCGTGTGAGGTTTGGGCAGCAGCCGATCGATTCCAACCGAACCAACGTTGAGATCGAGCTGCGTACGAGAAGGAAGCGAAGTGCCACGATGATCGTCGTTGTCATCGAGCGAAGTGGCGGGGCTGTCGGTGGTAGCGGAGGAGCCGGCCGTGTCGTCGCGTTGTACGTGGTGCCAGGCGCTGTCGAAGCCGTAGCTGGCGTCGTCGATGTCGGCCGAGAACGACGGCGTCTGCAGTGCGAGCTCATCGTCCGAGCTGGGATCGACGACGATCGAGTTCGAGTCGGGCTCGGTGTATCGAGTACGACGTAGTGCCAATGTTGACGAGTAGGAGCGTGAGAGTGGCGGTGGTATGAAGCCTCCTCCTCCTGATGATCTCGACGGCGATGGCGATGGCGATGCGGCGCCGAGGTCGGTGGCTCTGCGAGACGCCGACGACGACGACGATGATGATGAGACCAGTGGTTGGTTCTCATCGTCATCGTACTCGCCACTGATTGGTTCGAGCATTGGAGCGTCAATATGGCGTGGGGAGGCCATATTGTCGTGTGAGGTGGTGGTGGTCGTGGTCGTGGTGTGAGGTGGCTGTTGTCGGACGGCAGGCAACGAGCGAATGACGTCGAGAGCGAGGCGGCGCTCGAGCTCCATTCGTTGGTTGGCGTCGTGTGCGTGGCGGCTGCGGGCTCGTGGCCGTCTATCTATCTATCTATCTATCTATCTCGAGCACATCATGGCTACCATCCATCGGATACAGCCATTGGTGTTGGCGGCAGGTTACGGCACACGACTGCAGCAGAGCATCGTCGATGCCGCTGCTCTCCATTCGCCGCTGCCGCAGCATCGACATCGACGACATCGACACGCCGATGCTCCGACCTCGCTCTTTGATCACATTCGATCGCTGCCCAAGGTACCTGGTTGCACGTGTGAGAACGAATCGTGTGTGGTCAGTCGTTTTGAGAGTATATTCGCGTGGCAGGCGCTGGTGCCGATCGGTGGACGCAGCGACGGTCGCTCGGTGCTGCTCGACGTGTGGCTGCACGAGTTCCAGCGAGCAACGGCGGCGGCTGCAGCTGCAGCACGAGCTCGCTGCCACGAGCAGGATGCCATGCAGATCGAAGTACTGCCTGTGGCGATCGTGGTGAACCACACGATGGCGCCGCACTTTAGACGTTGGGCGAGCGAGCGACGTCTGAATGCGCAATGGTTGCAGAGTGCCGACCTCGATGCTGCTGCTGCTGATGATGATGGTGATGGTGCCACACCATCGGCATCGCCCAGTGACGTGCAGGTCCTTCTGATCGACGATCGCTCGCTATCGAATGACGACCGACTCGGTGCCATTGGAGATCTTGCATTATCGATGCAACTGCTAGCGTACGTCGCTCGATTCAGCGCACTGCGCGCCGGCGCGCTGGCTCATGTCACGGCATCGTTCGTTGCGCAGAGAGCACTATGGAACAGCATGGCAGCACGTCGGTGGAGCTCCTCACTTTGTCGTGGTCGCTGGCGACACGCTCTTTGACTTTGCCAACACGACGGTCGAGCGCGACATCGACGATCGGCAGCGGTTCGACCTCACGCGCTTCATCGAGCTGCTGTCGACGCTCAATCGACGCGCGAGCGATGCCAATCTGCTCGTCACGTGCTACAAGGTCGCGTCGGACGATGAAGTTCGCCTGCGCGGCATCATCGAGCTGGCATCCGATGTGCCCGAGAGCGGTATCGCCGCATGGCGAGTGCGCTCGTTCCTCGAGAAGCCAGCACTCTCGTACGCTGCTGTCCGCTGCTGTTGCTATTCGCGCTCTCTCTCTCGCTCTCGTATGCGGTACTGAGGCTCGATCTGCTCTTGAATAGACAAACGACATCACGCACTGCTGTGCCTCCGGTTTATGGCATTCCTCGCGGAGCACTACCGCTGATCCAACTCTTCATGCACGACCACCAGAGCCAAGGGTGTGCTCTCGCAGCGTACGACTCGCCCGGGCATCTGTTTCGCTGGATTCTCGGACCTGCCAGCTCGAACGCCGCGAGCCACACTGCCATCTACGCCACCAAGGTCACACGCCGATTCGACATTGGCAATTTGGATCAGTACAAGGTTCGTTGAGCGTTGCTCTGCGACAACGAGTGAGCGAGCGAGTGGCTACTTGCTGACTGTACGGCGCCGATCGCAGGAGGCACTGGCTGAGCATGGCTTGCGCTCAATCCCCTACGACCTCCTACACCTGGTGCCTGTCTACCGCAGCATAGCCCTGGGTAGGGCCTTTGCACGAGCAGGGTACTGCTGCAGAGCGAGATTCGCTGTGTGGTCGTGAGCGAACTGACACGAGCCCATCCCGACAGGCTCGCCGGCAATCCCAGCGATGGCTACTACGGAGCGACTGTCTCGTTCGTGATTCCTAACTTTCGCGCCGAGGTCATTGTGCATGGCATCGAGCATGCCGACCAGCGCAACGAGGAGGCACTACTGCTCGACACGACGATCTCTCATCAGGGGCGATCGCATCGCGTGCGTGTGTTCTGGAGCGACACGCTCGGCGGCCATGAGTCTCCGGCGCCTCCTGATGTCAGCGGCGAGCCTTGGGGCCTTGGCGCCAGGAGGCTCGTGCACGAAGCGTGCCGGCGCTTCTTTGCGCTGCTGGATGGCACACCGTCGGCCGACGCCGAGCTGCTGCAATACGATGCATGCCAGGCGACCACCGACTTGCAGATCGGCTACAACAGCGACATTCCTGTTCAGGGTACGCACCGCTTGCTATCGCTCGTACGCGCTCCAACTCACTCTGTGGTGTTGCCTGCTTGCCTGCCTGCCTGCAGTCGGGCTCGCAGGATCCTCTGCCATCGTCGTGGCGACGCTGCGTGCACTGGCGACGTTTACCGCACGGCCTGCAACCGGCGGGTGGGCGTTGCTGCAACAGCTGGTGCCACTCGAGCAGCAGCCGTCGCTCGCTCTCGAGATTGAGCGCACGGCGTTGAACATTGTCGCCGGCCTGCAAGATCGCGTGATCCAGTGCTACGAGGGCGTGGTGTTCATGGACTTTGACAAGGACTTGATGCTCGAGCACGGGTGCGGCAGGTACGAGAGGCTCGATGGCAGCGCGCTGCCGACCTTCTACCTGGCCTACGTTGGCGCCGGCGGGCTGCGCTCCGGTCGTGTGCACAGCAACTTGCGCGAGCGCTTCGAGAGTGGCGACAGCGACGTGCTCGCTGCCATGCGGCGCTTCGCCGAGTACGCACGATGCGTGCGCTCGTTGTTGCTTCGGCCGGCCGCGAGCGAGGAGCTCTCGCCACACGAGCGCACCACCCTCGCCGACGCGATGGATGGCAATTTTGACCTGCGGCGCCAGATACTCGGAGACGCGGTGATCGGCTCGGATTGCTTGCTGATGATCGAGATCGGACGGAGCCACGGCTTGGCGTGCAAGTTCACCGGCAGCGGAGGAGCGATCTTGTGTCTGCCGCGAGAGCCAGCGACCTTCGACGCGGCCAAGACGGCCGACGACTTCCGACAGCATGGCTTCTCGTTCACGGTCGTCGAGCGACACGCAACCTGGTCCTACTCCACTGCCACACGCACCGCGAGCACGCCGTCATCCTGACGGCCGGCAATGTAACCCGTAATATCAGCAACTGCGCGACTGTAACGTGTCTAATCCCTATCGATATGCCTCGCACGATCTCTTGCGGCTTGCGCGTGTGGTTGCTGACACGGTCCGTTCTATTGTAATCGAGCGAGGAGTGCGTCCAGGTCGGCGTCGCTCGCCAGCACTCCGACGGCGCGTGCGCTGTTGCCACCGCCTCGGCCATTGACGAGCTTGAACACCGACGCGAGGAGCTTGTTGGCGGGGGCGGCCTTCTCGGCCTCGCCCGACGGCGCCACGCACAGAATCTCCTTGCCGCGCACAAAGATGCGCGACACGCTGCGGTCGCCGTCAGCACGCACGAGCCGCTCGGCGATCTCGATCAGCTCCTTGGCGCCGGCGGAGCCAGAGGTGCCTGACGGCGAGCTCTTGTCGTGCAGCAGCGGCACGGTGTACAGCAGCAGCGCCGTCGGGTGGTCGGCGCCTTGCTCGGTGAGGTGCAGCAGGCGCGGCTTTGGCGTCGAGGCAACTGCCAGCGACACCGACATGGCCGCAAGGCGTTGTTCCGTGCCACGCAGCGACTCCGTCAAGGTCTTGATGCGCTCGACCACGGCCGGCGTCGTCTGGGCGTCGGCGCTGGTGGTCGGATCCAGCGGTCCCACGAGGCGTTCGATGGCTGCGAGCGTGTCGGAGCGAGAGCGCAGGTAGCTCTCAGCCGCGTCGCTCGTAAGCGCCTCGAGGCGGCGTGTTCCCGAACCGACTGAAGCCTGCGTGACGGCCGCCATGGTTAGAGACGAGCGGAATGCGACAACGAACGCGTGCGCCTACGTGCCTCTTTCAGTATCAAGAAGGGTCGCAAGGCAGCGGTCGAGCGCACGTGAGTGCCGCCACACAGTTCCATCGACGAGGCGGCGGCGGCGGCGGCGGCGGCGGTGGCCTCCCCAGCGACCGTGACGACGCGCACCTGGTCGGCGTAGGTCTCTCCGGCAAGACAGCAAGCGCCTTCGGCGATCGCCGTCGCCTGGTCCTTGATGGCGGTCGTGACGGGAAGGTCCTGCTCGATGATACGCTGCACCCAGGCTTCGGTGAGGCGCAACTCTGCGGGCGAGAGTGCCGCGAAGCATTGCGGGCCGGCGGGCGAGCCAGCGAGAGGCGCGAGCGTAAAGTCGAAGCGCAATCGGCGCTCGTTGACGTCGCTGCCGGCCTGCATGACGGTGGCATGGCGTGTGGTGGCCAGCACGTGGCGCAGTGCAGCATGCAGCAAGTGGGTGGCGGTATGGTTGCGCGAGCACGCATCGCGCACGTCGCGATCGACGATCGCACGCACGCTCTGCGCGCCGTCGGCACCGCGACACAGAAGCGCCAGCTCGTCGGCTCGAGCGTGGAGCTTGAGCACCGTGAACGTAAGGTCGCCGGTGGTCTCGGGCCAGCTGTCGAGCACTCGCACGCGCACGGGCGCCGTGGCGTCAGCGTCAGCGAGCTCGAGCCAACCAGCATCACCTCGTTGTCCACCGCCACGAGCGTAGAACGGACATGGCGAGATGGATACGAGTGCGTGCGTCGCGCCGGCATCGCTCGCTTGCTGCTCGGTGAACGGCACGGCGGCGAGTATCGAGGCGTTCGGCTCCTCGAGACGCTCGTAGCCCGAGAACACGGTGCCGCGAGCGTGGCGCGCGTCCGCGAGCTGGCTCAGCAGTGTGGCACGCGCCTCGCGCTCGTGAGACTCGATGGCACGCGAGGATGAGATACGGCCCGAGCGCGAGACGACCTTGTGCTGCTCCATCAGCTCGGCGACGCTGGCTTCGTCGAACGAGAGGCCGTGTTCGTCGGCGATCATGCGCGTAAAGTCGAGCGGCAAGCCGTGCGTGTGATAGAGTTGGAAGACGAACGACGGCGCCAGCATGCCAGGCGATGCCAGCGGCAGCGAGCGTGCATTCGTGTCGGCGAACTGCTCCTGCAACATGGCCGAGCCGTGCTGCATCGTGCTCAAGAACGAGTTCTCCTCGCTCGTCAGTGCGGCTTGAATCGCATCACCATGAAGTACGATGGCCGTGTACGTGGGGCCGAGTTGCGAGGCGATCACCGGGAACAGTTCGCTCAGGAATGGACCTATGCGACTCCAATGGTGATTGAGTCGGGGTTCTCTCGCACGCATACACTCTCTCACTCACTCACTCACTCACTCACTCGCTCGCTCGTTCTGACATACGTTGAATGCCAAGATAGAAGCCAGCCACTGATGCTCGACGTATCAAGCGACGCAAGAGATAACCTCGACCTTGGTTCGATGGCCGCACACCATCACTCAACAAGACGACGGCACAACGGGCGTGGTCGGCGATGACGCGCATTCGGCGCGAGTTGGCTTGCAGTCGACGCTCGTCGGGCGAGTTGCCGATCGGAGCGCTGGTGGGATCGGACTCGAAGCGATTCGAGTACTCGAGCAGATGATGCGGATGGCGCGAGGACGAGGTGCTGGCGTGCCGAGCGGCGACGGCCTGGATCTCGTGAATGATGACGCGCAGCGAGTCAATGTCGTAGTTGTTCGTGACGCCCTGCAGCACCGAGCACACGCGCTCCAAGCCGGCGCCCGTGTCGATGGTGGTGTGCGGCAGCGCGAGCAGGTCGCTCGGTGTCAGCACGTGTCCGGGTGCGATATCGCGCGCCAGCGCGTGTTGAATGAACACGAGGTTCCACAGCTCGACGCAACGCTCGTCCTCGGCCGGATTGGCGATGGCCGACGCGGCGATCGTCGGGTCCTTGATGTAGTAGATCTCGCTGCATTGGCCGACGGGCGAGCCACGCGCCAGCGCCATCTTCCACAGGTTGTCCTTGTCCGAGCACCGATACGCCGTCATGTCATGGTGGCGATGCCAGATCGACGCCGCCTCGTCGTCGGCATGGTGCACCGTCACCACGAGTCGCTCTCGCGGCAGCTGCAGCTCGCGCGTCAAGAAGCGCCACGCGTACTCGATGGCGTCGGCCTTCCAGTACGCCGAGCGGAGTCCAAAGTTACCGAGCATCTCGAAGAACGTATGGTGTCGCGGTGACTTGCCGACCTCATCGATATCGCACATGGTCTTACCGCCAGCGCGCACACACTTTTGTACGGTCACAATCTTGTTTGCTGATGATGATGATGCAGATACTGATGATGCAGCAGATGTCGATGGTGTTGATGATGCAGATGCAGATGAGCCGAGGATCGCGTCCTTGAACTGCACCATGCCAGCGACGGTGAATAGCAACGACTCATCGGTGGCTGACGGCACGACCGATGCCGACGGCAGGTGTGTATGGCCACATTGCTTGGTGAAGAAGTCGATGAAGCTCTGGCGCACGTCGGCTGTGCTGCGAGGCGCCGTGCCTCGCCGAGCCTCGAACGACGACGCCGACCACGAACGAACGGCGGCAGTTCGGTGCAGCCACAGCGATAGCAGGCCCGCTCTTGCACTGCCTTGTGTGAGTCTACGGTTGCAAGCACGCAGCATATAAACACTGAGATGGATGGATAGAGGTGAGGGAGATATGAGACAGGCAGGCAGGCAGGCACGTTGATGTGTTGCGAGCGTGGACGACGAGCGAATGACGTGTGGCGATCGAGCACCAGCGCACGCATTGTTGTCGTGGTCATGGTTGTGGTCGTCGTGGGCGTGATGCAACACCATGAGAGTATCAGGAGATTACTCGCGATCGATAGCTGCCTCGCTGGCATCGACGACCGAGGAGGCGAGGCCGGAATGCCTCGGCCGCACGCGACGACGGTCGAGAGCTGCGGCGCTTGTTGGCTGGTGCTCGAGCGCTGGTACGCCGAGATGCGACATCACCAGCAACGACGAGAGGCCAGCGATGGCGTCGACACGCAACTGTCTGCCGACGCCTGGCAGTGCTATGATGCCGAGCTGCTGTTCGACGATCAAGTCGCGGCGTGGAAGTTGCCGGAGCTCGCGCACGATCGAGGCGGCGGCCGCGTACTGCAGCCGAGTCGGCGCTGCGTGGCGCTGCGGTTCCGCACCGCGCATGCCGATGGCCGCAGCAAGCTGGTGCTGGTGTGCGTCGAGCCTGCGACATGCGCCACGAGCTTCGGGTGTGACATGGTGTCGGAGACGCCACGGCTCGACGAACGAGGGCGCCAGCTGATACGCGAGCGAGCCAGCGTGCAGCACTTGCTGGCGCACGCCGTTTGGTGAGCGAGCGTCGTGTGTCGTGTGTCGTGTGTATGATATGATAAACAACAGAACGTGTGTATTACAATGCCAACGAGCAGGCGTGCCCCCTACACCAGCATCAGTTGCAGCAACGATGCCGTACTATGACGATGATGACGACGACGACGATGAGGAGGAGGTACCAACAAACAAACAACAGCCTCAACACAGCGACGACGTCTCGCAACCAGCAGGAGCGAGAGGGCAGCAGAGCAGCAGCTCGAGGGAGGTTGGGAGGCTCTACGGGATGCGCTTACGGCAGACTGTTGATCTCGGCCACCAGGTCCTCGATGAGGCCAGCGCGCATGGCGGCCAGCTCCTCGCGGAAGTCGTTCAGCAAGCCCTCCTTGAAGGCCAGCAGCTGGCCGGCGTTCGGCACACCGCCTGCAGCGGCCGCAGCGGGGCTGCCGCCCTCGCCAGTGGCAACCTGCATTGTAGGGCGTTGCATGGTCAGCACAACAGCAACAACCAGCACGCCGCAAGGCAGCTGCAACGTACAGGGCGCTTCTTGACGCGGTTCGACAGCTCGCTGAGGAGGTCGCCACCGCCACCACCGCCTCCGGCAGGGCGAGGCTCGGCAGCCGACTTGAGGCCACCTCCGGCAGCCTTGGCGGCAATGGCGTCGGCCATCGACATGGGCTTGTTGCCACCGGCGGGGCCAGAGGGCGCAGGAGGGCCGCCAGAAGGAGGCGCAGGAGGACCGCCGCCAGACGGAGCGGCAGGCGCAGCGGGCGGCGTGGGCGCCGAGGGAGGAGGAGGCGGCGGCGGCGGGCCACCACCGGTCTTGGCGGGCGGGCCTCCGACAGCAGCACCGGCAGGCACCGAAGGCGCTGCGGCGGCAGGCTTCGGGGCCTCGGGAGGCGGCGGCGGGTCTGCACGCACACACACAAGCACCCTCGAGTGAGCAGAGGAGGTCACAGCTGCGGGAGCATGTGCTGCACCACGACATACTCTTGATCTCTTCGCGCGCAATCTCGAGCTGCGCCAGGATCATCTTGGCCTCGTCCTCTGCGGCGAAGTTGAAGCCCCAGATCCTGGGGCCGTCTTGGAAGTTGTGGAACATGTCGGTCGACTTGCTGTACTGGAAGTTGACGTCGAGCACCGCATCGACGATGCTCTGCACCGAACCAATGGCTTCAGCACGCCACGTCCGATCGACGACAAAATGGTGGCGACGATGACGCAAGCACGTACCTTGGCGGCGGTCTTGCCAACGAGGCGGTACGAGAACGGGTGCACGCACTTGACGAGCTCGAGCGAAACCATCGACGCATCGAACTGCTTCCATTGCTCGGCCTCGTACGTGTACACAGCGACGGTGGCCTTGCACACGGTGCGGAGGCTTCAGGCAGACAGGTCAGCGAGCCATCATCGCCACCCATCACCACACGACGAGCACGTAAAGGCGTACCCGCCACCAGCCTCGTACTCGCGCAGCACCTGCACGAGGTTCTTCTTCTTCTTCTTGTCGGCATACTCTGCCGGCGTCAGGCCCTTGGCGTTCTTGTGGCGCGGGTCGGCACCTGCCTCGAGCAGCGCCTTGCAGGCGTCGAGCGCGCCCGACTCGACGGCCATGTGCAGCGCCGCATTGCCCTTCTTGTCGGCAAGGTTGACATCGGCGCCCGCAGCGATGGCCTTCTTGATGCCGGGCACATCGCCCTTGCTGCACGCCTTGTGCAAGTCCTTGTTCTGCTTCTTGTCCATGGTGCGTGTGTGTGTGTGTGAGAGAGAGAGAGAGAGAGAGAGAGGGTGCGAGTGTGGATAGCAGCGACACGCACACACACACAAAAGAGAGAGCGACGATCGAACAACAAACCAGCGAGCGAGGAATGGCGCAGCCACCAGCGTAGCGCATCTACGGGCGCCCGGGGGACCTTACGATGGCGCCATGATTCGTGCTGTAAAGCGGTGGCGAGCTTTATCGTACATCGCTGCTGCGATACCAATAACAAATAGAGGGCGCTCTCGACGAGGCTGAATAGATAGAGACTGAGAGAGAGAGAGAGAGAGAGAGAGAGTAGGGAGGGAGATAGTGATCACACTACGTGGTCGATCGCGATGACGACGAGGAGGTGGGCGAGGTCGTGGAGGTCGTCGTATGGCCGAGAAGTGCAAATATGCCCGCTGGCGGTGCGATGCTGTGTTTGCGTGACGCGCGGTCAGCGAGTGGCAGCAGTGGCAGCAGTGGCAGCAGGCATATTGACGTACAAGCACTCGTAGAACAAGTCGGACAACGTGCCCTCGGGCAGCAAGGCGGCGTCTCCTTGGTGCGAGCGCAAGATCGGTGGTGGAATCTGCAGCACGGCCAACAGCGGGTAGAACTGCGACAGGTTCGGCTGCTGCAACAGCCATTGCAGCCACGATTCGACGACATCGGTCGGCGGCGGCTCTTCGTGCGAGAACAACGACGACGACGTCGGCAGAATGATCGAGGCGCCTGAGCGTTCGGGATACGTGGCTTCGATCTGCGAGAAGAGCCATCGCAGGCGGCCGAGGTCAATGTACTGCGTCCAGTGCATGCCTCCTGTTCGCAGGCGCACGACGTATTCCTGCACCGTGGCACGTTGCGTCAGTGTACCTACACTCGTGCGGGGGCAGAGGCAGCGAGAGAACCACCAGCGGGACACCGGCAGGGCGACGACGTACCAATTCCGAGAGATGGTGAATGTGCGACCAACTGCGGCGCAACTTGGGCACGCGAACCAAAATCGCGTCCTGTACCACGGCGCAGCTGCTGGCCGGCAGCTTGTAGAGCGTCAGCACGGCGCGCAACTTGGTGTGCAGCACGCTCAGGCTGCGCAGCTGCACGTGGAGCTCCGAGTCGGCCGGTATCTCGATCGGCACGCTGCACGACACGCCGTGGCGGTTGCCGAGCTTGGCCTTGTTGGTCGACAGCGTGCTGCCGTCGGTGATCGAGCACACCGATGTGCGAATCGACGCCTGCTGCATGGCGCGCACCGAGCCTTGGATCTGGCCCACGAGGCAGTACGAGCCCTCGGGCAGTGCCATCACCTCGTGTAGCTCCTTGGCCGACACGTCGACCGTCTTGGAGAACATCTCGACTGCATCCTTGGGAAGGCCCTCGATCACCGCGGGGCCTCCTCCTGCCGCCGTTGCGCTGCCGCCGCCACCGCTGCTGCTACTACCGCTGCCACCAGCTGCCGATGATCCCGAGTTGCTTCCAGAGCCAGTGGCATTCGTCGAGGGCAGGTTTCTGGAGCGCAAAGTGACGAGTGAGTGAGTAAGAGTGCGAGTAAGAGTAAGGTGTTGGTGACACATACGGATAAACGGCCAATCCTGCATAAAGGAAGCAATCGTCGTCGAACCAATGGTAGCACGGTGCTATCCACTCGCTACCCGACGGATGCGTAATGTGGATCGAGTGCAGCCACCAGGTATCGGGTTGCAGCGACGACAGCACGACCAGAATCGGTACTCCGACGTCGATACACTGAATCTCGCACTCGATCACGCCCTTCATCGACATGTGGTCGCGCTTGTGCAGGCGCGTCACCAGGTGGTTGCCTTCAGAGTACGCTTGTGTGCCGTAGATCGACAGCAGTCCGATCAGCGGCGCCACAAAGTTCGACTACAGATGATGCAGAAACATAAATAGGAATGTAATTTCTAACGCGTTAATCACCAAGTTCGCGTGCGAAGCGAGAAGCGAGAAGCGAGATGGGAGAGCAGCAGCAGCAGCAGCAGCAGCAACATCATCAACATACCGGCGACTTGGGAATGATCAAGCGAATCGTATACGTAAGCAAGACCGTTTGGCCCGCCGCAGTGTCGCTACTGGTGTCAGGGTATTGGCGGCGTAGATCGTACACCTCTTGGTCGTGGCGGTGCTTGAGCTGGTTGGCCACGAACTGCCGTTGAATCTCCTCGGTCACCAGCGGGCCTTCGATGGCGCTGCTGCTGCTGGTGGTCGCCGTGGCAGCGACTGGCGGTGCCGCGGTACTGGACACTTGACGCAGCGTCGAGATGTTGCTGCGCAGCGAAGGCGACGACTGTGCCTTGTGCAGCTTGTTGGATGGAGCACTCGCCGAGGCGGCCGAGCTCGAGGCATCTCCAGCTCCTCCTCGCTCGTTGCTGGCGCCTGAAGAGTCCGACGTGAGTACCGACGAGGCGTTCGGCGGTGACTCGGCGGCTTTGCTCATGGCATTGATGGCCATCGCGATGCTCACGGTCGAAGTGCGCGTTCGGTCATCATGCAGCGATGCTGTCGATGATGATGATGATGATGCTGGTGCTGGTTGCGAGTCGGCCTCCTGTTGTTGTTGTTGGTATTGTTGTTGTTGTTGCTGTTGTTGGAGCTCGTGCTGCTGCTGAATGTGGTACATGAGATTCGAGCTGAAGGGCGTGGTGTACAGGCTCGTGGTGTAGTCGAGGAACGAGATGCCCGAATCGCGAAAGTTCGAGCCCATACCGGCACCGAGCGGCGGCGACGTAGCGCCAACGGCACCGGCCGACGCGAAGCGCTGGTGGTGCATCGTGAACGAGCCGTAGCGCGAGATGGCAGGCTTCGGCCGCAGGCTGTCGAGCAGGTCGGTGCCGCGATGCTTGCACTCGCACACGCCCTTGATTCGATTGCGGTTGGCCAAACGCGCAATCAGTGGGATGCGGCTACGGAGCTCTTGGAACAAGACATCGGCGCGGTCCTCTCCCTTGTATTCGGGCACACACGCAAATACCAAGTGTAGCTGTGGCGCGTGCGTGCGTGCGTAGATTAGTGAGTGAGTGAGTCGACAAGCGAGAGCTACGGCGAGACGTACCGCCATCAAACCGCCGTATTTGAACATTTGATACACGATTAACTTGTATTCGTGCAGCGTAAAGTGCTTGCGTATCAGCAAGCCGACCGCCATCGACTCGACGCCCAGCTCGCGCAACTCGCCATCCATCTTGGCCGTGTCCTCGCTAGTGGGCGTGTGAGTGAGTAAATGAGCAATCGACGGCACGACTAACTCGCGTTGCCGTACCGAATCGAGCGTATCAAGGTCATGGATCGTTGCGTGGCTTCGGTCTCGGACGAATCGCGCAACTGCCGCAGGAGCGCCGAGATGTTGCTCATGGTGTCGAGCATCTTGGCGTGCACGATGGCTGCCGCGTCGCTGACGGCCACCTTGCGACGCACCCACGGAAACAGCACACGATGCTCGAGCTCCTGGTGGCACCGAACCTGCACACAAGCCCAAACGCACCACGCAGTAAGCCACACATTGTTGCCAAGCGAACGATGCGAAACGATGCGAAACGAGGCGACGTACCACAGCAGCCCAATCGCTCCACCACACCAAGATACTGCGCACCACCGGCTCGCGCGTACAGTCGGCGCCATCGATTGCCATACGAAAGGCAGTCAGATCTACATTCGATAACAAGAAGAGTCAGAGACATGGTCATCTCGCCGCCGCCGCCGCTACCGCCGCTGCCGCCGCCGCCAACGACAGCGCAGCCAGAAGAAGAGGAAGGAGAAGCCAGAAACCGACCCTCGATGAAGCAGCTGTAGGCGCGTGTAAGCGCGTCCGATGGTGGAATGGCATGGAGCACCGTGTGGCGATGGCTCGCCACAGCGCCTGCCGAAGCAGAAGAAGTGGTGGCCATAGCTCGCAGCTGCCGCGTCACACACGCACGCTCACACGCACAGCAATAGCGAGTGCGAGCACCAAAAGACACACAGAGCGAGAGAGACCGAGATGGATGGACAACAGCAGCAGCAGCGAGCAAGCGAGCAAGAGAGCAAACAACAAGAGGAGGAAGAAGAGCGAGAGAAGTAGAGAGCGAAGATCTGCGCAAAGCCGCTTTCGGTGTTTCGGTGTTTCGGTGTTTCGGTGTTTCGGTGTTTCGGTGTTTCGGTGTTTCGCTCGTCGTCGCTCAGCAACTATCGCTCCTCCTCTGCTGCTGTGCTGCTCATTCTTCATCGTCGCGTTCATCAACCACCGCAATAGGCGATCGATCTCTCGATCTCTCGCCGCGCGACAGCAGCGTCGGTAGCAGCGTAGAGCATGTCGAAGATCAAACGCGATGCGTACGTCTTGGCACAACTCGATGCCGTCGAGCCCATCCCGTTGCGAGTCGACGTCATCGACCGGCTCGTGTCGTTCATCTACGTGCATGGTACGCGCCGAGAGCGCGCCAATACCCGAACCTGAGTGAGTGAGTGACTGGTTACGCTCATCCTCGGATGGCTGCGGTGCTCTCGTGGCAGGCCTCGAGATGGAGGGTATCTTTCGCATCTCTGGCAACAACTCTCGCGTGATGCAGCTCTGGCGCAGCCTCGACAAAGGTACGCAGCGAGCGCGGGAGCGCGCTCTTTCGCTCTCTCTCGGTGCTGACGCGCCTCGTGTGGCCCGTGCAACGAGCGCAGAGGTGCACGAGATCGATTTTACGGGCGTCTCGGTACACGACGTCGCAGGTGCCCTCAAGCTGTACCTCCGCAAGCAGAGCGAGCCTCTCGTGACCTTTGAGGTCTTCGAGTTGATCGGCACCTACGCCAGTACGTGGAGCTCGCCGCCGCCGCCGCCAGTGGCGCTCGATCCATCTCTGTCCCTGTGTACGTGGCTCTCTCGCGCTGACTCTCTGTTGTACCTGCAGAGAGCAACATGGCGAACGATATCTCGACCGACGAGCGTCTCTACAACTACTTGGAGTACTTGCGACGAATGCCTCGCCGGAATCAAGCCATGTATCGGCGCATCATCGGCCTCTTGGGCATGGTGGCCTTGAACGCAGCCCTCACCAAGATGGACACCAAGAACCTGGCGTATGTATCGTGATGCTCCTGCTCACCAAGCGCTTGTGCGCCCTACGCGATGTCTCACCCACACATACGTGGGCGTACACAGGCTGTTGTTTGGCCCCATCACCATGTGGTCGCGAGGGCAGGCCAATCCCACGTTACTGGATGGATTCTCGGTCGTTCCGGCCACCAAATTCCTCATCGAGAACTATCAATTCGTCATGGTGCGCATCACGATATGTGACTGCGTGAGTGAGCGAGCGAGTGAGTACACAAGCCTGATGCTGGTGTGGCGCGCATCTCTACAGCTGAAACTCGCCAAGATTCGCTCGTCGTATCGCATGTTCGAAGATGCTCCTGCTTGGAGTGAGCGAGATTGGCAGGTGCTGCTCGCTGGCTCGGCCGTCAACGTCGTCAACAAGAACCACTACGTGATCGAGAGTGGCAGCTCGAACCCTTACATCTTTCGGTATGACACGTGTTCATTCATTGATTGATTGCGTGAGCGAACCACTCGACTGACTCTCTCTCTCTCTCTCTCTCTCTCAATAGTGTCAAGCGTGGCCAGTTGCGAGCTATTGTAGGCACCAACGTACAAATAGCACTCCTGAGACCCGATGATCTGTTCGGCTTCGAGGCTGCACTTGGCAAGCATACGTCCGACTGCTCGGTGATTGCAGTCGACCACGGCACCGAAGTACTCAAGGTACCACAGCGCGCTCGTGCTGAGCTCCTCCTCCTGGCCAATTTTCTGATGCGGAGGCGGCGGGCGTAGGTCTCGACGGCGTACGCAAACAGCATCTTTACGGTCGACTGGGCACTCGGCAAAAAGTTCTACTGGCACCTCGCCAAGCTTCTCGAGTCGCGAGCCATCGACCTCGAGGCCAATGCCAAGAACATTCCGTCCGAGTCGCTCCCGATGGACTCGCACTTTAGCGCCAACCGAGTGCGAGTCTACACGTCGACCGACGGCCAGGTGCACTTGAGTCTGCCGTACGAGAAGAACGAGACCTTCAGCGCACTGGTCGAGCGAATCTCCAGCCGCATGGATACAACAGGGCGGCAGTTTTATCATGCCTGCGATGGTGCCGGTATGGCTGCCACGCGTGATGTTCTGCGATGATCGCTCTCGCGCGCGTGTACTGTTTGGCTGATATTTCGTCGATAGCGCCCGAGACTATTCCTCTGACAGATTACATTGACGCCCTGGCGCGCGTGCTGAGTAACATGCCGAATTCCAAGCTATTTTTCGTTTCACAACCGGTACGCCTGCCAAGCACATCACTCCAATACGAGCGTGATCTCTCACTCATTCTCACTCACTCACTCACTCACTCATCGCTTGGCTGTATTTGATTGTATGCATATGGTAGCCACTTGCAAGCGACTCGAACGTCATCAAAGAGTACCCGTGCAAACTCAAGCGCAACATGGGAACCTTGTATGTCTTGAGTCCTGCTGTCAAGTTCGTCACCAAAACGCTTGGGTTCGAGAAGATTGTATGTAGCGCGAACGATCGTCGGGCGGCTCTCTCTCTCTCTCTCTTCGGCTCGATTGGCTCGAATGAGTGCGGCATGTCGTTGTCGGTTTTGCCACGAATTCACTGACGTGAGTGCGTGTTCCAGGTGACGATTCCGTACGACAAGATCATCAAGGTGGAGATAGACGGTGCCGCGTTGCTCTTGACGGTCGCTGGATCGTCTCCAAAAAAGGTACGTCGTTCGCTGCGATTCTCACCGAGCAGCCGAGCGAGCAAATGGAGCAAGGGGAGGAGAGGATTCGCGACGAATGCGAGCGAAAGGAGCGAAACGATCGAACGAGGAATCTCACTACGTATCCGTGCACGTGCTGCCGTGGCGTGGCGTGGCGTGGCGTGAACTTGGTTTGAACTTGGCACAGTTCTCCTTCAAATCGGCATTCATCTGCAGCGAAGCGCAGGGCATCATTGAGGCTCTGCGGAGCAGCACCGAGGCGAGTATGCGACAGGCTCGCGAGCTGGTGCTGCTGCGTGCCATGGTGATCGAGGAGCACCAGCCGCAGTCGCCCGACGAGCTGCAACTGCAGCGCATGGACGTCGTGATGGTGACCAAGATGACCGACGACAACTGGTGGGAGGGATTCTTGGAGAGTGCCTCCAAGTCGGGTCAGGTCGTCGGTCGCTTCCCGGCGCGCTGCGTGCAGTCGCTACACGAAGATACGCTCGCCAAGAAACTGCGAGAAGAGGGCTACTTTGACTTTTCGAACCTGCCGTCTGCTGCCGAATGGAAAGTGCTTCTGCTTGGTGGTAGGGAGCATACCTTTCGCCAAGTACGTGAGAGAGAGAGAGAGAGAGAGAGATTCAATGAGAGAAGGGAGAGAAGAAGAAGCATACTCACTCGAAACCTACGTGTATAGGGAGATGTGATCGTGCATCAAGGATGCCCAGTGCAGCGGCTGTACCACGTTGTGCGTGGCAGCTGTATGCTGCTCACGCTGACACTCGATGCCAACAACCAGCCGCAAGAGATTCCATGGGTGCACTTGAAGAAGGACGACATCTTTGGCGAGACCAACCTGCTGCTCGGCGGCGAATTCAAGCACACGGCGGTTGCGACCTCGAGCGAGGTCGTCGTGTGCTTCCTCGAGGCCGACTACCTCAAGCGCTCGATCCACGACGACCACTACGGCGCACGCTTCTTCAAGTTCCTCGCAACGGTGGCCGAGCGCCGCTTGCGCGCACGAACCGCCCACGTGGCCGAGATCATACGCGCTGGAGCGCCGCTGCTGCCGCGTCAAGAGTCGTTCGCCATCACGTCGTCGCTGCGCATCGTCTCGTCGCCCATCGTGTCGCCACTCTCGTCGCCGCCGTCGTCACCGCCCTTGTCGCCGCCCTTGTCGCCAACGAGCTCGCCGCCGCTGTCGCCCTCGTCATCCGGCGTGGTGCCGAGTGGCCTGGACCTGGCCGGAGCGAGTAGCAGCCCGCCAGAAGGAGCAACAGCAACAGCAACAGCATCATCACCGTCATCATCACCGTCAGCATCAAGCGTCTCATCAGCAGCAGCAGCGGAGACGACAACGACGAGTAGCTCCTCGCCGACAGCGCAGCTCTCGCCAGCCCAATCTCCGCAGTCATCGCCGCCAGTACCGCGCTCCACATCACCACCAGAAGTAGCCGAGTAGAGTAGCAGCTCGCTCTCGGCGCGCATTGCTTGCTCGCTCATTGTTGTACTCGTTGTCGTTGTCGTTGTTGTTGTTCGCACGCTACTCACTAGCGCCGCTGGTGGTCTGATGAAGATCAAGCTCACCGAGAACGCGCGTCCCTCTCCCCCTCTTCCCCACGCACACACACACACTGCCAATACAATCGCCACAGCCACACCACCAAATACGTCGCCAGCACGCGATTCATTTCGATCTAGCGCACGACACGAGAGAGGGAGAATGATTCGATCGGTGTTTGATTCGATCGGGCAAAATGCCTCCGCCGTACCCCGGTGCTCGGCGTTCGCTGTGATCGAACGCCGAGTGCGTGCCCCGGCTCACCACACAGCACGCAACACGCAACACATCGCGCTCAACGTCGAGGTCGCCTTCACACACACATCGCGCCCGGTATTGCTCTCAACATTACATGAACGACCCCTTCCCCTTAGCAGCTCCCACGCCCATCTCATCATCGCTTTAGTTCCTTCCCTCGCCGCCCTCACCCACGCCCTCGCTCTCTCGCTCTCCCACATACGCGACCATCAATATGATGCAGTCCGAACTTGGCGATGTCTCGTCTCCTGACGCTGACGAGATTGAATCACTGACCACTGCCACTGCCCTTGACGACCTCGTCTCCTCCTCCAATGGCACGGGCTCGACGTTACCGAGTGCCACGCGACAGGAGCTTGGTGTCTTTAGCGCCGTGCGCGCCAGCAAGCGTGCGTGCCAAACGTGCCGCAACCGCAAGGTCAAGTGCGACGGCCAGTCGCCGTGTGCGCGCTGCAGCAAGGCCGGCATCGAGTGCATCTACCCGCCGTCGCGTCGCGAGAGCCGCCGCAAGGACGACGCGCCCTCTTATCCGCACTACTTTCTCCAGCAACACCAGGAGCACCTCCAGCCGCACGATCGCCAGCCGCCGCCGCAGCAGCACCAGCACCACTCGAGCGCCTCGAGCTCGGTCTTTAGCAGCAGCCTCGTGTCGCTCTCGGCCTACCCGGCCGACTACACGCTCGACGAGGTCGACAGCCTGGTACCGCCGATTCTGCGCTCGACCTACCTCGAGCTCTACCGCAAGGAGCGCAACACGGTGCTGTTCGACAGCTCGCACTACGTGGCGCCCTTCCACACGTGGACGCTGTCTCCGCGCTCGCCCGTCTTCCTGCGCGTCATGTACTACGCGCAGCTGGCGACCGTCGCGCGCTGCCTGCGCAACGACAACGTCTACCGCATGCTGCACGTACGCCTGCAGACGCTCTCGGCCACGCTCATGAGCGACGAGCGACCGACGCTCGAGTCGACCGTCGCGCTCCTGACGCTCGCCACCATGGAGTGGGGCGTCGATCGCACGCAGCAGTTCCGTTACGCCAACAAGGCCATCGAGCACGCCGAGTACTTGTACCGCGCCTTGCTCCACGAGCGCCGTCGCTCTCACACTGACTCCGATACCGATGCCTCTCCTCATGATGACTACTACCAACACCAGCAGTACCAACACCAACAACAACAACACCACCAGCAACACCAACACCAGCAACCAACGTTCTTTGATGGCAACACTCGAGCGCCGTCCGTGTCGCCACTCTCTTCGCCACGTCCCTTGTCACCACTCGTCGGCCTGTCGTACTCGTCGTACTCCTCATCGTCTGAATCCGCTTCGTCACCGTCGGCCTCATCGTTCACATCCTCGTCGTCGCCGCCGTTCTCGTCGCCGTCGCCCGTGCCCAGCTCGCCGTCGACGCCCGTCGCATCCAACAAAGCCGCGAGTGACGAGGCCACCGTGCTGAGCTTGCTGCTGTGGGGCCTCTCGACCGGCGACTGCGACGACCCTGACATGACACCGCGCCTCGAGCGCACGCGCGAGGTCATCGATGCTCTCGAGCGCGTGCTCGAGATTACGACGCCCGAGCAGCTGGTGCCGCATCTGGTCGGCGACCTCGGTGCCATGCACGCACGTCTCTCGTACGACACGACTCTCGCCTCCGACGCCGTCACGGCCATGAGCACCGTGGCGCCGCAGCAGGGCCTCGACTTTGGCAGCAGTACCATTCAGTTCTCGGCCTCGAGAGCCCGGCCGACTACCGCCGCGGCCTCTGGCTCCGACGACGGCATGGCGCCCACGGCAGCCGAGAGCCCTTCGTCTCCGTCGTCTCCATCTCCTCCGCCGCCGCCGCTGCCGACCTACTCTGTGTTCGCCGTGCCGCCGCTAGTGGCGCGCGTCAGCTTCCTGTACCACTCGGTGCGCATCGGCATCGTGGCCGCCATGCACAGCACGCCGCCGATCAAGTGCTTCGACTCGCCTCCCATGTCGTCCGACCTCTCGAGTCGCATGCTGGCACTGCTCGACGAGCTCGACTGCATCGCCGAGGGCCTTCGCAACCACTGGCTCGCGCTCGCCATCGCCTTCATCAAGGGCGGCGCCCTCATGTCGAGCGGCCTCAAGAACAGCTTCGTCTCGACCGCCACCAAGATCACCATGATGCTCGACATGCACGAGTCGCAACTGTCGTTCGCGCCGGCTCACGTGCCGGTGCCGCTCTTCTTCATGTCGATCGGCGCCTACGTCGTCGGCCTCGAGCAAGTGACACGTCGCGCCCACAAGCACATGACCACGCTCGCGGCCGTGATGGCCGAGCAGCATGCGCGAGCCACGGCGCTCAAGTCCCTCCTGCAGGGCGAGCTCATTCCCAAGCTGCACCAGCCCTGCGTGCAGGACTTCTCGAAGCTCGCCATCGTGCCGCACGACCTGGCGATGGCGCACGCCAAGCTGCTTCGGCTCGCGCAGTTGTCGTACTCGACCCCTGTGCCGCCGTTCTTTGCTCACGCGTCTGCGACCGCCGCCGCCATGAGCATCGAGCAGGAGTCGGCTCAGAGCCTCTTTGCTACCGTAACCTCCGCCACCTCGTCCATGACCACCACCACCACCACCACCACTGTCACCGGTTCCGTGCCACCGCCGTCATTGCTCTTCACCACGCCGCTGTCTGCCTCGGGCATCGAGCGTCATATTCTGCGCTCGTCGTTTGGCAGCAACGCACCAACCGAGCAGCTCGACCTCGCAATGGATGACACGACCACGACCTCGATCGCGAGTGCGTTCGACACGGAACTCATTGCCACGTGGATGAACTCGATAACGAGTTAGTGCCAGTATCCATCTATCCATTCATTCATCCATAGTCAGCATCTTCCTCGGAATCATCTTGTTCTGTTCTTCTTGTTTACATGTTGCATCCATATCTATCTATTGTTCGTTATCTATCGATCAAGGCCATCTCGCTCTCGCTCTCACCTGAGTCGATAGATCGATCTATATCTATCTATCTATGATACAATGTATGAAGACACTCGATCGTCGTTGGTGTGGTGCTGCCACTACCGTACGGCTTACTGTACTCGCTATTGTGTCAGGCAATGTCGTGACGGCAGCAGCAGCAGCAGCAGCAGCAATGGTGGTGGTAGATTCAGAGTGGCTATCTCGATACTGGTGCTGAACTCGAACCTGAACTCGAACTTGAACTGGCAGTGGATGTAGAGTGAGCGCCACCCGGTGCGTCTCGATCGCGACCACGACCACGGCCACCACCACGACCACCACCACGACCACCGCGACCTCGATGACTTGAATGACTACTGCTCGTTGTAGCAGTGCGATCGTCGTGCTCGTGGCGCGGAGGTCGGCGCTTGCTCGTCAAGCGGCCATCCGGGCCAACATACGTGACGCGCTCCTCGGGCGGCACCTCTTGACCCTCGTTGGGATACAGCTCGCGCCACTCGACCAGATCGATCACTCGCTCAAAGTACTGCGGCGGAATGATGCCGTCGATGCCCTCGCTCAATAGCACGTTGTTGTCCGAGAGGTAGAACTCGATGCCGTCGTCGATGGCGCGTTGCAACGCCAGCACGATCATGACGTCACACGACGAGCGCATGCCGGACTTGGCAGCCGCCACCGAGCCGACCGCCAAGTGGATGTGCTTGCGCTTCATGCGCGACAGGCCCCCGGCGTGTATCAGCGGCCACGACACCAAGAACGTGCCGTGGTACACGAGCGGCAGCCTCGAGGCGTCGAGAACGCGCTCCATCTGCACCTCGACGTGCATCAGCGAGTGGCCCTGGTTGGCGCGAATGTACTGCTTGCCGTCGGCGCGCCGCTCGAGCGCGAACCGCTTCTTGGGGCACTGCGCCACGCACTCCTCGACATCGAGCGCCGTGTAGAAGTCGCCACTCGCCGAGTGGTTGCAGAAGGCCAGCACGTCGTCGACAAGCATGAAGCCCGAGGCTTCCATCGGGATGCGCTCCTTCTCGGCACCGTGGCGGAGGAGATACGACATACCCTTCGAGAGGCGTGTTCTTCTGGCGCGTGCCGACATGGAGATCGATAGCCTGCAACAAGAAGATGATAGAGATCGATAGCTTGCAACAAGAAGATGATGATGGAGATCGATAGCTTGCAACGAGATGATCGAGATCGCTCTCTCGCTCATTAGTTCTCTCGCCTCGTCGCTTCGTGCTGCTGCGCTCGTGCGCTCTCGAGGACCTCGGCGCGTCTCTGTCTCACTCTCACTCGCTTGGCCTCACGCCTCACTCCTCACCCCTCACCATGAGCTCGTCACCTTGTCCACTGTCTCGATTCGAGTTCTTTGTGCACAAGTTCGGCGGCACGAGCCTCGGAGATGCTGCGTGCTTCCGTCAAGTCGCGTCGCTGCTCACGGGACCCGAGGCCATCGGCCACGCGCCTGCTGCCGACCACGACCACGATGAGCCGCCTCACTTGCGTGCCTCTCCACTGCGCCAAGTTGCCGTCGCCGTCGTGAGTGCCGTCGGCGGTGTGACTGATTCTCTGGCCTCGAGTCTCCGTTTGGCGGTCGATGGCGACGGTGCGGCGTATCGTAGCACGATCGCGTCGTTGCTCGAGCTGCACACGGCCATCGCCAAGGAGCTGCTGCCCCACGACGAGCGCGGCGCGCAGACCTTGGCCGAGGTGACCGAGGAGCTCAAGCGCGACACGTCCGACATTCTTGCATTGTTGCGTGCGACGGCGATCACGCGCAGCTACGACATGCACATGTTCCAGGTCGTGACGTCGTACGGCGAGCTGTGGAGCTCGTTGATACTGTGGGCCTTCATCTCGCACTCGTTGAGCAGCAATGGCACCACAACACCGACAGATATCAGTGCTGGCGGCGACAGTGGTGGTGCTGGTAGTGCTTCGGTATCGAGTAGATGTCTACGCCTCGATGCTCGACAAGTGCTTGTGGTCGAGCGAGCTCCTGGAGCTCCGGGCGATTCGACGCCCAACGTGTGCGAGGCCGAGAGTCAACAACTGGTGAGCGGTTGGGTCGCGACGCATCTGCTGCCCGGATGCAACGGCGAGCACGATCGTGGCGGTGGCGCGTGCGTCGATTACATCGTGGCGACCGGCTACGTGGCGACGACGCCAGCACGCACCGTGCACACGACGCTCGGGCGCAATGGCTCGGACCTCTCGGCGGCGCTCTTCACCAACCTGCTGCGCGGCAAGGTGCTCAGCATCTGGAAGGACGTCGATGGGCTGTACTCGGCCGATCCGCGTCTGGTGCCGAGCGCACGGCTGCTGCAGCATGTGTCGTATCGCGAGGCGATGGAGCTGTCGTACTTTGGCGCCAAGGTGCTGCATCCGCGAGCGCTGACACCGCTCATCAACTCCGAGACGCCCGTGTGGATACGCAACACGCACCGGCCCGATGGTCACGGCACCCTGATCTCGGTTCATGGCAGCAATGGCAATGGCAATGGCAGTGGCAATGGCAGCGGCAATGGCAGCAGCGTGGTGCCATCGTCGGGCTCGAGCAAGACCGTCTCGGTCAAGGGCTTCTCGTTCATCGATCGCATCTCGCTCGTGAACCTCGAGGGCTCGACGTTCGCCGGCGTGGCGGGCGTGTCGGAGCGACTGTTCCGTGCGCTGCACGATGCCTCGATCTCGGTGCTGATGATCAGCCAGGGCGGCAGCGAGCACTCGATCTGCCTCGCGGTGCCGGAGGACAAGGGCGAGGCGGCGGCGGCCGCCGTGCAGCGCGCCTTCCAGTGGGAGATCGACCATCTCAAGGGCGCGCGCGTCGAGCTGCTCACGGGCCAGTGCATCCTGGCGGCGGTCGGCGACCGTCTGCAGCACCAGGTCGGCGTGGCGGGCCAGTTCTTTGGCGCACTCGCGAGCTCGCGCATCAACGTGCGTGCCATCGCGCAGGGCAGCTCGGAGCGCAACATTAGCGTCGTGATCGACCGCGTCGACGCCAAGCGAGCGTTGCAGAGCGCACACGCGCGCTTCTACGGCGAGTGGAGCGAGATCGCCGCCGTGGCCGTCGTCGGCACGGGCCTCATCGGCGCCGAGCTGTTGCGCATGCTCGACGCCTCGGACGTCACGCACAACACCGGCTCGAATCCGATCGGCGTCTCGGTGCGCGTGGCCGCCATCGCCAACTCGAAGCGCATGCTGCTGTACCCGACGGCGGCCATCACGGCGGCCGCCGAGCGACTCAGCACGAGCACCACCGGCATGGCGGCGCTCGGTTCGTCTGGCGCGCCATCGACCGCCGCGGTCGAGCAGCTCGATCTGCAGGCGCTCGAGCGCCACCTCCTGGCGCAGCCGTGTGCCACGCGCATCCTGGTCGACTGCACCAGCAGCGAGCACGTGGCGGCGTGCTATCCGCGCTGGCTGGCACGCGGCATCCACGTCGTGACGCCCAACAAGAAGGCGCTCTCGGGCCCGTACGATACGTACCGCCAGATACGCGAGCTGATGCTCTCGCGCCAGCCGCCGCGCGCCTCGTGCTGGTACGAGACGACGGTCGGCGCCGGCCTGCCGGTGATCTCGACCGTGCGCGACCTGCTCGGCACTGGACACTGCGTGCGCAGCATCGACGGCGTGCTCTCGGGCACGCTGTCGTTCCTCTTCAACGAGTTCGCCAAGGGCGAGCGCTGCTTCTCGGACATTGTGCTCGACGCCAAGGCCAAGGGCTACACCGAGCCCGACCCGCGCGACGACCTCAGCGGCATGGACGTCGCACGCAAGGTGACGATCTTGGCGCGCGAGATCGGCCTGCGCGTCGAGCTCGCCGACCTGCAAGTCAACAGCCTCGTGCCCGAGCCGCTGCGCCACTGCTCGGTCGACGAGTACCTCGCCAAGCTTCCGCTCTACGACGCCGACATGGCCGAGATGCTCAAGGACGCCACGGCGCACGGCGAGTGTCTGCGCTTCGTCGGCTCGATCCACGTCGCCGAGCAAGCCACGCGCGACGCACGTTGCTCGGTCGGCATCCGTCGCTTCGCAGCCGACGGTCCGCTCGGTGCCGGTCGCCTGCACGGTGCCGACAACATTCTCGTCATCCACACGCAGTGGTATGACCAGCTGCCGCTCGTGATTCAGGGTCCTGGAGCCGGTGCTGCCGTCACGGCATCGGGTGTCTTTGCTGAGATACTCAAGATTGTATCGTACTCATAGTGCACTCTCACACTCACTCACTATCTCTCACTCTCACTATCTATCTCACTCTCTCAACCTGTCTCGCTATCTCTCGTGTATGAGCTCTCAGTTTTGTCTCTCGCTCGCTCGCTCGCTCTCATTAATCAATCGCGAAAGTAGCCATTCGCCATGGCGTACTCGGCGTTCAACAACGACGAACCGGCAGCGCCAAGCACCGTGTTGTGAGACAGCACCACGAAGCGCACGTCGTTGATAGGACACGCACGTACGCGGCCGACCGTGACCGTCAAGCCGCCACCGCGGTCGCGGTCCAAGCGCGGCTGCGGTCGGTTGTCTTGCGGCAGCACCTGCAGCGCCTGCACGCCTCGCATCGACGGCAGCTCGGCCACATGCTCGGGCACCGTGAACTGCTGCAAGCACTCGATCACCTGCTCGACGCTCGGTGGCGGCTGCGTCGCGAACTTGAGCGACACGCACAGCGTGTGGCCGTCGATCACCGGCACGCGGTTGCACTGCGCGCTCAGCTTCATGTCCAAGAGCTCGAAGCTGTCGCCACTCTCGTGCGCGTCGCCCTCGCCGGCAGCCACACGGCCGAGGATCTTGCGTGGCTCCCACTCGAGCTTCTCCTCCTCGCCGCCAATGAGCGGGATCACGTTGTCCATAATGTCCATGGCTGCGAGGCCCGTGAAGCCGGCGCCGCTGATGGCTTGCAGCGTCGTCACGTGCACGAGCGAGAGACCGAACGCATCGGCCAACGGCTTGAGCGCAACCACGAGGCCGGTCGTCGAGCAGTTGGCATTCGTGACCAAGAAGCCCTTGCTACTGCTGCTGTCACTGCTGCTGGTTCCCGACGTGAAGCAGCGGCGCTCTTGCTGACGGCGTACGACGCAGATGTGCTGCGGGTTGACGAACGGCACCACCAGCGGTACCAGCGGGTGGCGGCGGAACGACGACGCGTTGCTGGTACGCCATGCCACACGCAGCCCGTCAATCATACGCTCGAATGCCACGAGTGAGGCGCCGTGAGGTGCTCACAATCGAGCGAGCCAGCAATATCGAACGAGCCAATCCAACGAGCGAACGAACGAACGAACGAGCAGCAGCATCGCTCGTACGCACCTGAAGACCGCAATGCCCGCCGCTACAAACTGCGGCTCGACCTCATTGGCAACATCAGCTGACAAGGCGCTGAACACGAGCCGTACTCCGGCTTTGACGAACTCGTCGGGCTGGCATTGCTGCACGATCAGGCTCTCGAACTCGCGCGGAACGCCGTCGCAACCCGACGCGCTGGCGAGCTTCCAGCCGCACACGGCGCTCAACGCCTGACCGGCCGATCGATCACTCGCGGCCACGACCACGAGATCGAACTGTGCGTGGCCTCGGAGCAGCCGAATGAACTGTTGGCCGACAGCTCCGGTGCAGCCCAGCAGGCCAACGCGAAGCATCGTCGGGAGAGCGCGAGAGGGCGAGAGAGCGAAATGAGCGAGCGCTTGAGGGAGATCCCGTACTCGAGTAGGTTTTGGGGTTTGTGCTCGAGTACGGCGGTTGCTGTTGTTTGTTGTTGTTCATTGGCGCTGCAGCATCACCACCATCGTCGTCCTCGTCGTCTGCTGCTGCTGCTCGTGGCCGCCTTCCGGCTCGGTGCTTGCTGCAAGTCCCCCTCCTTGATGGCCACCGCCACCACCACGTCGACGACCAACAGCACCGACGATGGTGTCATCTCCGAAGACGAGACGATCGACGACGCGACCTTGTTCGTGAGCGACGCCGCTCCACCTGCCGAGCCGCCGAGCTTGGCGGTCGCGCGCTTGTTGGCCGTGCTCGAGCACTATCTGGCACACCGACAAACCGCTGCCACGACGAGGCACCCGCGCTTGCGTGATGCCGTTGCTCGCCGTGGTCGTGGTGATCGCCGACACCACGCGGTCGCAGCAGCGACGACCGAGAGCGCGATGCACCATCACGATCGCGCGCTCGATCAGAGCGGCGGCTACGAGGAGGACGAGGACCTCGACGACGACAACGACGACGACGAGCACCACGACATCGATGCTGCGGACTCTCGTGGTGCCTATCTCAACGGTGATGCAGTGGGTGGCTCTCGGCAGCACAGCATGCGCTCGATGGCCGCGCAGCAACAGCAGTCTGCTCGCACCTCGACGCTGATCTCGAGCTCCACTGATGGAATGCACGATGCCAGTGACGGCATTACTTCCGACGACCACGACGACCACGACGACGATGATAACGAGGGCGAGCACCACAATGATGTCGATGATGACGACGACGACGACGACGATTCGTACGCGTTCCCGCTCGAACGAACGAGTAGCAGCCGCGTGCCGTCGCTCGTGCTCGAGACGCTGCAGTCGCTCGATCACTTTGCGTCGCTCTTCGAGGACAACATGCACGTGTGCATGCACGACAGGGCCTTCCTCAACCCGAGTCTCGTGGCGGCGCTCTTGACCCTGCTCCCGATACACTATCCACCGTCATTGGTGCAGCAGAGCATCACGCTCGACGATGCCGCTGACAGCACGAGTGCCTCGTCACACGCGCCCCTGTCACACGGCGACACTCGCTACCATGGTGCCAGCACGCTCACTGATGCTGTCACTGCTACCACTTCCACCTCGACTGCCACGAGCTCCACGGCAAGCAATGCCACTTCGTCATCATCGACCTCATCATCACCTCACGACACAACCAAAGCCTCCTCATCGATCGCTTCACGGCCTTGGAAGTACAGCTCTCTATCGCATCCATTCCACTTGCAAGGCCTGGCGTTACGAGCACTGTTTCCTCTCACGCGACCTCGTACGTGGCACTCGCATGCTCTTGTTCGTTGTCCCAATCTGTGTGTGTCTCTGTCTAACCGATGTCGCTCGACTCGCTTGGCCCTCAGAGCCCAACAAGCATTCGATCTGTCAACTGCAAGGCATCGACCGAATCCTCGCTGCGATGCACGTCAAAGTGCCGGGATCGCACGTGTTCGGCATTCGTGCACTGGCCAATCTCGCTTTGGCAACTGGTTCGTGTTCCGTGTCTTCGTTGCACGTCATTTCATGGTCGCTTGGCCGAACTCGATCGAAGATCGCCTGTGAATATACTGCTGACACGCGCTCGATGCGCAGAGAACGACCGATACTACTTTCGAGAACGCGGCGGCGTGCAGCTGATTCTCGACCTTATGCAGAGCCACGAGAACGTCAAGGAGGTGCAGATCTTTGGCAGCTTGGCGCTCGCCAACTTCTCGCTCAACAACTGTACGTGTGCCTGCCAGCATGGCAACCGTTCGCTGCTTTCGTGCTCTCCACATTGCTTCGCTCACTCACTCATTGCAACTCTCGATGAACTTGCTTTGTATTGGGTCGCTCGATTGATTGGCACAACATCAGCCATCCAAGTATTCGTGTCTCAGCAGAATGGCGTCCGCTTGATCTTACGCGCCATGCGCCTGCTGCCAGACGATATGCATGCACAGCGCTACTGCTGCCTCGCTCTCGGCAATCTGGCATACGATGATGGTATGGAACAAACCTTCGACCACTGACTGCCAGCTTGTGCTGACACTGCCTCGACGTCGTTGCTGCAGCCATGAACCAAGAATCGATCGTCACCGGCGGAGGCATCTCACTCGTGATCCATGCCATGCGCACGCACGCTAGCTCATCGCACGTGCAGCAATACGGCTGCCAAACCATCGCCAACATCGGTTGGACCAATGGTACACTGCAGCGCACACACTTGGCTCGCTGTCTCTGGCTTCGCTGACCGACCCGAACCGACCCGACCCGAACCTGCTAGGCTCCTTTCGCACTACGATGGGCAAGCAAGGCGCCGTGAGCGTCGTTCTTGCCGGCCTCGAGCGCCATCCGGCCGACGAAGGTGTCCAGGTGTACGGCTGCTGGGCACTGGGCTGCTTGGCTCGGTCGGCAGGTGCGCTCCAACGTTCGCAACTCTTTGTGCCACGCACGCGATCGCTCACCAACCTCGTACCGCAGAGAACAAACGTTTCCTCGATGCCGAGCACGCAGTCACGCGCTTCATGGCGCTGCTGCGCTCCTACACGGCTGACCGACTGATCGAGTTCGGCTGCAACACGTTGGTGTTCCTGATTGAGCTCTGCCCCGAGAACCAGCTGGCAGTCTTTCAGCTGCACGGCATCGAGATCATCGCCAAGTTCCTCGGCAAGGACAAGAGCAAGGCCATTCACACGCAGGTGCTCTGTGTACTTGCCAAGCTGTCGACTGACATTGGTGTGTTAAATTCAGCGCCTCCCACACTCTCGCTCTCTCGTATTGACTGTTCCGCCCGTGTTGCCAGAGCTGAGTTGGCGGCCTCGAGACCACTGCACGTACCATTCGCTGTTCCGACGGCAGACCACAACGCTACTGCTCCTCCACCAAGACCCCTCCAACCTGTTGTGCACGCTGCCGCCCGAAATGGTGTACCACATCATTTGGAGTCTGGCGGAGTACTACCCGCGACAAGGTACGCTGCTGTATCAAGCGCACTCGATTCCACCCTCTCACTCAGGGTGCCGTGAGACATTCAGTCGACATTCGCCGCGAGATTGCCAGCCATCTGACGACGATTCTCGAGGCCACGAACCGCGCCACGGTCTCGGTGCCGCTGCTCGAGCTGCTGAATCTGCTGCTGTCCAACATCACAGCAGACCGCGATCCAGGTCTCGCTAACTCACTCGCTGGCTGCCTCTCGCTCCTCGCACCTAACCTTCCAAGTGTTGCCATCGTCGTTGCAGAGATCATGCAGCGCTTCCATGCTGGAGGACTGCGCGAGCTACGCAAGCTGGCAGAGCGAGTTCGCATCTTGCCGCCGGATCTGTCGTGTGTGCGTGAGTTTCGCGATATGCTCCGAACGCTGGAGCACGAGGTCAAGCTGTGATCGAACGATGGCGCCTGTACATAGCCCACCACCGGCGTCATCGTCATCAACACCAACACCACCACAACAACACCACAACACCTGCCACTATACTTATGAAGGACATTCCTTTGCATCGGCTTGTCGATACCGTCATAAAACGAGAGAGAACCCGAGAGAGAGATTCGCGGTTGTTGTTTGCTTGTTTGCGTTGGCTCGCTCGCATCCCATCTCATCTCATCGCATCTCCCCGTTGTTGTTGTTGGTGGTTCCAAGTCGCGCATCGAATACCTCGACCATCTCGATACACGCTCTGAACGGATGATAGGTTACTGGACGACTTTGGCGCAGTTGTAGTTGCAGACGTTGACGTTGGTTGTGCTGTCGTCGACACACACACGAGCGCGATGTCTCAACCACAACAGACCCACATCACCAATGGCACGGCTGCTGTCGGCTCCTCGAAGCACAGCGTGTTTGAGGGCTTGTACACGAGTGCCGACCGCGTGTACGCCAACACACCCGCGCACTCGACGGTGCCCATCCCGAAGCTGCCCAGCGAGGCGGCGCTGCCTCCCACGCCAGCACCGTTGCGCGATGGAACTGCGTTCATCTCGACCTCGGGCATGCCGCCGTTCATGACGCTGCCGACCGGCCCGCCAGGCTTGGGTTCGGCCACGACGATGACGGCAACGACAACAGCGACAACGAGCACGAGCTCGAGCTCGGAGCCCGCCAACATGGCGCAGCGATACCTCGAGAAGTTCGGCTACCGCCAGGGCCAAGGACTCGGTCGCGACTGGCAGGGCATCGTCAATCCTCTTGAACCGCAACAACAACTCTCTACGACGGGTCTCGGCTACGACGTCGGTCCCGTGGCACAACCACGCCGACACGAGGTCGATGTCACCAAGGTCTACCCGTACAAGCAGGAGGTCTCGTGGATGCCGCCAGTCAAGACGCAGATCACGGTATTCGACGAGGGACTGCGCATTGCTCCCGTACGACGCCGCGACGGTCATCCATCACGCAGCTGCTGCTCGCTGGCTGCTGCGTGCAGTGCAATCACTCATCCAGCGAGCTGTCATACATCATTGTGTGTGCGTGCGTGGAATCCAGAAGAGCACTCCCATCGACTATGGCCTGTTCTGTGACGCCGAGCTTGTGCGAGAGCTCTTTGCATCCAAGGTACCTATCGATCGGAGCTTCGAGCGTTGTGCCTCGATGCTGACAGCAAGTATACAACGCCGCATCCACCAGGACAAGCTCGGCTGTTGTGATCGCCGCACGTTTCTCAATGCTCGACGCAACTCCAACCCATGGGAGCTGATCGGCAGCTCGATCTTCCAGAACCGCGCTGCCGTCAAGATGGCGAACCTCGACCATCTGTACCAGCTGCTCGACCGCGGCTCGAACGAGCGATTCTACTTTTGTGATGTGTGTGCCGGGCCTGGAGGCTTCACCGAGTACATGCTGTGGCGCAAGTTCACGAAGAAGCAACACATCCAAGGGTATGACGTCAACGGTTGCACTGCTCGCATGTCGTCAAACTGATTCGATTCGATTCGATTCGAGTTAGATGGGGCTTTACGCTGAAGAGTGGTTACGACTGGGAGTTCACCAAGTTCAACCCCGACTCGCCTTGGGAAGGCAAGTTCGACGTGGATTACGGCGTTGACGGCACGGGCGACATCTACTCGAACGCCAACATTCGGCACTTTGCCGAGCTGGTCGATGAGCGAACGCGTGGCAAGGGCGTGCATCTCTTTACTGCTGACGGAGTGCGTGCACGAGACCGACTCGCTCATTCCGCTCGCAACGATGCATCTGTGCGTGATACTGATCGATGATGCGCCACACCCCCACAGGGAATGTCGGTCGAGGGCGAGGAGAACCTGCAGGAGATCAAGGTCAAGCGCCTGGTGCTGTGTCAGTTCCTGTGTGGCTTCGCGTGCCTCGCCAAGGGCGGAGACTTTCTGTGCAAGGTCTTCGACATGTTCACGCCGTTCACGGTCGGCTTGGTGTTCCTGTTGCGCCAGCACTTTGAGAAGCTGTCGATCATCATTCCGTACACAAGTCGGCCGGCCAACTCCGAGCGCTACATCGTGTGCAAGAACCTGCTGCAGAAGGCGCCGCCCGTCATGGACTACCTCTACAGCGTCAACGAGCGCTTCGACTCGCTGCCTGCCGACCAGGACATTTTCGACGTCGTGCCACTGTCGGTGCTGTTAGGAGACGAGCCAGCGATCGACTGGTTGCGCCAGCATTCGATCGCACACGCACGAACACAGATCGAATCCATCAACACGCTAGTCAAGTACATTGAGGACAAGTACGTGCTTTGCTCGTTTGCTTGTTGCGATCTCGATTGCTGACATTGAAGGCGGCTGCCATCATAGTACGCTGGTTCCAATCACCGACCAGCGCGCGCTTGGAAGGCAGTGCTTGCGTGAGTGGGACCTGCCTCTTGACCGGAACAGCTATGAGTGGCAGGTGCGCCAACGCCAATGAAACCTGTTCCCGTGTCGTTGGTACTGATGTCACGCCGGTCGCATCAAATGCATAGAACCCCCAGCACACAGCCAAGCGTGGCCGTGACGACGGCTATCGCTACCCACAAGCTGACCATAATCGTCGCATGCCGCCGTCGCAAGCGCCGCAACGACCGATGCACATTGCGACCTCGACGCCGGTATTCACGACGCAGCCGCCACAGTATTCGCAACAGCACTACCAGCAGGGCTACAACCAACCGCCACCAAACTATCATGGCGGCTACTACGCACCTCCGCCGCAGCATCAACATCACTATCAACAACAACATCATCAACAACAACAGCAGCAGCGTCGTCATCACCAGCAGCAGTATCCGCAACACCACGACCCAACTCTTCCGCCAGACCCCAAGCGCCAGCGACGCGAGCCTGCGGAGCGCACCGAACACTCTCGCTAACGGTGCACCACCACCATCCACTCCAACGCCTCGCGGCAGGTCGATGGCTGGCAGGGAGGAGCCCATCGTGTATCTGTTCCACCGGTATCGTTGTAATGATTGAATGAATGAAGCTCGGAGCAATGCAGCAGCAGCATCACCAACGCGGCACCGGCGGCGTCATCAGCACCAGCGACGATCACAACCGAGCCGTCGTGAGCGCCGTGGTCGGTCGTCCCTATGCCTGCGATCGGAGCGACTCGATGAGCGGCTTCCAGTCGTCGAGCGTCCACGAGCTGCTGACGTTGTTGTTGATGAGGCCGTTGACCACGACGGTCGGCGACACGTGCACGGCGGCCTGGCGCGCCAGGCGAATGTAGTACTTGAGCTGCGGCGTGACGCCAGTGCCGCCGGACTGCAGAGCCAGCAGTGCCAGCACCTTGTCGGCCTCGACGCCGGTCGATGAGGCCGCCAGCTCAGCGAGCTCGGCGTACACCTGGCGGCGCGACTTGTCGACCGTGGCCGCGTCCGAGAAGCTCTCCTGCGCCGCGTACAATGCCGTCGAGAAGGCCCAGAAGGCAGTCGATGACTCGGTGACCTGCGCCACGGCCAATGCAGCCTCTGTAGCGATTGAGGTAGAGCGCGAGCATGAGCGCGAGCGCGAGCGTGAGCGTGCATTGGTTGCGTGCGATGCGGCTGCTTGTGCGACGACACGATACCGTGCAGCAAGGTCGATTGCGGATGCCACGGCTGGATCTGATGGCGGAACACCACCTGGATCAAGCCCGGATGCTCACTCTCCTGTGCCAACAAGTGGCGTGGGGCTGTCAGTACAAGATGCGGCCGACTCGTTCGCTGGCTCGCTCGTTCGGTCGTTCACAGGCGGCGTACGTAGTGCGGGAAGAGCTCCTTGGTGACGCGCTCGAACGAACGCCGCGAGAACGGGCAGCAGTAGTCGTGGTAGAACTCGAGCACGATCGGTGCGGCAGCCGAGCCGAGTCGATGGGCTGCTAGTTGAGCGAGTGACACAGCCATTAGTTTGATTGATAGCTGGCTGGATAGATAGCGAGGTTGCGTGCGCACGAGCGAGCGAATGAGCGAATGAGCGAATGTCGTGCAGTCTTCTTGTATGTATGGTACACTCTGGATCGATCAATCCATCAATCCAACTGAATGAATGAATGAATGAATGAATGGCCTACTCTACTTGCCAGTCGGTGTGGCGGGTGCGGCAGCACGACGAGCTGCTGCGGCGGCGGCTTGTTGAGCGTTGAGCGGCGTGGCGGGAGAGGCAGCCTGTCGCGCAGCAGCAGCGGCGGCGCCGGCGGTCGTCGGAGTGCTTGGCGTGCCGCCGGGCGTCGCGGGCTTGGGCTTGGCGAGCACCTTGTGCAGCCACTCGAGGTGTCGACGATGCACCGCCATGTGTGCCTCCTTGGTGTTGGACGATGGCCGCATGACGGCGGCCGGGCCGTAGACCGTGGTGTTGTCGGGCACCTCGGTGCCGGCGGCGAGGCGCACTGCCATGCCGATGACGCAACCGTCGTGGATGTCGCAGCCCTCGAGCACCTTGGCCTTGGTCTCGATGGCATTGTAGCTCCCGATCGAGGCGTCGATCACCTCTGCCATGCCATGCACCAGAACGCGAGGTATCGGCATCTCTCTCTCTCAGCATCACGGTGCTTGCTGGCTCGCGCGCCTCTCTGCACGTACCACATCCGACCTCAAAGACATTGTACGCTCCGATGACCATCGGCTGATCCGATCTGCAGCAGTAACAACAACACCACGCAGCCACACATTGATCAAGCGTCAGGCCTCGTGGCCGTTCGACAAGCTCAGTCGCCGAGCACCGAGAGCACCGCGCACCGATTGATGATGACCGCGTTCTCCTCGACGATGTTGAAGGCGCCGATCGTGATGGGCGCCGTGTCTGCCGTGATCGTGCATCGGGCATGAACCACCGAGCCCTTGCCGATGGTCACCGAGCCCGTGATACGCGCGTCATCACTGACAATCGCACCGCGCTCGATAACGACACGGCTGCGCAAGCGATCAGTATCGAGCGCACAAGCACACAGGAGCACGCACGAGCACATACCGACGAAGAGAAGGCGAGCTTGGTGTGCGAGGAGCTGGCGAAGCGGATGTCAGGGGTGAGCCAGCAGTAGCAGCGCCTTGTATCGGTGTCCGTGTGGCGGGTGTGGTGGCGGCGGCGGCGGCCGCAGCCGGTGTCGCTCTCGTCGGCGTCGAAGCCATACGCGCTGTCGATCTCGCTGAAACACGGCGCCGTGCGAGTATGAACCTGCGAGACGTTCGTCGTGCGGGTACCCAAGTGGTCCCTCTGGTGCTCTCGTGCTCTCGTGCTCTCGTGATCACGTGGTCGTAATCACGTACTGGCGTGGTCGTAATGTGGTCGTGATGTGGTCGTGATGGGGATGCGGCAGCCAGGCGAATGAGATCGATCGAGCAGCGCCATTCGCTTGGCTGCTTCGTTGTGCGCGCATCAACAACATCAAGAAGGCCGCCAATCTCCATCAGAACAAGGACCTTGCCGTACACGTGTCCTTCACTATCCAACGCATCGAGCCATTCCTAGAGTACTAGAGCCCCGAGAGATCAGTGCGCCAACGACCAATGTTCGAGAGTGGTGGCTCCGATGACGTGAGCACGTCGGCGTCGGTGTCGACGTCAGCATCAGCATCAGCATCGCCAACGCCGTCGGCATCATCGTACTCGTCTGCAACCGAAGCAACATCAGCATCGACAGGCACCACCGTGTCCTCGGACTCGGACTCGACCGTGACTGCATCGGGCACACCGTCGAATTGGGAGGACTTGCATCCGACCGATGATCGGATTCGTTCGTTGATTCGAGTAGGTGGCGGCTACGACAACCGCGATCGCGATTGCTATGATGATGATGAAGATGACGCTGCTGCTGTTGCTGTTGCTGTTGCTGGCTCGGAGATTGGTTGCGCTCACGAACTCGCACGACCACGTGTGCAGGAATGGCTGGTCGTCGAGGGCGCACCTCACCGATTCGTCGAGAAGCACTTCACGTCGCCGAGCTACTGTAACATGTGTCTGCAGGCCATCTGGGGCCTCTCGACGCAGGAGGGCTTCTGGTGCGAAGGTGCGCGCCCACGTACCCACCCACACACGCCGCGCACATTGCTCTCTGCGATAGATGATGTGCGAGTCATGACCATGTACCACGCCCGGTTCTCTGATCCGAACTCCTCCTCCTCCGATGCCACAGTGTGTCGCTATCGAGCTCACTCGGCGTGCATGAAGCAGTCGTACCCGCCATTGACGTGCTCGCTCATGTCGCTGCCGCTGCCCGACGACTTTACCACCGTGTGCCAGGCCGTGCACGACAGCTCGTCGTGTCACAACCACGATGAAGACGACTCGCTGATGCTCAGCAGCTCGTCGAGCTCGACGAGCTCGTCGGGTGTGCGAGACTCGAGCGACGACGCTGCGAGTGCCGCTGCGGCCGCCATCGACGGCGACCATCCGTTCTTCTGGCACCACTGGGTCGAGGGCAACTCGCCACCGGGCTCGGTGTGCTTCATCTGCAACGAAGAGGCGACCTTCCTCGGTACCGATGCGCATCGGTGTTCGCGCTGCCACGTCATGGTACGACGATCGCACTCGGGATCGCTCTTGATCGGCGTCAGAGCGCTCTGACACCAGTCATCGACATTGCACAGGCGCACACCATCTGCTTGCTCAAGTACGAGACTGCCATGGCATCGCCCGAGTCCAGCGCCAACAGCGGACCCGTGTCTCGATGCATTGCACAAAACGCCTCGCTGCTACTACCGCTGCCGTACACTCGCAGCGTCGCCGAGCTGTGTACGCCGCTGGTGGTGTTTGTCAACAGCCGCAGTGGCGGTCAGCAAGGCCGCGTGCTGATGCGCAAGCTGCGCTCGCTCCTGACGCCGGCGCAAGTGGTCGACCTCGATGGCTCTGGTCCTGGACCTGCGTACGTTCGCGAGCTCTCTCAGACACGTTCATTCACTCCTCGCTCTCGCTCTCTGACAGCTAGAGTCATCACGACAGGCTCGAGCTGTTCCGATACGTGCGCAATCTGCGGTTGCTTGCGTGTGGCGGCGATGGCACCGCTGGCTGGGTGCTGTCTGCCTTGGATGCTGCCAAGATCGAGCCGCCACCTCCGGTTGCCATCCTACCTCTCGGCACCGGCAACGACTTGGCTCGAGTGCTGAACTGGGGCGGTGGCTACGAGGAGGAGCCTCTCGCACCGATCCTCACCAAGATTGCCAATGCTCGCGTGCAGCTCTTGGATCGCTGGCGCATATCGGTGCGCTACCCCGACGCGGCCGAGCCAGCAGCCAAGCCCAAGGAGCTCGTGATGAACAACTACTGCTCATTCGGTACGCGGTCACATGTGGGCGCGGTGCTTGACATCCGAGATTTCGTGTTGGCGCGGTCTCACACGTGCTCTCGGCTGCAGGAGTCGATGCCAAGGTGACGCTGCAGTTCCACGACCTGCGCAACCAGTCGCCCGACCTGTGCAGCACTCGCCTGGGCAACAAGATCTGGTATGCTCTCAACGGCGTGCGAGCGATCTTTGACGACCTGCCGTTCATCGACGAGCATGTGCAAGTGCGCGTACGTGCATTCATTCGTTCGTTTGATCGAGGACGAGTGGTGCTGGCGACAGGGGCAAGAGCTCACACTCTGCAATGCTCTCAATGTCGCAGGTTGATGGCCAGCTGCTGCAATTGCCGGCGCAAATCGAGGCACTCATCGTGTTGAACCTGCCGTCGTACGCTGGCGGCTCGGATCTGTGGGGCGTGCCTTCGGAAGCCGATGGCGTACGTACTGTTGGCACCTGTGCACTCACCACAAGCCGTACAACCTCCTTACCGCATATGCTTGTTCGTTGATGTGCTGTGCTGTTCTGTTCAGTTCAAGAATCCGAAGCTCGACGACCGAGTTCTCGAGATCGTAGGCATCAAGGGCACGCTCCATATGGTATGCTGGCTGTGTCGCGTTGTCGTCGCTGTTATCGTCATTATCATCGTTTTGCTGCGTGTCACTCACCGAACACCACCACATCTCGTAGGGCGTCATTCAAATCAATCTCGCAAACGCCATTCGTATCGCGCAAGGACGCCAGATCACGGTCACGATTCCACCGGGCTTGACGCTGCCGATGCAGGTCGACGGCGAGCCATGGCTGCAAGAGCCGTGCGAGATACTCATCGAGCACCACAACCAAGCGCGTATGCTGGCAGCTTCCAAGGTCGATGAGGAGGAACTCAGCCTGACGCGAGTGCTGAGCGACTTGAGCCAGCCGTTTCTGTAACGCCACGCACCGCCACGCACCGCGCTGCACTGCTATGCGGCGATGCTGCAGCACCATCCAGTATCCAGTGCCTGCCTGCCTGCTACACGAAACATATCAATGTACATGTATTTCAACGAGAGCGCGAGCGAGACATGCGAGTGGCGCCGCTACTCGGTTGCGTCCGCTTGCGGCGGTGGCGACGTGCGCGACAACTCGGCTGCCAGCAACGCTGCATTCTGTATGCAGCGGACCCACTCGCCGCATTCGGACTCGTTCTCGGCCGCCAGTGTGTAGGTGCGGCCTTTGCTGAAGACGTTGAAGGTGCTCTTGCCCGCGGTCGCGACGGCCGTGTCCTTGGTGATCGGCACGGCGCCTGTCATTTCGCCCTTCTGTTGACGCGACAAACGAGCGAACGAACGAGCGAATGGATCAATGAGTACGGCAGATGCAGACGGCCACGGCCACGGCGATGACGTACAGTTCGCGACTTGTAGTACTCGAGCGCTCCATTGGTGAGGCGGAAGTAGCGTTTCTTGTACTGCGGATTGACTTGGCCCTGTATCGGGCGGCGAGGTGAGTCAACAACAACAACCTCTGACAGGCAGGCAGGCAGGCAGGCAGCGATCGGGTACCTTCTTTTTCAGATAGCCCTCGTACATGAGCGTGGTGCTCGCGAGTGCCGGTGGCTGCTGCGACGGTAGAATCGGCTCCGAGGCGCTCACGAGCGAAGACGTGGCCGCCGTTGCATCGTGATGATGAGGCGGTGGAGCTTGGCTCGAGTTGTCGGGTGCCTCGGTGCGTGGAGACACCACACCCGGAGGTGCTGGTACGGGCCGCTTGGCGACGAGTGGCGGCTTGGGCAATGTCGATTGGCGCTGCTGCTGGTGATGGTGATGGTGATGGTGATCCGAGGCGGGGTCGGTGCTCGACGGAGAGTGTTCACTAGCGGGAGACGGTGATGGCTCAGCGGTGGCGGTCGGTTCGCGTGTCGTTGGCTCGTTCGATGGACTTGCTTGCTCGATGTTTCGCTGTACGGCACTCAAGCTGTGCTTCTGCTGTGCGCCGAGGTTGGCCGTCGCTGGCCTGGGTAGCGGTCGCCGCGGCGGCAGCGCCGGTGCTGCGGTGCCATCGCCTGCAGTGGCGCTCGCTACCGAGGCAGAGGCCGAGTCGGAATTCGCATCGGGCGCCGTGGTCGACATGGCAGGCGTCGAGGCCGAGAGCGTGCTTGGCGGCGGAGGTAATGGCTTGCGGAGCGTGCCCGTTGCCACTACGGCGGCAGCAGAATGGCGAGCACTGGCTGGTCGTGGAGGCGGTCGCGCTGGCGGCACAAACACTGTTGGCACCGCCGATTCTTCAGCAGCACCGGCAGCGGATGATGGCGAGTCGGCGCTGGTGCCCTCGGTAGCGAACGTTACCTTGGAGGAGGGGGAGGGTTCAGGCTCGGGTGTCGGGCATTTGCCAGCACTCGAGGGTCTCTCGCGAGACGAGCGGCCGCTGCGAGGCGACTTGCCGCCGCTGCTCGTACTGCCGGCCGAGAGGTGCTTGTCGTCGGTGCTCGAGTTGGAGCGTGAGCGCACCGTATCCTCCGAGTCGGAATCCGAGTCCGAGCGATCGAATGTGATGGAGGCGGTCGAGGCGCTTGATTCGCGGTTCGAGTCGCGATTGACGACGGCGAGATTGACGCGCGAGATCTTGAAGATCTGCTGCTCGACCTTGGACGAGATGCGCTTGGCATTCCGAGGGATGGCAGGAGTACCAGCAGCAGCAGTACCAGCAGCAGCAGCAGTGGTGGTGGTGGTGGTGGTGATGGTGGCGGCACCGGCAGCAGCAGTTGTCGGTCGTACAATGCTCTGCTCGTGCAATTGGACAGCAACCGTGATGCTCGATACCCAATCGTCGAGCTCCTTGTGCGACGAGCACAAGAAGGCCAGCGTTTCGGTCGGACCGACGAGCAGAAACACCGGCGTATCGACCGACGCCTGCACCTCGACCCACAAGCCCTCGAGCGGCATCTCGCCCTTGTAACGGTAGCTGAAGCCGAACACGTCCTGCGCCGCGAAGATGATCATGTCCGACAGCAGATAGAGCCATGCCTTGCGCGTGCCCTTGGACGTGAACTCCTTGAAGCCGCCTTCCTTGACGAGATACCGATTCACTTTGAGCAGTTCCTGTTGTTGTTGTTGCGAGCACGATCATCGCGATCAGGACACAGCTCCTGATGAGAGGAGAAGGGCTGATACATACTGTCTCCATGCCGAGATCGTCTTGGATACGCTGGAGATCCTTGATGGCGGTGCTTAGTTTGATGTCCTTGTTGATGTGTGTCGTCACTTGGCTGATCTTCTCGGTCGCTTCCTTGGTGCTTTGGTAGTCGGGATGGTCCAACGGTGTCGAGCGCAGCAGTTCCTGCACAGCAGATTGTCATTGTAGCGAGCTCTCGTCACCAGAGAGCGTGTCGGCCGAGATGGAGACACTCTCAACAGCCACAACCAACGCGTACATTCAGCAGCAACATGTATCGCGGGATACGCTGCACGGGACAGATGAGCAGCGACAGGAACGAGAGGCCCTGGCTCTCGGGAAACGAGCAGCATATCTGGTGACATGCGTGCCGTCAGACACGACGATCGGCACTCGCACACTCGCACATAGGCGATGACATATCGTACCGCGAGGAACTGCTTGAACAACGGCCTCTCGGAGACCTTGGTGAAGGTCTCGACGGCGGCGTTGTAGTTCTGGCAGTACTGCGTGTAGACCTTGAGGAACGGCGCCTGCAAGCAACGAGGGTCACGCTTTCACTCTGGTTGGCCATTGACAAGGTCGGTCTAGAACGAACCATCTTGAGGAAGATGTCACCAATCGGCTGGTAGGGATGCCAGTTGTGGAGCCGCGACTGCAGCCGCTCGAGCACGCTGAAGTTCAGCGCCTGGATGCCCTCGATGTTGGAGAAGATCGATTTCATCTCGTCCTTGGTGATGGGCGGCGCGCCATCCGTGTAGTCGAGTGCAGAACGAAGAGGATTGAGGAATAGCTGTGCATCCAACGACGCAGACATACGCGAGCATGAGCATGAGCACGAGCACGAGAGTAAGTCGCGATGGTTGGTGCCACGAAGTCGAGATCGAGATGTCGTACGCCGGTCAGGACGCGTATGTTGGCGAGATACGATTGCTCCGAGGTGGCAATCTCTTGTGCGATCAAGAAGCGACGACGCATCTGTGCGGCGAGCGGTAGACTGGCGCGTCGGACAACGACACATCGGTACCATGCCTGCAGCTTGATGACGGCCTTGCGTTGTTGATCGAACGGCGCGCCGATCAATTTGCGCGAGCGCGACAGGTTGCTGTTGGAAGCCGACGACGAGGTCGTAGGCGCTGCTGCTGCTGCTGCTGCTGCTGCACCAGTGCCTGCCTTTCCACCACTAGCACCACCGGGTGGTGCAGGGAGTGGCCGAGCGCGTGGCTTGCTCGCATCGGCCATCGCGTGGAGAGAGATATGTGCGTGCGAGAGCGAGTGACGAAGCAACAATCGCGTTCTCTTGAGCACAAACGGCTATCGTTGAGGGAGATGATTTCGCTTTTTCGGTGCGAGCGAGTGGCTTTCGATATTTCGCAGCCGCAAGAGCAGAAGTGCTGTTGTTGCCGCTTCTTCTTCTCTTGCTTGTTCGCTCGCTCTCGCACGCACCACACCAACTCACTCGCTCGCTCGCGATACCATGCCGCACCTCGATGGTACTGCTGCCCGTCCCACCTCGCTCTCCCCGGCTACTCTACTCTACTGGCTCGTTCGCTTACTTGAGAGATCTCGTCACAGATCGCCCGGCTGACGACGCCTTGATCGCGTCGCTGCTCGCCAAGGTCCAGAGCTCGCTCTCGGCCCACGGCATCGCGTTCGAGACCCACCCGGAGGACACGGACGTCGTGCGCCTCCTTGAGGCCCAGGCCCTCAAGGGCGACGAGCTCTCGTTCTACTACGTGAACCTCGCCGCCATCGTGCGCAAGTACGAGGAGTGGGTCCGCTGGCTGCCACGCGTCAGGCCCTTCTATGGTACGCCGTACGCCACACGCCACACGCGCGTGCTGCTGCGGCTCTCCTCTGATCGCGTCTGCGGTCTCCATCGCCACAGCGGTCAAGTGCAACCCCGATGCCGTCGTGGTTCGTTGCCTGAACACGATCGGCACCGGTTACGACTGCGCCAGCATCGGTGAGATGCAGCAGATCCTGGATCTCGGCGTTGCTCCCGAGCGCATCATCTACGCCAACCCTTGCAAGCAGAAGAGTACGCCATCGTCGTCGCTTGCTTGCTCGCTCTCTCTCGCTGTCTCTCTGACTCTGATCGGTCCTCGCACACTAGGTGGCATCGAGTTTGCGCGCGACCACCAGATCCTGCGCATGACGTTCGACAACATCGCCGAGCTGCGCAAGATCTACTCCATCTACCCCGAGGCCGAGCTCGTGATCCGCATCAAGCCGCCGACCGAGCAATCGGTCATGAGCTTCTCGCGCAAGTTCGGCGCCTCGACCGCGTCGGCCATCTCGCTCGTCAACGAGGCCGCCAAGCTCGGCGCCAAGATCGTCGGCGTCAGCTTCCACGTCGGCTCGGGCTGCTACGACGTCAGCGCCTACACGATGACGCTCGACCAGGCGCGCAAGGTCTTTGACGCCGCCGAGAGCGTCGGCATGAAGATGACGCTGCTCGACATTGGCGGCGGCTTCCCGGGCACCGACGGCAACGACGGCTCGCTCGACATCCCGCCCATCTCGTTCCCCGAGATCGCTGCCACCGTCGGACCCTACATTGACAAGCTCTTCCCCGAGTCGGTATGCCGCTGCTGCTGGTGGCGGTCTCGCTCGCTCGTTCGCTCGCTGACACGAGAGCGCGGCTGTCGATAGGTGACCGTGATCTCGGAGCCTGGTCGGTACTTTGTCGCCGAGTCGACTGTGTTGTGCGCTAGCGTGCTCGGTCGCCGCAACCGATACGAAGAGAGTGACCAAGCGTCGGCTGAGAGCAGCCCAATGTACGTGCACTTGAGCCTGCTTACCGCCTGCTTACTTGCTGGCACTCTCCTCACACCTCGGCCGCTGCAACAGTGCTTCGGAGGAGAGCCAGTTCCTCTACTACATTGCCGATGGCATCTACGGCTCGTTCAACGCCACGATCTTTGACCACATGGTCGTGCGCCCGCACGTTCTCCCTGCCACGCACCGCCTGCCGCTCAGCCAGACGCACACCTCGACCTGCTTCGGTCCCACGTGCGACTCGATGTACGATGCTCGCCTGCTCGCATTCACTCACTCAGCAGCAGCAGCAGCAACAACACTAACACCATCACTCTCCTGCCACAGGGACGTCGTGTGCCGCAACATTGTCATTCCCGAGCTCGAGATTGGCGATTGGCTGTACTTTCACAACAGTACGTACGAAGGCTGTGTGCTCACTCACTCACTCGCTCACTCACTCCGCTTGGGTACGCGCAGTGGGAGCCTACACGCGAGCTTCGGGCTCGACCTTCAACGGCATCCCGTTGCCTGTGGTGCACTACTACATTTCCTGAGACGCCGCCGCGTCGATGGTTTTTCATGCAATGTGTCGGCGCGCGCCTGCGGCACCGCGACAGCCAATACACGAGAGAGAGCGTTACCTCCACAACCCCATCCCTTGTTGCTCGCTCGCTCCCTCGCATACGCATCACGCCCGCATCGGCCACCACTGCCTCCTCCTCCTCACTCTCTCTCACTCACACATACATACAAGGAGAGACGTTGGTGGTACCAAGGCAGTGCCAGCCGACTTGGTCGCTCGCTCGCTCGTTCTCTCTCGTGTGCGCGTTCAAATGGCCTCGGCTGCGGGCACACAACAAGTCCTCACGCTCTCGCTCGACGATGGCCTCGTAGCGGCACTGCGCAATCCCGAGCTCGTGGATCTCTTCTGGGAGACGCTCCAGTCGCAGTGCTGCGAGGAGAACCTCGCCTTCTACCTCGCGGTCGAGCAGTACAAGGCGCTCGCGTCGCCGGCCGAGCGTCGCGCCAAGGCGCTCGACATCTGGCGCAGCCATCTGGTACACGACGCCACACTAGCGCTCAATGCGCCCGAGGCTCTCAAGCGCGAGTGCGACCAATGCCTGTTCCCGCCGCCGCCGCCACCGCCCTCGTCGTCGCAGTCATCTCAAGCCACCGTGCCAGCCGAGGCGCTCGTGCCGAGCTCGCCGTCGACGACGCCGCCGCCGCAACCCGACGCCTCTGCCGCCGCGGCGATGGTCGACGATCCGGCCGTCACGGTGTTCGATGCCCTACAGCAGCACTGCTTCCAACGCCTGCGCGCCGACTTTCAACTCTTTGTCGACAGCGACGCATACCGACATTACTTGCAATCGCACAAGGTCTCGGCAGATGCTGCTGGTTCGCACGCCGACTCGGCATCGTCGTCGGCGCCGCAAGCGAACGACGCCGTGCTGCTGGCCCCACTCGATCCGAACGTATCGCTGTTTGTGCCACGCACCGTCACGCTCAAGGACAAGGTCACCAAGCAGCCGTACACGGTACGCATCGACGCAGCGTCGTCGGGTGTGCCATCATTGCTCGTCATGCAGCTGCTGCAGTAGTGAATGCAGGCATGAGGTCTCACGGCCGAGAGCGCACGCGGTCTTGTAGGCATTCGTGGTCGTCATCTGTGCCTCGGGCAAGAGCTGGCAGCTGTACCAGCGCTACAGCGACTTCCTCAAGAGCCACACTCGAGTACGATGCCACATGTGTGCGCGCTCGCTTGTTCTCTCGTCGCTGACCTATCGGCATTCAATCAGCTGCTGCAAGAGTTTGAGAGCAAGCCGGCGAGCTACTACATGCAGCCTCTGCCTCCATTCCCACCCAAGAAGCTCTTCAAGAACGATCCGTCCTTCATTGAATCGTACGATGGGTTGGCGCCTCAATCAACGAGTGAATGAGCGCGACTGATGAACGAGCTCTGCAGACGACGACAAGAGCTGCAGGAGTACCTGCAACTGCTGGCCTGCCACCCGTACATCACCAAGAACACGCAGCGCAATGGCATCGAGGTCGCACAGGTGCTGCTGGCCCTGCTTCCTGGATCAGCTGAGGCACATCTCTGTCGTGCGTCTCGCGGCTGCACTCTCGTTCCGGTTGGCCTGCGATCATTCTCACGCTTGCTTGTACAGTGCAATACCTCGATGGCCTGGCGCGTACCATTCAACAAATCAAGGTCGGCATCTCGAGCTCGTTCAACACCAAGGCCAACCAGCTCGAGGGCACCAGTGCCACGCTGCCGACCGAGTCGTTGGTGGTGGTCGATGAGACCGAGCCGGTGCTTACATTACTGCTGACGATCGAGCGGGTCTTCGATCACGGCCTCAAGGGTACGTGTGTCGCTCTTTCACACCCACGCACTCGAGCGCGCATTGTGAGGCACTCACGAGGCGCGACACCAGACATCGCCATCTTTGGCCGTACCGTGTTCTGGGACTTCATCGAGCATCTGAACGAATGCATTCCCAAAGGCTCGAACATCTTGCAACTCGCCAAGGAGCACGGCTCGAATGAGTACGTACTCTCGCGCACCGCAGGCACGACCCGCCCGTGAGAGTGCTTGCTTGGCTGACGCGACAGATTCACAGCTTGCACCGCGGACGTATCTTCCTCCGGCTGGCGTTGAACGAGGGCTCGGCATGCCTGTGTAGCTACATTCAGGCTCTGACATGGAACAAGAAGTTGACGCAGTACGTGTTGCGTTCGGGTGCTCGTGCTCGTGCTGCAATGCGTGCGATGCTAACGCCGCCTTGCTCTTTCTTCTTCGTTGTGGTCGTCAGGAAATACTATGCCGAAAATGCCCTCTTCCGTTCGGACGAGCTGCTCAACGCACTGCTGGATATCTTGCACAAAGCCGACGACATTACCTTCTGCCTGTGGTACAAGGAACCCGAGCTCAAGAAACGCAGCTACTACCGCAAGCGCCTATTGCTCTCGGGGTGCGTGTACAGCACTCACAAGCTCGATACTGTCGCGTTGAGCTCTCTGCATGCCGATACTCACACTGTTACATTCGTACAGAGCCGGAAGTATGCGCGAAGTGCAGCAGGACGAATCGGCAGCCACGTTGCCCGACATTCAGGACTGGCTGCTACCAACCGGCACCATGATTCACGGTCACCGCGCGCCATCCACCGTGTTGCAAGACAATGCCGTCGGCGTCGCGGTGATTTCGTCGCCTCCGCGCTCGGCGCACTCGTCAAGTTCGTCGCTGCCGACCTCGCCGGTGCGAGAGAGCACCGCACCATTGACGACGCCAGTCAACTCGGCCGATGTCGAAGACTTGGAGTCAGCGCTCACGCCCGATACACCGCCACCGCGACCAGTGCAGTACGTACAAGTTGTGGTGCGGCGACGCTGCCGTGTTTGCGACGTGCACTCACGCGTGATACTCTGCTGCAGATTCCCCAAAGAGGCTCGCCGCACCTTGGTCAGCTCGAGACGAGACGCAACACCGAACCGCCGTGTACGTGCCGCTTGTGTTGGAGATCTGATCGTTCGCTCGCTTCTCGCGCTGACTCGTGCTTCTTCTCGTCGGCTTGTGCAGCAATCGCTGCGCGTGAACGCAGCGGCCACCAACACCGTGCAGCAAGATGCCTCGGGACCAAAGGTCGGCGAGCAGCTCACTGCCTCGCTGTGGAGCATCGTGTGCATCTCGATCGTCAAGGAGGAGCGCATGTCGGGCGTCTACAAGTCTCTGCTCGAGCAGCAGTCGCCGTTCGCGGGCCAGATCAACGAGGACATTCACCGCACGCTGACGAGCCTCAGCTTCGAGGTCGGCAACGGCCCGGCGATGCTCAACAACATCCTGTGTGCCTTCTCGTTGCACGAAGCCGAGCTTGGGTACGGCAAGCTCCACCTCTCCCACACGCCATCACGCGACACGGCTCGCTCACCACCCGCTCCTCGGCCCTCGTGCAGATACTCGCAAGAGCTCGCGTTCGTCGCCGCCGTGCTGCTGCTACAGCTCGAGGAGGAGGGCACGTTCTGGGTGCTGGGCTGGCTCGCCAAAAAGTACTCGCTCAACGGCCGCTCGCTCTTCGGACAAGATCTCTTCGTGCTCCGGCAGTCGTTGGCAGCCTTCAACGTGCTGCTCGAGCGCCAGCTGCCGGCGTTGTCGGCTCACCTCACGGCGTGTGGCGTCGAGTCCTCGATGTACCTCTCGCACTGGCTTTGTACATTATTCGTCTATGGCTTCCCGATCGAGGTCGTGTTTCGCGTGTGGGATGTACTGTTCCTCGAGAACTGGGAGCATATCTTCAAGGTCGCTCTCGGCATCATGCTGCTGATCGAAGGTACGCAAAAGCCGCCACTCTCGAGCTCGGAGGCCGCCTAGTGACTCACTTTGTCGTGTGTGAATTGAATCGACAGGGGAGTTGCTGCAACAACACGGGCTCGAGGAGATCCTGCGTTGCTTGCGCCAGTGCGGCGCCACGCTCGATCCAAGCCGCCTGATCGCAGCGGCCGAGACCGTCTCGCTGCCCAGCAACTTTGCCACCCTGATGGCACAGAACCAATTCGTGTAGAGGCGCGCGCTCTCGATGCCGCATATTCCCCGGTGAGAAGTGCTGTGGCTGCCGAACAATACACCTTGATCTCTTTGCTTGAACGAGTCCCTTTCGTGAGGGGCGCATGCCCTCGAGAGAAGAGAAGAGAGGCGCGCAAGGCCGAGAGAGGCATTGAGGTGTGGGTAGCGGGGAGCACAGGTTCGAATGCGGCAACGGCGAGCCTGATCGAGAGAGCGACGCGGCAGTATTTCGCTCGCAGCTGCCTCGACAACGCAACGCAACGCGCCAGCATCGACCTCGGCATCCACATCTGGACCTCGGCTCAGTGAGAGTTGGTTTGTTTGTTTGGTGTGGTTGGGTGGCTTGTTTGGCTTGTTGGCCGTGGTCTACCGTGCATCGGTAATGGAGGACGCTACACCACCGCCGGCCGTCGTGGTCGGCTCACGCCATCGGTTGCGTGAGCAGGAGGTCGAGGCGTTCTTCCTGCTGTCGCCCGAGGCGCAACGAACCAAGCTGCTGCAGGTACCACCACCGTACACGCACAACACAACACAGACCCCAGCCACACGCCTGTCTTGTGCGTGGCTGGCTTGGTCCTCTTCCCTCTTGTTCGAGTCGCTGACACACACATCGTCCGCACTCGCTCGGTTAGTTGCTCGCGTTCCGCGATGGCGTCCAAGCGTGGTACTCGGCGTTCCCGTTCCCCGGCGGCGCCAAGCCAGCCGTCATGCCGCTGCCGACCTCCACTGGCGCCAACGCCAGCCCGATCGTCGTCAACTCCACTGGCACGACGGCAACCCTCCCTGCCACGCCCTCGACACCGCAAGCGGCGGCGACTCTGAGCTCCTCGCCGACCTCGTTGGCGTTGCCACTGGTGCCGCTGTCGACCTCGGCGCCACAGCCACCGGCATCGCCGAGCGCGGCCTCGGTGTCGTCGTTGCTCTCGTCGCTCCCTTCGTCCCCACGTTCATCCATGTCGATGACTGTATCGGCACCCATTGGCTCGCTGCCATCGTCCAAGTCCGACTTTGTGCTGTATATTCGAGGTTCGTCGTCGTCGCCATCGCCATCGCCATCGTCATCACTCAAGCCTACTGACAACGGTCACCTCGTTCGCTCACCTCGCTCGCTCACCTCGCTCGCTATCAGTGATGTTTGCCAAGAACGTACTGCGCAAGTCCAACTACCATGTCGCAGGTACGCAGCATGACGGTTCACAACGATGTGGAGAATGATGGAGGTTGATGTTGACGCCAACCGACCGACCGCCAGGCACCTACTGTCTGTTGAGCGTCGGCAAGAAGTACAAGCAAACGAGCATCGTCAAGGGCAAGCACATCAACATCACGTTCGACGAGGGCATCGTGTTGTACGTTTAGTGATGGCGATCACTCAATCACTCGATCGCTTGCAGCACCGTTAACGAGCTCGATCGACTGCGCCTTGTTCGTGCGCGCGTGGGACACTGCAGCCACAAGATCAAGCAAAAGAAGATCCTCTCGCTCGAGCTCAAGGATACGGCTGGACTCGGTCGCGAGCACTCGATCGGTGTTTTGAACTTGCTCGTATCTGATGTACGTGCTATCGCATCTATGCTCGCCATCTTTGTCGTGACCGAGTGAGTGATTGCGCCATTGAGTGAGTGAGAGTGCGAGCTCACGATATCACGATGACGCCATCACTCAGATGACCGACAAGGTCGAGGAGCGCCTGTACAACATGCAACCCCGTTCCTCGGGCGGCAACTCGGGAGCCAGTGCCTTGCCGTCGGCGCTGCTGTGCATCCGCTACTGTCTGCGCCCGATCGATTCGCCGCTCGAGGACTCGGGCATGCTCGAAGTGTCGCAGCAGGTGTTTGGCGCGCCGCTCGAGGAGGTGCTCGAACGCGAGCAGCAGAACATACCGGTGGTCGTCACCAAGTGCATCGATGCGTTGCAACACGCCGGCCTGCACCACGAGGGCATGTTCCGCATCTCGGGCACGCAAGAGGAGATCTCGAGCCTGCGCACGGCGATCGACCGCGGCGAGGCCGTGGGCCTGAACTTCCGCGCCTACTCGGTGCACACCGTGTGCGACGTGCTCAAGCTCTACTTGAGCCTGCTGCCGGAGCCGTTGTTGACCTTCTCGCAGGCGAACGCCTGGATGCAACTGGCGCAACTCGGCGACTCGGACGAGAAGGAGCACGCCATGATGTCGCTCATCTCCAAGCTGCCGAAGCCGAACCGCGATCTGCTCGAGGTCTTGTGCCTCTTCTTGTGCCGTGTGGCCGCACATTGCCAGTACAACAAGATGTCGCTCGGTACGCTCGACCTCCGCCACTTGGGCGCTTGTCTGCTCGTAGTGGCTGACTCGACGAGCGCCTGCACAGAGAACCTCGGCATTCTGTTTGGTGCCTTGTTGCTTCGATCGAACGAGGATCTGCCGGTCGAGCAACAACTGCTGCGCATCACGTGTGCCGCACAAGTGACGGCCTACATGCTGTCCAAGTGCGATGTATTGTTCAGTGTACGCCTCATTCCATCTCTCCCTCGCTCTCTCCATCTCGCGCGCTCACTTGCCGTGACTTTGTGGTACCAGCAGGAACCGCGGTCGCAGACGCGATTCGCGAGTAGTCCAATGGTGACACGCAACACGTCGGCGACGACCTCATCGGGCTCGAGCTCCGTCACCAAGGAGCGCTCGAAACCGCCGAGCTTGCTGCGTGCCACTGACGAGTCGCTCGCCGAGGTGCTGGCCAATGCGCAGGCAGCGGCGATTCTCGAGGACGTGCCACCGACCGTCATGGCCGGCCGCACACGCTCGCTGTCGACGCCCGACGATCGGCCGTTCCGAATGTCGCTCGCGGCACCAGCCGTGCCCGTCACGCCCACGACGCCTCGCATCGTGCGCGATCTCTCGCCGCGAGGCACCGTGTTCCTCTCGGTCGACTCGGAGTCGGACATTTCGCAGCATTCGAACGACGATACCACCAGCAGCACCGGCAGCAGCGACGAGAAGCGCGTCGCCATCCACCCGGTGCCACTGGTGTTCACGGCCAAGCTCCCGCCTCCACTGGCGGTCGCTGCCGCCCAGACCAAGTCTCGCCTCACGACCCTTCCGGCACCTCCGCCGTTGCCACTCGACAGTAATGCTTGAGAGAGAGAGAGAGAGAGAGAGAGAGAGAGAGCACGCAGCAGTTGATTGCTGCGAATGTGAGATAGATAGATTGATAGATTGATTGGAGTAGCATCATCGAGCGACCTTCCGCCAACCACCACCCACTGTTATAAACGCCATTGTTTGTTGTTTGTTTGGGATCAAGGATGAGCCGTAACAGCTGGGTCTTAGTTGGTGTATTCTACAGGAGACCACAACAGCAGCAACAGCAACAGCAACAATAACGCGTGCTAGCAGCAGCAGCAGCCACTACTCTGTGAGGTCGGCGATGAGAGCACGTAAGCCTCGCTTCTTGGGCTTCATACTCAAGGTCGGTAGTATGGCGTAGATCTCGGCGAACGATGGCCGGTGCTCGGGCTCCGGATGCCAGCATGCCTCTATCAGCTTCTCGAGGTCCGGCGGACAGAAGCTCGGAATGGTCGGGCGCACCTGGCGCTCGGAGACGGCGAACGCCGCTTGCAACGGCGTATACTGGTCGAACGGCGTCTTGCGACTCAGCATCTCCCACAGAATGATGCCATAGCCGTAGACGTCGACCTTGTTGTCGTACGGCTTCTGCTGGATCATCTCGGGCGCCATCCAGCGGTAGGTGCCGGCCTCGGCCGTCATGACGTCGGTCGTCGCGGCTATCATCTCCTTGGCGCCGCCAAAATCCACCAACACCGCGCGGTCTATATGGCATTGGGGCAACAAGCCGATGTGAGTGAGAAGGGCACCCACAAACATAACAACGAGACAAGGAGGAGGCGAGGAGCACGTGATGATGGTTGCGTACTCGTTGCAGCCTCGATCATGACGTTGGGGCTCTTGACGTCGCGATGGATCAAGCCGTTCTTGTGGACCTTGAGCAGCGCCAACGCAACATGCTTGCCATACTGCACGCACGCACGCACGCACGCACACGCGTTATCAGGCGTTGTCCATGCGCCGTAAGCAAGAAAAGCATGCACACGCGCGTGTGGCGTACATGGGCGAGGTCAGCCAGTAGCTCCGTGTGCGTGCGATGCAGGCTCGAATGTAGGCGCTCATACAGCGTCTCTCCCTCGATGAATTCCTCGACTAAGCATGGATTGGCGACCTCGAAGCACGCGCCAATCAGGTGCACGATATTCGGCTGCTCGCGCAACAACCATAACGCTGTGTTCGCGCCAACCACCAGCGTCAGCGTCAGCAAATCGTGGCGAGCAGTTGGTGATGCGTGCGTGCGTGGGTACCATCGACTTCTCGCTTGAACATCTTGATGGCGGTCTTGGTCTTGCGGTCGGGTTTGCCGTCCTTGTTGAGAGAGATGTCGATCCTCTTGACGGCCACTGGTTGATTCTTGTACTTGGCCTGTGAGAGAGAGAGAGAGAGAGAGTGAGTGAGAGTGAGTGAGTTAGCTAGCTTGAGAAGGAGGCTTCTCGCCTTGGCTCGAACGCTCATACCTTGAAGATGACACCGTAGGTTCCCTTGCCGAGCTGCACCTCCATGTCGAGCTCGGCGTACTTGATGCGAGGACACTTGTCGAGCCGCGAACACGAGAGCGACGAGGTCCTCGTCTTCTTGTGGCCCGTGCTATCTTTGGACGAGGTCGACGAGCGCGACTCGAGATCGGTGAGGTCGTTCTCGGTCGAATTGGCGCTCGATGAGCGAGACGGAAGTATTTCGAGCAGCGTCGCAGTGGCGGCGGTAGCTGCAGGAGCTGCAGAATGTGAGAGCTTGCGCTTGGTGGCGGCGGGAGTCGAGGTGGCGCTCGTCGTCGGGGACAAGGAAGGAGGCGAGGGGCTGTCGTGGTCGCTCGAGTGCTCGGCGGGAGTGTGTTCTCGGCTGCTGGCGCCGCTGTTGTCGGTACTGCTTGAGGCGGTGGCGGTGACAGAGGGGGTGGCGGCCTCGTGATCCGTGCTTGCTGTTGGACTTGGTGGCGTCGTGGTCTTGGTGGATAGCGGAGGCGTAACGGTTGCCGTTCTTGCGGGGCTGTTGTGGTTGTTGTGTGTGCTGCTGGTGCTGGTGCTGGTGCTGGTGCTGGGCGACTCCTTGCTCTTGTCGATGTGGCAGTAGAACGACAGAAACGAGACGAGCTCATCATGGCCAGCATGGGACGCATCATCGATGGGAGTATTGCCCCAGCGATCTTCCGACAAGGGATTGGCGCTCATCAGCAACAGTAGTTTGCAGCATTCGAGATGCTACCAACGCAACCAACATCAACAATACCAACAGCGAGTCAATCAGCAACGTGATCAGAGGTGGTCTTTGGTGCTCGTGCTCGTGCTCGTACTCCTTCTGCGGCCGCGATATGCAACGGAGTGCGCTTGTCGTAATCCGATACTGATACACTGACACCGCTCAACGACAGGCGCTTGATCGCATCGAGGTCGTTCTTAGACGCTGCCTCGCATAGCAACAACGCCAACGACGCCTTGTCGTTCTCGTTGAGCACGGCGCCGTGGGTCTTCAACAACTGCACGGCGGCCTCTTGCTTGAACTCGACCGCTGCAGCAAGAGCAGTCTTTTGCCAGCGGTCCTCGAGATGCACGTTGGCCTTCGCCAGGAGAAGCAGCTCGAGCACGCCCAAGTGGCCTTCCGAGGCCGCGATGTGCAACGCTGCGCATGCACACGAGCGAACGAACAACGAACGAACGATCAGCACGCAAGCAACTCGCGCAAGCCTGCTTGCTTGGTGGTGGGTGGTCGCCGTATACCAGTGCGCTTGTCGTAGTCGGTTACATTAACATCGACTCCTGCAGCAACGAGGTCCTTGATCTATTGAAGCAGCAGCAGCAGCAGCGGAGGCGGCCATGGCGATGGTGAACGCAGATGGTCAGGCGAATACGAGTACGAGCACGAGTAACGAGCACAAGGCGTACAGTATCGATATCACCGGATGCCGCCGACATGAACAATGCGAGAACATTGCGTTTGTCCTCTATACTCGCGATATCAAGCGTCAGCGAGCGGTGAGGCGGAGGGAGCCACCGCGCCAAGCCGAGCGCCTCGTACCTGTGTGCTTGCTCTTGTTCTCGTGTTCCGACGCCATTTGTCCCGTTGACAGCCCACAAGCCCAGTCACACACATACCCCACACGCCCCCACACCCGACACGCGCGCAGTGATAGACTGAGAGGCTGCCAGAGAGATGGCTAACTGGATAGATGGGTTGCAAGATCGATACAACAGCAGTAGCAGCAACGTAGCAGAAGGAACAAGAAGAGAAGGAAAGAGCGGAACCGTATTCGCGCTTTATCTCCGAGTACACGTTCACTCTGAGGACGAGGCCTCCGAAATATGAAAGTGAAAAATATCTGCTAAGGTGGGATATGCGGCTTTCATTCTTTCATTCCTTCACTCGCATTGCATTGGCCCGAGAGCCAGGCCCTCGGACTTGCATCGACTTGTACGTTCGTGAGGGAATGCAGGAGTGAGATTGGGTGTGCGTCGGTGTTCTGATGGTCTTCGGGCGCTTGGTTCGCGATCGCTGGTGTTGCGTTCGTGATGCACAGCTTGCTGTTCGCGACATTCCTCGACTCGACTCAACTCGACTTCTTGGCTCACGCGTGGGAGTATTGCAACCGTCATTTGTACTTTGGCGACGATAGCATGGCAACGACAGCGCTCCATGCTCAGTTGGTTCACGGCGTGAGCCTTGCGGTTCGGTCGCTCGAACTACTCACGACACGGCTCGAGCAGCGCGCGCCATCTCGACAACAACAACCACAACCTCAACCCCAACACGAGGAGGTCTTCTATGACGATGGCATCGTGCGCCTTGACCCTCTGGAGGTGCTACCGCTCGAGCTGATCGCCAACATCATTTCGTTCCTCCCGGCACCCAGCGCCGTGCAGTGCTTCCTGGTGAACCGCGAGTGGCGCCGTCTCGCCAGCCTCGACTTCCTGTGGCAGTGCATGT
>Ga0209935_1000800_pt1 | contig 64221 bp, 66 predicted proteins | sample ThiBio_1000_plan_2_FD_183958 | JGI IMG/M metagenome (GOLD analysis project Ga0209935, IMG submission 183958) | Wastewater bioreactor microbial communities from Cape Town, South Africa - Thiocy_cont_1000_plan (SPAdes) | ecosystem: Engineered > Bioreactor > Thiocyanate-remediating >... | reverse complement strand
GGAGGGAGCGCTGTTCCACCTTGGCCGCAACTTTTTCAATCGTGCGCGCGAACTTTGACTTGCGCTGTCCAAGAAACCTCGAAAGATAGTTGGCATTGCGCTGGACGGTCCGCTGTTGCCTCGTGGCAAGGATAGCCGCCTCCAAATTTCGAATGCTTTGATAGAGTTGCTGCAACCGAATTGCCTCCGCCGTTTGTGTGCTGCGGAGGGCTTGCAGGTGAGCCACGTTGAGACGAGGAGCAAAAACAAACCGATCCGAGTCGAGCCGGGGCGCAATGGCTTGCTCGATTTTTTGCGGGGAACTCAAAATGACCTCCCATCGTTGGTTTTCCTGCTCGAACCAAGAGCGGATTCGATCCATCTGCCGCTTGTGTTTGGTTTGGCTGAAACGGGAGGTACTGCATCCGACATAACACCCTTTTTCCGTGCGGGGACAAAGTGCGACATGAACGTGAAGATGAGCAGCGTCGTGATGCAATCCGTAGGCGTAGCCGATGGAGTCGCCGGGATGAAACGACTCAGCGAACTTCCGCATGACCTTTTTCATGGTGGCATGCAGCACTTGATCGGGATTGATTCCGGCGGAAACCAGCGCGTTGTGCTGATCGGTGGACATGGAGAAGATCAGTCGATGCGCTATGACCGGACGCTTTCCCTGCGAGGGAAATTTTCCGAGATGACGCTGCCACGTTTCGGTGGTGCGGCGCTTGCGCTCGTCGTTGGAAAGACGCGAGGGAGCCGTACTGGAACCGTCGGGGTTGATGCGAATGAGGTCGTGAAAAAATCCTCCGACATGAACCTGGCCAAGCGTTTCCTTTGATGCGTAGTCGGTGAAGCCTTTGAGCTTTCGCCCGATCTGCTGCTCCATCTTGGCATGCTCGCGCAGAGAAACCTTTCGTCCGGAAGTTTCATCGAGATATTCCAAATCCAAGCGCCCGCGGGCGGTGGACTTGTGCGCGAAAATCTGCCCATTCTTCATTGGAAAGATTCCAGCAAGCGCAGAGTTTCCTTCACCCCGGCCTCGATGCGGCCGAGCGCGGCGGGATCGATTTTGTCCTGGGTGGACACGTGATAAAGAATGGCCGCGAAAGTTTGCGCTTTGTTTTTGAAACCGAACGAAGCGTGGAGGGATTCAAAACGCAGTTTCGCGTCGATCGGGATATCAAGAGCGAACTGGACGATTCCGGGTTGCGGCTGACGTGGCATAATAAATCAGGGTTGGGATTGGGAGCGAATGCGTTGGAAAAACGAGCCGCAGGCGAATGCCCTCTGGAGCGTGCCTGACACGCGGAAGAAAGGCGGGAAAATAGCGGATGCGGCCCACCCCGCACTTTCCCTAGGGAAAGTGCTATCCTGTCGGTCATTGAACCTTGGGAAATGACCGTTGAGGTAGGAAAGCCCGGTCAGTCGGGAAGATGGTTGAAGGAGGCCTGGAACACGGTTTCCGAGGACTCCGGTCGAGAGGTCGAGAGAGGTTATGCCGCCGATTCCTTCCGCCCGGAGCCGGAGCTTTGAGGAAGGCGAGGACGGGTGGAATGGGCGGCTAAAATCCTGCGAATCAGGAAAAGTGCGCTGATTGGGAACCGGAGCAAAGGGCAGCGGGGTGAGAAGTCGAAGCCCCGGCGAACTGGTGCGACGGTTTCCAATGAGCGCGTCCAGACGCAGGTGCGCCATGTGGGCAAGTTGAGAATTCACAGACGGATCCCTTGTTTGGGAGATTGTTCTATCCGGGAGACGGTTGCCTCCTGCCTGGATGTAACTCTTCCGGTTAGTGGACCAAGTGGGGTCTGAATGCCGGATGCGATTCTGTGACTCGGTTTTTGCTGGGAAGCCATCGCCAACGCGGAGGTTGGGGCCATCTCTTCACACGGAATCTGGCTCTCTTGAAGGGATTCATTAAGATCAATCCCAAGCACGTAATCGGCGCTCCGCTGGCCCTGGGAGACGGCAGAAACGATCATCTTCGGATCGTTTTCAAACTTCTGAATCCACGAAGCCAAATAGGCTGCGGAGTTGTCGAACTGGACCTGGTTGAGGGTGCCAGCCTCGTTGGCGAGGAAGGCCGCTCCGAGTTCCGCTATCAACTCCTCCTTGGAATACCTTTCCGAACCGAACTTGATCGGCTGGGTGATACCCTCCCGGTTGAGTCGCCTCTCATGTCCGGTGGCATGAGTCATTTCATGGAAGAGGGTTTGGTAATAATCCTCCATGCTGCGGAATGTGGTCGGCGCCGGGAGACGGATTTCGTCCTCCTTAGGTGAATAGACCGCCGCAAATCCCGCATGGCGGATCGGGCAAAGCCTTGCGTTCTCGACAATGGCGGCCGCCTTCTTCAAAGGTTGAACACTGCTCTGTGTGGTCTCAATCCGAGGAGCCTCGATGCCTTCAGTCTGGTCGAAATTGAAGACGTTGGCCCAGCGGACGAACGGAATACGGGCCGGTCGGCCATCTTCCCGGACGATAATATTCCCGGCTCCATCCCGCTTCTCGAGGATTTTGTAGTAAATGACAGGGAGGGATTTCTCTCCCTTTTTGACATGTCCTCCGAGATCGAGTGCCTGCTTGAAGGTGAGCCAGAATGGGGAAGTTCGATCTGTCATGCCGAGCGTAAAGGCATTGATACCCCGGTATGGTTTTCGGGAGACGATGTTCTGGACGCTGCTAATCCAAGGCTGTTGCCAAGGTACGGTGCCCTTCTTTAACTGCTCAATGAAGCGGTCGGTAATGACCTGATAAATATCCCGATTCACAGTGCCACCTCCCTTTGTGCGAGATCGATGGCTTCTTCAGCGGAGGTCGGAGAAATTTGGAACTCGTCGGCCACGGCTACCGCCAGCGGTCTTTCATCGAGCCTACAGGTGAATAGCGGGGTCTCATCGGCTCCCACTCCGCGATCGATGTAGCCGAAGAAGTAAGTTTCCAAGATGGTGTAGTGCGGATCGGAATTCATAGGTGGAGGGAAACGTGTTGGGCGTTGGTGATGCGCTGCGAGGCAACCAAATCGGCGTTCCAGTCTTTACACTGGGGACAGGCGGAACTGATTCTGAAGCCGGTCCATTCGGTGGTGTTGTCCCAGGCTTTCTGCCATCCAAACTCCCCGGCATCGTCATTATTCAAGGCGACGATGAACCTTTGGCGGCGGTCATAGGCTTGGCACATCAGATCTTCCGGCACGATGGAACCGGAACAACTGACGATGGCCAACGGGTCGTTTCGGCTCGCAAAGAGCGTGTGGTAACTCAGAGCCTCAATGGGTGATTCCACCGCTACGACGGTCTGAGCCTTGGCCAAATCGCCAATCGAAAACCATGCGGTGAGCTTGTTGCCGAGACACGGACGGAAGCTGGATTCGTGGCGAGTATCCCGCAAGGTGGCTCCTTCGACCTTTCCGTGCTGGCTCCGATGCAGGAAGACAATGCCGGGATTGGGCCGATGATTATTTGCGTAAATCGAGCCGCGCCCATGCAGGTCATCCACGAGTTCGGCGTCGATCTTGCGGGTTTCCACCAGGTACTCACGGGCTACCGACCAATTCCCTCGGCTAGGCACCGCATATTGGGCCGCCAGTTCCTCGAAAGGCCGGCGTCGATCCGCGGGCCGTTTGCCGGGAGGAAAGGCCAACCCCGAACCGGTGGGGCGAAAGCCTTCCGCGAGAATGTGACAGGTGGTTTGGAAATCGCCGCCGCACAAGTGCATTTGCAGGTCGATGGCTCCGGCTCCACCTACGCCTGCCTTGTTGTCAAACCACTTGCTACCGGTGACGACAATGTTGTGGTGTTTGCTCCGGGCGCGAATGCTCACACCCTCCTGGGTAATTTTGAAGCCGTGCCAGCGGAGGAGTTCTCCCAAGGGAATGCCTCGCACTTGGTCAGCGGCCTGTTGGATGGCCGCACTCATGTTACCAGCCGATACTATGGCAGAAGTCAGACACCAACTCGTCCACCACGGCCTGCGGGGCTCCGATCGTTGCGCCGAGTTGTTCAAGGGTCGCTGCGCCGAGAAGATCGGCCCGCACGCAATACAGGACCACGGAAGCTCGCAGTCCTTTCTGTTCAACAGTGTCCGCTTCGGCCACCCAGCCGAAAGTGCGGCTCAGGACTTCGCAGATACGCTGAAGCTGATCTTCCGGTGTGGGAAGGGGTTCGAGGAAATCAACCGGGTGGCGGCGGTCGGAGTGGCAAAGATCGTCTTCGGGAAGGATGTGCGTTTTCATCCCCGCCACTCTGCCGGGGGAAAAAGCCGTCCCTGCTCCAATTTTGGAGCAACCTTTCGTGGACTAGAAAGCGGCCTCTTCGCGCACGATGAACGCTGCCTTGTTTCTCTCGCCCGTCAGCCCTCGACCGCTCTGAAAACTTTTTCGTCCGGTGATGGTTTGGGTAAAAACACCCGAACGCCCAATTCCCGGTATTGCTCTTCCATTTCGAGTTCCAAGTAGCCTGAGGTAACAATAATTTTGATCGGGCTTTTTATTCTGCGGAGTTCTCGGACAAGCTCCAGTCCCGTCATGTGAGGCATGTCATTGTCGGTAATCAAAACGTCGTAGGAGGCGCTGACAATGGCTTGGAGGGCAGGCTTGCCATCGTTAAAGCAAGCAATGTAGTGCCCTCGGTTGGTAAGAAGTCGAACCAACATTTCCCGTTCGGTCGGACTGTCCTCGGCGTAGATGATGCGAAGTTTGCTTGGCGTGGGCGGGATTGTCATGAGGGAGTCGTAATCAGGGGTTCGGAGGGGAGTTCTTTTTGGATTGGTGGGCATCGGAACTGGCCGAGTCAACAACGAGATTTTCCAAGAGCTGTTCCAGATTCCAGCGACACACCGGTTTTATGAGGCAGACGTCCATTCCCGCCTCGATGCAATAATCCCGCCAATCGACTTTCCCATTGGAGAGGCCCGCCATGTATGCCCGGTATCCCACATCTGCCTCATAGTCCCGGATGATGGTTGAAGCCGTCAAACCGTCCATGCCAGGCATGATCACGTCCAATAGAATGAAATCTGGGTGGTGATGGCAGACTTCCGTCAAAGCTCGAATTCCACGATCCGCCAACCGGACGTGCCTGCACCCGAGGTCTCGGAGCGTGTTTCGGATGTCATCTCGGAAGAAATTTTCGTCGTCCACTACCAAAATGTCGAGATCTCGAAAATCCCCAGACCTGGCCGTGATCGGAATATTTGTCATGTCAGCAACTCCTCTGATTCTTGGAAATGCAGGTGCGTAGCGCACAATAGCGCGACGCAGATTTTCTGACTAGTCAGAAAACATTTCCATCGAGGACGGCTATGAATGGGGCGTGCCCGGCAGAGTAAGTCCTAAAACAGAAACCAAGAACATCTTCGGCCCGCAGCTCAAAAAATTGCGTCTGGCCAAGAAAATGACTGCGACGGAAGTCATTGCTCAGCTCGGTGTACTTGGCTGGGACGTGGGACACTCCACCTATTCCAGCCTAGAAGCGGGCGACCGCATCATTGCCGATACCGAATTGGCTTTGATCTTGAAAGTCCTGAAAGCCGGTCTCGGGGAACTTCGCCTACCACGGAAATTCGTCGATCCGTAGCGCGCTTTTCCGATTTCCCTGGAGGCGAGCAACTGGATTCCAACTCTTGAAAAGCCAAGGTGATGTCGTTGGCATGAGTGGAATGCCGTTCCTTGCCGCGAATGGCCGTTGCCGTCCAACCCGGTTCGGCATCGTGCATGGCTTCCACCCAACGGATGTCCCAGCCATCCGCTTTCAGCTTTTCTACGATGGTCTCCCAGTACTTCTGCACGTCCTCAAACAAACGAACGGTCTTGTCTGAAGCAACCCCTAAAGTTCCTGGTCCCCGTGACGGATGCCATGGCGTTGCTGCTCTGCGCCATTTTGGTTCGTTCGATTGTTTTTCCGCCCTTTGCTGCTACTATACCGCTCTTCAAAGAATATGGAGGTAAGAAAAATAGCCCATGATATGCGCACGCCGTTGAGCGCGCTGACCCTGGCTATCTCGACCGCACAGCAAGCCAGCCGCCCCGAAGAGGTGAAACGAGGGCTCGAAATTGCCGCAAAAAACGCGACGGCTCTCTCGAAAATTATTGAATCGCTGATTGAAACGAGCTCTGTCGGCGAAGGGCAACTCCGGCTGGCAGAATCTTTACCATTGGATCTGGTTACGTCGGCAGTCGATCAAACTGTTCCGCTCGCGGAACAAAAACGTCTCCGCATCGAGATCAGTGAAATGCATGCTCTTCCTTCGATCATGGTGGATGGCACCCGCATCATCCGAGTGCTGGTAAACCTCCTCTCCAATGCGATTCGCTTTAGCCCTGAAGGGGGTCGGATTTCGACAACAGCTAAATCCCGAATTAACGACGGACATGCAGTGATGATTTTTTCAGTCTCTGACGAGGGACCAGGTGTTCCACCAGAAGACATCGACCGCATTTTCGTCGAGGGGGTCAGCCTCGCAAAACCATCGACAGGTTTGGGACTTGCGGTATCGAAGGAAATCGTCGAGGCCCATGGCGGACGGATATGGGTGGAGACAGGGCATTTGACTGGTGCTACATTCTCGTTTTCCATCCCGAGCGGCGTTGACGAGATATCCCGGGCGGTCTGATGTAAGGGTACCACCATCGGTATGCTACCAAGATGGCGAGAAGCTATTGATATCAAAGCTGAAAACGTCTAGTGAGGCCCTGTATGTCCAAAGCAGAACTCGTCTCTCAAATACAGAAATCTCTCGGAAAAGAAACTAGTGCGGCGCAGGCTGAACGCGCACTTAATGCTGTCATCGACGGAATCAAGACCGGCGTAAAAAAGACCAAGAGCGTCCAGTTGATCGGGTTTGGAACTTTCAAAGTGGTGTCCCGCAAAGCCCGTACTGGCGTTAACCCGAAGACCGGGGAGAAGATCAAAATCAAGGCCAGCAAAACCGTCAAGTTCGTGGCGGGCAAAGCCTTCAAGGGAATCCTTTAGTAGTCCCCATGAGCCTGGACCTCTCCTCTGCTTCGCTTCGTGCCCTGATCTCTCTGACCGAGAAGCGGGAAAAGCTCCTTGGCGAGCTATCTGCCATTGAAGCAAAGATTTCCTCCGCACTCGATGGAACCTCCGTTGGCTCCGTCAAACCTTCTCGACGAGGGGGGGAAGTCGGCAATACCCGTTCTGCTAAACTCGCCAAGCAGGTCCGCAAACGCGGCAAGCGTGGAGCCATCAAAGAACTGGTGTTGGCCGGGCTCAAGGAAGCCGGCGAAGCGGGTATTGCCGTGAAACACTTGGCTGCCAAACTGGCCATCAAACCGCAAAATCTTCATGTCTGGTTCCACACAACCGGCAAGAAAAGCGGTCTGGTAGAAGCTGCGGGAAAGGGCATTTATCGCCTCAAGGAATCGGTTGGCGTCGAAACCCCGAGCAGCATTGTGGAAGTCCCAAAGCCGAAAGCGACCGCAGAGGTTGCCAAGAAAGCACGGGAAAAGACGAGACTGGCGAAAGCAACTCCCAAGAAGGCTCGGACCTAATCGAGATCAGGGTCAAACTGCCAGCAGATTTGCCAGCAACTGCCAGCAAAATTGCCAGCAGAATGTGGTCACGGAGGCCGCAAAAGTATTCGGCGAGTAGGCGTGGATTGCCCTTGTTTACAGGGTGAAACGGGTGTAATCTCTCCGTAAGTCAGGCAGGTATTCGGCCCGAATCCTACCTCAGGAGCCAGTTTCCTATTTTGCTCTGAAGTTCAGAGTGAATTCGTCACTTCTCAAGCGGGAGGAAGCTCGCAATCCCCGGCCTGTATGGACGAGCGGGGTTGCCATTCTTTCACCAGCCTGCCGACGGGACAGATCGCGGTGATGTGCGACGCTCTTGCAAGTGGGTTTTCTTGGCTGCCATGTCCTCCGGCCATCTCTCCCGTGATCTTCAGAAAATCAACGCTCTGAGACTCCGCTCATGGCATCTCGAATAAGAGAAAGCCGGTGCGCCGGGTTCGAAAGTTTCGGAATTAAGCTGACCGCAAACAAATCACTGATAAAACCTCCCATTCCCAAAGGCCCATATATCGATGTCGGCACCTGTCTCACCCCAACTAATTGTGGCAGCAGGGCGGGGGTGTATTAACTCGCTTGACAAATTTCGATATACTGCCAAGCTCTCCGATTCCACTTTTTGACCTTTTTAAGATATGAAGCGCACCTATCAACCCAGCAAGCGTACGCGCAAGCGCCAGTTCGGCTTCCGCGCGCGGATGAAGACCAAAAGCGGCCGCGCAATCCTGAGCCGTCGTCGTCAGCGTGGACGCAAGCGCCTGCTGCCGAAGGGTGTTGAAGTCCATTACGCCCGCCACACCGAAGCCTAACCGGCTTCGGTTTCCTCGAGCGGCCCGGCTGCGAGCCAGCCGGGAATTTGCGCTCGTCCGCAAACAGGGCCGAACCGCCCAAGGCCGCCTCCTCCGCATCAGCGTGGTGCGAATGGAGGAAGAACAGCCAACGCGGTTCGGCATTATTACGTCCCGCAAAGTCGGCGGGGCGGTGGATCGCAATCGTACGCGCAGGAGGCTGCGCGAGTTGTGCCGTTTGTCGCGTCCGGAAGTCCTTGCCGGATGGCTGGTTGTGGTCGTCGCAAAGTCTCCTGCCGCGAGCGCTTCGTTTTCCGAGTTGCGCGAGGAATGGTTGCAACTGGCACGGCGTCTCTCTATCGTGCCCCGCTCCGATGATCGCAAGGCAGAATCCAACTAAACGGCAGGCCGGAAGCCGATGGCTTTCGCGCGCTCCGTATTAACCGGATGAAGGCGGTCGTCATCTTCCTGATCTATACCTATCGCTGGACACTCAAACCGGCTCTGCATGTGATTTGCGGACCCGGTTGCGGCTGCCGGTACGAGCCGACCTGCTCCCAGTACGCTCTTGATGCCGTGCGCGAGCATGGCGCCTGGAAAGGCTCCTGGCTGGCCCTGAAGCGTCTCACGCGCTGCCACCCCTGGGGCGGCGCTGGGTATGATCCCGTCCCCAAAATGTTCAAACCGCACTGTTAAATGGATCGCAAAGCCTGGATCGCTGTCACACTTTCCGTACTCGGCCTGCTCGGCTGGTATTATTACTTCGGGATTCTCAACCCTGCCAAGCCGCCTGTAGCCCCGGCCACGGCGGCAGCCTCGCCCTCGGCTTCTCCCACGGCGGCCACTCCGGCTCCGACGGCGACTCCTGCCGCGGCAGCGACTCCGGTGCCGGAGATCGTCGCCAAGACGGAGACGCTTTCCGCGTCGGATTCCGCCTATGTTTTCACCAATGACGTTGGCGGAATCAAGCACGCCATCCTGAATCGCCATCTCGGGGAAAACGACCAGCCGGTCGCCCTCAATGCCGACCCGGCCCTGCCGATCGGCGCCATCGGCGACGCCCCTGGTAAAGCCTGGGGTGGGTTCGACATGGCTCTCGATGAGGCCAATGGCGTGGCGACCTTTACCCGCAAGGACGGCGACGGGGTTCAGATCACGAAGCGGTTCATCGTTTCCCGGGATTCGGGTGACAAAAAGGCCAGTCACTACGTGGTGCGTCTCGAGGTGGAGTTTAGTAACACCGGGACTGGTCAGGTTTACCGACCGCCTTATTTCGTGAGCACCGGCGGGGCTGCTCCGATTCACTCGGCGGATCTCCCGACCTACACGCGTTTCGACTGGATGGCCGACTGGAAGTTCGTCGGCATCGACGTGAACTGGTTCAATGCGGGTTCGATCCCGTTGATCGGCATCCAGACCCATGCGGCGCGCGAGGTCTATCTGGAAAGCCGCAACAAGGTCCAGTGGGCCGGCGTGGCCAGCCAGTACTTCTGCACCATCGTGTCGGTGCCGAATTTTGAAGGTGTCTCGGTGGGCGCCCTTCGCTACTCGACCCAAAAGGCGAACCACACGCCCGTCTTTGGCATCGAGGGCGCGCTGGGAATGCCGGGTATCAACCTTCAGCCGGGCGAAAAGGTCACCAAGACTTTCACCATCTACGCCGGTCCCAAGGAGCTCTCCAGCCTTCGCAAGCTCGGTGAAAAGCAGGATGCGGTGCTGAATTTCGGCTGGTTCGGCTTCATCAGTGAAATCCTGCTGGCCGCGATGAACTGGCTGCACGGCATCCTGTTCAACAGCTTCGCCGCCGCGATCATCGTCCTGACCCTCATCATCAAGTCGCTCCTCTGGCCGATTCAGAACAAGGCGACCAACGAGATGCGCAAGATGTCGCTCCTCGCGCCGAAGATGAACGAGCTGAAGGCGAAATACCCGGATGACCCGCAGAAGATGAACGAGGAGGTCATGAAGCTCTACCGCGAGTACGGGGTGAACCCCTTCAGCGGGTGCTTCCCGATGCTCATCCAGATCCCGATCTTCTTCGGCTTCTACGCGATGCTGGGCAGCGCGATCGAGCTGCGCAACAGCTCCTTCCTCTGGGTGCATGATCTTTCCCAGCCCGACACGGTCTTTCACGTCCTCGGGTTCCCGATCAACGTCCTGCCCATCATCATGGCGGGCACTATGGTCTGGCAGATGGCGATCACGCCGAAAACGGGGGATGCCATGCAGCAGCGCATCTTCTACTTCATGCCGATCATCTTCCTGGTGTTCTGCTATAATTATGCGAGCGGCCTTGCGCTCTATTGGACAACGCAGAACATTTTCTCTATCGTTCAGCTGTATCTGACCCGCAACAAGCCGCTTCCGACGCTGGAAAAGAAAAGCGTCCTTGCGAAACGGGAGGCGGCTGCGACGGGTAAGAAGAAAAAGAAACGCCCCGGCCAATGAGTACCACCCTGAATGCACGAGACCTCCTCGACACCATGCTGGGCTACCTCGGTTTCGTCTTCGAAATCGAGGAGCAGGAGCGGGACGGGCATCTGGTGCTTCAGATCTACACCCATGAGGCCGACCGCCTGATCGGCAAGCGCGACCAGGTGATGGACGACCTGCAGTATCTCCTCAACCGGATGCTGCAGACGGCCGATCCCCAGGCCCGCCGCGTGATCGTGGACGTGGAGCATCACCGCGCCATGCGGGATGATGCCCTGATCGAGAAGATGAAGCATCTCGCCGAGGCGGTAAAAGCCACCGGCCGCCCGATCCAGACCGAGCCGCTGAATTCCTACGACCGCTACGTGGTGCACAATATTTTCAAGGATGATCCGGAGGTCGCGACATGGAGCCCCCCGGATGATGCGAAGGTCAAACGCATCACCCTGCGTCTGCGGAAGAAAAACGCGTAACCACCGGTTGGTGACCGTAGCTCATTACATGATGAGAACGCTGCTCTCCGCCTGTCTGGTATTTGTGGCCTGCGGGTTTGCCCAGGCCCAGCAATCGGCGTCTTCTGCGAGCCCGGTGGGTCTGCCGACGATCCGTGCGGCGGCGGCGGTGCTCTTCAATGCCCAGACCGGCGAGGTGCTATACAAGAAAAACGAGACGGATCATCGAGCCGTCGCCAGTACGCAAAAGCTCCTTACCGCCCTCATCGTGGCGGAAAGCGGCAATCTCTCTGATCTCGTGACGGTGACCCGGTCGGACACCTTTGCCGATCCCACGAAGCTTTATCTCAAGCCGGGGGAGGTGTATCCCCGCAGCCAGCTGCTGAGCGCCCTTCTCGTGAAGAGCGCCAATGACGTGGCGCGCATCCTCGCGCGGGACAATGCCGGTTCGGTCGAGCAGTTTGCCCGCAAGATGAACGAGCGCATGGAGCGGCTGGGGGGCAAGTCATCGCATTTTGTCAATCCCAACGGCCTGCCGGTCGAGGGACAGTACTCCACTGCGCGCGACATGGCCTGCGTGGCCCGCGCGGTGTACTACAATCCCGTGCTGCGCGAGGTCATCAAGCAGCGCTACTTCCCCTTCTGCTACTCCAGCGGGAAGGTGGGCATGCTGCGAAATACCAATCGCGTCCTGCGCACGTTTTCCTTTTGCAATGGCATGAAGACCGGCTACACCGACGCCGCCGGTCACTGCCTCGTCTCCAGCGGCAGCTACAATGGCAAGGACATGATCGCCGTGGTTCTGGGAAGCAACAAGGCGCGTGTCTGGGATGAAAGCGCCCAGCTTCTGGCCTACGGACTGGGTCTCTCCCAGAGCCAGATGGCTTCGTTGCGAGTCGACGAAACGAAAGCGCAGGACGACGAGGACTGAGCGTGGCCCGGCATTATCAACTCGATCCCGCCACGGCTGCGACGACCACGGATTTCGCCGCCGAGCTCAATGATCAGCAGCTCGCCGCTGTCACCGCCGCACCGGGCCCGGCCCTGGTCATTGCCGGAGCGGGTAGCGGCAAGACCCGCACGCTGACCTATCGCGTGGCGTGGCTGCTGGAGCAGGGGATCGCGCCGCGCAACATCCTCCTGCTGACCTTTACCAACAAGGCCGCCCGCGAAATGCTCGAGCGGGTCGGGGCCCTGTCGCAAAGCGCGGCCGAGGGCATCTGGGGCGGGACGTTTCACTCCATCGGCAACCGCATCCTGCGCCGCCATGCCGAGCGCATCGGCTTCCGCCAGGGCTTCACGATCATGGATCGCGAGGATCAGGAGGAGATGGTCGAGAGCATCGTGGCTCGCGAGGGGCTGCGCACGAATGACCGGAGGTTCCCGAAGGGCGAGGTGCTGGCCGACATTTTCAGCTATTCCATCAATACCGGAGCGCCCATCTCGCAGGTCGTCGCGACGAAGTACCGGTACTTCATGCCGCTCATCGCGCAGATCGAGCGCGTGCAGGTGGCGTACGAGGGACGCAAGCGCGAGGCAAACTCCCTCGACTTTGACGATCTGCTCTCGAAGACCCTGGAGCTTCTCCAGATGTGCGAGGATGTCGCGACGCAGTACCAGCAGCAGTTTCAGCACATCCTCGTCGACGAATACCAGGATACCAACCGCCTCCAGGCGGAGCTGGTCGACTGGCTCGGGCGCAAGCACGGCAACATCATGGTGGTGGGCGACGACGCGCAGAGCATCTACTCGTGGCGCGGGGCCAACTTTGCCAACATCCTCGACTTTCCCAAGCGCTACCCGACAGCGCAGGTCTTCAAGATCGAGACGAACTACCGCAGCGTCCCCGAGGTGCTGAAGGTGGCGAACGCCTCCATCCTCGCCAACGAGCGCCAGTTTCCCAAAAACCTCGCCCCGGTGCGAACATCGTACCCGATGCGCCCGGCGTTGGTGCCGCTGGCCACCAACAACCAGCAGGCGACCTTCCTCGCCCAGCGCATCCTGGAACTGCACGAGGAGGGCGTGCGCCTCAACGAAATCGCTGTGCTCTACCGTGCGCACTACCACTCGATGGAGGTGCAGTTGGAGCTCACACGGCGCGGTATTCCCTTTTCCATCACCAGCGGGCTGCGATTCTTCGAGCAGGCGCATGTGAAGGATGTCTCGGCCTTCCTGAAGTTTGCCACCAACCCGCGCGACGAGGTGGCCTTCAAGCGCATGGTGAAACTCCTGCCAGGCGTGGGGGCAAAGTCTGCCGAGTCCATCTGGAGCCAGACCTCGGATGTCCTCGATGGCGGCACGGGGTTTGGCCGCCTGCATGGGCTCAAGGTGCCGTCAAAGTCCGCAAAAAGCTGGGAACAGCTCGTGCACACGCTGGCGGAGCTGGCCCCGGATGGCAGCATCCTCTCGCCCTCCACGATGATCGATAGCGTGCTCTTCGCCGTCTACGACGACTACATGAAGAGCAAGTTTGCCAACTACGAGGCGCGGCGCGAGGACCTCAACACGCTGGCGGGATTTGCCCGGCAGTTTGAGAGCACCGAGGAGTTTCTTTCCCAACTGGCCCTGCTCGGATCAGTCGAAACGACGGATGCGCTCGCGGTGGAGAGTGAAAGCGAGAAGGTCACGCTCTCGACCATCCATCAGGCCAAGGGGCTGGAGTGGAAGGTCGTCTTCCTCATCTGGCTCACGGAGGGCATGTTCCCGAGTTCCCGCAGTGCGGAAACCGACGAGGGCATCGAGGAGGAGCGCCGTCTTTTTTACGTCGGCGTGACCCGCTGCTGCGATGAGCTGTATCTGACTTATCCCGACCTGCGCCTCAATGCCGGGTATGGCGAGGCTTTGCAAAGGCCCTCGCGATTCCTGACCGAGATTCCCGAGGATTTGGTCGAGGGGTGGGAGGTGTCCTCCAGCCGCCAGCCGGAAAAGGTCTCCGAGGAAGACGCGCCGTTTTAGGCGGACGCAGGGAGCGCGCCGTATTCCAGGTCGGCTTCGCGGCGGTTGAGCAGGATGAGCGTGAATACGCCGAGGGTGGTGCCAAAAGGGAACATGGCGCAGTTGATGGCGCCCATGACGACACTGAACTTGCGAGCCCGGCGTTGAGCGATCTTTCGTCCCGACAGAATGGTAAGTGCTCCCAGCGTCCAGCCGAACAGGACGAATACCGCGCCAAAAATCGCAAAGAAAAGACCGATGAAAGCCGGAGGTTCACTTCCCGGGTGAGTCTGAGACATGCTCCCAAATCCGCCAAAGAGCATGCACAATCCGATGGTGAAATGAATCAGCCCAAAGGAGCCGAACAACGCATGAAGCCCGCCGACGACATAATGAAAGATCGCCAGGAGATTCAGCTGTTCCTTGGGAGTCATGGGATCACTTGGTGATCGTCACCGGGGTGCCCATGGGGGCGTTGTCCCAGAAAATCTTCACCATTTTCTCCGGCATGCGGATGCAACCGTGGCTGTCCGGCACACCCGGAAGGAAACCCTGATGCATGCCGACACCGGCATTGGAGACGCGCATAAAGTACGGCATCGGCGAACCCTGGAACTTCGCTCCGGGCGGGCAGGGGTCCTTCGAGCTGACGTTCTTTTGCACGACATTGCCCGAGGCGTCCACGAAATCACCGTAGAGGTTGGAGACGTGGTTCTGGTTTTTCTGGAGGATCTTATATTTGCCGACCGGCGTATCGTAGCCCTCGCGACCGCTGGAGATCGCGGACACACCGACAAGCTTGTCGCCCTTGTAGAAGGAGGCGGTCTGCTTGGTAAGGTCGATGACGATGGACGGCGCGCCGTCAATGCCTTCGCCGTCCCAGTACGATTTCCGCAGGGCAAGATCCTCCTTGGATTCCTGGCTGACGACGGTTTCGCCGACGCCGAGATATTTCACGGATGAGTTGGTGAGGCGGGTATCGTAGTTGGCGCAGCCGCCGATCAGCAGAGTTGCGGCGGCGGTGAGTGCGAGGACGGCACGGATATTCATGTATGTGCGAGGGCCTACAAGAGCATTCCCATGGAAAACGTCAAGCACGCCATAGTTCCTTTACGCTTCGGTTGCGTAGTACGGCATCTCTTGCTAGGTTTCTAGGCTTTTGCCATGCCAACGTACGAATACGAATGCAAGAAATGCGGGAAGACGTTTGATGTCTTCCAGTCGATGAAGGACGAACCGCTGACCGTTTGTCCCGACAAGAAGTGCAAAGGCAAGGTGAAGCGCCTTATCGGCACGGGAGCCGGACTCATCTTCAAGGGGAGCGGGTTTTATATAACCGATTATCGGAGCGAGGGATACAAGCAGGCTGCGAAGAAGGATTCCACCAGCTCGTCGACATCGTCCACGAGCAGTTCGAAGCCCAAACCCTCCAAGGAATGAGCTCGGCCCTGGTTTGCGATCAGTGTGGTTTCCATAACGATCTCACGCGCGTTTTCTGCCATAACTGTGGCGCTCGTCTGACATCGCCGCCCAAGGAGGTGGCCTCCGAGGCGGCTCCGGTCGCGCCGGGAAGCTCGTTTCCCGCGCGTCAACAGACCGCTCCTGCGATCGGTGCCAGGCGTCCGGCCGGATCATCGGCTCCGCCGCCGGGTACGGCTTCGGTGGGAAGCGCCTTTGGCAAGTTTGTCCGGGCGGTGTTTACGACGGCGATCCTCGGCGCTATGCTGGCCGCGCTGATCCAGATGGCTCGCAGGCCCGATAACATTCCGGCTGCCGAGATCGTGAATCCCGCCATGGCGGATGGAGTTGCGGCGGCCATCGAATCGGCCTCCAGGAATGGCACAGGGCTGGTTTTCACCCAGGCTCAGATCAATAACTTCCTCGCCTCGCGAGTGCTGGCAGCGAATGACGGGACTGAGGCCGTCTATCAGCCGAAGTTTGTCCGGACCTTTGTACGTCTGGAAAATGGCGCGTATCGGCTGTACGTCGAGGAGACGGTCCTCGGATGGCCGGTTTTTCTCTGCCTCGCCCAGGTACCTACGGCTTCTCCGCAGGGGCTCTCCAAGGAGGATGTCGGTGGATGGATCGGTCGTCTGCCTATTCACCCCAAGGCGCTTCCGCTCGTGCAGCGCCTTGTGAATCCGGTCGGGGCGTCTGCGGCACAGGCGGTTCCGGATCTGGCCAAGGCGACGTCGATTTCCGTGACTCCGCAGCAAATCACCGTGGGATTCATCGGGGCGAATACGAACCGGCGTTAATCCTTTGAGACGTTGGGCTTGGCTTGTCCTGCTTCTGGCAGGAATCGCTTTCGGGCTGGCGCAGTCACCGGCGCCAGCTCCCAAGGTTTCGCCCTTGCCTCGCTCTTTCAGCACGTCTCAACAGTTCATCATCTATAATAATGACAAAATCCTGCGCGCAAGGCTCTCGCGTCAGGTGGAGGACATCAAGGGCAATTTCCTCAAGCGGCTCGGGCTTTCCGACGAATGGAAGTCTCCGATCATCGTGCGGGTCTTGACGCTGCGCCCCTCGGATCAGCCGAAACTCATCACCAACGCGTATGAAAGCGATGGAGACCAGCTCAAGCTGCAAATCGATGTCTTTGAGCCGTCAGTGATTGATTCTGCGGATTTTGATATCGAGGTGTACCGGGCTCTCTGCCTGGAATACCAGTACCGTGGCTACGTCCTCAAAGCAGGCAAACCGATCAGCCAGCCTCCCGCGTGGTTGCTCGAAGCGCTGTACGAGGAAAGACGCTCGCGCGAGGATGGTCCGGCCGCCGGGCTCTACGAAATGCTCCTCCAACGGGGAAACTCGCCGAAACTGGACGCCTTTCTCAAGGAAAAGCCCACGCTCTACGACGGGACATCGCGCGCGATCTACCGCGCCCAGGCCGTCGGCCTGTTCCGGGCTCTCATGGCTTTCCAAGGTTCCCAGGCGGACTTGACCGCCTACCTGTCCAAGCTGCCGGAGAAAAATGCCTCCGATGCAAAGGAACTCCTCAAAGCATTTCCTGAGATCGAAAAGGACCCGGCCATGCTTTCCAAAGCCTGGGTGCTGAGCATCGCCGATGTCTCCGCGGCGAATCGCCTGGACCCCTTGACCGTCGAGGATACGCGCAAGCAGCTCACGCTGATCATGGATCTCACCGCTCCGCCGAATCCCAAGAAGCCCGATGAGAAACCGGTGAGGGGCCCCATGGCCTTTCCCGAGATCGCGCGCACGGCCGAGGGCCGGTATGTTCTGGATCAGAAGAAGGACGATCTCCTCAGGCTCGAAGTGCGTGCCCATCCTCTGCTGCGTCCCATGGTGGCAGAGTATCGCTTGATCGTGACCCAGCTCGTCGCCAAGCCCAAGCGCAACGTACAGGACCGGCTGGAAAAGAATCAGGAACTCCTCGACGTCGTTTCCAAGCGGGTAAACGAGGTGGAGGATTATCTCAACTGGTACGAGGCGGCCAAGCTCGAGACCCCGAGCGGTCACTTTAGCAACGTCACCGATCAGCCGATGATTCAAAAGACGCGTCGCTCCGATCCTGTCAGCCGTCGCCTCGACGATCTGGAGGCTCAGGGCTGGTGACGCGTCTTGGCGCTTGCAGGGCGGGGGGAGCAGGCTATTTTTGCGGAGATTTGTTGACCCGACGCGAACAGATTCTCGTAGCTTCCATAGTTGCCGCCTTTGCTGTCGGCGTGGTGGTGAAGTGGTGGCGTGGTGCGGCCTCGCTCCGCAGCCTGCCACCGGTGACGGTCTCTACTCATTGATTTTTATGCAGTCGATTGGATTTCAAGAAGCCCTGGAGCAAATCCTGGCCTCCGACACCCGCTACCACGCCGAGGCGTATGCGTTCCTGCGTGACGCGTTGGAAGGTACGCTGAAAAGGCGAAAGAAGGCCCGCAAGGATTCTCCTTCCACCCACGTGAATGCTGCGGAATTGCTCGAGGGTTTCCGCCTGCACGCCTTGCAGGAGTGCGGCCCGATGGCCGTCACGGTGCTGGATTACTGGGGTGTGCGCTCGTGCGAGGACGTGGGCAACATGGTGTTCAACCTCGTGAATGCCGGAGCCTTTGGCAAAACGGACGAGGACACGATCGAAAGCTTCCGCCAGGGATATGATTTCCGGGAGGCGTTCGTGATTCCTTTCCTCCCCGAGCCAACAAATTTGAGCGCCGGAGCCACTGGCGTTGTCGGAAAGAAAAAATGAAGTCGTTGATCCCCTGTGCCCTTCTCTCTATGTCCATTGCCCTAGCGCCCGCCAAGGAGACCCGTATCATCAAGGAAACCTCCCCGGTGTTGCCCGATAGCAAGGCCCAGTCCTTCACCCTGCCCAACGGCCTCACCCTCATCGTCGAGGAGGACCACAGCGCCCCGGTGGCGAGCGTGCAGGCATGGTGCGGCACGGGGAGCATCGACGAGGGCAAGTGGATGGGCGCGGGCTTGTCGCACATCCTCGAGCACATGCTCTTCAAGGGCACGGAGAAGCGCAAGGCGGGCGACATCGCCCGGCAGGTCCAGGACCAGGGCGGCTACATCAATGCCTACACCAGCTATGACCGCACGGTGTACTGGATCGACATCCCCGCCACCGGCGTGGAGCAGGCCGTCGACATCCTCGCCGACGCGATGCTGCACTCGACCCTGCCCGAGGACGAGTATGTGAAGGAGCAGGAGGTCATCCGGCGCGAGTTTGCAATGGGCTTTGACGACCCCGGTCGCCAGAGCACGCTGCTCATGTTTCGCACGGTCTTCACCGAGAGCCCGGTGCGGCATCCGGTAATCGGCTACCTCGACGTCTACAACCAGCTGAAGCGCGAAGATGTCTTCGCGTATTACAAGAAGCGTTACGTACCGAACAACCTCACCTTTGTCGTGGTCGGCGATGTCGACGCGCAGAAGGTGCGCGACCAGGTGGAGAATCTCTTCAAGGACGAACCCCGTCAGGCGCTCGAGCCGGTCTTCGTGGCCAGCGAGCCCGAGCAAGTGGGCCGCCGCGATGTGCACGAGGAGTTTCCCACCGAGCTGACGCGCCTGAATCTGGCCTGGAGGACTCCCGGCCTGACCCATGCTGACACACCGGCTCTCGATCTCCTCGGCGACATCCTGGGCACCGGGCGCAGCTCGCTACTCAACCAGGATCTCCGTGAGAAGCAGCAGATCGTCCACTCGGTGAGCGCGGGCATTTATGCTCCGCAGCTGGACGGCATCTTCGCCATCCAGGCGCTGTGCGATCCCGACAAGCGCGAGCAGGCGGAGAAGGCTGCCCTGGCCATCCTCGATCGCGTCAAGAAGGACGGCGTGACCGCAGCGGAACTCGAAAAAGCCCGACGCTCGCTGCTCTCCAGCCAGTTGTCGAATCTCGACACCTCCAATGGCAAGGCCTCCGATCTCGGCTCGAACTGGCAACTGACGAAGAACCTCAACTTCAGCAAGGACTACCTCAACGCCATCGCCAAGGTGACGCCTGCGGACATCCAGCGCGTGGCGCGCCAGTACCTCCGCGACGATCGCGTCAACGTCACCTCGCTCAACCCGATGGGCTCGCTCAGCCTGAAGTCCGACAAGGAAAAGGACGCGGCCAACTCGGAAGTGAAGAAATTCGTCCTGCCCAACGGACTGCGCCTGCTCGTCCGTGAAGACGCGCGCCTGCCGCTGGTGTCGATCTACTCGACCTTCCGCGGCGGCCTGCTGGCCGAGACGGCGAAGGACAACGGCGTGACCAAGCTCATGGCTCGCACCATGCTCAAGGGCACGAAGACCCGCACGGCCTCGCAGATCGCCGGGCAGATCGAGGACGTGGGCGGCAGCATCGGAGCCGATGCAGGCAACAACAGCTTCAGCATCTCCGCCGATGTGATGAAGCCCGACCTCGCACTCGGCCTGGACATCCTCGCCGATGTGATCAAAAACCCGACCTTCCCGGCGGGCGAGGTGGACCTCGAGAAGCGCGGCCTCCTCGCCGCCATCAAGGCGGAAGACGAGCAGCCGACCGCCGTGGCCCGCAATGCCATGCGCCGCAGCCTCTTTGGCTCGCACCCGTATTCCCTGCGCGCCAATGGCTCGGCGGAGAGCGTGGCCAGTCTGACCCCCGAGCAGCTCAAGGCCTTTCACGACGAGTACGCCGTCGGGGCCAATGGCGTGATCGCCGTCTTTGGCGACGTGAAGGCCGAGGAAGTGCTCAAGCTGGTCGAGAAGGACTTTGGCTCGCTGCCTGCGGGCAAGCTGGCGCTGACCGATCCTCCGCAGCCGGTCTTCCCGGACAAGGCAATAGATACGCAGGAGAACCGCCCGAAGCAGCAGGCCGTGCTGATGTTTGGCTTCCCCGGCGCGGATATTCTCAGTAATGACCGCTCCGCGCTGGAGCTGATCAACGAGGCCTCGAATGATCTCGGGTCGCGGTTCTTCAACCGCATCCGCGAGCAGATGGGCCTAGCCTACTACGTGGGCGCGGGCAACTTCATGGGGCTCGCCCCGGGGTGCTTCCTGTTCTATCTCGGCACCGATCCGAAGAAGGTCGACCGCGTGACGGTGGAGTTTCAGGATGAGATCGGGAAGCTCGCCAAGGACGGCCTCACGGAAGAGGAGCTTGCCCGCGCGAAGATGAAGCTCATCGGCTCCGAGGCGATCCGCAACCAGAGCAACTCCGCCTTTGCCGCGACCGTGGCCATCGACGAACTCGTCGGCCTCGGGTACGACAATTATTTGAAGCGCAAGGACCAGATCGAGAGCGTGACTCTCGAGGACACGAAGCGCATCGCGGCGAAGTATCTTGGCGTACCGGGCCGGGTTGAAGTAATCGTTCAACCTCCGGCGCAAGCCGCCGCCAACAAACCCCAACAGTAGCACCGATATGGCAGAAGTTCAGACATCCACCCAGGCCGGGGCCTTGACCCAGCGATTCATCGAGTTCGTCGTCATGCAGGCGCAGCAGGCGTCCCTTTTTCTCGGGCGCTTCCCGCATCCGCAGACCGGCAAGACCGAGGTACACCTCGAGGCCGCGCGCCTCTTCATCGACCAGCTGGAGATGATCCGGGAGAAAACCCGCGGCAATCTCAGCCCCGAGGAGACCGAGATCCTGCAAAACGTCCTCTCCGACCTTCAGATGGCCTTTGTGCAGGCGACCAACGAGGCCTCTGCCGGAGGAGCCGCACCGGCTCCCGAGACGGCCAGCGCCGGGCCCGCCCCGGAGGCTGCCGCCCCCGACGACGGCGACGAGGAGAGCAAGAAGCGCTTCTCGAAGAGCTACGGCTCCTAGAGGATTCCGACCAGATAATTCCCAGAAAAGGCCCGCGGCAAAACGCGGGCCTTTTCGTTTAGATCGCGATCGTCCGCCGACGCGACTCGTTTTTTTCGTTCCGGTCAAAGAGTAAGCCTAAGACAATTTAAGCTTTCGTAAAAACTGGACTTCGCCACATCTGCCCGATACAACCGGCATAGCTCTCCTTGAGTTTTTCCCCCCCCCCCTTCTGAGCTTCCGTCTTCCGAGTTTCGTCACCTACAAGACGACCGCGCTACTCTCCACATGAAAACACCGACCGTCGCACAATATACCCTAAGCAGGCTTGCTCAACTTGGTATCGATAAGATCTTCGGAGTCCCCGGAGACTATGCTTTTTCTATCGATGATGCCGTGGAGCAGGTTCCCGCCCTTGAGTGGGTGGCATCCGCGAATGAACTGAACGCAGCATATGCCGCCGACGGGTATGCCCGTGTCCGCGGCGCGGCGCTCCTCACGACGACCTACGGTGTCGGCGAGCTCTCCGCGATCAACGGGGTGATGGGCAGCAAGGCTCACCGCCTGCCGGTGTTCCACCTTACCGGTTTGCCCAGCGAGCGCATCCAGAGACTGGGGCTGCTGACCCATCATAATCTCGGCGATGTGGACTATGATCGTTTCCAACCCATTTCCGGGGCCGCCGCCTGCGTTTCGGCAGTCCTCACCCCCGACAACTGCATTGACGAACTCGAGCGGGTGATTCGCGAGGCTCTGCGCCAGAGCAAGCCAGCCCACATCGTGATTTCCGAGGTGAATGGGATTCAGCCCGTAATCGGCACTCCTGTGGCCGGCAAATCGATTTCCGAGATCAAGCGCCAGCAAAGTGTCCCCCAGGAACTGGACGCCGCAGTGGCAGCCATTCTGAAAAGGCTTGCGGCGGCAAAGAATCCCGTTGCCTTGGTCACGGCGCTGACCTCTCGCTATGGCATCAATGGCATGGCGAGTGAATTCGTCACAAAGGCGAACATTCCCGCGGCTCTCACCCCCAATGACAAGGGCGTTCTTGATGAATCGCTTCCTCAATATGTCGGCCTCTACGCGGGCATATGGTCTTCCTCTGCCGCCGTCCAGAATGCGGTGGAATCCGCCGACCTTGTGCTTGATATCGGCGGCATCATTCCGACCGAGCTGAATACGGGGATGTGGACCGAAAAGCTTGATCCCGGCAAGTTGATTTCCATTAACGACAACTGGGTCCGGATCGGAACCAAGGTATTCGTCAATACCGCCATTGACGACGTGCTGTCCGCACTGATCAAAAAGGTCACACCCCTTCCAGGCAAGGTTGCTTCTGCGAAGGATTTGCTGCCGCTTGCCGGCAATGGCGGCGACCCTCTTTCCTCCGCTTCATTCTATCCCAGGCTTCAGCGTGTGCTGAAGTCCGGCGACACGCTCGTCATTGAGACCGGGACGTGCATGACGCACCTCAACAAGATGCTGCTCCCCGGGGGTGTTGGCGCGGAAGGGCAGGGACTCTGGGGATCGATCGGTTGGGCTACGCCCGCAGCCTTTGGCGTCGCCATGGCAAAGACCTCCGGTCGGACCTGGCTGGTCACTGGCGACGGTTCCCACCAGCTCACTCTCAATGAACTGGCCGCCATGGGTCGGTACGGGGTGAAACCTGTGATTTTTGTCCTCAACAACGGCCTTTTTGGCGTTGAGGATGTCATCAGCGAGCGCGGACACGGCTACGACGACCTTGCTGCGGTCAATTATCATCTGCTCCCCGAGGCCTTTGGCTGCAAGGGCTGGATCTCCGCCAAGGTGGGCACGGTCGCGGAACTCGAGGAGATCCTCGCAAAAATCGAGAGCAGCACTGGCGCCGCCTACATCGAGGTGATGATTCCGAACGAGGAGAGTCAACCCCTTCCCGGGAATGTCATCGACAGCGGATACAAACTCCTCACGCCTTCCGCGGACTAAGAGTTGTTTAGATAACCCTGTAGCCACTGCCCGGCGGCTACAGGGTTAGTGAATCTGCTCTATAAGAAATCCTGCTGACGGCACTGCGCCCGCCAAGGCGCTCCATCGACACGGTGTGGAGCGCCCCGGCGCCTTCAGGCGGGTGGCGACAGTTTTCAGAGAGGCTCTTAATTCGAGACCTTGATCAGCCGGGAGGTGTCGTAGCCTGCCTGGCTGATTTCCTCCAGGATGTGCTGGTAGGTTTTCTCGGGCAGCTTCGGCTCGCGCGACAGCACCCAGAGGTATTTGCGGGACGGGTGTCCCACCACGGCCCACTGGTATTTCGGATCGAGGGCGATGACCCAGTAGTCGCCGGTGAAGGGGCCGAAGAAGCTCACCTTCAGCTTGGCGTTGCCGCTGTCGGGCACCACCCAGGCCCTGCCGATGGCCTGGATCGTTTGGCCCTTTTTGTCGAGGCATGTGTTGGTCACCTTGATGGAACCATTCGCCTGGGGCGCGTACTCCGCCGTGCTCTGGCAGGCGCATTTCCGCTGGAACCAGTTCGGGTAGCGGGCGATTTCGTACCATTTGCCCGAGTAGCGTTGCAGGTCGACCGAGGAGACTGTCTTGAGCGGGGGCGAGGCGCAGCCTGGGAGGAAAAGACCGAGGAGCAGCATTGCAGGGAGGGTCAGGTTCGTTTTCATTGGGTGCTTCCATGAGGATACGTATCTGGATGCTGGCGGGGATGCTTGTGATTGCGGGTTGCGATCGCCTGACGAAGCGCGCCGACCTCGTCTTCCTCAATGGCGCGGAGCCGGAAACGCTCGATCCCGCCCTGCTCGTCGGCCAGCCCGAGGGGCGTGTCGTGCAGGCGCTCTTTGAGGGGCTGACCACCTTTGACGCCAGGGGCCACGCGCAGCCCGGCATGGCCGAGTCATGGACGATCTCGGAGGACAAGCGCGTTTACACCTTCCGCATCCGGGACGATGCCCGATGGAGCGATGGCACGCCGATCACCGCGCAGGATTTCGTGGATTCCTGGAAACGCACGCTCACGCCGGAGACCGCGTCGTCGTACAACTACCAGCTCTTTTACGTGAAGAACGCCCAGGCCTTCGCCGAGGGTAAGATCACAAACTTCTCCCAGGTCGGCGTGAAGGCGCTCGACCCGCGCACGCTCCAGGTCACGCTGGAGAATCCGACGCATTTCTTCCTCGAACTCTGCGCCACGCCGCCACTCTTTCCCGTGCCCGTGCGCACGATCGAGAAGTACGGCGACGAGTGGATCAAACCCCAGCACATCGTGAGCAATGGCGCGTACGTCCTGAAGGAATGGCGCATCAACGACCGCATCCGCCTGGAGAAAAATCCCTACTACTGGAATGCCGCCAACGTCGCGCTCCAGACCGTCGACATCCTCCCGGTGAGCAAGGACAATGTCGCCTTCAACTTCTTCTCCAGCGGCGTCGCCGACGTACTGCTCGACAAGGGGCTCGCTCCGCCGGCCCTGCTCGACGACCTGCGCAAGCAGCCGTACTTTCACTCCGCGCCCTTCCTCGGCGTGTATTTCCTGCGCTTCAACTGCGCCAAGCCGCCCTTTGACGACGTGCGCGTGCGCGAGGCCTTTTCCCTCGCCATCGACAAGCGCGTCATCACACAGAAAATCACGCGGGCAGGGGAGTTGCCCGCCACGAGCTTCGTTCCACCCGGCATCGAGGGGTACACGTCGCCGACCGGCCCCGGCTTCGATCCCGAGCGCGCGCGCAAACTGCTGGCCGAGGCGGGATATCCCGGCGGCAAGGGCTTCCCGCTTGTGACCTACCTCTACAGCGAAGGCGCGGTGAATGGCTTCATCGCCGACGAGTTGCAAAACATGTGGTCGCGCGAACTCGGCATCCGCGTCGAGCTGGCCCGGCAGGAGTGGAAGGTCTACCTGAACTCGCTCAACTCGCTGGAGTACAACATCGCTCGCTCCAGCTGGCTCGGCGACTACGCCGACCCGAATACCTTCCTCGACATGTTCGTCACCGGCAATGGCAACAACCGCACCGGCTGGAGCGACCCCGCCTACGACAAGCTCATCGCCGAGGCCGCCAGCGAGGCCGAGCCCGCCCGCCGCGCCGCCATCCTCCAGCAGGCCGAGACCATGCTCGTCACCCGCGCCATGCCCGTCTGTCCGCTGTATTATTATGTCGGCATCCAGTTTTACGACACTGGCAAGATCGGCGGCATCGAGCCCAATGTCCTCGACGAACACCCGATCAAGAGTATGTTTCGCAAGGACCTCCCGCCGAAAACCACGGGCAAATAGATACACGCGGCCAGCCGGGCACGACCGAACTGTCGTCTCAGCGATGCCTCACTCTCAACACCATCCGCCTGCCTGCCAGGCCAAACAACCCCTGGAGATCGCTGCGAGGGCAGTATAAGCTCCAGAACTATTTCCCCATGAAGATCTTCCACTGCGACAGCTGCGACCAACTGGTCTATTTTGAAAACTCCAAGTGCCTGAACTGCGGCAGCGTGCTCGCCTACCTGCCGGAGCGCCAGGATTTGTGCTCCCTGGAGATCGGGGCCGATGGAGCGTGGAAGGTTCCCGGCCAGGAACCCGACTCCTACCTGCTCTGCACGAACTATGTGAACGAGCACGTCTGCAACTGGGCCGTCAACGTCGAGGACGAAAGCCCCTTCTGTGTCTCCTGCCGGTTGACCACGAAGATTCCCGACCTGACCATCCTCGGCAACAAAGAGGCCTGGGTAAAGATCGAGCGGTCGAAGCACCGCCTCGTCTACAGCCTGCTGTATCTCGGCCTGCCCGTGGTTTCCAAGTCGGAAAATCCCGAGACCGGACTGAGCTTTGAATTCCTCGCCGATGACCCGGAAAACGGACCCGTCCTGACCGGCCACGACGACGGGCTCATCACGCTGAACATCGCCGAGGCCGACGACGCCGAGCGCGAGAAGCGCCGCATGCAGCTCGGCGAACCCTATCGCACCCTGCTCGGGCATTTCCGCCACGAGGTCGGGCATTACTATTGGGATCGCCTCATTCGCGACGGGGGATTAGTCGATTCCTTCCGGGAGGTCTTTGGCGATGAATCGCAGGACTACGGCGAGGCGCTGAAGGCGCACTACGCGCAGGGCGCTCCGGCCGACTGGCGCGAGAGCTTTATTTCCTCCTATGCCACGTCGCATCCGTGGGAGGACTGGGCCGAAACCTGGGCCCACTATCTGCACATGAGCGACACGCTGGAGACAGCGGCCACGTGCGGGCTGGCGTTATTTCCGCCGAGAGAGAATGAGCCGCAGCTCTGGCCCTTGCAGAGCGGGACGAAGCAGTCCTTTGATCAGATGATCAAGAGCTGGTTCCCGCTCACTCACATCCTGAACAACCTTAACCGCGGGCTGGGGCTGAGCGATGGGTATCCCTTCGTCATATCCCCGCCCGTGGTCGAAAAGCTGCGTTACGTCCACCAAGTCGTACACGGCGAGATCACGGCTCCGGCCGCCACTGCGGCGGCCTGAGGCCGGGCGATCCCGCTACTCCAGCACGAGATTGCTGCGCGTATTGCCATCGGCGCGGATGCCGGTGGCGTAGCGCCAGCAGAGACGGATGCCCGCCTCCGGGCTCGCCGCCCAGGTGCGCAGGTTGTTCGCGTGGTGAAACTGTCCGGCGAGATCCAGCGGCACGGCGAGGTACTCCGCCATCGTGGCCGGGTCCTCGTACTCCTCGTACCAGAGATCGTGCATCAGCGGGGTAAATCCCGCCTTGTCCATCCAGTCGGCCAGGTGCTTGCCGGCGCGGGTGTTGCCGCCATTGCAATCCTGCAATGTGCGATAGGCCTGGATGGCGCGATCCACGCGCACCGGGTGCGAGGTCAGGTCGATGGCATCCCAATCCGGGCTGCACACGCCGAGGAATCCGCCGGGCTTGGTCACGCGATGAAACTCATTCAGCGCGGGCATCGGGTCATGCAGGTGCTCCAGCAAAGCGTGGGCAAACACCACATGAAACGCCTCATCGGCAAAGGGGAGCTGGTCCACCGTGCCGGCCACGAAGTCGAGATTCACGATCTCGCGCCCCTGGGCGTTGCGGCGGGCCTGGTCGAGCTGCTTCTGCGACACGTCAAAGGCCGTCACATGGCCGGGGAAAACGCTCTGGGCGAGTCCGGTCGTGATCGTGCCCGGGCCGCATCCGGCGTCGAGCACGTCAAAGCCCGGTTGCAGCAGAGGTGTCAGGAAAAAGCCGTGCGTGTCCAGGTCGCGCGCCGCTTGGAAAGCAGTCGCGCTGGCCGTGTGTCCCGGCGTGTACTTTTGGCGAGTTGGATTCATTGGAGTTGGTTCTTTTGGTGGACCAACCCACTGTCCTTTGATTCAGCCGTGAAATAAAAAATCCCACAGCCTTCAGAGGGCCGTGGGTTTGTCGTTTCAGTGAGTTCTCAATTCACCACGATGCCACGGCTCCCCGGCCGACGACGGCCTTGGAGACGACGGAAATCATGATGGAAACGAGATGCTTCACTGCCGCCTAGTATAAGGGGCGCTTATCCCTCCGCAAGCGGAATTTTCGCGAGGCCGGAAAATCTTGAGGCGACCCCGGTTTCGGGCTACCTAGTGTCGGATGGCCCTACGTGCTTTTCTTGCTCTCTTTCTGTTGGCACTCGGTACGGCGGTGGCGGCGCCCCAGCGGTTTGAAGCCTCCACGCTCAAGTTTCTCTACCACGTCTCCTTTGAGGAGAAAAAAGGCGAGGTGCGCGGTGTCCTCGAGCGCAGCGAATACGGCGTGAACCGCATGAAGTACCGCTTCACCGGCCAATGGACCCCGCTGCCCTCCGGCGACAAGGGCCGGGGACTCCTCGTCACCTTCCTCCCCAAGGATCTCAAGAAATACGGCGACCCGTACTCCTTTCCCACCGCCGGCAAGGACCTCATCTGGCGACTCGTCCCCACCAAGGACGGCGACCGCCTCTACATCCGCACCACCAGCCGCATCTACTCCTCCCCGACCAAGTGGAAAGTGACCGAGCTCGTCTTCGAGCCTCAGGATTAGGGAATACGCCTGCAGTCTCTACCTGCTCCGCCAATGGATTTTCCCGTAGGGTGGGCATCTTGCCCACCCGCGAGTTCGGCGAGACAAACCCGACGTCCTGCGGAATAACAATCCCCCGCGAGGGGAATCCCCCCGCGAGTCTGACCCTATGGCCTCAACATCCGACGGCGCAAAGACCACCCCGCCGGCTCCGCCAAGCTCCCCGCGGAAACAGAGTTTTCCTGCTCAGGGCGGGGGAAGCCTGCTTAGCTGAAAACTAAGTGAACCCCGCACCGCAGATATCTCCCGAGGAGTCGCACGGCGAAGCCTCGCCGCTCTTCTTCCGCCATCGTCGCAAGATGCAGATCGGCGGCGGGATCGTCTTTGCCCCGCTCGCCCTGTGGATTAACAGCATGACCGCCGTTCCGGACCGGCCCCGCATATCCGCCTCCGCGCATGCCAGGCCAGCCTTTGCCGACGCTTACGCGCTCATGATAATCCTGACCATCGTGGCTTTCCGTGGCGGGCTGCACCTCCTGCCCGGCGTCGTGGCCTTTGTCTTCCTTCTCGGTGCGTCGCTAGCGGTGTGTTGTTATCGTTAGGGCTACATAGCCAGCATGAGTGCTCCGGAACAAAGCAAAAACCTGGAAGCCTATGAGGCAGGGCGCAAGTTCATGGCCGAGGGATTCTACGCCGGGGCGTTGGAGCGACTACAGGCGAGCCTGGAAGCGTGCATCCATTTCAAGACGCTGGAACTCATCGGCGAATGCCACCTGAAAATGGGAAACCCACATGCTGCCATCGTCCCGCTCGCGGCGGCCTCGGGGTTGAATCCGGGAGTGCGCGCTCTGTCTTTGCTCGCCCGGGCTTTGTTTGAGGATGGCGATCACGTTCATGCCAGACAAATCGCAGAGCGAGTCTTGCAACAGGCTCCAGGCAATCAGGTCGCCCTCGAGATCCTGTCGGCGCTCGGAAGCGATCCGTACTCTGTGTCTTGAAGGGCGAACGATTCTGGCGTGAACACGCTCCGTTTTGGTTTCATAAGTGCCGCCGCCGGCGCCCTGTCACTCCTCGAGTCTCAGGTAAACGCTGCCGGAGTCGTCGAAGAGAAAGTTCGAGTATTCCGGGGTGTTGCCGAGGCGGGAGATGATGGCTGGCTCCTATCCGCCGTACCGGTGCGAATTGGCCGCGCTTGATGATGTCGGGTTGGGCGAGGGATTAGGGACGGGGCGCGTGGCTCGGTGGTTCCTCCTGCGGGTTGGTCACTTTCTCAAATGTCTCAAAAATATCGCTGCCGGTCCAGGTATGCGATTTTCCATCCGGCTGCCGGAGCCAGACGATATCAGGTTCGTCGACGACTCCTCTCAAAACCGTCCACACATCTCCCACCGGGTGGACCACGCCGGTAGGCTTACTCCCCTGGTGAACAACGATCGCCACCTTTACCCGCAGCCGGTCGCCCGCCGACAAACCGCATGGGTAATCAACCAGCTCATACTCTGTGACTAAGCGATATTCATTCGAAGACATCTAAGACGTTCTCTATCTTCAAAAACATTCTTTCGCGCAAGGCGCTTCAATCGCGAAACCCGGTGGGTGCAGCAGTGCGGAGAGGAAAGATCGCTCAGCGAAACGACTAAGCCTTCACTGAGCGCAGGCCGAGATTGTCGAAGATGCGGCGCGTGGCGTCCGAGCGGTTGAGCGTGTAAAAATGGATGCCGCGCACGTTGTTTTCCAGCAGGTCGGCGCATTGCTCGGTCGCGTAGTGGACGCCGATGCGCTCGACTGCTGCGGGGTCATTCTGACCGCGCTGGAGGGCGCGGAGGAGCTTGGCGGGGAAGCGCGCTCCGGCGGCGAGTTCCGCCATGCGGCGCATGCCACCGAGTGACGTGATCGGCATGATGCCCGCGATGATGGGAATGTTGATTCCGGCCAATGAGCAACGGTCGCGGAAATCGAGGAAGTCGCGGTTGTCGAAGAAAAGCTGGGTGACGATGTAGTTCGCCCCGGCGTCGACCTTGGCTTTCAGATAGTCCATTTCCAGCAGGCGGTTGGGCGTGCCTGGGTGGCCCTCCGGGAATCCGGCGACGCCGATGCCGAAACCGCGCGGGTCGGCATGTTTGCCGCTGGCATTGAAGCGCGAGATGAAACTGACGAGATCGGCCGCGTGCTGGAACGCGTCCTTTGAGCGGTCGTATCCTTCACGCACCGGCGGGTCTCCAGCGAGAGCGAGGATGTTGCCGACGCCTTCCTCGGCGTAGCGCGTGAGGATGCTTTCGATTTCGGCTTCAGAGTGGCACACGCAGGTGAGGTGCGGCACCGGGTTGAGCGAGGTTGTGCGCTTGATGCGCAGCACGAGGTCGTGCGTAAGGTCGCGGGTGGAGCCACCTGCGCCGTAGGTGACACTGACAAAGTCCGGGCGGTACGCCTCGAGTTCGCGAATGGTTTGGTACAGATTCTCCGAGGCCTCTGGAGTTTTCGGGGGGAAAAACTCAAAGGAGAACGTGGTCTCGGATTCGCGCAGGGTGTCCTCGATATGCATGACGGGCCGGAAAGAATCACCTGTTGGCGGCAAATTGGCAACAATCCGTGTTTCGGGAATGGCGGTTTTGGCGCAAATTGTGCCCATGGCAGCCCTCAATGACGCTCAAAAAGCCTCCCGGGACCAGTTTCAGAAGCAGAGCGACCGGTATGGGAAATCCCATATCCTGGCCAATGTCGAAGACGTGGCCGCTTTGCTGGACGGGGTGAGTTTTCCTCCGGGGGCCAGTGCGTTGGATGTCGCGACGGGTGGGGGGCACACGGCGCTCTATCTGGCCGGGCGCGGGCTGGCGGTGACCGCCAGCGACATCACGCCTGCCATGTTGGAAAACACCGCGAAGCTCGCGGCGGAGCGCGGCCTGGCTATCGAGACAGTGCTGCACGAGGCGGAGAATTTTCCGTACCGCGACGGCTCTTTTGACGTGGTGACCTGTCGTGTGGCGGCGCATCATTTCAGCGATCCCCGCCGCTTTGTTACCGAGGCCGTGCGGGTGCTCAAACCGGGCGGTTACCTCATGGTGATCGACGGCAGCGTGCCGGATGGAGAGCCGGAGGCCGAGGAGTGGCTGCATCAGGTGGAAAAACTGCGCGATCCCAGCCAAGGGCGCTTCATCGCTCCTGCCGTATGGGCTCAATGTGTGAGCGAAAGCGGGCTGGAGGTTCTGGAGTGCGCCACGACGCCTTTCAAACAGCCCGATCTGGAGTGGTATTTCGAAACCGCTGCGACCTCGCCGGAAAATCGCGCCAAGGTGATAGCTTTGGTCGAATCCGCACCGGAATCCGCCCGTCGTGCCTTTCGCCTCGCCATTGAGGACGGAAAGATCGTCTGGTGGTGGCCGAGATTGGGCCTGCTGGCGCAGAAGCCCTAGCTCTCGCCGATCTCGTCGCCCACCGTTTCCTCAAGGATGTCGGCGACGCGCTGGACCACGCGCATGTAGCGAACTCCGTCGGTGAAATCCGGGTGCGGACGCGCTCCGGCGGGATCACGCACGGCGTCGATGAAATCCGCCTCGACCGTCCAGCCGCCCAGGAGTTCCTGCGGGATAGGCAATACCTCGGGCTCCTTACCGAGATGCTGAAGCGAGATGCGGTCAGCGAGGTAGTCGTAGAAAAGCGTCCCCGTCGTGCCTGCGATCTCCAGGCGCTCAACCTGCTCTTGCGTGTAGACGCCGCTGAATTCCAGCGTGCCCGCGAAACCCGCAGCGCCTTCGATTTTGACCCGAAGGGCGTCGGGAATCGTGACGCGGTAGCCGTGGCGTTCGCGCACGTCGAAGCGTCCGACGGCGCGAATGGGCGTAAAATCGCCCAGCCAGCGCTGGATCACTTCGGTATGAATGCCAAGGGTGAGAATGTTGAGCCCGCTGGTCTCGCGGCGCTGGCGCCAATGGGCGGGTTTTTCACGATCCGAAAACGCCCCGTTGAGGCTGAGCAGGTGAATATTGCGGACATCGCCGATGACCTTTTCTCCGAGCAGCTCGCGGATGAAGCGATCGCCCGTCAGCCCATGCGGCGGCGGGCAGAGCATGGTGACGCGGTCCGGTCGTTCCGAGGCAGCGGCGTGCATGCGCTCGGCCTCGGCCAGATCCCGCGCCATTCGCGCCTGGCAAAACACGTGCTTGCCGTGGTGCAGGGCGGCGATGGTGGCTGGTTCGTGCAGGTAGGGCGTTGCGCCGATCCAAACGATGTCGACATCGGGGTGGGCGACCACCTCCTGCCAGCTCCCGAGCGGCTTCGCTCCGGGCGCGTGTTCCTGGCAAAAACGTTTTGAACTTTCCAGCGTCGAGTTCGCGACGACCGCGAACTCGACACCCGGAATGTTTTTCAGCCCCGGCAGGTGTCGTTGGAGAACGATACCGCCTGCCCCAACGAACCCTACTCGAAGCGTATTCATGATGTTTAACTTAGCAACTGACGCAAGACGAACGGCAGGATGCCGCCGTGGCGATAGTAGTCGACCTCGATCGGAGTGTCGATGCGCAGCTTGACCACCTGGTCGACGACCGAGCCGTCCTTGCGGGTGATGCGGAGCGTCACGTCCTGGCGCGGCTGGATCTCATCCGACAGGCCGAGAACGTCGTAGCTCTCCGTGCCATCGAGGCCGAGCGTCTGGGCGCTCACGCCTTCCGGGAACTGGAGCGGGAGCACGCCCATGCCGCAGAGGTTGCTGCGGTGGATGCGCTCGAAGCTCTGAGCCACCACGACCTTGACGCCGAGGAGGTTCGTGCCCTTCGCGGCCCAGTCGCGGCTGGAGCCCGTGCCGTATTCCTGACCGGCGATGATGATGAGCGGGGTGCCTTCCTTCTTGTACGCCATGCAGGCGTCGTAGATGAAGGTCGGCTTGCCACCCTTGTCGGTGGTCATCTCCTTGTCCGGAGCCGGGACCTCGCCCTGGCCGAAGTAAACCGTGTAGCCGCCCTCCACGCCCGGGAGCATGAGGTTCTTGATGCGCACGTTGGCAAAGGTGCCGCGGGTCATCACGAGGTCATTGCCGCGGCGGGAGCCGTAGCTGTTGAAGTCCTCGACGGCGACTCCGTTTTCCAGCAGGAACTTGCCAGCCGGGCTGGTCTTCTTGATCGCGCCGGCGGGCGAGATGTGGTCGGTCGTCACGCTATCGCCGAAGATGCCCAGCGGGCGGGCCCCGGAGATGCCCGAGATCGTTCCGGCCTCCATCGAGAAGTCTGCGAAGAACGGCGGCTCCTGGATGTACGTGCTGGAGCGGTTCCACTGGTACACGTCGCCGGTGGAGGAGGGGACCTCGTTCCACTTCGGGTTCTGCTCGGCGAAGTCGGTGTAAAGCTTGCGGTAGACCTCGGGCTTGAGCGCAGCCGCCATGGCGGAGCGAATCTCCTCCTGGGTCGGCCAGATGTCCTTCAGGTAAACGTCCTGTCCGTCCGTACCCTTGCCGATGGCGTCCTGGCTCAGGTCGATGTCGACCGTGCCCGCGAGGGCGAAGGCCACGACGAGCGGCGGGGACATGAGGAAGTTGGCGCGGATGTTCTGGTGCACGCGGGCTTCGAAGTTACGGTTGCCCGAGAGCACGCTGGCAGCCACGAGGTCGTTCTTTGTGATGGCGTCTTCCAGCGCCGGATGGAGCGGGCCGGAGTTGCCGATACAGGTCGTGCAGCCGTAGCCGACGGTCTGGAAGCCGAGCTTGTCAAAGTACGGCTGGAGTCCGGTCTTCTCAAGGTAATCGGTCACCACGCGCGAGCCAGGCCCGAGCGAGGTCTTCACGGCGGGGTTCACCTTGAGGCCTTTTTCGACGGCCTTCTTGGCGAGCAGCCCGGCGCCGAGCATCACGCTCGGGTTGCTGGTGTTCGTGCAGCTCGTGATGGCGGCGATGAGGACGCTGCCGTTGCCGATGGCGGTGTCGGTGGTCTTGTAGGGCGACGGGAATTTCGAGATGTCGTCGCCGGTTGGGCGATTCTCGACCATCTCTTCCTTGTTGCGGGCTTCGCCTTCCTGGAGGTGGTTGGTCGTGGAGTCGGTCGAGGGCAGGTCATCGGAGTCGTTGTTGCCGTGACCGTTGATGTGCACGGGTACCTGGAGCTTGAGATCCTCAGCCGTTTTGCCGTAGCCGCCTTCGGTGAGGGGCTTGGTGAAGAGGTTTTCAAACGTGCTGCCGAGTTCGCTGAGGTTGATGCGATCCTGCGGGCGCTTCGGGCCGGCCACGCCGGGAACGATCGTGCCGAGGTCGAGATCGAGTTCGACCGTGTAGTCGACCTCGCCCTTGCGCGGGATGCCCCAGAGGCCCTGGGCCTTGTAGTAATTCTCGAAAGCAGCGCAATTCTCTTCCGAGCGGCCGGTGCCGCGCAGGTAGGCGAGCGTTTCCTCGTCGACGCCGAAGAAGCCCATCGTGGCGCCGTATTCCGGGGCCATGTTGGCGATCGTCGCGCGGTCGGTGACGCTGAGAGCGGCCGCACCCTCGCCGAAGAACTCGACGAACTTGCCGACCACCTTCTGCTTGCGGAGCATTTCCGTGACGCGGAGCACGAGGTCGGTCGCGGTGACGCCTTCCTTCAGCGTGCCGGTGAGGTTCACACCGACGACTTCCGGCGTGAGGAAGTAAACCGGCTGGCCGAGCATGCCCGCCTCGGCCTCGATGCCGCCCACGCCCCAGCCGACGACGCCGAGACCGTTGATCATGGTGGTGTGCGAGTCGGTGCCGACGAGCGTGTCGGGGTAGTAGACGGTGCCCTTGTCGCTCTTCGCGCTCAGGACGCCCTTGGCGAGATACTCGAGGTTGACCTGGTGAACGATGCCGATGCCCGGAGGCACGACGCCGAAGGTCTCAAAGGCCTGCTGGCCCCACTTGAGAAATTCATAACGCTCGCGATTGCGCTGAAACTCCAGCGCGAGGTTCATCTGGAGCGCCTGGGCGGAACCGAAGAAGTCCACCTGCACGGAGTGATCGACCACGAGGTCGACGGGCACGAGGGGCTCGATGATCTTGGGATTGCCGCCCTTGAGGGACACCGCGCTACGCATGGCGGCGAGGTCGACGAGGAGCGGTACGCCGGTGAAGTCCTGCAGGACGATACGGGCGACGACGAAGGGGATCTCTTCCGGGGCCGGGGCCTTGGCGTTCCAGTTGGCCAGCGTGGCGACGTCCTTGTCGGTCACTTTCTTGCCGTCGCAATTGCGTAGCACGGATTCGAGCACGATGCGGATGCTGACCGGCAGTCGGGAGATTTTGCCGATGCCCTGCTCTTCGAGGGCGGGGAGCGAGTAGAGGAGGCCGGTTTTACCGTTGCCTGCGTCGAATGTACGCTGCGTGTCTGAGATCATAGTTTGTCGGTTATAGAAGATAAAATAAAGCGTCGCGCCAGCAATTTATGCAGGCAAATGGACGGCGGAGGAAACCCATGCCAGCAAACGACATGCCAACCAGCGGATATTCCCGTGATTGACGGGCGATACGCAAGCGGGCAAAAAGTCCCTTCACCGCATGGTTTTATTTTTTCTACGCCACGCAGAGGCCGAACGAGACGCAGACACGGACTTTGCCCGCAAGCTCACCTCCAAGGGAGTTGACCAGGCAGAAAAAGCGGGCAAATTTCTGCTACGGCTCGGTATCGTGCCGGATGTGATCCTGACCAGTCCTCTCGTCCGCGCCCGCCAGACGGCGAAGATCGTCGCCGACCGGCTCGGGGACATGGAGGCGACCGAAGTGCCCTGGCTCGCGGCCGGAATGGCTCCAGAGACCTATCTGAAAGAGATTCAGGACTATTCCAAAAACGAATCCGTGATGGTCGTGGGCCACGAGCCGGATTTCAGCGAAACCATCGCCTATCTGCTCGGGCTGCCGGACCCCGATGCCCTGAAAATCCGCAAAACCTCGCTGACCGCCATTCAGGTCGGCCAGATCGAGCCCGGCAAGGGCCAGCTCCAGTTCCTCGTTCCCGCCCGCCTGATGTAATTCTTTCCCCATGAAACCCGAGATCATCCACTCCACCAACTTCGTCGAAGACGCCGTCAATCTCATCCGCGCGGAGGCCGCTGCCGCCATCGCCGCGCGAGGGGTTTTCCGTATCGCCCTGAGCGGCGGCAACACCCCGCGCCCGGTTTACGAGGCCCTCGTTAAAGAGCAGACCGACTGGTCGAAATGGGTCTTCACCTTTGGCGATGAACGCTGCGTCCCGCCGACCGACGAGCAGAGCAACTATCGCATGGCACGTCTGGCGTTGTTTGACCACATCCAGATCCCGGCGGAGAACATCCTGCGCATCCGCGCGGAGGCCGAGCCCGATGTTGCCGCCAAAGAATACGAGGCGACACTGCGCCAGCACGCCGCAGGCGAGGAATACTACCGCCACGACCTGCTCCTCCTCGGCATGGGGGACGACGGCCACACGGCCTCGCTTTTCCCGGGCACCGATGCGCTCAAGGTCACAGATCGCTGGGTGGTGGCCAACTTCGTGCCGAAGTTCGACACGCACCGCATCACCTTCACCTATCCGCTCCTCGACGCGTCGCGCCACGTCTGCTTCCTCGTGAATAGCAAGGGCAAGGATGCTGTGCTCGACGAGGTCTTCAGCGGCACGTCGCACTATCCGAGCGCCGCGGTGAACCCGACCGACGGCAAGCTCACCTGGCTGCTGGGGGCGTAGCCTCCTCGGTCAACCCCTCCCAGATCTCGGTGCCATCCTGCTTCGGCGCGGGCCATCCCGCGCCGCAATGCTCGCAGGTCTCCCGCTCCACCGAGCGCTTGCGCCCGCACGCCGGACAGGCAATGCGCCGCGGCCAGTCGTTGGCGATCCAGAAAGCAAGCAGCCCTCCAAGGCTGAAAAAGAAGACGAAGAGCGTCCAGCCGAGGCGCTGCCCCTTGAATTCTGTTCGCCGCAGCGGCACCTGAACCGCTCCGGCACAGACGAGTCCCACGATCGTGGCGACCATCCAGTAGATCAGGGCTTTGTTGCGATCTTTTGCCTTCCAGGTCCAGATCGGTGTCGAATCACTAAAGCCAAGGCCGTGGAAGGCCCAGATGTTCGCCTGATTCCAAAGGCGTGCGCCCAAAGGATTGAGCGCATCCGACACCCACATGCGCCATGTGCGTTCATAGGTTTGCCGGAGCTGCGGGAGCGAGGTCTGGCTCACGATGGCTCCCTGAGGCGAGACTTTCACCAGTTCGGGACCGATCTTTCCATCGCCCCACCATGTCGAGTAGATCAGAGTGTATCCCTCACTGGTTCGATAGAGTTCCAGGCCTTGGAACTTCTCGGGATCGACCGAGATGGGAATCTGGATACGAGGCCCGTCGTGAGGCAATATGTAAATGAACCGGCTGGTTGCGATGGCATAGTCTTTCGGAGCGTCGTTATTGCTTCGATTATAGATGATCGTTGCGGACCGCATTTTCTCATCCGGACCGAGCGAGAAGATTTTCTTGATCGTCTCCGCGTTGAGATCCGGCAGATAAACACCGTCCTCCGTGGCAACGATGTCATCCGTTCCGTAACTCGATCGAAGGAGCTGGAAGCTGCCGGCCTTGGCTGGGTCATTTTCCGGAGCGAAGCCATCGGGACCGAGAAAGCCGTGGCAGGATTTGCCGATCATGGAAAATGCCTGAAAGGAGCCGACGCTACGCACGTAGTACCAGAGATAGGGAGACGAGGAATTCGTATAGATCTGGTTGAACAATCTCTGCGTCTCTCGGTAGTTCGAGTAGTACGTGTAGGGTTTCAGGTAGAGATAGCTGGCGTTGAGAAAATCCTGCCAGTCGAATGACGACTTCTCGGGCTTGATCTCCCGGCCATCGAGAGTGACGACGTTCTTGTACCAGTTTGCCTCCCGGGTGGTAACGACCACCTCGCCGGTTTTGAACAGAGCGTAGTCTTTGTAGGAGTATGGCTTGCCGGGAAACACGATGTCCCAGCCCACCCAGAACCAGCCAAGCAGGACGTTAATGGCGAAAAGATAAGTCAATACCAATGCGGCTCTGCCAATTCCGCTCGTCCTGCGGAAGATGCCGGCGGCGCCATGCGTGGCAGCGGCGGCGAGAAGGATGCAGATGAGCACCAATGCGACGCCGCTTGTCGCCATCGGGAAGGAATAGACTTTTGCACAGGTGGCCGCAAAGCATGTTGCGACCAGCGGCAGCGCTCTTCGCCCGTACCATGGTCCCTGGATGATACCCGAGAGGAGTGCTGCAAAATAAAAGCAAAGTCCCGTGAGCAAATCGACCGTGCCGGGAAGGAGCTGCCGGATATCGAATGGAGCTGGCATGTTGCCTGGTGTCGCCAGCCACCAAGCCGTGCCGGCGAGGGGGATGCCGGTGGCCAGCAGGTACAGGATGCCTCCCGGAATGGCCTTGCCCCAGAAGACCTGCTTGCGGGTAACCGGGCGGTGAACGAGGAAGGCCCACTGATCGCGGCGAAGCTCCGTCAGGATTTGCAAAAAGCCCAGCGCGAGGCCCACCACGGGAAACCCGAAGACGGTGACCATGAGGAACTGACTGCTCTGCAATCCCTGCCAGACCTCCCGTTGAAATGAATAGAACTCGTTCGGATTGTACCTAAGCGAGTACGCCATCGCGGCGATAATGATGCCCATCGCAAGGATCGCCCACTTCAGGTTCTCACGGAACTCCTTCCAAAAAAGTGCCTTCATTTCACGCCCTCCAGGTCTTTGGTGAAGAAGCTCTTTTCGCCGCGTTCGCCGACATAGGTGACAAAAGCGTCTTCCAGGCTGAGTTGGATCTCCTCGATGGAATGAACCTCGAGGCTGCGGATATGGTGTTCCTCGTCATGCGAGATGTTGGCAAAGGTGAGGCTGATCTCCGTGTCGGTGCGGAAGGTTTGCAAAAGTCCTGGGAAGTCGGGCAGGGGAGGCTCCTTGCCATTGTGCTTGATGACAAACTGGCGGACGTGGCTGCGAAAGGTATCGAGTTTGCACGAGGCGCGGAGCACGCCGCGATCGAGCACGGCGATTTCATCGGCGACGCGCTCCACGTCGGAGAGCAAGTGCGAGGAAAAGAGAATCGTGCGATCCGTCTTGCGGGTGACGTAAAGCATCGACTGGATGAGGCTTCGCCGCGCCACCGGATCAAGGCCCAGCGCGGGATCATCAAGGATGAGCAACTCGGGTTCCGGCGCGAGTACCAAGGCCAGGCACAACCCCGCCCGCTGGCCGCGCGAGAGGTTGCCCGCCTTGTTCTTGCGATCCAGGCGGAAGTGCGACAGCACGGCATCGAAGATCGTATGGTTCCAGTGCGGATAGAACGACGCCTGAAACTTGCCGCACTCCTCCACCGTCATCCATCCGTAGACATGATGACCCTCCGGGAGATAGCCAATACGGGCGCGATCCTGCGGTGAAAGTTCCTGGCTGTTTTTGCCAAGGACATGGGCGGAGCCGCGGGTGGGCTCCACCATGCCGAGCAACATGCGAATGGTGGTGCTTTTGCCTGCGCCGTTGCGCCCCAGGAATCCGAAGATGCTTCCCTTCGGGACCTTGAGGTCGAGTTCGGACACCACGCATGTTTTCCCGAAGTATCGGGTGAGACCTTTGGTTTCGATGACGTATTCGCTCATGGAGTCGGGGTTTTTCGAAAGTAGTCCGGCCACGCGGCTTCCAGCCGCCGTACCATCTCTGGCACCGGAATATCGAGAAACGCCGTCTCATCGAAAAAGCGCCATGCGGCGCGGTGAAAACGCCTGTTGCGCTCTTCCTCCGAGAAAATCTGCCGCCTGGGGGCAACGAATACTCCGCGACCGGTGCGCGACTCCACCAGCCCCTCCGCTGTCAACTCGGCGTAAGCGCGAGCTACGGTGTTGGGATTGACAGTGAGCTGCTCTGCGAGCGTGCGCACGGGTGGGAGCTGATCGCCTTCCACCAGTGAACCAGTAGCAATTTGCCTCCGGATGTGTCCCTCGATTTGCTCATAAATGGGCTCGGGGGAGCCGGGGGTGATGTCGAACTGGAGCGACATGGGTGTATTAAATCAAATAGTACGCTTGTGGTCAAGGACGGATATCCAGTCAACTCTGCTCGGATCTCCGCAGCACTCTTGCCGGATGCAACCCCTTTGCTAGACTCGTCTTGTGAAGGCACTCTTCCTGACAAACGAGTATCCTCCCCACATCTACGGTGGAGCGGGTGTCCATGTACAGTATCTCAGTCGCGAACTGGCCAAGCTGATGCCGGTGGATGTGAGATGTTTCGGCGACCAGAATCAGGTTTCGGGCAATCTCTCGGCGCTCGGGTATGGACTCGTTTCCGATGCCTACACATGTCCCAAGCCGCTGAAGTCCGTCTTCGGAGCCCTTCAGCGGTGCATCGATTTCAACACCACCAACATCGATGCCGACGTGGTCCATTGCCACACGTGGTACGCGCATTTCGGCGGCATCCTTGCGAAGCTCAACTACGGCATCCCGCTCGTCGTGACGGTTCATTCGCTCGAACCTCTGCGCCCCTGGAAGCGCGAGCAGCTCGGCGGAGGCTATGATTTCACCTGCTGGCTGGAGCGCACGACGCTGGAGATGGCCGACGCGGTGATCGCGGTGTCCGAAGAAACGAAGCGCGACGTGAACAAGCTCTTCCACATCGCGCCGGAAAAGATGCACGTGATCTACAATGGCATCGACCTCGACGAATACCGTCCGGTCACGAGCAAGAACGCGCTCAAGCGTTTTGGGATCAACCCCGTCGAACCGTACATCCTTTTCGTGGGACGCATCACACGGCAGAAGGGGATCATTCATCTGGTCAATGCCATCCGGCACATGAATCCCGGCTTTCAGGTCGTCCTCTGCGCCGGGGCTCCCGATACGGCGGAGATCGCCACCGAGATGAAAAACGCGGTCAGCGCGGCGCAGCGGGCGCGCCCCGGCGTGATCTGGATCGAGGAAATGGTCGATACCAAGAGCAAGGTGGAGCTTTACAGCAATGCGGCCGCCTTTGTCTGCCCGTCGATCTATGAGCCGTTTGGCATCATCAACCTTGAGGCCATGGCCTGCGGCACCCCGGTGGTGGCCAGCAATGTCGGCGGCATCAAGGAAGTGGTAATACACGGGGAGACCGGATTCCTCGTTTCGCTCGACCAGATGAAGGAAAGCCCGTTCGAGGCGACGAACCCCGACAGGTTCTCGCGTGACCTCGCGGGCCGGGTGAATGAATTGATGAGTGATCCGGCCAAGCGCAAGGCCTTCGGGGCTGCCGGACGCCGCCGGGTCGAGGAAAAATTCGGTTGGTCTGCCATTGCGCGACAGACCGCCGACCTGTACGAGACTCTCGTTACAAAGTAAAAACTGAGTGAAATTCGTCGATCAAGTTCGTATCCATGCCAAGGCTGGCGATGGCGGCAACGGGTGTTGCAGCTTTCGCCGCGAGAAGTTCGTGCCCCGGGGCGGTCCGGATGGAGGCGACGGAGGGAAGGGGGGCAGCATCATCCTCGAGGCCGATGTTCATACGGACAACCTCGTTTCGCTTTACTACGAGCCCAACATTCGGTCCAAACGCGGAGCGCACGGTCAGGGCAAGGACAAGCATGGACGAAGCGCAGAGGATCATATCGTACGAGTGCCCGTGGGAACGATCATCTACCGCCTGCCGGACCAGGTGCCCGCGCCGACAGATATCCCGCTCTATGAAGACCTGGAGGCCTCGGAGGAGCCGGTAAAGAAGACCCATCTCGACCTGCGCACGATGGAGCCCGTGGCCGACCTTTCACAACCCGGGCAGCGATTCGTTCTCTGCGCCGGTGGAGACGGAGGCAAAGGCAATTCGCATTTCAAGACCTCGACGAACCGCGCCCCGCGCCGTACGACGGATGGATGGCCTGGTGAGGAGGGTTGGTTTGCCTTGGAGTTGCGCACCATCGCCGACGTCGGCCTGGTGGGTTATCCCAACGCAGGCAAGAGCACTCTGCTCGGCAAGATTTCCGCCGCTCATCCACGGGTGGCCCCGTATCCCTTTACGACGCTGAACCCTGTGGTCGGCGTGGTCGATCTCAATGGCTACCAGCGGCTCACCGTTGCCGATATCCCGGGATTGATCGAGGGAGCGCATGAGAACAAGGGCCTCGGGCACGAATTCCTCCGCCATATCGTGCGCTGCCAGTTGCTACTGTTCGTGCTGGATACCGCAGGCAGCGAAGGCCGCGATCCGGTCGAGGACTTCCAGACGCTTCGCCAGGAGCTGAAGCTGTACGATCCCACTCTCGCGGCCAAGCCGTGGGCGGTCATCGCCAACAAGGTCGATCTCCCCGAGGCCAAGGAAAACCTCAAGCGCCTCAAGGCCAAGGTCCGCAAGGTGAAGATTATTCCGATGAGCGCCGAACAGGGCGAGGGGATCGACGAACTGCGGAAGCTGCTCGAGGAGCTGGCTTCGTCACCCGTCGCTTGATCCGATAGGTCAGGAAGCACTCGGCGCCGAGGACTTCCTGGCTCGCCAGATTGAAGCGCACCAGATGCGGCAGGAACTCGCCGGGGAGTCCGGTGAGCGTGGATGCCTGGCGGCCTCCGAAGATCACGGGGGCCCAGGTCAGGTGCAGAGTGTCCACCAGATCCGCCTCCAGCAGGGAGCGGAATAACGTCGGCCCTCCTTCGCAGATCACCGTGCGGATTTTGTAATCCGCCCGCAGGATGCGCATCATCTCGGCGAGGTCGACCGTTTTTTCAAAGAGCCACACGTCGGCTTTCACCGCCAGCCAGGACCGGACGCGCTCCGGCATGGCGTTCGTTGAGAAAACGACGATCGGCGCTCCGGGCGTGGCGAAAATTTTGGCTTTCGGGTTGAGCCGCCCGGATGCGCTGACGATGACCCGGAGCGGCTGCGGAGCCTGGCCGCGTTTTTTCCGCGCGAGTTGCAGGGAGGGATCGTTTACGCCCATGGACATGTTGTCCGCGACGAGTGTACCCGCTCCCACCAGCACGGCGTCAGCCTCGGCGCGAATCTCGCGGAAGCGCCGCTTGTCGTTCTCCGATGTGAAACCCGATGGCGTTTTCTTCCGCGTGGATGCCTTGCCATCCGCCGTGATGGCGAAGTTCGCCGAGACCCTTGGCCGCGCCGTCTTCACGCTGCGTCTTCGATGGTCTTTTCGACCTTGTCGACTTCCTGCTCCACCTCACGAATGTGAATCCCCCCGGCCGGGCGGAAGAGCATGTAGATCACCCCGCCGACGAGGCCCCAGAAAACGATCATCGCGAAGCCCGTCATGGAGATCATCGCGGCCGTTCCTATGGGCGTATTGAAAAGCTCCGAAAAGACCTGCTGAAAAAGGCCCTCGCGCACTCCCAGACCGGAAAGGCTCACCGGCAGGGACGCCACCGTCATGATGGCGGGGAGGACGGCAAAGACATCGACGAGGCCTTCAAATCCGCCGAACAGACCAAACGCCCGCGCTGCGAAATAAAAGGCCAGAAACATCAGGAGATGCGACGGTATGGAAATGCCGAAGGTCGCCAGCAGGGTTTTCGGGCTGCGGGCGTAGGTGGAAAAAGCCGAGGCAAACTCGATGATCTTGGCATGGAGCGGAAGCCAGGTGGGAAGCTTGTGCGCCAGCCGGAAGTAATCCACCAGAAAGCCCGCGACGATAAACGTAAGGGAACCACCGAGGATGATACCGAGCGAACCCATGAGAGCTTGGGTGATGGGCTTGGAAAACAGCAGGTTGAACTCCAGCGTGCAGAGCGTCGCGGCCACCGCCACGAGGCCGAGGAGACCCATCATTCTGTCGACCAATACGCTGAGGAAGGCCGCGCTTTTGCGGTCCTTGGTCTCCTTCATCGCATAGAAGATCTTCACCACGTCGCCTCCGGTCCCGCCGGGCAGGAAGAGGTTGAAAAACGCGCCGATGAGAAAGATGCGCATGGCGCGCCACCATCCCATGGAAATTCCCTGAGCGGCCAGGAGGATGCGCCAGCGCTGGGTTTGCAGGGCGAAGGCCGTGCCAATGGCGAGCGCCCCGGGGATCAGCCAGAGGAAGTTCGCGGTGTGGAGCGCCGTGGCCATCTGCTCGCGCTTGGCGGGATCGCGGAAGATCCAGCAGAGGAGCAGGACGGTGACAACGATTTGGAGAATGGTCAGGAGAGTGCGTTTCATCGGAGAGCGCGCCACCTCGCGGCAGCGGAGAGGATGTCTTCTTTGGCCGTTCTCGGATGAAGTTCAAAGACGAAAAGGCAGTCCGGAGGAAGAAATTGTACCAGTTTCTCGAATGGGATCTCCCCGGTGAAGGGAGCGCGGTGATCCTGAAATGGCCAGCCGACGTCGTGGACGTGACACCCCATGGTGCGAGGCCCCATCTTCTTCAGCCAGTCCGCGTGATCGAGCAACCCAAGGTTGTGCTTGATCTGGGCATGGCCAAAATCGTGCCAGTAAAGGGCGTTGGGCGCGTCCAAGCGCTGGAGGAAATTGACGAACTCGTGCTCGGAGGGCATCGCCTCGTAGTGCTCGCGGTTCTCGATGCCCAGCCGGATGCCTTTTTGCGAGGCGTAGTCGGTGATCTCCATCAGGCAGTCCAGAGCGCGCCGGATATAGACCTCTCCCACCTTCTCTCGACGGAGCACGGCCCGGACCTTCTCCTCGGCGTAGTGACGGGTGAAGCTCCCTTCCTGCTCCACGAGCTCGCGGAGATGACGGGTGAGCTTGAGGGTTTTGATCCGCCCCGTGTGCAGCACGACGACCCGGGCTCCGAAGCGTTCCGCCATGTCGATGGTCTGGAGAGTCAGTCGGACGGCTCGTTGGCGGTCGGTGGCCCGGTGCGAGGTGAACTCATAGCAGTCCGGGTTATCGATCATCACCTCCGGGGGCAGGGGGCAGAAATTGTGCAGGCTGGAGACCGTGAAGCCCTCTTTTTCCTGAAAGGCAAGGATTTCGTGGACCGTGTTGGCTTTGAGTCCGTGGCCGAGTTCGATGGCGTCGAACCCCATGTCGAGGATTTCACGGACGATCTTCTTGCCGCTGCGATGCCGACCGGCATTCCAGGCTGTCGAAAACGCTAGCATAGATCAGATATTCTCCAGGACTCGCCGGGCTGCGTTTTCCCCGGACCGGATCGCGGCGTCAATACTGCTCGTCGAGATTTGGTCTCCGGCGAGATGGACATTGGGCCAGGGAGAGGAGGGTGGAGTGCCGGACTTGAGCGTAGCGTAGGCGATATGCCGCTGGTGGAGGAATCTCAGGGCGTCCGCTGTCCCCGGAAAGACCTCGGCGATCTCTGCCCGGGCGCGAGTAACGATTTCCTCCGGGCTGAAGCCCCGGTCGTGCAAAATGGTGGCGCTGACGAGATGCATGCCATCGGGAGCATATTCCGGCGCCACGTTCGTGATCTGGGCAAAGTGCCGGACCAGCCTGTCCTGACCGGCGGGGAGGACGATCAAGCGGTCCGGGTAGAGGCTTTTGCGGGAGGAAAAGTACACCACGCGGGTGGAGGTATGCTCCCGGCTCGGCGTTGCATCCTGGAGCAGGCGTCGTGTTGCAGGCTCATCCGTGGCGATCACCACCTGGGTGGCATGAATGATGCGATTCCCGGAGAGCATGATATTTGCCGTCCGGCGATCCCGGATGTCGAGATGCACGACCGGACTGTCGAGACGGAGCGCCCCGGGCGGGAGACGGGAGGCCATTTGCTCCGGGAGGGCCCCGATGCCCCCGGCGGGAACGAATGCCCGGCCGGAGGAGAATTTTTTCAGGTAAAAGAGGAAGAGGGAGGCCGGGGCGCTCAGGGTATCGTCCAGAAACACTCCGCCGAAGAAGGGCTGGAAGAAACGACGGACCGCCTGGGCACTTATTCCGCGTTTCTTCAGGAAATCCCAGGTCGTTTCGCCGGCGTCGATCAAGGTTGTCGGGTCGATATCCGGCGCGAGCAGCAGGTCGGCCACCATCCTGGTGAGACGGATCTTGTCCAGCCAGGTAAAAGCCGTGCTGCCAAACGTCGTACCGGTAGAGGATGGGTGTTTCAGCGGGTTGTGGAGGTGGAAAAGCTTCCCCGCATCCCACATGACCGCTCCGGAATCGAAGTATCTCGGGCGCAGCGCGGCGAAATCCACGTGCGCGCGGAGGCTCGTATACGAGTCCATGATCACCTGGAACCCCAGGTCGCACGTGAAACCCCCGATGCGTTCATGCCTGACGCGTCCGCCGACCTCGGGATTTGCCTCCAGGACAAGGACATCGCGGCCTGCGTGCTGCAAGCTGCGCGCACACGCGAGTCCCGCCAGTCCTGCACCTATGACTACGACCACGGGATGCTCTCCTGGAGGGTCCGGGGTTCCATCCCAGCAGCTAGAGCGACTCCAGCCATCACAGGCAAGGAAAACCAGCAGATCGGAGCCAAAAACCGGTACAGTTCAAAACTAAAAGAGATAGTATCTTGGCAAATCGCTTCAGGCAATGGCATGTTCCCTGCCAATATGAAGTACCGCACATTCCGAGGCACGGACATACGTGTGAGCGAGGTTGGATTTGGTCTCTGGACGGTCTCGACCGGCTGGTGGGGCAACTATACCGACGACGAAGCGGTAGCTTTGATGAATGAGGCTCTGGATCTCGGAATCACCCTCTTTGACGCAGCGGATACCTATGGGAATGGCCGCAGCGAGGAGCTTATCGGCAAGGCCTTTGCAGACCGACGCGATGAAATCGTCATTGCGACCAAGGTTGGCTACGATTTCGTGAATCATGGCGAGGAACGTCGCGGGCAGCGCGAGATTCCCCAGGATTTCAGCCCGGAGAACATCCGGCGGGCCACCGAGGCAGCACTGAAGCGCCTCAAGACCGATACCATCGACCTCCTTCAGCTTCACAACATCCGGTTTGAGCAGGTGGAGGACGATGCGCTCTGGGCGACTCTCGAAGACCTGCGGGCCGCCGGTAAGGTGAAACACTATGGCGTCGCTCTCGGCCCCGCCATTGGCTGGCTCGCGGAAGGCGTCCTCACCATCCGCCGCCGCAATCCCGGCGTGCTCCAGCATATTTACAATCTCCTCGAGCAGCACCCGGGCAAGACCATTCAGGATGCGGCGCGCGATGCACAGGCAGATACCATGTTCCTCATCCGTGTCCCACATTCCTCCGGCATGCTGGAGGGCAAATACACCGCTGACACGGTCTTCCCTCCGAACGACCATCGCAGTCATAGGCCAAAATCCTGGCTCGCCAATGGCGTAAAGAAGGTCGAACAACTCCGCTTCCTTGAGCGCGGTGGCGAACGAACTCTCGGCCAGGCTGCCATTCAGTGGCTGCTTGCGGATGACCGGGTGGCATCCATCCTGCCCAATATCTACAACGCAGAGCAGTTGCGGGAGTTCGCCGCAGCCTCGGATGTGGCCCCGCTTTCTCAAGATGAACTGACCCGTGTGGAGGAACTGGTCGCGGCAAATTTTGGCCTGGAACCCGAGGAGGGACGCTACAAAGGGACGATGGAGCTGCCCGCGGAAGCCGCCGCGTGAAGCAGTGGGCACATCGGGTTTTTGGGCGGCGTAAACCAAAGGCCCCTGTCGTCGTTGCACCCAAGGTCATCGTTTTCGATTTCGATGGAACGCTGGCGGATACCTTTGATATCGCCTTCGATATCCTGAACAAGCTGGCGGATGAGTTTAAATTCCGCAGGCTCAGTCGCGACGAAGTCGAGCACGCTCGCGATATGCGCACCCGGGAGTTGATGAAATTCCTTGGTGTGTCACCGACAAAGCTGAGCCGCATCGGGTCTCGCGGCACCGCGGCACTCCATGCGCAGATCGATCGGGTGGCGCCTTTGCCGGGCATTCCCGAGCTGGTGAGGGAATTGCATCGTCGGCAGTTTGCACTCGGAATCATCACGTCCAACACCGAGGACAATGTCCGTACCTTTCTTCGCAATCACGATCTCGATGTCTTTCAGTTCGTTCGCAGTTCTTCGAAGCTGCTGGGAAAGGCCCGGGAGATTCGCCAGGTCATGAAGGACTTCCGGTTTGCGCACGGGGACATGCTTTTCGTCGGAGACGAGACGCGAGACATCGAGGCCGCGCACAAGGCGGGAATTCCCATGGCAGCAGTCAGTTGGGGGTATAACAGCCGCCGTTCGCTGGAGGGGATGAACCCCGGAAGGCTTTACGATAAGCCTGAGAGCCTGTTGGAGGTCTTGGAAAAACCAGGCCAGCCCCTCGATATCCCGATAGGGCATCCCATCAAGGAATAGCCTTTACGGCTGCCGCGGCCGGAGCCGGGCAGCCGGAAAAGACGCGAGCGGCCTAAAACGGCTTCTGCTCCAGGTGCCAGATGTCCTTGGCGTACTCCATGATCGTGCGATCGCTGGAGAATTTGCCCACCCGTGCGGTGTTGAGGATGGCCATCTTGGCCCATTTATCCTTGTCGCGGAAGGTGGCGTCGACCCGTTTCTGGGCGTCGCTATAGGACCGGAAGTCCGGCAGGCAGAGGAACGGATCGCTGTAGTAGAGATTGTCCCGGAGCATGCTGAGGACGCCGTGCGGTTCGTCGGGCGTGAAGTAGTTTGATCCCACCCAGTCCACCACGGCGCGGAGTTCCTCATCGGCTTTGTAGTAATCCTGCGGATTGTATCCACGCGCCCACAAGGCGTTGACCTCCTCGACGGTCATGCCGAAGATGAAAATATTGTCGTCGCCGACTTCCTCGCGGATCTCCACGTTGGCGCCATCGAGCGTGCCGATCGTCAGCGCCCCGTTGAGTGCGAGCTTCATATTGCCTGTTCCCGAGGCTTCCTTGCCCGCGGTCGAGATTTGCTCGGAAAGGTCTGCCGCCGGCACGATGCGCTGGGCGAGCGAGACGCGGTAGTTCGGCAGGAAGACCACCTTGAGGCGATCGTTGATGCGCTTGTCGTTGTTGATCACCTTGCCGACCGAGTTGATCGCCTTGATGATGCATTTCGCCAGGTCGTAACCCGGGGCGGCTTTTGCTGCGAAAACAAACACGCGAGGCGTGATATCCAGCGACGGGTCCTGCAGCAGCCTGCGATAGAGCGCGAGGATATGCAGCAGATTCAAATGCTGGCGCTTGTACTCGTGCAGGCGCTTGATCTGGACGTCGAAGAGCGCCGACGGGTCCACCGAGACGTCGCAGGATTCCTTGATGATGCGGGCGAGGTCGACCTTGTTGGCATGCTTCACATGCATGAAGGCCGACTTGAACTCCTCGTTGTCAGCGTAGGGCTCGAGTTCGCGCAGCTTGTCGAGATTGCGCTCCCAGCCATGGCCGATCTTGGAGGTGATGAGGTCGCTCAGGCGCGGGTTGCAGGCCAGCAGCCAACGACGTGGCGTGATGCCATTCGTCTTGTTGTTGAACTTGCCCGGATACAGCGCGTCAAACTCGGGAAACAGGTCTTTTTTCAGCAGTTCCGTATGCAGGGCGGCGACGCCGTTGACGGAGTGGCTGCCCACCACGGAGAGGTGAGCCATGCGGACCATCTGGGTCGGGCCTTCCTCGATGAGCGAGAGGATTTGCTTCTTGGCGGTATCGCCGGGCCACTTGGCCTCGACCTCCTCCAGGAAGAGCTTGTTGATCTCAAAAATGATCTGCAGATGGCGCGGGAGCACCTTCTGGAACAGCCCCACGCTCCACTTCTCCAAGGCCTCGGGCAGGAGGGTGTGGTTCGTGTACGCGAAGGTTTTTGTGACCAGACTCCAGGCCGGACCCCAGGACATGCTGTACTCGTCGAGGAGCAGGCGCATCATCTCGATGATCGCGACCGCCGGGTGCGTGTCGTTGAGCTGGATGGCGACCTTTTCCGGGAATTCGCTCCAGTCCTCATTCGTCTTGCGGAAGCGGCGGATGATGTCCTTGAGCGAACACGCCACGAAGAAATACTGCTGGAGCAGGCGCAGTTCCTTGCCGCTCTCCGTCTTGTCGTTGGGATAAAGAACCTTGGAAATCGTCTCGCTGTGGTTCTTTTCGCGCACCGCCTCGTCGTAACCGCCGCGATTGAAGGCCTCGAAATCGAAATCCTCCGCCGCGCGAGATTCCCACAGGCGCAGGTAGTTGACGGTGTTCGTCCCGTAACCGGGGATCGGAATGTCGTACGGGATGCCGAGCAGCTTTTTCCAGCCGTTCCAGCGGGAGACATAGTTGCCGCGGTCGTCGAAGACATTCTCGACGTAGCCGTAGACCTTGATCTCGGTGGCGTGTTCCGGGCGGACGATTTCCCATGGCGTTCCGTCGCGCATCCAGGCATCGGGCAGTTCCACCTGATAGCCGTTGCGGAACTCCTGCTTGAAGAGGCCGTATTGGTAATGGATGCCGTAGCCGATTGCCGGCAGGTCGAGCGTGGCGAGGGAATCGAGGAAGCACGCGGCGAGGCGACCGAGACCTCCATTGCCGAGGCCCATGTCATACTCCTCGCTGCGCAGCTCCTCGAAATCGAGTCCCAGCTCCTCCAAGGCATGCACCATGTTTTCCATGACGCCGGCACTGTAGATCGTGTTGGAAAACAGACGTCCCATGAGAAACTCCAGGGACAAATAGTAAACCCGCTTGGCGTTGCTGTTGTGATGAACCGCCTGGGTGGCGATCATTCTCTCCACCACGACGCTTTGAGCGGCCTTACAGGTGGCCAGCCACCAGTCTCGCTTCGTGGCCGTCGAGGCATCTCGGGCCAGGCTGAACTTGAGGTGGGTTTGGATCAGGCGCTTCAGGCCGGGGACGGAAGTGTCGAGAGCGGATTCGAATTGGCTCATGCTTTATCTCGTTTCGTATGAATGGGAAGTCAGGGAAAGAGCAAAATTCACGCCAAATTCGATTGCGGCGAACTTGTTACACAAATTCGCCAGTGAAAACCGCTCAGCCCTGCTGCTTGGCTGTGACGTACGCAGCGATGGTATTTACGCTGACGAAAGCCTCGCGCGCCACCTCTGAGCTGGGCGTTGCCACGCCGAAGTTTTTCTCCAGGCTTACGGCGAGTTCCAGCGCGTCGATCGAGTCGAGGGCGAGGCCCTCCGGGCTGAAGAGCGGAGTATCGTCACCGATGTCGTCGGGCGAAACCTTCAACATCAGACTTTCAACGAGCATTTTCTTGATGCGGGAGGTGAGGTCGGAATCAGGCATGGCAGACGTACGAATCGGAGTTTCCAAGTTGGGCAGGATTTTTTATACGGAGGTATGTCGTCAAAAATACGCCTCGATAACCTCTTGGTGGCGAGGCAATTTTTTCCATCTCGCGAAAAAGCGCAACGCTCCATCATGGCCGGTTTGGTCTACGTGGCTGGTCAAAAAGCTGCCAAGGCGGGCCAACAGGTGCCGGAGGATGCTGAAATCGAGGTGAGAGGCGGCGAAAAGTATGTGGGCCGGGGCGGATTGAAGATGGAGGGGGCGCTGGATTATTTCCAAATTGATCCAACGGGACGTATCGCCGTCGATGTCGGCGCGTCGACCGGGGGATTTACCGATTGTCTCCTGCAGAGGGGAGCCTTGCGGGTCCATGCGCTCGATGTCGGCCATGGGCAGCTCGACTGGTCGTTGCGCAATGACCCCCGGGTCAAAGTTTACGAGGGATTCAATGCCCGTAATCTCAAGGCGGAGGATCTCGGGGAGCCTGTCGATCTGGCCGTGGCGGATGTGAGCTTCATCTCCCTGACCCTCATCCTGCCGCCGCTTTTCGCCCTGCTCGCAGCTCCTGGCGACATGATCGTCCTGATCAAACCCCAGTTTGAGCTTTCGCCCGAAAAAGTCGGGAAGGGCGGGGTGGTGAGGGAAGCCCGATATCACGACGAGGCCGTCGCCCGCATTCACGACTTCGTGACGGGGCACGGCAAATGCTGGCATGGCGTCATCACTTCGCCTATCAAGGGCCGGGAGGGGAACATCGAGTTCCTCGCTCATCTATCTTTGTGATCGGACTCATCGCCCATACCGAAAAAACGGAAGCCGCCGAGCAGGTGCGCGCCATGATTAGCGCCCTGGAGGAGAAAAATGTCGGTTTTCTGGCTGATAAATCCACCGCCGAGCTTGTCGGCATCTCCTCGGATCTCGACGAACGGGCGCTGGCCCGCCAGTGCGACCTCCTGGTCGTGATGGGAGGCGATGGCACGATCCTGCGCGTCGTCCACAAGATCGGCGAGGACATCCGGCCCATCTTTGGCATCAACATCGGCTCGCTGGGATTCCTGACCTGCGCCGCCGCCACGGAGATTCCCCGGGCGGTGGACAGCATCATCCGCAAGGACTATATCCTGAGCCAGCGCAGCCTCCTTTTGACCGAACTGATCTCCCCGGGGGGCAAAAGTCGCAAAATGTTTGGCTTGAATGACGTCGTCATCAGCCGCGGCGAACGATCCCAGTTGGTGAAACTGCGCGTCAAGATCGATGGAGCGGAGCTTACGGACTACAATGCCGACGGGCTCATCATCGCGACCCCGACGGGGTCCACGGCTTATTCGCTCTCGGCGGGAGGCCCGATCCTCATGCCGGACTCTGGAGGATTCGTCATTACCCCGATCTGCCCGCACGTGCTGACCAACCGGTCCACGGTCGTGAGCGACCGGTCGATCATCACCAGCGAACTCATCGTGGCCGAGCATTCCGTCTTCGTGACCGTCGATGGGCAGGGCAACCATGCCATGCACCTCGGCGACACCCTGCGCATTTCGCAGAGCGACCGCAGGCTGCCGCTCGTCATGCTCCCGGAGAAGCTCTTCCCGGAGGTGCTGCGCCAGAAACTCAAATGGAGCGGAAGCAACGTATGACTCCGATTTCCGACGTCCTGCAGCCCGATCATGTGAATCTCGCTCTTTCCGCCCGGTCGCGGACGGAGGCGGTCGAGGCGGTGATGTCCAAGCTGAACGGTGATCCTCGGGTGACGAATTTTGCCCAGTTGGAGGAGGCCGTCAGGTCCCGGAACGCGCCGGCCATCTCCGAAAACGGGTGGGGGATTTGTCTCGCCCATGGCCGTACCGACAGCGTGACGGAGCTCGTCATGGCCGCGGGTCGCGTGACGCCCGGTTTCACCTGCCGCGACGTGAAGGAGCCGGTGAGGCTCGTTTTCGTGGCGGGAATCCCGAGCGCCTTCGACTCGGAGTACCTGCGCATCGTCGGTGTGATCGCCCGCATTTGCCGCGATCGTCACCAGTTCGAGCGTCTCCTGGCAGCCAAGACGCCCGAGGATTTTATCCATTTGCTGGGAGCGGCTGAGGTCAAATTGTGAAGGCTGCCTTGACACTTCGGCCCTCTCGTCTTTGCTTATCCGCCAATGCCTTTGCTTGAGGTCAAAGATTTACGTGTCTGGTTTCCCGTCCACGGAGGAGTCCTCCGGCGCAAGGTGGGTGATATCAAGGCGGTGGATGGGGTGTCTTTCACCATCGAGCCCGGCCAGACGGTCGGCCTCGTCGGCGAAAGCGGCAGCGGCAAGACCACGGTGGGCCGCGCTCTCCTGAAGCTCGGTCCCGCGACCTCGGGAGAGGTGTACTTTGAGGGCAGAAACATCCTTCCTCTCAGTGAACGGGAGTTCCGCCCGTTGCGACGCCAGATGCAGATGATTTTTCAGGACCCGTTCGGTTCGCTCAATCCGCGCCTGACCTGCGGATCGATCATCGGAGAGGCGCTGACCACGCACTTCAAGAGCATGACGGCCGCTCAGCGCCGCTCCCGCATCGCGGATCTGCTCGCGCAGGTGGGGCTCAAGCCCGAGATGGCCTCCCGGTATCCGCATGAGTTCAGCGGCGGCCAGCGGCAGCGTATCGGCATCGCCCGGGCTCTCGCGGTGGAACCCAAGTTCATCGTCTGCGACGAGGCGGTGAGCGCGCTTGATGTCAGCGTACAGGCCCAGATCGTGAATCTGCTGATGGATTTGCAGGAAAAACTGGGCATCGCCTACCTGTTTATCGCGCACGATCTCGCTGTGGTTCAGCACATCAGCGACCGAGTCCTTGTCATGCATCATGGCCGGATCGTCGAGTCGGCTTCCGCCGAGGAGATTTATTCGCGGCCGCAGCACGAATACACGAAAACCCTGCTGGCCGCCGTGCCGCAGTTGGCGTAAGGATTTCACGCTTCGATGCATCCTCTTCTCCGAAAGATTCTGGGTATGAACTGGTTCGTCATGCTGCTCATGACGGCCCTGCTCGCCTATGGCGTGTACTCGATCTATAGCGCCACCTGGATGCGCAACGAGGCCTACTGGTCTTCCCAACTGATCTGGATCGGCATCTGCCTGCCGGTTTTCTTTGTCACTGCGCTGATCGACTATCGGTGGATTCGCTACGGAGCCGTGCCGATCTACGTCCTGGGTATCCTGGGTCTCGTCGCGACGATGGTGATCGGCGAGGAGCGCTTCGGCGCCAAGAGCTGGCTCGATCTCAAGGTCATGAGCTTTCAGCCGTCCCAGCTCGCCATCGTGGCCGGGATCATGACGCTCGCGGTTTATCTGGAGGCCTCGCGTCGTACGATGCCGATCCTGCGCATCATGGCCTGCGGAGCCATCGTGGGTGCGCCCTGGGTGATGATTCTGATCCAGCCCGACTTGGGGTCGTGCATTGTCTGGGTACCGGTTTTGCTGGGCATGATGTTCATCGGCGGCATCCCGAAGCGCTGGCTGGCCGCCATGCTGATCTTGGGCCTGGCATTCATTCCGCTCGTTGTTCACTTCGGACTGAAACCCTACCAGTACGCCCGTATCACGACTTTCCTGAATCCAGACGCTGATCCTCTGGGCGATGGCTGGAATATCAATCAATCTCTCATCGCCATCGGCTCCGGCGGCTTCTATGGCAAGGGCTTCAAAGCCCCCAATACCCAGAATGAGCTGGGTTTCCTCCCCGTCACCATCGTGCACAATGACTTTATCTTCTCCGTCATGGGGGAGCAGCACGGGTTCATTGGTGGCGTGATCCTTCTTGGCGCGCTGGCCCTGCTTTTCGTGGGTATACTGCACATCGGCATGGAGGCGAGTGATGATCTCGGGCGATTATTGTCGATCGGCATATTGTTGCTGTTGTTCACGCACACTTTCATGAACATCGGCATGACGATTTCCGTGACGCCGATCACTGGCCTGCCCCTTCCGTTTGTGAGTTATGGCGGATCGTTCCTGCTGATCACTCTTTTCAGCATGGGCCTCCTCCAGAGCATCTGGATTCACCGCAAGGTGGTGAGGTAGGCGGCGGCTCCTGTACAGCCCCGAAGCGCTTTTCGTAAACATTCCAGCCCTTGGTTGGAAATATCGGAATCAGGGCAGCGAGAAGCATGCCTGCCGTCGCCAGCCCGATGAAGTGGACCGCCGTGGCGGAGAAGGCATTGTGAAGCCAGTTTTGCGAGTTGAACCTCGTATGAAAGCCCGGGATTCGCTCCGGCAGCAGCTTGTGGCAGATCATGTCGGCGAGCAGATCAGGACCTTCGCGGATCAGGCGGTAAATCAGGTAGGTGCCGAGGGAGATCAGTGCCAGATATATTCCAACGATGACCGATCCACCTCCTCCCCGGCTCATTCCCTGGTGGAATCCGTTCCAGAAGCTTTCCTGGAACTTTCGTTCTTCTTCCGTCAGTTCACCGAACCGCTTACGATTTTCCTGAGCCGTCCTGTGTTCGTCTGCGGAGATCGAGGATTCCAGATTTTGCAGCAGATGATGGCGCTTATCGAGTTGGCGTGCGGCTCGATGGATGAACAGCACGAAGAGGGGCCAAGAGACGAGAATGGCGATAAATACCGAAGCGGGCGTAGATAGCTTGAAAAACGAAAGGGCGAGGGAGATCGCCAGGGCGCAAGCTGCGCATTGGTTGAGCGCCCAGGTTGTCCGCCATCGAGGTCGATCCATGGCGCAAATCGCGCCGCGGATGCCTGAGTAAAGACGGCGAGTACTGTACTCGCGTTCCTCCCAGGCCGCTCGAGCTTCGTCTCCGAACTCGACGTAACCTCGCATGGAAAAGAACTAGACCTTGACCCGCTCGATCTGGGCTCCGAGGCCGTTGAGCTTGTCGTCGATGCTCTCGTAGCCTCGGTCGATGTGATAGACGCGATTGATCTCGGTCATGCCGTCGGCTTTAAGCCCGGCGAGGACGAGGGCGGCGGATGCGCGCAGATCGCTGGCCATTACAGGCGCGCCGCTGAGGCGGTCGACTCCGGTGATCACAGCCGTGGCGCCTTGGAGATCAATGTTGGCGCCCATGCGCTTGAGTTCCGCCACGTGCATGAAGCGCTGGGGAAAGACGTTTTCCGTGATCGCGCTGACGCCGTCGGTCATCGCGAGCAGGGCGCACATCTGCGCCTGCATGTCGGTTGGGAACCCGGGATAGGGCAGGGTTTCCAGCGTGAGCGACTTGTGATTGCCGTTGGTCTTGAGCGTGACGTAGTCCTTGCCGTTCGCGATTTCGTACCCGGCGGAAGCGAGCGGCTCGATCACGGCCTGCAAATGGGCGGGATCGACGCGCCTGAGTGTGACTTCCTTGCCTGCAATGGCGGCGGCTACGAGGAAGGTTCCGGCCTCGATGCGATCGGGGATCACCTCGTGCTCCGCGCCGTGAAGCTCCTTCACACCCTCAATGATGATGCGGCGGGTGCCGGCGCCCTCGATGCGAGCACCCATCTTGATCAGGAAATTGGCGAGATCCTCGACCTCAGGTTCTTCGGCGGCTCCGTCGATGACGGTGGTGCCTTCCGCGAGGACGGCGGCCATCATGACGTTGTCGGTGCCGAGTACGGTGGAGCCAAACTTGCCGCGCAGATTGATGGTTGCGCCTCTCAGTTCCGGCGCGAGGACTTTGACATTGCCGCCCTGTACGCGCACGGCCGCGCCGAGGGCTTCAAACCCACGGAGATGCAAGTCGATCGGGCGGTCGCCGATGACGCAGCCGCCGGGCAGGGAAACCGTGGCTTCCTTTTCGCGACCGAGCAGGGGACCGAGGATGCAGACGGAGGCTCGCATCTTGCGCACGATGTCGTAGGGAGCCTCGGTGAGGACCTTCTCGGCCTTCACCGTCACGATGCCGCTGGCGCGCTCCACCTCGCATCCGAGTTCGCTCAGGATGGTGAGCATGTAGTGGATGTCGCTCAGATCGGGAACGCGGGAAATCACGCACGGTTCCTTGGTCAGCAGAGTCGCGGCCAGGATGGGCAGGGCGGAGTTCTTTGAGCCGCTGATGCGCACGGAGCCATTGAGCGCGGCTCCTCCGTGAACGATGATTTTATCCATAACTCGCGAAGACGAAACGTTCTATACCTTGATAGTCGGGACGTACGGTGATGTCCCGATAATTGTTCCCGGAGAACAATTCGCATACGAGGGCCGCCTGGCCGTGTCCGATTTCCAGGCCGATGCGTCCTCGGGGTGTGAGATGTTTAGGTGCAGCCGTAATGAGCCGCCGGATGATGTCGAGGCCGTCCGGTCCGCCGTCCAGGGCAGTCACGGGATCGAACTGCACCTCGCGTTGTAGGCCGGGGATTTCGCCTGCCGGGATGTACGGCAGGTTGGCCATGATCAGGTCGAACAATCCTCCTTCGGCGGGAAGCAAGTCGGCTTGGGAAAAGTGTACCGTTGCTCTCAGCTTTTCCGCGTTTTGTTGGGCAAGGCTGAGGGCGTCGGAATGCAGGTCGGTGGCAAACACCTCCGCATCGGGAAACACCAGCGCAAACGTAATGGCGATCACGCCACTGCCGGTGCCGATATCGAGAACGCGAGCGGGTTTGGGATATTGCAGGGCGAACTCGATAAGCTGCTCGGTCTCGGGGCGGGGGATCAAAGCGCGCCCATCGCACAGGAAGGTGTGGCCAAAAAACTCCACCGTGCCGAGCAGGTGCTGCAAGGGTTTCCCCTGGGCGCGCTGGCGGACGAGCTCCCGCAGCGGAGCGCGGTCTGCGTCGCTCAGCGGACGATCGAACTCCAGGTAAAGGTCGAGGCGCTTCTTGCCGAGTGTATGGGCGAGGAGGTGCTCGGCATTCAGACGCGGACTCTCAACGGAATGCTTGCCGAGGTAATCCGCGGCGGCCGTGAGAGTTTCGAGGACGGTCATCACGCCTCGTTTTGGGCGTCTTTCAGGCGCTGCTCCATATCGCTGGCAAGCAGGGACTCGATCATGTCCTTGATGTCGCCTTCGATGAAGCGATCCAGGCTTTTCAGCGTCATATCGATGCGGTGATCGGTCACGCGATTTTGCGGGAAATTGTAGGTGCGGATTTTTTCTTCACGCCCCCCGCCGCCGATGAGGGCCTTGCGGTGAGCCGAGTATTTTTCCTCTTCCTCTCGGCGTTTGTCTTCCAGCAGGCGGGAGCGCATGATCTGCAAGGCCCGCTCCTTGTTCTGCTGCTGGCTGCGGCCATCCTGGCATCGCACGATGCGACCTGTGGGAATGTGCAGGATCTGGACGGCGGAATCCGTTGTATTGACTCCCTGTCCGCCGGGACCGCCCGCGCGGCAGACCTCGATGCGGAGATCCTCCATCTTGAGTTCCACGTCGACTTCTTCAGCCTCGGGGAGAACGGCCACAGTGGCTGTGGATGTGTGAATGCGCCCCTGCGCTTCCGTGGCGGGCACGCGCTGGACGCGGTGGACGCCGGACTCGTAGCGCATCTTGCGAAACACGCCTTCGCCGGAGAGGCGGAAGGTGATTTCTTTCAATCCGCCAAGGTCTGCCTCGCTGGTATCGAGCACCTCGATCTTGAGGTTGTTTGCCTCGGCGAAGCGCACGTACATGCGATAAAGGTCGGCGGCAAAGAGCGCGGCTTCCGTGCCGCCTGTGCCTGCGCGGATTTCCACGATCGCGTCGCGGTCTTCGTCGGGCTCCGGCGGGAGGAGGGCGATCTGGAGACGCTTCTCCAACTCGGGAAGCTTTTGCTCCAGCTCGGGCAGCTCGGCCTGCGCCATCTCGGCGAGCTCGGGATCGTTGTCCGATGCGAGTTCGCGATTCTCCGCGATCTGCTGCTCGATGCGACGGCACTCGTCCGCGATGCTCAGGAGTTCCTTGAGCCGCGCGTGCTCGCGCAGGATTTCCCGGGCTTTCGCGGGATCGTCATATAACGACCCGCTCGTCACCGCGCTTTCGAGTTCCTCGAAGCGGGCGCGCTTTTTTTCGATCAGTCCGGTGAAGTCCACAGCAGTGCGATTGGGATGTAAAAACGCGAAACGGTGATGGCGCTTTTGGCGCTATCACCGTTTCTTGCGGGAGGGGAAATCTAGGCCTTCTTACCCGGCTTGAGAGCGCGAGCGACGCGCACCGTGCCGTAGCGGCGCTTGAATTTGTCAACGCGTCCAGCCGTGTCGACGAATTTCTGTTCGCCGGTGAAAAAGGGATGGCAAGCCGCGCAAATACCGATTTTGATGTTGTCGCGCGTGGAACGCGTGCGATACGCCGCACCGCAAGCGCAAGTGATAACGGTCTCGACGTAGTTGGGATGGATATCTGCCTTCATTTCAGTGGAAACGAGCCAATTTAGTCAAAATTCCTCCGGACGCAATCTCGAAAAGAATCCAATTCTCGCGCGATGGTCGGAAGTCCTGAGGCGGAATGAGGCCAAACCGGCGATTTTTTCTCCGGATGGAAAGGTCCTGCGCACGTTCAATGACGTGGAAAAGGAGGCTCGCTTCTGGGCCAGCCGCCTGGGATTTTTGCCTCCGCGGTCGGTCGTTTCCTGCCAGATCGGGAATGCGCCGGAGTTTTTTTCGTTCCTTCTGGCCTGCTGGCGGGCGGACTATTGTTTCCTGCCTTTCGACCTGGAGCTGGCGAGAAACCGGCGCGACGATCTGGAAAAAGTCTGCGGGGTGACGATGCGGCTGGAGGCCTCAAAATCCGGCTTCCGCCTCGTTCCGGTCAATGGCTCGGCGACCTCGCTGATGGCGGCCGATATGCTGAAGGTCACCTCCGGGAGCGCTGGAGAACCCAAGGCGATTCGCTTCTCCTGCGCCCAACTGCTGGCGGATTGCGACGCCATCTGCGAGACCATGGGCATCCGGGAGACGGATATCAACTATGGCGCGATCGCCTTTTCGCACTCTTATGGGTTCAGCAATCTGGTGACTCCGCTCCTGTGCCAGGGCGTGCCGCTCGTGGCTGCCCGGGACATGCTGCCTCACGCTCTCCGGGATGGCTTGGCGGCCTCGCGTGCGACGGTGTTTCCCGGCGTTCCGGCGGTGTTTCGTACTTTGGGCGCGGTCGGTCCAGGAGATTCCCGGCCTCGACTGTGCATTTCCGCAGGCGCTCCGCTCACGCCGGAGATCGCGGCGAAATTTGGCGACACCTGGCGGACGAAGATCCATACCTTCTACGGAGCATCGGAGTGCGGAGGCATATGCTACGATGTCTCGGAGGATTACGTGATCGAGCCGGGTTTCGTCGGTCAACCCCTGAGCGGCGTCGCTCTGGACCTCGCGGAGGAGGGCGAACCCTCCCAGGCCACAGTCATCAGCAAGGCGGTGGGAAAGGGGTATCATCCTGCCCGCGTCGGCGAGAGTTTCGGCGGGCAATATACCCCGGGAGACCTGCTGGAAAAGGGCTCTGACGGCTATCGCATCTGCGGGCGCGTGTCGGATTTCATCAACGTCGCCGGTCGCAAGGTCAATCCCTCCGAGATCGAGCAGGTGATCGTCTCGCTACCGCAGGTCGAAAGCGCCGTCATCATCGGTCTTCCGGCCGGAGCCCGGGGCGAGGAGATCGCTGCCTGTTACGTAGGCGGCGCGGAGATCGACGATCTGCGTAAAGGGTGTGCCCGGGCTCTGCCGTCCTGGCAGGTGCCCCGGCATTGGCTGAAGCTTGAGGAACTCCCGGTTAACCATCGGGGGAAGATCAGCCGGGCGGATTTGCGCAGGAAGCTGCTGGCCGGAGGGTAGCTTCTCGGATTTTCCATTTACTCGCGGAGGCTCTTTCGTAGTTTACGCCCATGTCCCAACTGGAATCCCTCCGCGAAGCGGCTCGTGTGTCGCCCGACAACATCCCTCTGCAGATGCTGTTTGGGGAGGCGTGTCTGAATGAGTTTGCCGCCGATGAGGCCATGGGCGCGTTTCAGCACGTATTGAAGATTTCCCCCTCTCATCCGGAGGCTCGCATCGGCCTGGCCCGGGCATTGCATCATACCGGACGCACCTCCGAGGCGGTCGTGCGGCTGGAGGCCCTGGTGGCTGAGCGCCCCGATCTTTCCGCCGCCTGGCTGCATCTCAGTCGCTTTCTCATGGCGGAGGGATTGAGGGATCAGGCGAAAACCTGCTACGAGAAAAGCCTGGCCCTTCCTGGTGGCCTGCCGGACCCCGCGCTGGAGCAGGAGTTGTATTTGCGCGGCGGAGCCGAAAAGCCCTCGGATGGCAAGGGGCTGGGTCGCGTCACAAGCGAAGGTTGGGAAGCTCCCGTAGCGACAGACGAACGGAGTTTTCCCGGCAACCCCATGGGCGCGGACGGCTTCGATGGCATTGAGCAGCCGGATTTGAACTTCGAAGATATCGGGGGCATGGAGCCGGTGAAGGAGGAGATCCGGATGAAGATCATTTATCCGCTCAAAAACCCCGATCTGTTTCGCGCCTATGGCAAGAAGGCCGGGGGAGGCGTCCTGCTCTACGGGCCCCCGGGATGCGGCAAGACGCTCATCAGCCGCGCCACGGCGGGCGAGATCGAAGCCAATTTCCTCTCCATTGGCATCCATCAGATCCTCGATCTCTACATCGGCGAGAGCGAAAAGAACCTGCACAAGCTCTTCGAGATGGCGCGGGACAATGCCCCTGCGATCCTGTTTTTCGACGAAGTAGACGCTCTCGCGGCGGATCGCCGCGATTTGCGCAAGAGCGCGGGTCGCACCCTCATCAATCAGTTCCTGGCGGAGATGGACGGCAACGTCGCTTCCAATGACGGGCTTCTGATCCTCGGCGCCACGAACGCTCCGTGGCATATCGACCCGGCCTTTCGCCGTCCGGGACGCTTCGATCGCGTCCTCTTTGTGCCGCCGCCTGATGAAGACGCGAGAGAGGCCATCATCACCATCCTCGCCAAGGGGAAGCCGGTATCCCAGCTCGACGCCCGGGCTCTTGCGCAGAAGACGAAAGATTTCTCCGGCGCGGACCTGAAGGCGATCTTCGACACCGCGGTCGAGCGCAGTCTTGCCCAGGCCATGAAGCAGGGGCAGGTGGTGCCGATCACGCAGAGGGATCTGCTGGAGGTCGTGAAGTCCATCCGGCCCTCCACCAAGGCCTGGTTTGAGAGTGCGAAGAATTACGCGATCTATTCCAACCAGGGGGGATTCTACAACGACGTGCTGACATTCCTGGGGATCAAGAAATGACTCCTGACTCCTCGACTGCTCAACGTGGGCTGATTCTCATCCAGCAAGGCCGTTACCGCGACGCGGAGAAGTATCTGCGCGAGGCCCTCTCGTCCGATCCCAACAACCCGGCGACGCTTTACTATCTGGCTCTCTGTGAACTCAACCAGGGCAAACCGGCGGAAGCCCGGGAAACCATCGAGCGCGCCCTGGGGCTTGCGCCGGAGGTGGATGGATTTCATGCCCTCCGGGCGCTGTGCCTCCTCCAGATGGGCAAAAGCGACGAGGCCATGGAGTCGGCCAACGAAGCCGTGCGACTCGGCCCGGATTCCGATTTTGCCTTTGTCGCGCTCGCCTCGATCCATCTGGCGAAGAAACGCTGGTTCGAGGCCGAGACCGCCGCGCGCAAGGCCCTCGAGCTGAATCCGGAGAACTCCAACGCCTCCAATATCCTGACCACGGCGCTGCGGATGCAAAATCGGCTGGAGGAAAGCGCCGACCGGGTGGCCTACTCGCTCCAGCAGGATCCCGAGAATCCGGATACGCATGTTTCCGCCGGGTGGACCGCTCTGCACCAGGGGCAGGTCAAAAAGGCGGAGGAGCATTTTCTCGAGGCCCTGCGGCTCGAACCCGAGAATGAGCAGGCTAAGTACGGGCTGAAGGAAGCCTTCAAGTCCCGCTCCATCGTTTACCGCATGTATCTCCAGTATTGTTTTTTCATGCAGCGGCTGACCACCGCGAACCAGTGGCTGATCATTATCGGGCTGCTGGTCGGGGTCAGGCTGGCGAGGGCATTCCTGCCACCAGCCATCGCCACGTTCGTCATCGGGCTCTACTTTCTGCTGATCCTCTGGGTCCATGTCGCACGCCCGGTGGGGAATCTGCAACTGATGCTCGACCGCTTTGCCCGGCACGCATTGAGCCGGGGGGAGCGATGGGAGGCCTGTCTGGCTGGCAGTGCGGTCGTCATCGGCGCTCCGCTCTTTTTCCTCGGGTCGATCGGAGGATTCGTCGATCCTCTGATCATCGGCTCGGCCCTGACCTCCGCCGCCTTTCCGCTGGCCTATATCTTCACCAACCAATCCCGGGCCGGGCAGGTCGTCTTTTCCCTGGCTGCTCTGGGCGCGTTGGTTTGCGGGGGGCTGGCTTACCTGTCCTTCCACTTCGGCCTGCCATCCGGCCGGAGCGGACCGGAATTGCTTTTTGCCGCAGCCATCATCGCGATGGCGGTGACCTGGCTGTGCAATATCCCGGCGCTCAACCGGAGGTGAGCAAGAGCCTGTCTGAAAAAGGACGATGGGCGGATGGCAAGGAAAAATGGCGGTCGGCAAGGCGCGGCGACAGAGCGTATCCGCAACGATACGTGAGGGAGCCGGAACGCAGCCGAACGCCGTTTTCCCGCCGCAAGCCGTCGGTCGGCAATTTTCAGACAGGCTCTCAGGGAGGGGCTGGGAGGCAAACCTTCCTCCTTGCACCCTGTGAATAACCAGATATACTTGACCTCCCCAGCTGCCTATGCTCCGCGCAGGACATTTTGCCCTCATCGTTACTGCATCGTTCGCGATGCTTGCCTCCGCGTTTGCCGAAGACGCGTCGGACATGTTTTTGCGCGCCTATCAGGAGGTGACGGTGGCTTCCAAGCTCGAGAGCGAGGACAAGCCGGCCGATGCGCTGGAGCGGTACCGCAACGCAGCCAAGCTCCTTCAGAAAATTGCGACCGATTCTCCCGACTGGCAGCCGCTGGTGCTGGAGTTTCGCC